>Ga0214919_10005691_pt1 | contig 17501 bp, 20 predicted proteins | sample LL1503_MetaG_FD_177994 | JGI IMG/M metagenome (GOLD analysis project Ga0214919, IMG submission 177994) | Freshwater microbial communities from Lake Lanier, Atlanta, Georgia, United States - LL-1503 | ecosystem: Environmental > Aquatic > Freshwater > Lake | place: USA: Georgia | collected...
CATTCTGATCAATTGGTCACCGCAGGAAACCCGTGTTGCTGTGGTCGAAAACGGTGCCCTACAGGAAATACATATCGAACGTTCGTTAGAGCGCGGCTTGGTTGGTAATATTTACTCTGGACGGGTGGCAAGGGTGTTACCAGGCATGCAATCAGCATTCATAGATATAGGCATGGAACGCTCCGCCTTTTTGCATGTAGCTGATGTGTTCAATGGCAGCACTCCCAAAAATACGGATAACGACGCTCAGTCTGCGCAGATCCCGATTGAGAAGCAGGTGTTTGAAGGTCAAACATTGTTGGTTCAAGTGATCAAGGATCCCATTGGAAGCAAAGGTGCGAGGTTATCTACGCAAATAAGTATTGCAGGACGTTTATTGGTTTTTTTACCCCAGGATAACCACATCGGGGTATCGCAAAAAATCCCTCCAGAACAAAGAGAAAACCTGCGTCTCAGACTGGTACAGCTTGCACATCAAAACGAAGAAAAGGGCGGTTTTATTCTTCGAACCAACGGAGAAGATGCAACGGATGCGCAACTTCAAGAGGACATCGCATATTTGCGCAAGACTTGGATCAAGGTAAAAACGAGTTCAACACAACAAACGTCCAAAAGCTTGCTGCATCAAGATTTGAATTTGCTGCAACGCGTATTAAGAGACATGGTGGATGACAATACCCAAACCATACGTATTGATTCACACGAGCAACACGGTATTTTGCGTACATTCGGCACTGAGTTCATGCCATCGGTTTTATCAAAACTTGCGCATTACAAAGGTGAACGCCCCATATTTGATTTATTCAACATAGACGATGAAATTAAACAGGCGTTAGGTCGAAAAGTCATGCTCAAGTCTGGCGGGTACCTGATCATTGATCAAACAGAGGCGTTGACAACCATCGATGTGAATACTGGTGGTTTTGTAGGCGCTAAAAATTTTGACGATACGATTTTCAAAACCAATCTGGAAGCTGCTGGAGCTATTGCGCGGCAATTACGCTTACGCAACTTAGGCGGAGTTATCGTGACAGACGTCATCGACATGCAAAAAATAGAGCACCGCGACGCCGTGCTGACAGAGTTTTCAAAGCAACTGTCACGTGACAAAGTGAAAACAGGTTTGAGGGGGTATTCAGCGTTAGGGTTGGTCGAAATGACTCGTAAACGCACCAGAGAGTCCTTGGCACAGATGCTGTGCGAGCCCTGCGGTCATTGTCAAGGACGTGGAATTGTGAACACCACCCGAACGGTTGCTTACAACATACTCAGAGAAATTTTGAGAGAAGCCAGACAATTCAGTCCAGTCGAGTTTCGAGTGTTAGCAGCCCCTAAAGTCATTGATTTATTGCAAGAGGAAGAAAGCCAACACTTGGTCGGTTTGAGTGAGTTCATTGGCAAACCTATTTCTTTGCAAGCTGAATTTGGTGTAGGGCTTGAGCAATACAACATCGTATTGCTTTGAACTGATCAACAAGTACTTATGATGCTTGCAGATTGCCAGAACTACCCAATCTGAACATCGAGGCGTACACACCATCGATGTTCATCAGACTTTGATGTGTACCTGATTCAATGATGCGCCCAGCATCCAGCACAACAATGCGGTCCGCATTTTCAATGGTTGATAAGCGATGCGCTATCACTAACGTTGTTCTGCCTTTTTGTAATTTTTGCAAAGCATCTTGAACCATGCGCTCAGATTCATTGTCTAATGCGGATGTAGCTTCATCCAAAATCAGAATAGGTGTGTTTTTGTACATGGCTCTGGCAATCGCTAGACGTTGACGTTGTCCACCCGACAGTGTGGAAGCGTTATGGCCAACCAGCGTGTCAATATGGTCGGGTAACGTTTGTAGATAGTCTCCTAGGTTGGCAGCCAGCAAGCATTCAACCACTCTGTCTCTGTCTGGCTCTTTGCCAAGGGCAACATTGGCTGCCAAGGAGTCGTTCATCACGACTACTGTTTGACTGACCATGGCAAATTGTCGGCGCAAATCACGCAGATCCCAATCTCGTATGGAAACACCGTCAAGCGTCACATCGCCTTGGGTCCACTCAACAAATCGGGGCAGTAAATTCGCCAACGATGTTTTGCCTGAACCCGAACTTCCCACCAATGCCACCGTTTCTCCAGGCTTGATCTCAAGTTCAATTTCCTTGAGCGCATAAGGATGGTCCGGTTGGTATTGAACAGAAATATGTTGAAAATGCAAATGTCCCTTGGCTTTTTCGCAATGAAAGTGACCACTGGTTTCAACAGGTGTGTGGTTGATCAGTTCAAGCGCACGTTCAATGGCAGCAACACCACGCGTGATGGGACCTGCAACTTCAGATAAGTGTTTGATGGGATTGACCAACATCAACATACCCGTGACGAAAGCAGCAAAACCACCGACACTCATATGGCTGTCTTGACTTTGTAACAAAGCTACGCTGATCACCGCCGAAAGTGCGACCGCAGAAAATAGTTGTGTCAATGGCGTAATGCCTGCGTTAGCGACAGTTGTTTTGAGTGCCAAACGGGACATCGCCAAGCCAAGATTCCTAAAGCGTTGAGTTTGTAGTGCTTGCGCGTCATGCAGGCGAATTTCTCGGTGCGCTAATGCAGTTTCCTCTACCGCATAAGACAAATTATCTGTGGCTTGCTGACTTGAGCGAACAAGCATATACAAACGCCTGCTCAGAACCTTCATTAACCATGCTACCGAAGGGATGAGCAAGGCCACAATCAAACTTAATTTCCAATTGAGGTAGAGCAAATAACCAATCAGCGAAATAAGCGTCAAACTGTCGCGAACCGCACCAATCATTGCATTGACCAGTGTCAGTGCCCCGATCTGTACTTCAAATACCAGCGTATTACCCAGTGCGCTCGCATTTTGTTGTCTGAATAATGACAGCGTTGCGTCTTGCAGTCGGTTGAACATTTGAACGCGCAGCTGCAGCAATCCGTTTTGTGTGACTTTCGCGATAGCTACTTGCCCCACAAACATACCCAAGCCGCGAATACCAAAAAGTCCGATCAAGGCAAATGGCACCAACCATACTGAGAAACTGTTTTGCTGAAAACCCTTGTCCAGCAAAGGTTGAAGCAATGCTGGCACCATGGGCTCGCACAATGCGACCAATACCATGCACACAACGGCAATTACCCACGCATGAGTGGGTTGCTTGAATAAACTCAAGCAACTGATCAAGCGTTGTATGAAATTTTTCTCTTGGCTCATTTGTAATCACTTTATACTTGTGTGGATTATCGCCTTAGAGAAGTCCTCTCTTGGTTAGAATCGCGGAGCAACAATTACCATGAAAAACATGACTCGATACGTCATCGCGATAACTGCCCTGATTGGAATGCTGTTTGCATACAGTGGTCCGGCACAAGCAGAATTTAAAGTTGAAATCTCAGGCGTAGGCATTAGCCAGATTCCCATCGGCATTACTGATTTCCGTTCTTCCGAAACGGTTCCTCAAAAAATCTCTCAAATCATCAGCGCTGATCTGGAACGCAGTGGTCAATTTAAAAGTTCAAACCCAGGCGTTGAGTTGGACGAAAACACCCGTCCAGATTTCAATCTGCTGAAACAAAAAAAAATTGACGCATTACTGACTGGCAGCATCAGCAAATTGGCTGACGGGCGCTTTGAAGTTCGCTACAGGCTATGGGATATGGTTAGAAGCCAGGACTTGGGTGGTCAAAGCTTCATGGCACTACCTTCTGATTTACGTTTTGTGGCGCACCGTGTTGCGGATCAAGTGTATGAAAAACTAACCGGTGACAAGGGCATTTTTTCAACCCGTATTACCTACATAACCAGTTCCGCAAACCGTCATATGCTGTGGGTTTCTGATTCAGACGGTGAAAACGCTCAATCCGCACTGACCAGTCCTGAACCTATCATTTCGCCAAGTTGGTCACCGAATGGAAATGAACTTGCTTACGTTTCTTTTGAAACACGCAAACCTGTTGTTTACATTCACAATGTAGCAACTGGCAAGCGCAGGGTGTTGGCTAATTTCAAAGGGTCTAACAGCGCACCTGCTTGGTCGCCTGACGGAAAGAATCTGGCCATTACCCTGAGCAAAGATGGTGGCTCTCAAATCTTTTTGATAGATGCCACAGGCGGTGATCCTAAACGTATCACCCAGTCCACCGGAATTGATACTGAGCCGGTTTTCACTTCAGATGGCAGCGCTATTTATTTCGTCAGTGACCGTGGCGGATCTCCTCAAATTTACCGCATACCTTCATCAGGAGGTCCTGTACAAAGGGTGACTTTCAATGGCAACTACAACATTTCACCGGCGCTGAGCGCCGATGGCAAATGGCTAGCCTATATTTCCCGCACTGGTTCCTCATATAAGCTTCAATTAATGGAGTTAGCTACTGACAAAGTATTGTCTTTGACAGAAACAACCCGCGATGAAAAACCCAGTTTTGCACCGAATGGAAAACTTATTCTGTATGCGACACTGATCCAAGGTCGTGAGGCGCTGATGACAACGACGTTAGATGGCAAAATAAGTGCAAAGCTTGCTGGACAAACCACCAATATTCGTGAACCCCATTGGGGCCCTTTCTTAAAACCTTGACGCTTTGAAATTTGGAGTAAATCTATGATGAAGTCTCTATTGTCTTTTTTGCTTGTGGTGATGCTTACCGCCTGTGCCTCTGGGGTGAAACTCAATGATGTGCCAGTTGAAGACAGATCTGGCATCAAACCACCGCCCGAACTATCCAATATCACTCCTGCGCCAGTACAACCAACGCCGCAACCTCAAAGCAAGGTTGAACCCGTTACATCATCAAATAATGACAATTTTGCATCTGGGCCAGCTAACACAACAAAAATTATTTATTTCGATTACGACAGTTTTTCCGTTAAACCTGAATTTCAATCTGTCATCGAATCACACGCAAAGTTTTTGAAAGCAAACCCTCGTGCACGTTTATCCTTAGAGGGTCATACGGATGAGCGCGGTGGACGTGAGTACAACCTTGCACTCGGACAAAAGCGTTCTGATGCGGTTCGTCAAAGCTTGACCTTGTTGGGTGTGGCTGCTTCGCAAATTGAAACCGTTAGTTTCGGCGAAGAGAAACCTGCAGTTCAAGGCAACAACGAAGCCGCATTCTCTAAAAACCGTCGTGCTGAATTCTTCTACAAATGAAACCAAGCTTTAAGACAGCTTGTCTGTGTTGGTTGTTTGTAGCAACTTTTTCCCACGCGGGAGTATTTGAAGACGATGAAGCACGGCGAGCGATTCTTGATTTAAGACAACGCTTAGAAAACCTTCGTCAAGCGCAACTGAACAATGAGGCTGTGATACAGCGTTCACTCGACAGCATCACCAAATCACAACAAGTTGTGCGTGATACGGTCGCCTCTGAAGTTCAGCAAGAATCCTCCCGCTTACAGCAAGCCTTGCTTCAGCTGCAATCTCAGATTGATGGACTCAAGCAAAGCTTGGCTGAAACACGTGGAGAAAGAGACCAGTTGCAACGTGAAATCTCACTTTTAAAACGTGGTCAAAACGACAACACTTCAGGATTGGAAGAACGCTTGCTCAAGATGGAGCAACGTATTGCTAAATTAGAGCCTGTTATTTTTCAACTTGACGGTCTTGAATTTCAGGCAGACCCGGCCGAAAAGAAAGATTTTGAACTGGCCTTGGCTACTTTCAGAAAAGGTGATTTCACTGCATCTATCGCCACCTTCTCAGCTTTTTTACGCAAATACCCTGATACTGGATTTAAACAAAGTACCTTGTTCTGGCTAGCCAGTGCGAAGTATGTGAAGCGGGAATACGCTGATACCGTCAATCAATTGAAGGCTTTTACCGGCATGAGCGATAGCCATACCAAATTTCCTGAAGCCTTATTGACTTTGGCCAACGCACAGCTCGAATTGAAATTGCCACAAGAAGCCAAGAAAACATTCGATGAATTGATTTCAAAACATCCCAATTCAGAAGCAGCAATCGCTGCCAAAGAACGGATGACTAAATTGAAATAGATTGGTGGATACGACCCATATCACTTCGGCAGACATAGACAGACGTTTTGGCGGCTTGTCTCGATTGTTCGGAACTGACACAGCAAAACGAATCCAACATGCCTCTGTGGCAGTGATCGGAGTTGGCGGCGTTGGCTCATGGTCTGTGGAGGCCTTGGCAAGAAGTGGGGTTGGACATTTGACGTTGATTGATATGGATCATGTTTCCGAATCCAATATCAATCGCCAGTTACATGCGCTGACCACTACCCTTGGTCAATCCAAAGTTCAAGCCATGCAAGATCGCATTTCGCTGATCAATCCGTCGTGTGTCGTACGAAAAATTGATGACTTCATCACACCTGAAAACATAGATTCATTGTTACCCCACGATCTGGATATGCTGATAGATGCCACCGATCAGGTCAGCGCCAAAGTCGCTTTGGCTTCTTGGTGTTTAGCGCATCACAAACCTTTGGTTATGGTGGGTGCTGCTGGTGGAAAAAAACTCGCCCATTTGGTTGAAATGGCAGATTTAGCCTCGGTCACACATGACCCGCTGCTTGCACAAGTCAGGCAACGGCTTCGAAAAATGGGTTTTGTTTTTTCTGTCAAAGTTCCCAGCAGTATTCATGCGGTGTATAGCAGGGAAGAAATTACCCGACCCGAACCCATCGAAGGCGTATCTGTAGATGGCAATTTGAATTGCCATGGATACGGTTCATTGGTCACTGTGACAGCCACTTTTGGTCAGTGTGCAGCAGGTTGGGTATTGAACCATTTTTCTCACTGATTGATATTTAACAGTCTTGTTAAAAGCTCAAAAAAACAGTTATACTTTGTGGCTTCGCTTTGCAGTAAAACTGCTACGCGCAATGATGGGACGTTAGCTCAGTTGGTAGAGCAGCGGACTTTTAATCCGTTGGTCACAAGTTCGAATCTTGTACGTCCTACCAAAACCCCAATAAAATCAATGACTTATTAACCGTAAGTCATTTTTTTTGTTCAAAAAGTATAAAAGTCCAAAGTTTTATACTTTTTTGACTCTACTACTTGACCATATTTCCTATTCCTTTATGGTCCACCTCCTATTAAAAATCAGGGGTGAAAATCATGTCAATCAAGTGTGTCATCTATCTTCGTGTTTCAACAAAATCACAAGACACAGACAATCAACTTCAACCACTCAAAGAGTATGTTGAACGAATGGGTTACGAGTTGGTGGGTGTCTATGAGGATCACGGAGTGTCTGGGGTCAAATCAAGTCGTCCACAGTTGGATCAAATGATTCTTGATGGTAGACGGAGAAAGTTCTCGATGATTCTTTCTTGGTCAATTGACAGGATCGGAAGAAACATGACACATCTGTGTGGGTTCGTAGATGAGATGAATCAACTAGGTATCAATCTGTACTTTCACACACAATCCATAGACACGACAACATCGGTAGGTAAGATGTTTTTTCACATCATTTCATCCATTTCGACATTTGAGAGAGAATTGATAAGAGAACGAGTGATATCTGGGTTGGAGAGATGTAAACAGAAGGGTGTCAAACTCGGTCGTCCAACTACGATGAACGATGGAATTCGTAACGCAATTCTGTTGTTGAAAGAAAAAGGTTGTGGTGTTCGTGAGACTTGTCGTCAACTCGGTATCGGAACAAACAGTTATTACAAAGTGGTGAGGGAATGATATGAGAAAAATTATTTTTGTCTTGACATTACTATTTACGACATTTGTTCATAGTCAAATATCACCAAAATACAATCAAGTCAGAAATATAAATTCACAAATTTCTACTATGAAAAGTGATTTAAGAACCATCTCAAAAACTTTTGATAAAATAGATGAAAAAAATGATAGTGTTCAACTTATAAGAATCTATCAAGTAGTTAGTCTCAGAACCAACGAGTTAGAATCAATTTACTTACTCTATGATATGGTAAGTAAAGAAAATAAGGTCTACCGAGATAAGTTTATACCGTTAACTTTTAAAATTATCAATGAAGGTTATATCTATGATATTGAAGATTTAAATACTCTTATCGGTTATACAAACAATTACACAATTAAAAAATATTCAGAAGATTTAAAATTAGAAATCAGAAAGATTCAATCGGTAATGAATCAATAATGAAATTACTTATTAATTAAATTTAAAATTCATAAAGACTTGACGTCAACAAGGTTTTGGTACAAAGAGTTTCAACAAAGTGGTGAGGGTGATATGAAGAAAAGTAAATATGTCATTTTTCTATCAATGTTTTTTTCTACTTTAGTTTATTCACAAGAAATTCTTGTTCTTGGATGTGAAGGAGTAATTGATACAGAAACTTTGACTTCGACTTCAACACCACCAAATGAAAAGAAAAAAACATCCAGAAAAATAACGACAGAAATAAAAATTGATAAAAAAAATAAAATAATCAAAGTTCAAGACCAACAGTTAGATGTCTGTAACCAGGGGGGACCGTCAGAAGAGTGTGTTTGTAATTTTGATGAAAACAATTATGAATGTAAATTTGAACCTCCAAATAATACTGAATATGGTTTGGACATTTTCAGAAAAAAAATATCATTAGGAAGAAAAACAGGAATTACTTACTTTCAAATGTATTCATTAAATATGACTGGAAAAGATTCTTCTTATTATTATTCATCTTCAACTACTGTAATTGGTATGTTGAATTGTGAAATTAAAAAAATAAATAAATTTTAACTAAATTACTTCCTAATCCAAATCACACAACCATCATCTTTCCCAATAGTTGACTCAAGTTGTTTCAACATCTTCTTGACAGAGTCTTTTTCTAATTGATTCACCAGAAGAACACACAAGTCAGATGACTTAGTGGATCGTATTGTCTGGATTAGTTTATTGATATCTGTAGATTTACTTGTCATACACAATTTCTTTGACAGAGATGACAAGATCCTTTGTATCAGATTCAAGTTCAAGGATTTCAACTAGATTACTGATTCTCTGAAGTTTTCGGTCTTTGTCCATGTTGGTTGTTATCTTCACTACGGTGACTGTTTTGTAGAAGTATTGGAGAAATGTTTTCATTTGTTCTTTTTCTTCTTCTTAGTTTTCACAACTTCATATGAATCATCTTCTTCGTCATCATCTTGATAGTAGTAGTTATCGTCATCTTCATCATCACTAGGTGACCAAATCAATGGGTTGTAGGGGTCAGTCTGTTTCAAATATTGAGAGATTGTGGTTCTCTTTGAAAGAAATAAGTTTGTAATGAACTCATCAAATGTAGATACATCTTTCAACACTTCAATCTGTGACTCGTTGATGTTCTGAATCTTAGTTTTGAGATATGAAATTCGTCTGACTAGTACCACCATCTCGTCAGATAAGTCTTTCGGGTAGTGTGTAATGACATTGATATCTTCAACATCATCATCGTGGTCAGAATTTCTCATGGGTTTGGATTTGTTTGACATTCAATAGACTCCTTTGTGTTCGTTCAGTACAGAAGTGATACCTCTTGTCTCTATGTTGTGAAAGAGTAGTTCTAGACCGATACGGGTCAATCTTGACTTCGGTATTTGAGTTGAATCAGATATCTGGGTAAATTTACGGTGAAGTGATTCAGTAATTCTGATAGGTAGGTGAACTCTAGGTTGTGTTTGATGAATTTCTAAATTCATATGTTCCTTTAATTGGTTGAATCGTAAAATTTCTCTAAGAGTGACTTTGTAGTCTGTACGGACGACAAGGTGACGACTTGGAGTGGTGTTATTGGTCTTTCTTTCTATTTATATGTCTTGTGATTTCACTTGGACTTACATGGACACTTAGGTTGTGGATTACGAACTCGATGAAACTTATCTGGAAATGTCATGAAGTCTGGATACTTGTGAAGAAGTTTGGATGTGTATAAGACTGTCATAGGTTCACATCGAACTAGGTTGGTGGTCATTATTGGAGTAGTAAATCGTAGTTCTGTATTGATTATGTTTTCACCAGAAAATCTGGAGAAACTAGATAAGGTGTCTTCATGAACACCAATCATTACATGGTGATGAAGTCGTGGTGAGTTTTGGTGTTGGAACTTGTCATTCAAATGTTCATCTAGAAAACACATGGTTATTGGTTGGATAGATTTCTTATGTGTTTTATGATAATTTCTGGTACCCATCACTTGAGGTAGGAAGAAGTACAGGTAGAACTCTTTAAAAAATTTATCAACAACATCTGGTCTCAATGACTTACTGGTAATTGGTTTATAAGTCATGGTCAGATGGAACAAGGTACGGTTCTGTTGAGTTTGAAGGTCGTAGAAATAGTCTGACAATGACAGTCTGACTTTTTCTGTATCGTTCAAGACTGTAGATTTCTGGTACTGATGGGTTAGGTAGGACATGGACTTCTCTTTGTGAAGTTCATATCTGATTCTGGAGTGAATCTTGTGGTGTGATTTGGTTAAGTTGGTAAATTCTGGTTGTGTTGATTTCATGGTGTTTCTTGAAAAATCATAGGGATATCAATTGAACTGGTTAGGTTCAATTCGTAGAAACTGTCATACTTTGTCCTTGTGAATACCACTAAGGGGTTTGACAATCACTTATGTATTTAGTCATCCAAGAACTGTCATATGAGTCCGAGAACAACTTTTTGTGGTGTACTTGAGTAGGTGTTTCAAAAACATCTTAGTGTTCTTAAAACCCCACCTAGGAATCTATTGGTTTGACACTAGGACAGGTGTACTAGAAGTCGTAAAGTCACTGTTACTGAAATTAAATGTATTTGAAACGGTAGAAATCAAAACCAATCATTTCTCCTACCGAAAAAATTTTCATTTCCGTCAAAATCTGGTTTTCAGAATCAGGAACTGAAAATTTAGTTTCGGTATGGAACAAATTCACTTGTTCTTAGTAGGAACATTAAATTTGTTTAGTTTTATCAACCTTTCTACAAGTATTGTGTGAGAGTAATGACCCTCATCGTCAATAAAATCTTCAAGAATCCATGGAAATTTCTTACCTCTTGAGACTTGTCTTTCCAAACTTATACTTTCTGAATTGATGTGTTCATCGTTGAATGTAATCAAGATTCCATTTATGATTTCATCATTCAGAACCACATTCATGTAGTCTTGAACAATTCCCTCAATTTGTCTGGAATCGTAATAAGAATGTGACTTCATCAGTAAATTAAATTCTTTACTAAAAATATCTTCAAAAGAATAATTATTATTAAAAAAACGATTTAATTCATATAAAGAACGTCTTCTTTCTTTAGTTTTACACCAATTCTTCATTAACAATCCTTACTTCAGTAGTTTCAATTTCAATCACATTGTTTGAATTTAAAGATAACTTGTCTTTGATTGGACAAATAATTTTGAATTCTGAGTTTGAACTCATGACTTTGAACAATTTAATTAAGTCAGTTTTTGATTTTTTTGATAATGAATCAAAGTCAAATTGAATATTCACAAAATCATCAACACTATTACTCGATTTCTTTTTTAAACTCACTTTTCCTGTCAATTCTTTCAGTTCATGTAAAGTAGTTCGTTGTGTAATCATTTCTAATCTGACCAATTCTTCAAATTTGTCTGAATCTAATGTACAAATTTCATAGACTGTTGAAATAGATGATGGAATTCTCTCAATATAAAGACGAAGTAATTCGACTCTTTTTCCGATACAAACATATTTTCTGTAAGTTGAACCTGATTTATTCAATCCAACTTTATGACAAAAATAATCTAAATCTGACTCGTTCAATTCCAGATTTTTTACTGAATCATCTAATTCTCTTAATGTTTCACAAACATTAAGTAGACTTTCTAGAGTAGATTTTGTTTGTAAAAAATATCTTTCAATAAATGAATCAAGTAACTTTGGATTTGTTGATTTCAAATACAAATTATTCATCTTTTGTACTGGTGTAAGTTTTGTTCTCATTTAAATTCCTTTAAAAAATTGAGAGTAGTTAGAGATAACAACATCGTTGTGAGTCATTTAATTTCTAACTTAAACTTATTATGAAGTCCACAAATAGATGTGTCTAATACTGAATTTAGTTGAATTAAAACTATCCGACTTTTCATTAGAATTGTTCCTACTATGAACATCCCACTCAAAACCAAGGTCAAGTATTGGTTCTATTTTTTAAGACTCTGTCATCAATCCTCTGACCCGTTGGTCAAAAGTAATCTGAAGAAATCAGAATCTTTTTATGAACCGTGGGGTGACTATTTGATTGGGTCATATGAGGATTGGTGGAGAACACACTCTCATTTGTTTAGAAACAAGTCAGTACTCTCTAAACTGACGAGTATTGAATCACTGGAGAGTAATCATCTCTACATCAAGATTCCATTGACATACTCACCATCAAGTGTGTCCAAGTTAGTCAAGTCAATCTACACAGAGGAACAGAACAAGACTTTGAAGAAAGATGGAAAGGTCAAGAAGGTGTACGGAGGAATTTACTCGTTGACTTCTACTGATTTACAGACTTCACAGTTTGACTACTACCTTAGATTCACAAGAGATGTTTATCTTCCGTTGATGAATGAAGGTGTGATTGGAACTCAAAAATACAGATTACTTTCTGTAGAAGTGTTCACGAAACAAAAGGTCAAGTCATCACGAAATAAAGATGAAGTCAAGAGACAAGTACCGTTTACGAACTCAAGTCAGGATATTGGGAATTTGGACAGACTGACTAGACGATACAAAACACATTCCCGATTACTCTTGTTGAATGTATCCAAAGGTGAGTTTCCAGGTGTCTATGAAGAAAAGGGAACAAAAACACAGATTAAGACTAGGAAAGAAAACACGGTTCGGAGTCATTACAGAGGTGTGAGTCAGAAACGATATCAGGAATTTAAGGTTAGAGACGAACAATTCGATCCGTATCGGTCTAATGTTAATTAATTAAATTTTTTGTCATACCATTCATTTATTACTTCTCTCCATGTATCACTGTAAAAAGTAAAAAGTACGATTATTATTAAAATAGTTACCCAAGTACTTAATTTGTAAATTAATCTTTCTTCACCTTCTTCATTATATTGAAAACTTTTTGAAAATATATTTAAATAAATTTCAGAAAGAACAAACATGGGAAAATATGAAGTAAATAAAATACAAAAATAAACCATCAAACTAACACAAATACCCTTGACAGATAATTCAAATTGAAATACTTTCCAATCATTCATTGAGTGATACAGTAAAAAAATAATAACTAAAATTATTATTAAAGAATTTCTGGTAATATTTTCCCAATTCCATCTGTCTTTAGTATGTCCGTACAACATTACTAAACCAATGATTAGTCCACAGAGAAAAATTCCTGTTCCTGTTGACATTTTTAATCCTATTTGAATTGGGTTATAAAAATAATTTTATCATTAGGAGATTAGTTTAAAGATTATTTAAAATTAAACCTAATCAATTGGATCCAAATCAATATTATTTGAAAGAATATTTTGTTTTTTTTCTTTCTCTATTTTTTCAATATTCTTTTCGTATTCTTTAAAATTTTTTACAAGAAAATCTAAGTCATCCATCCAACTACCATTCTTAAATGACTTCAGGGTGAACTCGTAAAAACTTCCCTTACGATAAGAAGTTCCATAGGTGTCAGACTCTTGATTAACTTTGTCTACTAGTACTGTGATTTCGTTGTAAATAATAATCAATTCATAGTAATTATAAAAGTCTCCATCAGGAAAAGTACCAGATGAATTATTTGTTAGTAATATTTGAATAGTCTTATCTTTATAATTGAAATTTAGTTGAAAATCTATTTGTTTAATTTTTAACTCTTTGAACAAATCATCACTTACACCAACATTTCTGTTTGTGATAACCTCATCAGAATCATAAACATAACGATTTAAAAGTTCCTCGATATTTTTCCCTACTTTTTTAGAATCTAGTAACTGAAGAACTTTATTAATTTTTTCTTCATTTTGATTAGTCATCAATATCTCCTTTTCAAAATTAAATATAAAATGTTATCAAATTTTATTTTCCTTGATTCTCTCACAAGTACCAGTATTTAAAAAATAATATACGATACTATCCTGACTGTTAGGTAAGTAATATTCATTTACTTTATTATCGTACCAGGAACCATTAATTCTGTTTATTTTAATTTCTCTACGAATATGACTGGTCATATCTTCTTTACTACTTGTTTTTTCAAAAAAACTTAATGTAATTGATATTTCATTATCATTAATAAATGAAGAACTTTTTTCCTTGAATTTTCCAGATTCATTTAAATTTTCATTAGTTAAGATTAATTTTTCTGTTGATCCTTCTTCTTCAAGATTCCATTGAGTTACATTATTTATTTTTTTTCTAGTAAAAATGTAAGTTTTATTACCTTTTTTTGTTTCATCAACAGTGTTTCCATTGTAAGGTAATGTCCATGAAGATTGGAATAGATTACCAAAACATGTGAGTTTGATTTGTTCGACTACTTGTTTTTCTGTGTCTCTTTTTGAACAAGAAACTAATGATAAACAAATCGAAAATATATAAAGGCGGATTCAAGCACGAAGTGCAACGCGCTTGAGTGATTGATGAAACACCTCTGCGGGTGTTTTGAATCCAAGTCTTTTCCTCGGTCTGTTATTCAATCTGTTTTGAATCATTCTAATTTCCTCATCTGTAACTGTAGACATTGCTCTTTTCTTAGGAACGTATTGGCGCAGCAATCCGTTCAAGTTTTCATTGCTGCCGCGCTCCCAGCTGGCAAACGGTCTGGCAAAGTAGGCGGTGCTTTGTAGTTTTTCATCAATATAAGCATGCCTCGCAAACTCTTTGCCGTTATCAAAAGTCAGCGTCTTGACCCTGGCAGCCAGAGGCTGGAGCTTGTCCACAATAGCTGAGCTGACCAACTCTGATGTTTTGTTGGATACCTTGGCCATCACGGCATACCCGCTCTTGCGCTCGACCATCGTCACAACAGCACCTTTGTGATTGGCACCCATCACGGTGTCACATTCCCAATGACCCACTTGGCGTCTAGCTTCAATATGCAAGGGCCGCTCGCTCAAAGGCCGTCTATTGGGGATTTGTCCTCGCCGGTCTCGACCACCTGCATAGCGCTTCCTCTTTTGCTTCTGACAGCGCAAGTTCTTCCAAAGCGTCCCGCCTTGAGCCTTGTCGGCATAAACACGCAGGTAAACCGTCTCATGGCTAATGGGCAGCTTGCTCGCAATCTGCTCCGGGCTCCATTGCAATTGCAGCAGCAACTGCGCTTGGTCATTCACCCATGCTGGCACCGTATTGGCGTTGCGACTGTTCTGCGCTCGTTCGGCAGACATCTCGCAAGCCTGCTTGGGCCTATAACCCCGAGACCCAGTGTTACGGCTCAACTCCCGACTAATGGTGGACTTGCTTCGGTCCAGCACCTTGGCTATTTGAGACTGATTGTGTCCGGCTTTCATGAGGGCGTGAATCTGATATCTTTCAGCTTGGCTGAGGTGTTTGTAGGTCATAAGCAACTTCGACTGCCAGGTCAAGAAGCCTTGAATGCTAAACATCCTCAGCCACCTAACCATCAGTTAATCAAAGTTGCACTTCGTGCTTGAATCCGCCAAATTAATAATTTCATCTATTCCTCATTTGTTCCTACTCGGAACACATCAATCTACTCAGTGACTTTTGAAACGGTCTTGGACACACTATTAGGTCTGTCCTGAAGTTACTCAACACTTGACGAGACTTTCGACTTGACGACTTTCTTCTTTGAAGTTGTCTTTGTAACAGTTTTTCGTGTCGAAGTCTTTGGTGGTTTCTTTGATGGTTCGACTTGAATGAACGAGTGAAGTTGTTTTCTTGTCTGTTGTGTCGTGAGGTGGGAAGCGTAGAACTTATCAATCATCGCTTGTGAGGTACGAGCGTTACGAGCGAGTGTCAGTGTGTCTACTTGTCCTAAGGTCAATCTGAACATGATGGATGAATGTCTGAGACTGTAGAGAGTCAACTTTTTATCTGTCTTGACTTCGATACCTGACTCTTTGACGATTCGTTTGAACAATTTGGCGACTATGGACATCATCTTGTCTCTGTCACCATACTCATTGAAAAACACATAGTCATCCATTTTAGGACTTTCACCTCTGGACTTTTTGAACTCAATCAGTCTGTCGTAAATGTGAACTGTTACCTCCATGGACTGAACAGGGTTCTGATTTGTCTTGGTCGCTGGATGGTTCAGTTCTAACCACGATGATGTGTCGTCATTTTTTCTTTCAATATGTTTGTGTCGAAGAACTCTCAGGTCGGACGGTCGAATGAAAGTGTTGACCATGAACTGGATCAGGTACTTCATCTCATCTGTGAGAAGAACACCTTGGACAGTAGTGTTCTTCAAAGACAAAGTCTCTGTACATTTACAAACTAGGTCGTACTCAGGAACTGTTAAATAGTCTCTCTTCAAAGAAGTTTGAAGTTTTCCTGTGATTCTTGGAAAAACTGGAAGATTCTTCATCAAGTCATTAGCGATAGCGAACTTCATGATTTTTCTCAACACAACGATGTGGTGTTTCACGGTCGCTGGTTTGATTCCAGTTTCTAGTAACTTCGTCACAAACTGACTGATTTGTGAATTGGTGATGGTGTCAATCTCTTGTTGATTGAACTCTTTCAAAATGTGTTGGGTGTATCGGTTGTAGTCGGATCTGTAAGTTGACTTGGTGGAGTTTCTTTCGATGGAGTGAAAGAACTCGTTACCGATACGGGCGAACTGTTTGGTTTGGTTACTTGTGTTTGAGGTGACACTGGAGAGTAGGGTGTCTTTATAAAACTGGACAGCGAACTTCTTAGCGTCTTTGATGTTTTCACACTTGGTGGATTTGACTTTGTACTTTGAGTTGTAGAAACACCTGACCCAGTAGTAGGGGGAAGCGTTTGTCTTGTAGAGGGTCAGGGTCTTGGGGTAACCGTGGACGGTTTGTTTGGATTCTTTGATGGGGTTGACACGACTCATAGAGGTCTTGGTTGACTTCTTTGATTTCTTACTGGGGGTGGACTTTTTGGGTGTCAAAACGGGGTCTAAAAGTGGTTAAAAAACTGTGTGTGAGTTTTATACAGAGTTTTATACTTTTTGTCAATGTGGTCTTGAAACCCCTGTAAATACTGGGTTTGTGATAGAATGAAAGTTTTTAAAACGTACTTTTAATCCGTTGGTCACAAGTTCGAATCTTGTACGTCCTACCACCCTCATACAAAAAAACCAGTTCATTTTGAACTGGTTTTTTTTTAACTTGACGTGCTGGCGTTTTCTAACAAACCTGTCAACTCCAACCATCTTGATTCCAATACCGGCAGTTCTTCATCAATTCGTTTTAATTGTTTGCCTTTGTCAGCCAGTTCGGTACTTGCCACTGCACGAGTCATGAATTCATGCAATTGATCGCGCTCAGCTTCAAGCGTTTGCATTTTTGATTCAAGCTGCGTCAACTCTTTTTGTATATTTTTTAATGAAGGCAGAATTGTTTTGGGCGT
>Ga0214919_10005692_pt1:2500-17499 | contig 17499 bp, 10 predicted proteins | sample LL1503_MetaG_FD_177994 | JGI IMG/M metagenome (GOLD analysis project Ga0214919, IMG submission 177994) | Freshwater microbial communities from Lake Lanier, Atlanta, Georgia, United States - LL-1503 | ecosystem: Environmental > Aquatic > Freshwater > Lake | place: USA: Georgia...
TCGGGCCCGTGTCTCAGTGCCCGTGTGGCTGATCATGCTCTCACATCAGCTACTGATCGTAGACTTGGTGAGCCGTTACCTCGCCAACTATCTAATCAGCCGCACACCCATCATCAAGCGCCGTAGCTATAACAATAAATTGATGCCAACTCACTGTGTTACGGGGTATTAATCCAAATTTCTCTGGGCTATCCCCCACTTAAAGGAAGGTTGTGTACGTGTTCCGCACCCGTTTGCCGGTTACCACCCAGTATTGCTACCTGTGCTGTCCCTCGACTTGCATGTATTAAGCCTGCCGCTAGCGTTCATCCTGAGCCAGGATCAAACTCTCCATTGTAAATGTTGTTGTTTGATCTGACTTTAATCTCAAAAATAAATCTGAATTAAAATCGATTTAAATTCTATTTGATGCTTAAACCTTACCAATATTTTACCTAAGTAAAATATTGTTTTTCTGTTGCTTCCAAACTTTCAAAGATCTTTTGGCCTAATTCCTTAAACCTCCCATTTTTAGCGGGGGCAAAAGTATACGCCTTTATTTTGTTAACCAAAAATTAATAGCCTTTTATAACTAGTATTTTGATTAGTAATAAATCGAATTTTTTAAGAACTATTTCCGATACTTTTTTATCGGGCTGCAAAGCTACAACTTCTATACGCACTAACCAAACCTTTTGTTGTATTTGTTTAATAAACCATGTATTATTTTCTCGAAGAACTACGCTTTTTTACCGGCGGGTTGCAAAAGTAAGGATGCAGGGGTTCTTAAACAAATAATTAAAAGCAAAACCGTGATTTAATTCTAAATGTATTGTTAAAGCATTTACACAAAATAGACTAATCAATTCAAAATGAATGATTTATAATACTCACAACTAGTACAATAATTTAAAATAAATAGTAAATTATGCCAAAGGCGTAGGCCCGCCATAGTGCATAGGTATTTCAACCTGCTCTAGATCGTGGATAGTTCCATTGGCAGCTTCGTATCTTTCAACGTTTTCGGCCATTGCTTTCATAAAACGTTTGGCATGCATGGGCGTTAAAATGATTCTAGATTTCACCTTACTCTTTGGCGTACCAGGCATTACATTAACAAAATCAACCACAAACTCGGCATGACTATGGGTAATGATGGCAAGGTTGGCATAACTGCCTTCTGCTATTTCTTCACTGATTTCAATATTTAATTGCGGGTTGGGTTGTTGTTCCATATAATTTTATTAAGAGGGCAAATGTATTGAAAAGGCAATAAAGCGCATAAAAAAACCACCCGAAGGTGGTTTTTTTATGCTATAAATAAAGCAAGACTATTTTTTAGTGTAAATATCAAAACAATCACGGAATGCAGAACCGTTGAAAACAGTATGGTGAATCATAAACTGTGTTTGAGCAGCATTCGCAGTAATAACTGGTGCAAGTGTAATTGTAATTCCATTTGCAGTATAAGCGCCTGATAATTCAGAAGGATTAATAGCAGCTTTTAAATTAGTTAATGAACCAACTTTTGTGCCAGCAAAAGAAATCAACAAGTTAGGTTGTACATAGTATCCTGTAGGAACCAATACACTTGATGGATTTACTGGTAAGAAGTCAATTGAACTATTTGTGAAAGAACCGCCATCACCAGCAGGATAAGCTGCTGCTGCCATTCCCAAAGTTGGCAATGGAGCACGACCTACTTCCATATTATACCTCCAGAAATCCCATTTATAAGAACCGGCAATAGCACATCCAATTGTGTGTAAATATAACTTACCAAAGTTTTGGCTAATGATAATTCCACTAGCGTTACTTGGAGATAATACTAACATGTAAGAATTAGATGGGCTAATTTTTGAAGGATAGAATACACATCTAGCTTTAGCAGTTCTTGTTCCGGCTTTAATAACTACAGTAGGCGTTAATAACTTGAACAAAGAATCAGGCATAGCTGAGTAAGCAATACCATCGCCAGCTAAATTATCAGCATTAGCTCCAACATTTGGGCCAATAGTTACAGTTAAATCTGTTGCTAAAGTAACAGGTCCGTTTAAAGTAACACTGAAATTTGCAGTATCTGAAGTATGAGTTGCTGGATACAATAATGCACCACCTCCAAAATACTGAAGACCTGAGTTAATAGTAGTACCCGTTGGTGTTGGGAACTCAATTTGTAAAAAAGAAGCGGTTAGGTTCTCTCCGTTCACAACAGAGTTAACAGACTTTAAACAAGAAGTTAAAGCTAAACTTAGTGTGATAACCGTGAGAAGACTTTTAAATATTTTTTTCATAATTTAAAAATTTAAAGTGTGGTATTATTTAGCCCAGAAAATTTTAGAAGTAAACGGTGAAATACCTTTTGGCATATTAGTACCATTGTACTGCCCTTCAGCTGAAGGATATACGATTCTGGTAGGTAATCTGTCGGGAGCAGTGCTTTCGGAAACCACAGAAGCAAAAGTAGTAATATCAGATGCAGCGTTTGTTCCCCAAACGATGGTAGGATATCCTGTTCTGCGGTATTCATTCCAACCTTCTTCGCTATTAACATAGTTCATAGCAATGTATTTCTGAGTAATAATAGCTTCTACTTTTTGAGCTGTTGTTGTATTCAACGTAAAGTTTACAAATGGATTAGTTCGGTTGTCGTTGTTGTACTGTGTAATAGCGGCAGCTACAGGTGTTACCAATGTTCCATCTTCTTTTGTTAAAGTATAGTTGAATGCAGATACTATGCCACTTGTAAACATGGTTGCAGCAGCTTCAGTTGTAATTCCTACAACAGCAGCTTCAGCTCTTAAGAAATAGGCTTCAGCAGCAGTCATTAATGGATAACCTACGGTTGGTCCTTTTAATGCGCCAGAAGCATTGCCGGCAGAAACACCAACTCTAGCAGTTGAAGGGTACCATGGTCCTCCAGGAGGGCAAGATGGCATTGAACCACTCACTTCATTTCCTAAACGGTTAGCTACAACATTCGGGTATTGATAATAAGTAGCAGCGCCTCTAATAGGATCGATTACTTTTGTTCCATTGTAGAAAGTTAAAATGAAACGGGTAGCGATCCAAGATGTAGTAGCATTACCACCTGTATAACTATAACCCCATGTATTCCATTTTGGATTTTGACGACCATTGTCTCTTTTATAACCTGGGTTAATTAATGCATCTGTGGTTAAGAAACCATCAGCACTAAAAGTAGTATTAGCAAAAGCAACACCAGATGCTTTACCTCTTACAATTAAACGCAATTTGATGGTATTAGCCAATTGTTTCCATTTGGTCATATCCCCAGCAAAAACTACGTCGGAAGAACCCATTGGTGTAACACCAGGGAAAGCATTACCAACATTAATTTTAGCAATAGCACTATCTAATTCTGTAGCCAAACTTTTATAAATGGTTTTACCATCTGTATAAGCAGGGGTCAAGTTATCGGAACCTTTTAATGCATCTGTATAAGGTACATCATTATAAGCATCCACTAACAATTGGAAACCAATTACACGCATAATTTGTGCAACACCAGCAAAATAACTATATACTGGTTTGCCTTTAGTAAAGTTGATAATGTATTGATAATCTTCTAAATTATCGTAAGTAGCGCTCCAACGACCAGACTGATCGGCAGAAGTGAAATTGTAAGAAATGGATGTTCCAAATCCACCGTATCCACCAGCATTAGCAGCATAGCCACCTAATTGCGCACCATAAGAATTGAATCCGTTTAAATTACCTGCTGTAGCAACTAATGCTTGTGGCAAAATTAATTCCGGAGTTGTTGACGTAGCACTATTGGGGTTCGTATTTACATCAAGGTATTTTTTACAGGAAACCGCCATGAGAGCAAGGCCTGCAAAAAGAATCGCGTTGATCTTTTTCATATTAAAAAATTTATGGTTAACCAAACCTTTTGATAACATAGACATTTGGTAAGATTTAGTTGGATTAATTAAAATTTAAATTTAATGCTTGCACCATAGAAACGTGATGGAGGAGACTGCAAACCAGTTAATCCCATACCATTACTACCACTACCAGCATCACTATATTCAGGATCTGTATAATAGTTATCCTTAGCCATTAATACAAACAAGTTTCTGCCTTGTACTGAAACAGTAACCCCTTTAAATATTTTGTTTCCAATAACAGAAACTGGTAAGTCATATGACAATGCAAGTTCTCTTACCTTCCAAAAATCTCCAGAAGTCATATAGTTAGTTGAAGTACCTCTGTTGATACCGTCAGTCCAGTAACCGTTGTTACCATTACCATTTGCAATTGAAATAGCATTGTTAGCAACATATTTAGTTCCATCCCAATAAGAAGAATTCGGGAATACAAAGCTTTTTCTGTCGTAGATAGCTGTTCTCCAAGAAGTGCCAGACCAATCTAGGCTTCCACCCATAGATTGGTACGATGAGTAACTACCACGGTATTCTAAAGTAATAGACAATCTGAATTTCTTGTATTCAATAGAACCGTCTAACCCTAATTTATGTATAGGTTGACCATTGCCTAAAAAAGAGATAGTATCAGATTTAGAAGGGATACCGGTAACTGAGTTCACAATTACACGACCATCAGCATCACGCTTGTAATCAAATCCCATAATCATTGGGAAAGCCTGACCAGCAACTGCATAAGAACCAGTACCATCACCATAAGCAGCCAATGATAAACGTGGTAATGCAGCACTAATGAAGTTAACTTTATTATCTAGGTAAGTATAGTTACCACCTACTGTTACTCTTAAACCATTTGGTTGGTCAATTGGAGTAACGTGTAAAGTAGCCTCAATACCTTTGCTATATGTTTGACCAGTATTGGTAGTCATTGCAGTAAAACCAGTTGTTGTAGATACCGCAGTACTAACAGTTTGGTCATCTGTAATGGTACTGAAATAAGTTACTGAACTTGTTATTTTGTCTTTGAACAAAGACATATCAAAGCCAAATTCATATCCAGTAGTGATTTCAGGTTTCAAACTATTAGACACTAATGAGTTTCCTACAGTATAACCAGCTAGTGTACCGTAAGGGAATCCATTAGAAGTAGCACCAAATGTTGGTTTTAATGCATAAGCACCTAAGTTTGCTTGACCTACTTTAGACCAACCAGCACGTAATTTCAAAAAGTTGATGGTTTTGCTATTTTTAATAGCAGCAATTGCATCACTAGCATTGAAAGCTACATCGACAGCTGGGTAAAAGAATGTGTTGTGCTCAGGATCTAAAATAGATACCCAGTCACGACGACCAGTAGCGTGTAAGAATAAATATCCTTTGTAACCAAAACGCGCATCGGCATAGAAACCAAATTGGCGAACCAATGAATTGCTTTCAGAAGCACCAGGTGTACCAACACCATTACTTACGTTAAATAAATTTGGAACAACTAAACCAGCACCAGAAACACCCATGCTTTTTGCTTGATCTTGTCTAAACTGTCCACCTGCTATTAAATTAACTGAATAGTCTTTGTATTTGGTTTGGTATTGCGAATAAACATCCGACAATAAGTTAGTAGAATAAGAAGATCCGTCAGAAACGTTAGCAGTTACATCGCTTTTACCGAAAGACTCAGTTGTTTTGCGGTAGGCAGTGTATTTGTAAGCAGCATTGAAGTCTTTATTAGATGCATTTCTAGTAGTTAAACCTTGACGTGCTATTAAATCTAAGCCTTTAATAGGGCTATATTTAATTTCGAAGTTTGCAACCAAATAATCGTTTCTAACACCAGAACGGTAAGCAGCAGCTTGCCAATAAGGGTTTACATACCAAGGATTGTAGAAATCGTTGAATGTTGCAAATTTATTATTTATAAAGTCTTTATACTTTGTTACTTGAACGTTATTAGGCATGTTTAACATGTTATCATAAACGCTACCTGTAGCAGTAGTGATATCATACCTATTTTGCGTGTAGTTGGTATTGTAAGTAACGTTGATTTTATTACCAACTTTTCTTGTACCATTTAATCTGAAAGTAGTTCTGTTGTATTTATCACCAGGAGTTGTACCAGTAATATCGGCATATTGACCAGCCATGTAGAAGGTAGAATTATCGTCTCCCCCGCTTACAGAAAAGTCAGTTTGCTTAGTCATACCAGTTTCCCAGAAATCTGAGTGACCAGAAGTTGGGCAATAACAAGAAGAATCTTGTGAGCCATCTTCTAATTTATCTCCTAAAATTCTCGTAGTACCATCAAAAGCTGGTCCGTAAGATTGGTTTTCATAATAAGCAAATGGATCATTATATCCATAAGCTCCACCACCAGAACCGAACTTCATTTGGAACTTTGGGAAGAATGCAGCATGTTCTGCCATCATTGTTTGAGAAACGGTTACAGCGTTAGTTCCTTTTTTACCTTTTTTAGTGGTAACGATAATCGCACCGTTAGATGCAGAAGATCCATAAAGCGCAGCAGCACCAGCACCGTTAAGAACGTTAACATCAGCAACGTCTTCTGGGTTTAGGTTACCTAAAACTTCACTAGGAACAATTACGTTATCTAAAACGATCAAAGCTTGGTTATTACCAGTTAATGAACGTTGACCACGAAGTATAATACGGAAACTTGGGTTAACACCACCACCAGTAGCGTTAATTTGCACACCTGCCACTTTACCTTGCAATCCACCAGCAATGTTTATTGCTTTACCTGCAACCAAGTTTTCGGCTTTAATTATAGTACCAGCTGTACCAATTTCTTTTCTTTTTGTTTTAATACCACCCGCAGTTACAATAACTTCATCCATTTGATTAACTGCTTCTTTAAGCGTAACGTTAATTTTAGCGTTGATGTTATTGACTTTAACCTCTTCAGATTTAAAGCCTACTGAGCTGATTTGAATGACATCACCGGACTTAGCCTTGATTTCAAATTCACCACGAGCATTGGTAACAACTGCTTTTCCAGTTTTTCCTTTAATGCTAATTGTTACACTTTCAAGGGGGTTAGAACTAGGATCAGTTATTTTCCCTTTGACACTGCCATCTTGGGCTTGTGCCGATGCAACTAAGCTGAGGCCTAGCAGCAACAATGTAAAAAAAGATACAATTTTCTTCATGTTTTTAGTTTTAGTGTAAACCTTTTAAAATGTGAATATAGGACAACTCTTAAATGTTAACAAACAAATAACAAAGACTTTTTAAAGTTTTTTGTGAAATCCGCCAACATTTTAAAGACTAATAAGTGGTGTTAAATGCTGCATAGAATAAAATAAAATGTTAATTTATTATTTATATATATGTAATTATTTGATTTTCAATTATTAATTGTCTTATTAGCAATTATTTAATTAGCATATGTAAAGAAGCAATATTGCTGATATTAAAAAAATATCTATTCAAAAAAATATCGTAATAAAAAAAACATTTCGAATATTTTTGCCAAATGTTAATACTAGATGGAAAATTAGTAGCTGCCGCAGTTAAAGAAACCTTGAAAGCAGAAACCGATATTTTGCTAAAAAATGGCAAAAGAGCCCCTCAATTAGCGGCTATTTTGGTGGGATCAAATGGCGCAAGCGAAACCTATGTGGCTTCTAAAGTAAAAAACTGCGAAGAAATTGGATTTACCTCTTTGCTAGTGCGTTTTGAAGATAACATTGACGAAGCAAGTGTTTTGCAAAAAATTGCCGAACTCAATGCAGACGATTCAGTTGATGGCATTTTGGTTCAATTGCCTTTGCCTAAACAGATTAGCGAACAAAAAGTGATTGAAGCAATTGACCCAAGAAAGGACGTTGATGGTTTTCATCCGTCTAGTGCGGGCAAGCTTATGCAGGGATTACCAAGTTTTATTCCTGCTACCCCTTATGGCATTATGATGATGTTGGAATTTTTTAAACTAGAAACCAAGGGAAAACATGCCGTAGTTATTGGCCGAAGCAATATTGTGGGCAGACCAATGAGTATTTTATTAAGCAGTAATATTCCTTATGGCAATTGTACCGTAACTATTTGCCATTCTCATACACCTAATTTAAAAGAGATTTGTTTACAAGCTGATATTTTAGTCGCAGCATTAGGACGACCTGAATTTGTAAAAGCAGATATGGTAAAATCTGGTGCTATTGTAATTGATGTTGGTATTACCCGAGTTACTGATGACACTGCAAAAAAAGGTTTTAGAATTAAGGGTGATGTAGACTATAATGAAGTTGCTCCTAAAACAAGTGCCATCACGCCTGTACCAGGTGGTGTAGGCTTAATGACCATTGCGGGATTGTTGAAAAATACTTTGCAAGCCTACAAAACAAATACAGGTATTTAATTTTTTTGATACTGATTTAAATATGATAACACCCAACTCAATTAGTTTGCCGGTGATGGAGGCTTTTTACACCCTACAAGGTGAAGGCTATTACCAAGGAAGGGCTGCCTATTTTATTCGGTTGGGCGGATGTGATGTTGGTTGCGTTTGGTGTGATGTAAAAGATAGTTGGGATGCTGATAAACACCCTAAATTATCTATTGAAAAAATTGTTGAAGAAGCCTTAAAATATCCTGGAAGATTAGCCGTAATTACGGGTGGAGAACCTTTAATGCATGAGTTAGATGCATTAACGAAAGCCTTGCAGCAAGTGGGTTTTGAAACTAATATTGAAACATCTGGCTCATCTAATTTATCTGGCAGTTGGAATTGGATTTGTTTGTCTCCAAAAAAATTTAAAGCACCTCTGCCAGCTATTATTCCCTTAGCGAATGAATTAAAAGTTGTGGTATTTAATAAACACGATTTTGAATGGGCAGAAACCTATGCTAAAGCTGTTAATGAAAATTGTAAATTATACTTACAACCAGAATGGGATAAAGCGGCAGAAATTACTCCAGTGATTGTTGCATATATTCAGGCCAATCCAAAATGGTCTTTGTGTTTGCAAATTCACAAATACATTAACGTTCCTTAAATTTTAACATTCAAGTTTGCTGATATTTGCGAACTTACTTCATCAATTTTCGTATGAAGCAACTCTTCTTTTTTTTAATCATTTTTTATTCGAGTGTTAGTGTTGCTCAAACTTATCATCCCGATAAAATTAAAGCAAAGGCTGTTAGTAAATACGAGCAGGCTATCAATTTTTTACAAGACGGTGAGCTTAAAGCAGCCATACCTATTTTACAAGCAACTATTTTAATTGATACCAATTATATGGATGCTTATTTATCTCTTGCTGCAGCATACGGGCAATTAAAACAATACCATGAAGCTGTATTATTATATGAAAAAGCAAAAGGCAAAGACACCAGCTATTTTAAATTTTATAAACTGCCCTATTCCATTAATCAAGCGGGTTCTGGCCAATTTGAAGCAGCACTTAGTACTATTAATGAGTTCTTGTTAAATAATACCATTAGCGAAAGAGCTTTGAGTGCTGCAAAGTATCGGAAGCGTTGTTACGAATTTGCTATTGATTATAAAAAAATACATCCTAATCAAAATAATTACCAGTTCAATCCTATTAATTTAGGTGATAGTGTTAACACAGCTTTTGCTGAATATTATCCTTCTGTAACTGTTACTGATAATATATTAGTTTTTACTAGAGCTGGCGAACATATGCGCGAAGACTTTATGGAAAGTGCTTTAAATAAAAAAGAATTTGGATTAGCAAAACCAATAAAAGGCGATATTAATATTGAACCAAAAAAAGGCGCCATTACTGCATCACAAGATGGTGAATACATTTTATTTGCTGGTCAATTTTCGGGTCAAGGTTTTGGGAATTACGATATTTATCAATCTAGTTTTACGCCTCAAGGATGGAGTGATCCTATCAATCTTGGCGAAAATATTAATACTGATTTTTGGGAAAGTTCTCCGAGTTTAAGCCCAGATAATAGAACTTTATTTTTTAGTAGCAATCGGCCTGGAGGCTATGGTGGCAAAGACTTGTATGTAAGTTACAAAAATGCAAATGGCAGATGGTCTCCTGCTGTTAATATGGGTAATACCATTAATACTGCTGGTGATGAATTGGCGCCGTTTATTCATGCCGATAACCAAACACTGTATTTTACTTCTGATGGATTAACTGGATATGGCGGATCTGATTTATACGTTTTAAGAAAAAATGCTGCAGGCGAATGGGGCCTTCCAGAAAATTTAGGCTATCCAATTAATACCATTGAAAATGAGGGAAGCTTAGCTGTTTCTGCCAATGGATTAACCGCTTATTATGCGAGTGATCGTTCTGATAGCAGAGGCGATTTAGACTTATATCAATTTGAAATGCGGCCAGATATTCGTCCTTACAAAACATTATATGTAAAAGGGTTTGTAACAGATAAAAAAACAATGCATGGTATTCCTTCATCGGTAGAATTATTCGACAATGAAACAAATAAAGCATTGATGAAAATTCAAACCGATGAAAAAGGTGCCTACTTTATAACCCTGCCAACTGGAAAAGATTATACATTTATTGTAAACAGAAAAGGCTATTTGTATTATAGTGAATTATACGAACTGCGTACAAAAGATGCAGACAGTGTGTATCAAAAAGATATTGCACTTGAACCTGTAACAATCAATGCACATATGGTTTTCAACAATGTGCAGTTTCAAAATAATTCATTTGAACTACCTAGTGCTAGTTATATTGAATTAGATAAATTGTACCAAGTTTTACTAGAGAATCCATCCATACAATTAGAAATTAGTGGCCATACCGATAACTTAGGTAAGCCCGCTGACAACCTTGCATTATCTACCAATCGTGCTAAAGCAATTGTAAATTATTTAACCAATAAAGGCATTGGTCCTTCTCGTTTATCTTATAGAGGATATGCAGCAGAAAAACCAATTGCAGATAATGCAACAGAAATTGGAAGGTCAAAAAACAGGCGAACAGAATTTACGATTACTGGTATGTAATTAAATTTCAGTATAACTATTTCATTTAAACTAAATTAATTCTAGCGTATAAAACTATTTATAATAGTCAAATATTAGAATTTAGTTGGATGAATGAAATGCTACAATACCAAATTGCACTCACCATGATTAAAGACATTGGTGCCGTGCATGCAAAAAATTTGATTGACTATTTTGGAGATGCAAAATCTGTTTTATTAGCGCAGAAAAATGAACTTGCCCAGGTTGATGGCATTGGAGAAATAAGGGCAAAAAACATTTTATCTTTTACTGACTATGCGGCAGTTGCATCTGAAATTGAATTTATTGAAAAGCACAAGATTCAACCAATTTTTATTGGCTCAACAGCTTACCCAGTTAGGCTTTTACACTGTTATGATTCTCCTGCCCTATTGTATTATAAGGGAGTAGCAGAGTTAAATGCTCAAAGAGTAATTAGTATTGTTGGTAGCAGAAAACATACAGAATATGGCAAAAAAATTACGGAGCAATTAATTGCACAATTACCTAATAAAAATACCTTAATTATAAGTGGACTGGCTCTTGGCATTGATGCCATTGCACACAAATCTGCTTTAGAAAATTCGTTGCCAACTATTGGTGTTTTAGCTCATGGCTTAGATACAATATATCCATCACAACACAGAAATTTGGCCAAAGAAATTTTACGAACTGGTGGACTTTTAACAGAGTTTAGAAAAAACACAATTACTGATAAATATAATTTTCCAAAAAGAAATCGAATTGTTGCAGGTATGGCAGATGCAACAATTGTTATTGAAACTGCAGTAAAGGGCGGCAGTATGATTACTGCAAATTTAGCTGCTGATTATCATAGAGAAGTATTTGCATTGCCAGGAAAAATTACAGATACCAAAAGTGCGGGTTGTTTACATTTAATTCAACAAAACAAAGCCATTGTTTTTTCTGGAATTGAACATTTTATTGAAACCATGCAATGGGATGAATCACCAATAAGCACTACAAAAGAAAAGCCTATTTCAATTGAGTTTACTGCAACTGAAAATAATATTATTAAGTTACTTGAAAAGCATACAACCCTTTCTATTGATGCCTTAGTGCAGCAATCAACATACAGTGGCAGTAGCATTTCGGAGGCTTTATTAAATTTAGAATTTCAAAATATTATTACTGCTTTACCGGGCAAATCTTATGAACTGTATTGAGCTTCGTCTTAAAAAATCTACTCACTAGTCAATTCAAAATTTGGTGGACTTATTTTTCTAATTTGTTGTTTACGCCATGTGTACAATAACACAAAAGCAAGTACTGATAAAAAAGAAGCTAGTAAAAATGCTTTGCTAAAATTGATTGATTGATTTTGATAAATGGTTGAAGAAATTAATGCACCTAATCCAATTCCAGCTTCGAGTGCTATGTACATTGAGCCGATTGCGCGTCCTCTATTTTCTTCGCTACATAGGTCTACTGTCCACGCTGCAATAGTGGGCCCGATCGTTCCCCAACTCGCTCCAAAAATAGCCGCTCCTATTAATAACAATAAAACACTATGTGCCATAGAAAGCACTGCCAATGCAATGCCAAGGCTGATTGCACTATAGATTAATACAATGACTCTGCCATATTTATCTGATGTTTTATTGGCCACTAATCGAACTAATAAAGAGGTAACGGTATATGTTGCAAAGAAAAATCCTTTATTGTGTATGCCTAAAAAAACACTTAAATCTGGTGCCAATATTATAACACATCCATTTGAGAATGACAACAGTAACATGATGATTGCAGGCTTGATGGCTGTTCTTTCAAAAATTTCGTGCTTTTGTATTTTTAAAATAGCCATTGAAAATTTTTGTGGCATAGCAAGTGTTTCTTTTACATTGTACAAAATAATAACAGAGCCCATAGCTAGTGCTGCTGAAACATAAAACATTGTATTGTAAGAAAACCATTCCACTAAATAACTACCCATCATTGGGCCTACCGACATTCCTAAAGTGTACCCTACAGACAAAGCACCCAAAGCTTCTCCCCTTCTTGATTCGTGCACTACGTCTGCGGCATAAGCCGAGGTGGCTGTTGGTTTAAATCCTGTAGAAAATCCATGTAAAAAACGAAGGAATAAAAATCCGGCTACAGAAGTTAGCACGGGATATAGTAAACTACAAACAACGCAAATGATAGAACCAAATATCATTACTGGCACCCTACCTATTTTGTCGGTTAGTTTTCCGCTAAATGGACGTGAAATGCCCGCCATTAATGTAAATAACGCAATGATTAACCCTTTATACTGTGCACCTCCTAGATGGGTAATATAAGCAGGTAGTTCAGGAATCATCATGGTAAAACTGGCCGAAAACAAAAAATTACTGATACAAAGCAAACTAAATTGAACAGTGAATAAGGGTGCATTGATAGTTGGTGATAATTTAGTCATTGGAGCAAAACTACTGAATCGATTTGGCCATAGAAAATGATTTGGCAATAAAAACACTGTTTTTGTATCTTTGCACATGGCAATAAGAAACAGTTCCCCAAGCACCGGCTCTACAAAATCAAGAATCTTTGGCGAAGGTCTTACTTTTGATGATGTATTGTTAATGCCGGCTTACAGTCAGGTTCTACCTCGCGATGTTGATACACGCGCTAATTTAACCAAAAGTATTATACTAAATGTTCCCATTCTCTCTGCAGCAATGGATACCGTTACTGAAGCTAGTTTGGCTATTGCACTAGCTCGTGAAGGCGGTTTGGGCATTCTTCATAAAAACATGAGTATTGAACGCCAAGCAGAACAAGTGCGTAAAGTAAAAAGAAGTGAAAGTGGTATGATCATTGATCCAATAACGCTTTTGGTTGACGCTACTATTGGTGATGCACTGCGTTTAATGAAAGAAAATAGGATTGGCGGAATCCCTATTGTTGATGCAGCCCAAAAATTGGTGGGCATTTTAACCAACCGTGATTTGCGTTTTGAAACCAACAATAAAAGAAAGGTTTCGGAAGTGATGACCAAAGAAAAGTTAATCACTGCTCCTGAAGGAACCGATTTGAAAAAAGCAGAAATTATTTTACGGAATTATAAGATTGAGAAATTGCCTGTAGTAAACAAGCAAGGCAAACTAATTGGCTTAATTACTTACAGAGATATTTTACAAATACGCAACTACCCTAATGCAGGCAAAGATTCTTTGGGCCGTTTATTAGTAGGTGCAGCTTTAGGTATTACTAAAGACTTAATGGACCGTGCTGCCGCTTTGCAAATGGTAGGCGTAGACATTGTTACACTTGATAGTGCTCACGGACATAGCAAAGGTGTTATTGATGCTTTAAAAAGTTTGCGAAAAAACTTTAAACACTTACAAATTATTGCTGGCAATGTGGGAACCGCAGAAGGTGCATTGGCATTGGCTGCAGCAGGTGCTGATTGCGTAAAAGTAGGTATTGGACCTGGTTCTATTTGTACAACTAGAATAGTTGCTGGCGCAGGTGTTCCGCAATTAACTGCCGTAATGGAAGCAAGTAAAGCATTGCGTGCAAAAGGCATTCCTATAATTGCAGATGGCGGTATTCGCTACACTGGTGATATGGTAAAAGCTTTAGCAGCAGGTGCAAATATGGTGATGATGGGAAGTGTGTTTGCTGGCGTAGAAGAAAGCCCCGGACAAACCATTCTTTATGAAGGAAGAAAGTTTAAAGAATATCGAGGCATGGGAAGCTTGGGCGCTATGAGCCAAGGTAGTGGAGACAGGTACTTTCAAGATATGGAAGAAGATATTAAAAAATATGTGCCAGAAGGAATTGAAGGCCGTGTTGCATATAAAGGCAATTTGAGCGAAATCATTTACCAATATGTTGGTGGATTGCGCGCAGGTATGGGTTATTGCGGTGCCGCTACTATTAAAGATTTACAGAAAGCGCAGTTTGTAAAAATCACCAACGCAGGTATGAAAGAAAGCCATGCGCACGATGTGGATGTTACAAAAGAAGCACCTAATTATAGTAAGAAATAATTGATGTAATTAATAATTGATTCATAGAATAAAATTGACTTCTTTGAAAAATAAATATTTTGTAGGATTCAGTTTATTATCGGGCATTATGTTGTTTGCAGCTTGGCCCGTTTCTCCGCTGAGTTTTTTAATTTT
>Ga0214919_10005694_pt1 | contig 17496 bp, 17 predicted proteins | sample LL1503_MetaG_FD_177994 | JGI IMG/M metagenome (GOLD analysis project Ga0214919, IMG submission 177994) | Freshwater microbial communities from Lake Lanier, Atlanta, Georgia, United States - LL-1503 | ecosystem: Environmental > Aquatic > Freshwater > Lake | place: USA: Georgia | collected...
GTTGCCGCCATTGCAGCAGGCGGGGTCGAGGTCGAGGTTATCCGCGGACGCGCTCAAGATGTAAAGAAGAGCGCCGATTTTGTAACCGCTCGCGCCGTTGCCCCAATGGAGAAGTTAAAGAAGATGAGCTGGCATATGGTTAAAACAGGAGGCTCCCTTTTAGCGATGAAGGGAGAGTCTGCGGCAAATGAGATGCTCGGCATCAAAGGGGCAGAGCTACACGAGATAAAACTTGAAGGAATTGAGCTCGGCAGAGTGATCTCTGTACGTAAGGGTTCTGCAATAAGTGCTTAGTAAAGTGCTTAGATATGGACGTGGTTGATTCACGTGAAACAAGAGATCGCGAGAGCGAGACAAAGGTCGTCGGAGTCCGACGGCTAAAAGAGGCGATGGCAAAACCTGCCTCGACCCGTATCTTCACCGTGGCCAACCAGAAAGGTGGGGTCGGAAAGACCACCACTACAGTCAATATCGCAGCAGCCCTTTCGATGGGGGGTCTGCGGGTCCTTGTGGTTGATCTAGATCCACAGGGCAACGCCAGTACTGCCTTGGGTGTTCCGCACCGTGATATCGAGGGCATTTACGACGTACTGATGGGAAGTGCGCAGATAAGTTCAGTAATCCAAAAAGTTGCTGGTTTTCCTGCACTTGATTGCGTTCCATCAAATTCATCTCTTGCAAACGCGGAAGTTAATTTAGTTTCAATGGTTGCCCGAGAACTTCGTTTGAAAGAAGCGCTCAATGAAGTATCACCAAATTACGATTACATTTTTATTGATTGCCCACCATCACTTGGTTTGTTAACAATTAATGCGCTCGCTGCAGCTCGCGAACTTTTAATTCCTATTCAAACTGAATATTACGCACTTGAAGGTTTGTCACAACTTCTTGAAACTTATGGAGTTGTTAAGAAGCGCTTAAATGCAAACCTAGATCTTTCAACCATTGTTTTAACTATGTTCGATGGGCGCACCCGTTTATCAAATGATGTTGCCGCAAATGTGCGTGCACACTTTCCAAATGAGTTAATTGATATCCCAATTCCACGCGCGGTGCGTGTTTCGGAGGCGCCTTCCTATCACCAAACAGTTATGACATACGATCCGCTATCTCCTGGCGCAATTGCATATATGCAGGTTGCACGAGAAATTGCTGAACGCGGGAAGCCGAAAGATGCGCTCAATGTTAACTTCGATTCAAATGTTGTAAATATTAATTATAAGCGCGATGGAGAAATTGCATGAGTGCCAAACGTGGTGGTCTCGGTACCAATTTAGATTCTTTGATTCCGACATCGCTAACTGTTGCAGGCAATGAAGTTGCACAACAGAACGAAGTATCTGTCGATGCGATCTCACCTAATCCACGCCAACCACGCACTATCTTTGAGGAAGGCGCGCTCAACGAGTTAATCGCCTCAATTAAAGAGATCGGCATCTTGCAACCTCCAGTTGTTCGCCAAACATCTCCAGGTAAGTATGAATTAATTATGGGAGAGCGCCGCTTCCGAGCAGCAAAAGCGGCAGGCTTAAAGAAGATTCCGGTAATTATTCGCCAGACTCCAGATAATGAACTATTACGTGAGGCGCTAATTGAAAATATTCACCGCAGCCAACTTAACCCACTCGAAGAAGGCGCTGCGTATTCACAACTCTTAACCGACTTTAACTGCACTCACGATGAACTTGCGTTAAAACTTGGTCGTTCACGTCCGTTAATCTCAAACACAATTCGTCTTTTAAATCTTCCAGCAACCGTACAAAGGAAAGTTGCTGCGGGAGTAATTTCTGCAGGACATGCTCGCGCACTTCTTGGCCTAACTGATGAGGCAGAGATTGAAAAACTTGCAAACCGAATCATTGCCGAAGGTTTAAGCGTTCGCGCAACCGAGGAGGCGGTAGCAATTCACTCTCCTAAAAAGGGAGCCACCAAAGCAGGTAAAAGTGGGAAAGCTTCTAAAACTGGCGAAACCCTAGCCGCAGCCGAGTTGTTAAGTGATTACCTAGATACACGGGTGAGCGTGCAGGGCGTTAACGGCAAAGGCAAGATTGTTATCGAATATGCCGGGCGCGAAGACTTACAGCGAATCGTTGATCTAATCGAAGGGCCTAAGTAAAACTTAGATTACTTAAGCGCTGTTCCGCGACGCGCCATCTCCTGCGTCACAATTCCACCCAAGGCTTTAACGCCTTCTCTGATTCGCTCTGGAGTTGGGTGGCAATATGAAAGTCGCATAGACCAAGAGCCAAATCCATCTGCATAAAAAGCAGTCCCAGGAACATATGCAACCTTGGCAACTATCGCCTTAGGCATCATTGCTTTAGTATCAATTTCTGGTGGCAAGTTAACCCAAACATAGAAACCGCCACCAGGTTTAGTCCAGGTAGCCTCTTTCGGAAAATATTGCTCAAGTGATTCAAGCATCGCATCGCGACGAACCTTATAAAGTTCGCAGAAAGATGCGATTTGATCGCGCCAAGGTTGATCTGCCAAATAACTAGAGATAGTTAGTTGTGTGAAGTTAGATGGGCACAAGATCGAAGATTCTGATGCGATAACTAACTTATCTTTCAAAGATTGTGGAACTAGCGCCCAGCCAATACGTAGACCAGAAGCTATCGTCTTTGAGAAAGATCCCAAGTAGATAACGTTCTCTGAATCTTCGGCGCGCATCGCATTTGGCGACGGACGATCAAAACCAAGCAAACCATAAGGGTTATCCTCAACAACAAAGATTGCCTCTTCGCGACAGATAGCGAGAATTTCAGTGCGGCGATCAGCTGGCAATAAGACGCCAGTTGGATTTTGGTAGTTAGGGATTAAATATAAGAATTTAATCTTTCGGCCAGTAGCCCGCACAGATTTGATCGCTGCACGTAGCGCATCTGGGACAAGGCCCTTCGTATCCATTTCCACATGCACAACGGCTGCCTCATATTGTCTAAAAGTTCCGAGGGCGCCAACATAGGAAGGCGCCTCAACTAATACGACATCACCAGGATCGATAAAGATTCGTGAGATTAAATCTAAAGCTTGTTGTGAACCGGTTGTCACAACGATGTCATCTGGATTGGCGCGAATTCCTTCAAGCGCCATAACATCACAGATTTGTTCGCGTAGTTTTGGATGGCCTTGTCCACTGCCATATTGCAAAGCTTCCGCCCCATTGCTTAAAATTAAATCTTTAACAACGCCAGCCATCATCTCCATTGGAAGAGCTGAAAGATTTGGCATCCCACCAGCAAGTGAAACAATTTCTGGGCGAGCTGCCACAGCAAAGAGCGAGCGAATTTCAGAAGGCAACATACCCGCGGCGCGGGTAGCAAAGCGTTGCTCCAGATTTTGTGGAGCCCCGGTTTGATAGCGAACTGATACCTCAGACATAAGCGCTAGTCTCCCACATCGTTAGATGTGAATGCGAACCGATTTACTTAACCTAAATTAACGACGAATACCGGCACTACGTAGGTCAGATAAGCGAAGCGTTCCAGTTTTGGCATCATCTTCAGCCGATAGATAAAGGCGCTGAATCGCAATAATGAACGCTTCAGCTAAAGTATCGCGAAAATCAGGACGAGTAAGGCGCGCAGCATCTCCAGGATTGGTTAGATATCCCAGATCTACTCGAACTGCAGGCGCTTGGGTCAAGCGAAGTAGATCCCAAGTTTTAGCATGAGTGCGGCAATTTAATAGATCAGTACGCGCACATAGTTCGCGCTGCACCAATGAAGCAAATCTTTCGCCGACGATTGAGTGAACACCGTGTGCGTCGCTGCCGTAGAAATAAGTTGAAACACCATGTGCGTCAGGGTTTGCATGCCTATCGGTGTGCAGAGAGATAACCAAGTCAGCACCGTTCTTATTAGAGAACGAGATTATTTCATTTTCGCTTAAAACATTCTTAGGGCCGCGGGTTAAAAAAACACTTGCGCCAAGTGCTAATAAACGCCCCTCTAAACGTTGTGCGATGTCATAAACAATCTCTGCTTCATCATCACCAAATGCGGGATCTAAAACAATTACCTTATTTGCAAGAGCTGGACCGCGATTTCTTTGCGTTGCACTTTCGCGCATCTGCGCGGGTGCGCCGCCAGAAACAATCTTAGTTAAACGAATTAAGGCGATGATCGTTGCTGGCCCACATTTACCATCAGGTTTTATACCGACAGATTTTTGAAATTCTTTTACGGCTGATTCGGTGCGCTCTCCGAATATTCCATCGACGCGGCCTACGTTAAAACCCATTTCAGTTAGCCGCGCCTGTAAAGCAGCAACATCATCTCCGCGCATCATCGGTGATGGTTGGAGATTTAAAGAACGGTCACCTAATTTCCAACGAGATTCTTCGAGAGCGCGCTGCGTCGGTTCGTTTAGTTCACCAGTGACATTGAGACCACGCTCTTGCTGAAAAGAACGAATCTCGTCAGGAGATAGTTCTTTCATAAGAGATCTAAACCAACGAGTTGATTAGATAAAGCCTTCGAGCTCTTTTAGAAGCGCCGGCTTTGGCTTGGCGCCAATAATTGTCTTTACAACTTCCCCGTTTACATAAACATTTAGCATTGGAATTGATGTGACTCCATACTTAATGGCGATTGCTGACTCTTCATCGGTGTTTAACTTCACGATGGTGAGCTTGTCGCCATGCTCGGTTGAGATCTCATCAAGGATTGGACCAACTGCGCGGCAAGGACCACACCACTCAGCCCAGAAATCAACAAGGACTGGCTTACTGCTCTTGAGTACGACCTCATCGAAATTGGCTGCGGTTACTTTTCCTGCGCTCATGTTTGCTCCCATTTAATCGTTTATAACTGGTATTCCATTTGAAAATTAAGTTGTTGTAAGAGTACTAGTGAGAAAGGAATTTTTCAGCGTCTAACGCCGCCTGGCAGCCAGAGCCGGCGGCGGTAATCGCCTGTCGGTATGTGAAGTCAACCAGATCGCCACAAGCAAATACGCCCTTTAAGTTGGTACGTGTTGAGCGCCCTTCGACCAAAACATAACCTTCCTCATTTAGCTTTACTTGTGACTTAACAAGTTCGCTGCGCGGATTATGCCCGATCGCTACAAAGAGACCGGTGAAGTCGCGCTTGCTGGATTTTCCAGTCACGGCGTTGCGCAGTTCAAGAGCTTCAACTTTATCTGCGCCCAGCACATCGGTAACCTCGGTATTCCAGAGCATTTCAATCTTTGGATTGGAAAGCGCGCGTTCTGCCATAATTTTCGAAGCTCGCAGTGAATCGCGACGGTGGATCAACACAACTTTGGTTGCAAATTTAGTTAAGAAAGTTGCTTCTTCAACTGCAGAATCTCCACCACCGACTACTGCAATAGTTTGATCGCGAAAGAAGAATCCATCGCAAGTTGCACACCAAGAAACACCACGACCAGATAGTCGTTTTTCGTTCTCGAGCCCAATTTCTTTATAAGCAGATCCCATGGCAAGGATTACGGCTTTAGCCTCGACCGTATTTCCTGAACCATCTTTAATAATCTTTATATCGCCGGATAGATCCATCTCGACTACGTCATCGGTAATTAATTCGGCGCCAAAACGCTTGGCTTGTTTGCGCATGTTGTCCATTAAATCTGGACCCATCACACCGTCTACGAAACCAGGAAAGTTCTCTACCTCAGTTGTATTCATAAGCGCACCACCAGCGGTCACTGAACCTTCATAGATAACTGGATTTAACTGCGCACGCGCTGCATAGATCGCGGCGGTATATCCAGCAGGACCAGAACCGACGATTACAAGATTTCTTACCATGTGCTCAGAGTATCCATTCGTGATTACTTTGCGCGGTCAGCGCGACGCTTACCCAAAAGTGAGATTGCAAACTCTCGCATCGTTGCGATTTCGCTGATCTTTAGCCAATGGGCAATAACTAAGAATCCAGCTCCGCTACCAAGAAGAACTATTAAGAGGCGGATTACACCTATAACCGGTCGGGCATCGTCATTATTCCAATTTAAGAAGTAGGTAAGCGCGAAGAAGGGCAACATAGATAAAGCAGACGCTATATAAAGGCGGAAATGTTGACCAGCAAACTGCGAGATCTGTAGCGGTCCAGTGTGCTTTTTCAGAAGTGCGATAGTTACAAATAGACCGACTATGTAGCTGACGGCAAAGGCCAACCCTAAACCGATAGTTACATATTCACTCTTTAAGGTGGCGAGGAAAATGTAGGAAAGCGCTGATGAAATTATATTAATAAGCAAAATTGAAATTACTTGAGTTTTAGTATCTTCAAAGGCGTTAAAGCCACGAATTAAAATTAAGTTAATTGAAAAGGCGACCAGACCTAATGACAATGCAGATAAAACATATCCGATATATCGAGAGTCTTGCAGCGAAATTCCAAAGTAAAGAACTTCAGTCATTAGCGAACCAAATAAAAGTAGTGCGATAGAGCTTGGAACTGTCACAACTGCGCACATACGAATCGCTCGAATTAATTGTTTCTTTACTTCGTCCACGTTCTTTTCAATTGCCAACTTAGATAGATGCGGAAGTAGCGCGGTCACAATTGAAATAGTCACAATTGAATATGGCAAGAGCATGATGTAATAAGCGCTAGTAAATGGAGTAAATCCAACGCCGGTTGTAATGCCCGCCTGAGCGCTGCGAACAGCGGCACTTGTCGCAACATTTACTGTAATTAAGTAACCGATTTGCGAAATTAAGACATAGACAAGAGTCCAACCCGCAAGAGAGAAGGATTTTCCTAAACCGGCGACGCCAAATATCGGTCGCAAGCGAATTCCGGATCGTTTAACAACTGGAATCAAAATGAGCGCTTGTACAACGATTCCAAGCGTTGTACCCCAACCCAATAACTGAATCTGGCCATCGGTGATATTTTCGATAGAGATACTCTCTTGTAAGAAGAGGACTCCACCAAAGATGACGATTACAACTAGGTTATTTGCGATTGGCGCCCACATCAGCGGCGCGAAAGATCCGCGGGCGTTAGCAACCTGTCCGAGCATTGTAAATAAGCCTAAAAAGAAGATTTGTGGCAGGCAGTAACGAGTAAAAGCGACCGCAATCGAAAACTCCCGCTCGAAACCTGAAGTAGAAAATTCGGGGGCATAAAGCTTCACAAGCGCTGGCGCAAAGATAACCCCAACCAAAACGAGAAGTAAGAGAATTCCAGAAATAGTTGTAACTAAACGTGAAGCAAAACCATCTCCCCCATCTTCATCAGAAAATGAACGAACTAGTTGCGGAACAAATATCGCAGTTAGCGCCCCACCAACAAGTAAGTTGTAGAGAATATTGGGCATTGTATTTGCGACGTTATATGAATCGGCTAGAAGCGCGGTACCCAAAACCGCAACACCTAAAATGGCGCGGAAAAAACCACTAATTCGCGAGAGTATTGTGCCAATCGCCATTACTCCAGAGGCGCGGAATAGATCGTTATTTTTCATCACGCCTCCTTCGAATTCTGCGAATAGTCTGGGCGAATGCGGCAGTAAATAGCAAGAGCGCCGCGCCAATCGTGAAGTAGGTGACGCGCGAATCAAAGAAAGAAACGTTAATTGTTAGTCGCGATGCCGGACCAACAAATTCACCATTGGTATTTGCAATTTGGGCAAGCACGGTTGTTGCACCTGGAGCGATCGCCGTGAAAGGAATTGAGAGTTGGGTACGAGAATTTGCGCCCATAACAAGTTCGGTTACGTTATCTACCTGTATACGAGAATTCAATGGAGTTAATTTAACGGCAACTTTTATTGGTACATCGAAATCATTTGTAACAGTAACTGGCACATTTCCAGATTCAGAAGCAATTTGATATTTTCCAGAAGAAACACGCAGCCGATTTAAGGTTTGGGCGACACCTTCGGCAGCGTTGTAAGAGAAGAATTCTCGATCATTTTTATCAAGTGATGGCGAGAGTAATACCGCTAACTTGGCGCGTTGCGCCTTAACTTCTGGCGCGCTAACAATTGTTGAAAGTGCGGTTAAAGCTTGTCGATTCTGAGTGTATTTCTTGCGAAGTAAAGGGTTTAACCTAGAAGTTCCAGTACTCCAATTTAGGTCGCTATCTGGGGAAATTTTGCGATTTAAATGGAATTCAACTCTCTCAATCCCATAAGTTGTGTAGAAACGGAGTTCGCTCGGCGCCGATCGTTTCGCTAAATCAATATCGGGATTTCCGTAAGGAAGCGCAACCACTTTATCTCCAGAAGTCACCAGTTTTAAACGCGATAACCATTCTTGCGCAACTTGTTGGCCAGTGGTTGGTTTCTTGTTCTTTAACTCGTAGCCAGCAGCCATGGCGGCTACTTCATCTAGCAACGCGCCATCGATGACCCAAGTATGCAAACCTTTCGGTTTAGTCTTTAAAGGTTTACCAAGCCGGCCGGTGGGCAATAAATCATTGGTTAGTTCATCGTTTCTAAATGTTCCATCAAATAGTTGATGCGGCTTGCTTATCAACTTGGTTACGGTGTTATCGGCTACTGCTTGCGAAAGCGTTAAAAACGAAAATATTAATACAAGAAAGAGCGAAGAAATTTTTCTCATTTAGCTTCAATTTCTTCAGATGCATTTGTACGAGCAATTAACTTCTTCTCATCTGGATAAGCCAAACGATCAACAATTTCAGCTAGTGGGAACCAGCCAACTTCATCAACTTCACTTTCTTGTGGAGCGAGTAACCCACCTGTTTCACGGAAGAGATAGTGGTGGACAGTTTTATGAATTCGCTTGCCACCTGCCATAAACCAGAAATCAATTACACCTAGTGAACGCTCAATCGCGGATTTAATTCCAGTTTCTTCAGCGACTTCACGGAGCGCTGCTTGTTCAGGAGTTTCACCTTCTTCAATGTGTCCCTTTGGTAGAGACCATAAAATTGTTTTGCCGCTGGCATCCTTATGATCGCGCCTTCCGATCAAAAGACCATTCTTTCCGCTGTGGTCGATTACCAAACCGCCGGCGCTGACTTCATCGACGCGCTTGGCGTAGCTCTTGGCAGAGCCTTTTACGGGGCGTTTATTTTGAGCCTGCGCATCTTTGGCAGGTGAATCTGTAGAAAGTGGGGCGCGATTTGCGGGGCGTTTGCGCCTGCGCTTCTTCTTCGTACCTTCGCTGCCCGCACCAGGTGCCGGGGTCATGGAGCAAGGGTACTGCTCTAACCTTATCTATTGTGACGAGTGCATTAGGAGCCGCGGGAGAAGTTGCGATCGCCTCACTCATCGAACGGGCGCCGCTAGCAAGTTCACTTGCCCAGAGTTTTGCTGCCCAAGGATTTCGCTTAGCGTTAGTTGGCGGACCGGTTCGGGATGCTCTTCTTGGTCGGCTTGGAAATGATTTAGATTTCACAACTGATGCCCGACCAGAAATTACCAAGAAGATTTTGCAAGGTTGGGCCGAGAATATTTGGGATACCGGAATTGGATTCGGAACCGTTGCAGGAAAACGCAGCGATACAACGGTTGAAGTAACAACATACCGAACCGAAAGTTACGACCCAGATAGTCGCAAGCCAGAAGTTGAATATGGTGATTCAATTGAAGGTGATTTATCGCGCCGCGATTTTACAGTTAATTCAATGGCTCTGGAATTAACCACAAAAAAGCCAGAATTTATCGATCCGTTTAATGGGCTTGAAGATTTAGCCAAGAAAGTTTTAAGAACTCCGTCAAAGGCAGAGAACTCTTTCTCTGACGATCCACTTCGCATGATGCGCGCAGCACGTTTTGCTAGCCAACTTGGGTTTGAGATTGCACCAGATGTTTTGCAGGCTATGAAAGATATGGCAGCGCGAATCTCAATTATTTCAGCAGAACGCGTCCGCGATGAATTTACCAAGATGCTAATGTCCAATAACCCGCGCATCGGTATAACTTTTTTGGTTGAGACGGGTCTTGCGGAAATTGTGCTCCCCGAAATTCCAAAGCTGCGCTTGGAAATTGATGAACACCATCACCACAAGGATGTTTACGAGCACTCAATTACCGTTCTAGAACAAGCCATTTCACATGAAGATCGCCTCGGCGGACCAAATTTAACTATTCGCTTGGCGGCTTTGCTTCATGACATCGGTAAACCAAAGACCCGAAGCCTAATCGCAGGTGGCGGAGTTTCATTCCATCATCACGAAATAGTTGGCGCACGATTGGCGAAAGCGCGTTTACAAGCGCTTCGCTTTGATGCCGACACAATTGAACAGGTGGAGAAACTTGTCTCCCTACATTTGCGTTTCCACGGATACGCAGACGGCGAATGGACTGATTCAGCCGTGCGCCGTTATGTGCGAGATGCGGGAGATTTACTAGTTCATTTGCATGTTTTAACGCGCGCAGACTGCACAACCCGCAATGCCAAGAAAGCCGAGCGATTAGCCAAAACCTATGATGGTTTAGAAGCACGCATCGCGAAGTTAATGCAAGAGGAAGAGCTCTCTAGAATCCGTCCCGACCTTGATGGCGCACAAGTTATGAAGTTGCTTAACCTCAAACCATCCGCGGCTGTCGGTAAGGCCTTAGATTTCTTACTTGAATTGCGTCTGGAAAATGGACCGCTCGGCGAAGAACGTGCAACACAGGAGCTACTTAACTGGTGGAGCAAAGAAAACCCCACTACGAAGTAAGCGGACTCCTGCAATTAAATAAATGGCGGCAACTAAGGTCGGAACAACAAATGTATCGCCAGAATTAGGAAGTAATAACGCGGCAATAACTGCACCGGACACGATTGCGCCATTTACTACAACATCGTATACCGAGAAAACTCGGCCACGATAAATATCATCGATCTTAGATTGCACAAGTGCATCATTGGTAACTTTTAAACTCTGACCAAAGAGCGCAGTTAGAAATGCTGCAAAGATTAAAGTTAAAGGTGTTCTTACAAATATAATACAGAGCGGCCCTAAGGTGCTCGCCATTAGCGAAAAGCGCATCCAGCGATGTCTGCCAACTTTACGCACTCCATAAGGTGCAGCAACTGCGCCCACAACAAAACCAAGCGCGGCAATTGATAGGGTAAAACTCAAACCAGCAAGGCCTGCTTCACTATCTTTCGGGTCATTGAAAGAATTACGTTCTAGCAAGAGCGCAACTAAAGTGAGTGCGGTTATTCCACCACGATGCAGCGCAACCGCAGTTATTCCCCGTGCAGCATCAATATGTTGACGTAAGAAATTAACACCCTCGCGCATTTCAATAATTCCTTGAGCAAAGCTGGCGTTCTTAATCTCGTGATCAAGCGGGCCAATTTCTTGCTTCTTCAATAAAGAAGCAAAAAATGCCGCTAAAAGATAGCAAACTGCCCCAACCAAAATAATGTAGCCATCTGCATGATCAGCCGTGACAAGACCATCAATTAGTTTTCGGATACCTAGGCCAATACCTCCGCCAATAACTACAAAAACCGAACCACCGGTTACGGCAAGCGCATTGGCGCTAATTAGTGATTTACTTTCAATCATTAACGGAATCCCTGCGGAAAGCCCAGCAAGAATTAAACGGTTCACACCAAAAGCAACTAAAACAAATATTGTTAACTCAACTCCTGTTCGCCCCTGAAATATCAGAAGTGCAACAACCAAGAGAGTTATTGCGCGAGTTAGATTTGAGAGCGCTATGGCGCGCTGCCTAGAAATGCGATCCAAAATAGTTCCGACAAACGGGCCAATAAGCGAATATGGGAGTAGTACGACAGCGAAGGCCAAGGCAGCATTTAGCGCATTTGCTTGGCGCTCTGGAGAGAAGAGGACAAAGGATGCCAGCGCACTTTGAAAAATGCCATCAGTTAACTGACCGGTCCAACGGACTCTCAATAAGCGAGCAAATTTACGGTCAGTTAAAATTTGCCAAATATTCATATCTCTAGAGTAGATGAGCAAAGTCAATAAAAGGGCATTATCCTTACGGGGTTATGAAATCTAAGCGTTCGTTCATTGATTATTCACTCGATAAGCGCGCCACTTTATTGGCGCTCTTTCGTGGAGTAGTCGATGCTTGCGATGCTGATCCATACCTAATGCGTGCAGCGAAATATCACGGAGAGAAGGCATCGCGAAATTGCCCGGTTTGCAAGAAAGATTCATTAGTTGAATTGCGTTACACATTTGGCGATCAACTCGGCCAATTCTCAGGCCGCATTAAGACCGAAGTCGAGCTAAGTGAAATGGAGAAGGAGTTTGGAGAATTTGCAGTCTATATAGTTGAAGTCTGCCGCGAATGTTCTTGGAACCATCTCTGCGCTTCATATTTATTGGGCGATGGAAAAGACCGTAAGCCACCCCGTCGCGTACGCACCTTAGAAGATGAAGATTGGGTTAAAGGGTAACCTTAAGAAATGATCCGCAGAAAGCTAATACGCGCCGGAATTTTCTTAGCCGGCTTTGGTTTTATCGCTGGATCTACGCTATTCGCATTTGCTTGGTTTACCGTTTCAATCCCCGACGCAAACGCCTATGTGAATAGCCAATCGACAATTATCCAGTATTCAAATGGCCAAGAGATTGGTCGAATTGGTTCACAGAACCGACAAATCTTGCCACTTGCCAAGATACCAATGAATTTACGTAACGCAGTGCTTGCTGCCGAAGATCGCAACTTCTACTCTAATAAGGCATTTAGCGTTACAGGTATCGCCCGCGCACTTTTCAATAACCTTAAATCTGGATCTTTAAACGGTGAAGGCGGTTCAACCATCACCCAACAGTACGCAAAGACCGCATTTCTCTCACCAAGCCGCACCATCCAAAGAAAAATTAAAGAACTTGTAATTTCACTTAAACTCGAAAATTCGTTTACTAAAGACCAAATTCTTGAAAATTACCTAAATACCATTTACTTTGGTCGCGGTTCATATGGAGTGCAAACCGCCGCCCAACAATATTTTAATAGAAATGCAAACCAACTATCACTTTCGCAGTGTGCCGTTATCGCGAGTATTTTGCGATCACCTGGATATTACGACCCGGCTCTTTCAAAAGATAACGAGCAACGTTTAGCACAGCGTTTTCAATATGTAATAAATGGAATGCGGGACCAGAAGTGGATCTCTGCTGACGACGCTGCAAAAGCGAAATTACCGCTAGTTATTCCACGAACAAAAACTGGTCAACTTAGCGGACCAAAGGGCCACATTGTTGCGGCAGTTCAGAAAGAGATGGGTAAGTTAGGTTTCTCCGAAGAACAACTATTAGTCGGTGGTTTGGTAATTAAAACAACTATCGACCAAGGCGCGCAGCAAGCGGCAGTTGATGCGATAACAAAGTTATATCCCAAGAAAGCGCCAGAAAATTTACGAATTGGTTTAGCAGCAATCCGCCCAGGAACTGGTGAAATAATTGCGATGTATGGCGGTAAGGATTATTTAACTCGCCAATTAAATGATGCCACCCAGTCAATAGCTCTAGCCGGCTCTACTTTTAAGCCTTTTGCGCTGGTTGCAGCTCTTGAAGCTGGAATACCTCTTACTTCGATGTGGAACGGTGATTCACCACAAATATTTGATGATTTAGGAAAACCGTATGAAGTATCCAATTATGGAGATGAAGGTTGGGGACAGATTAATCTTTTGGAAGCTACCAAACACTCTGTAAATACCGTCTTCGTCCCACTTGGGCAGAAAGCTGGACTCGATAAAGTTGTAGATGTCGCTCGCCGCGCTGGAATTCCAGAATCTGTTGCCATGGTTCCTGCGCCATCGGTGTCACTTGGCGTTGCAAGCCCACATGTAATCGATGTTGCAAATGCTTATGCCACATTTGCCGCCCAAGGTATTTACTCAAAGCCATATCTAATTGCGTCTGTTACTGGACCTAACAAAGGAGTTCTCTATGAAGGAACTTCGCAAACACAAGAAGTATTCTCTAAAGATGTAATGGCCGATTTAACGTATGCGCTCAAAGGCGTTGTAAATGGTGGAACTGGTTCAGCTGCGCTGGCACTTGGCCGTCCCGCTGCCGGTAAAACGGGCACTAGCCAATCCAATGCATCTGCTTGGTTTAGTGCGTACACACCACAGCTTGCCGCATCGGTTGCGCTCTTCCGTGACAGCGCTTCCGAATCACTTAACGGCATTGGCGGACTTACCTCGGTAACAGGTGGAACTTTCCCAGCGCGAATCTGGACTGCATTTATGAAAATTGCGCTAAAGGGAGAACCAGTAATGACTTTCCCAGCGCCAGCAAATATTGGTGGACTCGATCCAGTAGTCATGACCAGCGGTGGCACACAGACTATGAATGGCAAGTAGCTTGTGCAGAAAAGTGCACGTGCGCTAATTGCGCTCGCCCTACTTGCTTCAATAGTCAGTTTCGTAAAATTCAACCATTGCACCTCAACCAATTGGGCAACTCCTGATCAATATATTCACGCCTGTTATTCAGATATACCTGCGCTATATGGTGAAAGAGGCTTAAATAAAGGGGATTGGGCCTATTCGAATGGAGATGCATCGGTTGAGTATCCTGTTGTTACTGGCGCGATCATGTGGGCAATCGCCCAAGTAACACCAGGTGGCGAGCGAGCATTACAAAGTTATTACTATCTCAACATCGCACTTCTTGCGCTGCTCTTCATTTTTATCTCGCTAGTTGTCGCCAAGATGCGACCCGAGTTCGCATATCTAACACCGCTTGCACCTGCAGCAATTGCATCTTTATATATCAACTGGGATCTCTGGGCGATTATTTCTATGTTGGGTGCAATTTATTGGTTCGACCGCAAGAGATTAGATTGGAGCGCTCTTGCTCTTGGGCTTTCGATTTCTACAAAATTCATGCCTATATTTTTATTACTGCCAATCGCATTTATCTTCTTACGCCGTAACCAAATCTCGGTTGCCGTTAGATATTTTCTCGTTACTCTCCTAACTTTTGCGGCAATTAACTTGCCAGTTTATTTAACTACCCCCGAAGGATGGCTACGTTTCTATCAATTAAATCTTTCGCGAGGCTCAGATTGGGGTTCACTTTGGTATGCGCTCACCGCACTTGGTGTAAATCTGGCAAACCTTAACTATTTATCCATTCTCGTTTTATTGGCATCTTTTGCGGCTGTAACCATTTATATTCTTGAACTTCGTTCTATTCCATCACTTGCGTCATTAAGTTTTATTGTTCTAGCTGCAGTCATGCTTGCCAGCAAGGTGTACTCACCACAGTATGTTTTATGGCTAACCCCACTTGCGGTTATTGCATTAGTCGATAAACGCGATCTTCACGTATTCTGGATCTGGCAAGGCGCTGAAGTTATTTATCACATTGCAATCTGGCAACATTTGGCAACAGTTACGGGTGCAAAGTTTGGCTTGCCGCTTTACGGATACGCACTTATTACGCTGCTCCGAATCGCAGCGACCATCTATCTAATTGCGGTCCTGGTCCGGCGCGGCCTGGCCGGCGGCACGCAAGGCCCGCTTGCCCACAGATCCCTGCGTGAATTTCTCTTTGAAAGCGGCAGCGCGTACCCTTAAGCCTCTGCGTGAGGCTCCCATCGGGGGCTAAACAAGGAAGCACTAACCCTCCTGTCACGGAAATACCGTGGCCGTCTTAGTCCAGAGGAGGTCGGGTTAACGCATGCGTCACTATGAATTAATGGTCATTCTTGATCCAGAACTTGAAGAACGCACAGTCACACCAAGCCTTGAGACATATCTCAAGATCATCAAAGATAGCGGTGGCACAGTAAACAAGCTTGACCTTTGGGGCAAGCGCCGTATGTCTTTTGAAATTCTGAAAAAAGGCGAAGGTATCTACGCAGTCATCGATATGACTTGCGAACCAGCAGCAATCAAAGAGCTAGATCGTCAACTTAACTTGAACGAATCTGTTCTACGCACAAAGGTTATGCGCCCCGAATAATCCACAGTTAGGGAGCGTCGCTCCTTAATTGTCATTCGTTGACGATAATTTAAAGCAAGGACTCCACCAGTAGATAAGTCTCAAGTTTCTTGAGAGAAGAGGTAAAAAATGGCAGCAGGAGATACAACAATCACAATGATCGGCAACCTAGTTGACGATCCCGAGCTTCGTTTCACACCATCAGGTGCGGCCGTTGCAAAATTTCGTGTTGCCTCAACACCGCGTTATCTAGATAAGACAACTAACGAATGGAAAGATGGCGAGAGCCTCTTCCTCCAATGTCAGATCTGGCGTCAAGCTGCTGAGAACGTTGCAGAGTCACTAACCAAGGGAATGCGCGTCATTCTCTCTGGTCGACTAAAGCAGCGTTCATATGAAACTAAAGAAGGTGAAAAGCGCACTGTTTTCGAAGTAGAAGTTGATGAAGTCGGTCCATCACTACGTAACGCAACCGCAAAGGTAACGCGTGCACAACGCGCAGGCGGAACAAGTGGCGGATTCTCTGCACCAGCTGCAACCGGCGGAGAGTCATTTAATGACGATCCATGGGCTGCTGCTTCAACAAGCAACGCAGGCGGAGGGTGGGCAACCACAACCTCTGAAGAACCACCGTTCTAAAAGTTTAAAAATTAACCAGTCCATCCATTCCTAGCTTAAACACCTAGGGCCCACTTAAAAGGAGCACCACAATGGGAGCAAGAAATAACCGGAACCTAAAGGAACCGAAAAACAAGGGCGCAAAAGCCGCTGCCCTCAATAAGAAGTTCAAGAAGAAGCCTTGCAGCTTCTGTCGCGACAAGGTGACATATATCGATTACAAAGATATCGCCACACTTCGCAAGTACATTTCTGATCGCGGCAAAATCCGCGCTCGCCGCGTCACTGGCGCATGCACACAACACCAACGCTCGGTCGCAACAGCTGTCAAAAACAGCCGTGAAGTAGCGCTCTTGCCTTACACATCGACAGCTCGCTAAGGGGGAATGAGAAAATGAAACTTATCCTTACTCGCGAAGTCACAAAGCTCGGTTCAGCCGGCGATGTCGTAACTGTTAAAGATGGCTATGCACGCAACTTCTTGTTGCCACGTGGCGTTGCAATCGCATGGTCACTCGGCGGCGAAAAGCAGATCGAAGGAATCCGTCGCGCTCGCGCTGCACGTGAAGTCCGCGATATCGATCACGCTAAAGAGATCAAGGCATCACTAGAAAAGGCAACAATCACCGTTTCAGTTAAAGCTGGCACTGCTGGTCGCCTATTCGGTTCTGTCACAGATAAAGACATCGCAGCAGCTATCAAGGCAGCGGCAGGCGTCGATATCGACCGTCACAGCATCAAGACTGCTGGACATATCAAGAAGGCTGGCGAGCACTCAGTTAAGGTCTCACTTGCACACTCAGTTGTTGCATCAGTGACTGTAAAGGTTGTCGCAGCTAAGTAATTAATACTTATAAAAAACCCCGGCCGTTAACTCGGTCGGGGTTTTTTATTGAGTTTACTTAGAGCCAACCAGATTTCTTAAACTTTCTATAAAGAAAGACAGTAACCAGAACTAGCGAGCCAACCACCATCGGGTAGCCAAATTTCCAGCGTAATTCAGGCATTACATCGAAGTTCATTCCATAGATACCTGCCACCATGGTTGGCACAG
>Ga0214919_10005695_pt1 | contig 17494 bp, 13 predicted proteins | sample LL1503_MetaG_FD_177994 | JGI IMG/M metagenome (GOLD analysis project Ga0214919, IMG submission 177994) | Freshwater microbial communities from Lake Lanier, Atlanta, Georgia, United States - LL-1503 | ecosystem: Environmental > Aquatic > Freshwater > Lake | place: USA: Georgia | collected...
GTAACTGCCTGTCTTTTTGCAGGATCACCCACTTTAATTTCGCCACCTTCTACAAATGCAATTACAGATGGTGTTGTTCTTTTACCTTCCGCGTTTGCAATTACAACTGGTTCTCCACCCTCCATAACTGCCACACAAGAATTGGTTGTACCTAAGTCGATACCAATAATTTTTCCCATTTTTATATTTTATTAATTGTGTTTAATTTTAAAACTCACAAGATTTCAGTCAACTTTTATGCCAAGCAGCAAAACAGAGTAATTTGTCAGTTGTAAATAAAATCAATCTGACAAGATGACATTTCAAAAACTAGGTTTAAATTACAAAACATTAATTTTTCTAGCAGAATTAATTTCTGAAATAATTGAAAATGAATAAATAGTTTGCAATATAATTACAACATATATTTAATAGACAAATTAAAAACTCTTCCGTCTATTGGTGCCCAAAGTTTTTTGAAAGTGGGATTGGCTATGGTTCCTGAATAGATTTTTCCATAATCACTTTGTTTGAAATCAAAAAGGTTTTCAACGTTGAATACAAAGGTAAATTGTTTTATTTTATATTGTGTCATTGCAGCTGCAAGTATATAATTCTTTACAGGATGATAGTTTTCATCAACTTGAGAGGCAATTAAACTGCTCTCTATACCAAATCGCCATTTTTCAGAACTTTCATAAAACAAATTGGTCGAAAAATTGTGTTTGGGAGTTACCTGAAGCTGGGAATTTTGTTGGTCATATTCTTTTTTAATATCCGTAAAAACATATCCCAAATACCATTCAAAATCATCCATTTGCAGGCGACAATAGGATTGAAATCCTTTACTAACCAAAGATTGCGAAGCATTATCTAACGAAATGATAGAAGTTGAAGATGCACTATTATATATTGGATTTGTAATTATAGTATAGAAAAAAGATTGGTTGACCGTGACATCCAAACCATTTGAAAAACGTTTTTTATAATTTACATCGGCATTAAAACCTCTGGATAATTCAGCATTTAATCTATTAAAAAACGTAGTTTTATTTAAATCAGTTTCTAAATCAATATAACTCAAAACCGTTGGCGATTTGGATCCAAAACCACCATTAACTCTAGTAGAAATGTTATTATTTATTTTGAACAAAACCGAAAGTCTTGGCAAAGGAAAGTTACCAAAGTTGGAAGTAATATCATATCGAAAGCCACTTTCTATAATCCATTTTTCGGTTGGCTTATAGGTATTTTGAACAAAAGCACCTAAAGTTGTAATATTATAATCAATTACCAAAGGCAATAGATAAGGCGATTGATCTTTAAAAATATCTCCATTATAGTTGACTCCAGTAACCCAATTCATTTTTTTAGATTTATGAAAATAAGATGCTTCACTAAAAAAAATAGTTTGATTGGCATCAAACAAATAATCTTTGGTGTCAAATTTTTGACTTAAAAAACTACCACTTCCTTTAAGTGTAAAATTACTGTTTTCTGAAATTGAATAGTGCCATTTTCCATCAAAATTATGTCGTTTCATATTGCTTGAAACATGATATAAAGAAGAATTATACTGATTAAAATAATTAGTATCTCCACCTTTTCGAGTATCAAAAGTTCCTGAATAGTTTAAAGTAATATTTGATTTGGTTGAAACATATAAAATAAACTTCGGATGGATAACAGTACTATTTACTTGAGATACATCGGTCAAACCATCGCCATCAATATCTAAATGATTTTGGAATGTTTGTCCAACAAATAATGTAAAACCAAACTTTTTATTTCTTTTGGCATAATATCCATTAAAGTTAGTTTCAGCCAATGAAGTTTGATTGACTGTGAAACTCAAATCTCTTTTGAAATCTGGATTTTTACTTATCAAATTAATGATTCCGCCTATTGCATCGCCACCATACAAAGTGGATGCTGAACCTTTTATTATTTCGATTTGTTTCAAATCCATAGGTGGAATTTGCATAATACCAAAATTTCCGGAAAGCCCACCAAAAAGTGGTATTCCATCTCTTAACAATTGCGTATATCTTCCGTTTAATCCTTGTATTCTGGCTAATGTATTACCCGAACTTGCAGAAACTTGCTGCATTTGAATACCTGCAATATCACCCAACAAACTCATAATGTTTCCTGGTTTAATATTGTTTTCCTCATTCATTTCTTCTAATCCTAATACTTCAACTCTAGTAGGGGTGTTTTCTATTCTGGAATTAGTTCTAGAAGAAGTTACTATTACTTCTTCTAACTCATTTTCTTTTATGGTATCTTTAATGGAAATCTTAATTTCTTGAGAAAAAATAAGCTGACTTAATAAGAAAAAAATAATACAACTGTAATAGGTCAATTTCATTTTATTTATTTAAAAAAATCCCAACCGAAAGGTTAGGATTATATAACTAATCGTTCATCGAAATGAGGAATTCATCGTTATTTCTCGTTTTCTTAATCTTATCATTAATAGTATCCATTGCTTCCACAGGATTCATATCGGCAAGGAACTTACGGAGAATCCACATTCTTTGTAATGTTTTTTCGTCTAACAACAAATCATCTCTTCGTGTACTAGAAGACGTTAAATCGATAGCAGGGAAAATTCTACGGTTAGCAATTTTTCTATCCAACTGTAACTCCATATTTCCTGTTCCTTTAAATTCTTCGAAGATTACTTCGTCCATTTTAGAACCAGTTTCAGTTAAAGCTGTGGCGATGATACTCAAAGAACCACCGTTTTCTACATTACGAGCCGCACCGAAGAAACGTTTTGGTTTTTGCAAAGCATTAGCGTCAACTCCTCCCGATAATACTTTACCAGAGGCAGGTTGCACAGTGTTGTAGGCTCTTGCTAAACGAGTAATAGAATCTAAAAGAATTACAACATCATGACCACATTCAACCAAACGTTTTGATTTTTCTAAAACAATATTAGCAATTTTAACGTGTTCCATAGGTTCTCTATCAAATGTAGAGGCAATAACTTCACCTCGAACACTGCGTTGCATATCGGTTACCTCTTCTGGACGTTCATCTATCAATAACACGATCAGATAAACTTCAGGGTGATTAGCGGCAATGGCATTGGCAATGTCTTTTAATAACATTGTTTTACCAGTTTTGGGTTGGGCTACTATCATACCACGTTGCCCTTTTCCTATTGGGGAAAACAAATCGATAACACGTGTAGAAACACTAGCTTGCTTATCAGCGATATTGAATTTTTCTTTAGGGAATATAGGTGTTAAGTGTTCAAAAGATACTCTGTCACGCACTACTTGAGGATCATGCCCATTGATTTTTAAAACTTTTACGAGTGGAAAAAATTTTTCTCCTTCTTTTGGTGGACGAACAACACCTTTTACGGTATCACCTGTTTTTAAACCAAATAATCTGATTTGTGAAGTTGATAAATAGATATCATCGGGTGAAGCCAAGTAGTTATAATCCGAAGAACGCAAGAAACCATATCCGTCTGGCATCATTTCTAGCACTCCTTCACTTTCTATAATTCCATCAAATTCATAATCAGAGTCTCTAAAATTATTGGGCTTTTTTCCTTTAAAGTTAGGATTGTTATTATTCGCATTCATATTACCATTACCATTTTGATGTTTTGGTCTTGGTTCACGATTATTATCGATGTTTGGATTAGGGTTAGCTACAACTTCTTTTTCAGTAGTTACATTACTTTTTACAGTTTCATTTGATTCGGTTACAATTTCAGTTGAAATAGTCTTATTATTTTTATCAAAAGATTTTTTAAATTTTTGAGCATTACTTTGAAAAGAAGGTTTGTCTTCTATAATTTTTTCAACTTTTTCACTTACTGTTGTTACATTTTCAAACAAATCACTTTGAATTGTTTCTGATGCTTTTTTAATTTCAGGTAAGATTCGAGCTCTTTTGAATTTATTTTCTTGGTTTTTTTCTGAAACAACTTTAGTTACCTCAGTTTCCATGGCTTTATTTTGATGTTCTAAAATTTGTTCAATAAGCGCATCTTTTTTGACACCAGTAACTTTTATGGTTTTTGCTAATTTAGCAATTTCTTGAAGCTCAGCAAGCTTCATTTCTTTTAAGGCAGAAATATCAAACATGAATATTGTTTTGATTTAAATTTTAATTTGGAAAATACTATAAACTTGAGTAGAAATTATTGAAAAGAATTGTCCGAAGGATGAAGTGCTTGCGGATTTGTTATGCAATAATACAAATAATATTTTACCGTGCAATAGTATTTTTTAAAAAGAAACTATATTTTTGTACTTCATTTTTCAAAACTATGTATAGAATACAAACTTATTATTTAATTGGTAGCTTAATCGTTACGGCGGTTCTACCTTTTCTATTTCCTTTATGGAAAGATGCAAATGGCAAATCCTTTTATTTTATGATGGATCTTACTTATGTTGCTCTTTTCGGATTGAGTAATACATTATCATTATTAAGCATTATATCACACAAAAAAAGACAACAACAATTTGTCATGGGCAGATTGAATATCATATTAAATTTAATTTTATTAGGATTATTTGTGTATCGAACTCTAACTGCATCTGGAGAAACAGCTATTTCTGAGAAAGGTGTTGGGATGTTCTTACCTATTTTTTCTATCGTACTTTTGGTTTTGGCCAACAAAGCCATCAAAAAGGATGAAGATCTCGTGAAATCTGTTGATCGATTACGATAAACCTATAAACTTAGTTTTTTAGTGCTGCGAAAAACCCGAACGAAAGTTTGGGTTTTTTATTTAATCTGATTTATATCACATTCTCTACTTTTTCCCCAATTCAATAATCTCTAAATTCTGAATTTTATCAGCATCTATTTCAAAACGCAGCATAGTTCTAACTTGATGAAAGCCATAAACACCACAAGCACCTGGATTCATATGCAATAGATTTAGTTTTTTATCAAACTGTACTTTTAAAATGTGTGAATGACCACAGATGAAAAGTTTTGGAGGATTAGTTTGAATTTCATCTCTAATCGCTTGATTATATTTACCAGGATAACCGCCAATATGCGTAATCCAAACCTCAACATTTTCGCAGAAAAAACGATTATTTAATGGAAACTCTAATCTCGCTTTGTCATCATCAATATTACCATAAACAGAGCGCAAAGGTTTAATTTTTTTAATAGTATCTGTAACCATTAAATTGCCAATATCACCAGCATGCCAAACTTCATCAGCTTGATTGACATATTTTAGAATAGCATCATCAATATGACTATGTGTATCAGAAATTAAAAGGATTTTTTTCATTTTTAAAAATTATGAAAGGCAAATTTATAGTAAAAACTTTAACGGTTTACCAACATAAAATCTTTGTAACTTTGTAACTTGAAAAACTAGAAGAAATACGTTGAGATATTTTATTGAATTAGCTTATAAAGGAACAAATTATCATGGTTGGCAATACCAGCCAGAAGCTAATTCTGTACAAGAAACGCTCAATAAAGCTCTCTCTGTTTTACTAAAAACAGCTATAGACGTTGTTGGAGCTGGAAGAACGGATACTGGAGTGCATGCCAAGCAAATGTATGCGCATTTTGATTTTGAAAAAGAAATCAATACTAATCAATTAGTGCATAAATTGAATTCTTTTTTACCCAAAGACATTGTTGTTTATTCTATTATTAAAGTTTCAAACGAAGCTCATGCTCGATTTGACGCTACCAAACGTACCTATGAATATCATATTCACACGTTCAAAGATGTTTTTGAAAACGAAGGGAGTTGGTTGCATCAATTGCCCATAGATATAGACAAAATGAATGAAGCTTGTCAAATTCTTTTCAAGCACAATGATTTTGAATGTTTTTCTAAAACGAATACCGATGTTAGAACCTTTAATTGTGTTGTTTTTGAAGCAAATTGGAAACAAAGCAATAACAAAATTGTTTTTACCATTTCAGCTGATAGATTTTTACGTAATATGGTTCGTGCAATTGTAGGAACGATGATAAATATTGGTTTGGGGAAAATTAATCTATCCGATTTTGAAAAAATAATAGAAAGCAAAAACAGAAGTCAAGCTGGATTTTCAGCACCTGCTCATGGCTTATATCTAACCCAAATAGCCTACAAATACATCAATAATACATGAAAGCTAAAGCATTCGACACTAACTTATTTAAACGAATTTTAAAATACACACAACCCTATAAGTTAAGATATTATGGTGTGATTTTATTTGCTGTTTCGCTTTCTGTTTTTGCGGCACTTCGTCCCTATTTATTAAAACAAACGGTTGATGCTTACATAAAACCAAGAGACGAACACGGATTGTTGTTTTATGTAACTATTATGGGTTTTGTTTTGCTAGCCGAAGTGTTGTCGCAATTCTTTTTTGTGTATTGGGCTAATATTTTAGGTCAAGACATTATCAAAGATATCAGAGTAAAACTTTTCAAACACATGTTGAGTTTTAGAATGAAATATTATGACAATTCACCTGTGGGAATGTTAGTTACGCGCTCAGTTTCAGACATTGAACAAATAGCTCGTATTTTCAGTCAGGGATTATTCATGATCATGAGTGATTTAATGAAAATGTTAGTGGTTTTAGTTTTTATGTTTTATATGAACTGGCGATTGACTTGGATTGTTATTATTGCTATGCCTTTATTAGTTTATATCACTAGAATATTTCAAAAGAAAATGCAAGTGGCTTTTGAAGAAGTACGAAATCAAGTAGCCAACATGAATACTTTCGTTCAAGAACGAGTTACTGGAATGAAAATAGTGCAACTTTTTAACCGTGAAGATATTGAATATCAAAAGTTTAAAGAAATAAACGGTAAACATAACAATGCTTGGATTAAAACAATTTTTTATAACTCCATCTTCTTCCCTATTGCAGATATTATTTCATCGTTAACACTTGGTGCCGTAGTGTTGTATGGAGGTTTTCATATACTTGATGGTGATAAATTTACCACCTTTGGTGATTTGTTTTCCTATACTATGTTCATCGGAATGCTCTTTAATCCTTTGCGCCAAATTGCAGATAAATTTAATGAAATGCAAATGGGTATGATTGCAGCCAATCGTGTTTTTGATATTTTGGATTCAGATGTTGATGTGCAACTGAATGGAACTAAAATTGCAAATCATTTTGATGGAAACATTCGTTTTGAAAATGTACGTTTCAGTTATATTGCTGATGAAGAAGTATTAAAAGGCATTAATTTAAACGTAAAATCTGGAGAGACCATTGCTATAGTGGGTGCAACTGGTGCTGGAAAATCTACCATTATCAATCTTTTAAATCGTTTTTACGAAATTAATTCTGGTGCAATTTATATTGACAATCAAAACATCAACGAATTTAAACTCGAAAGTCTTCGTAGCCAAATTGCGATAGTGCTTCAAGATGTTTTTCTTTTTGCAGACACAATTCATAATAATATTACATTAAATAATCCACACATCTCAAAAGACGATGTAATAACCGCTGCTAAAAAAATTGGAGTTCATAAGTTCATAAAAAGCTTACCTGGTGGTTATGATTATGATGTAAAAGAACGAGGAGTAATGCTCTCTTCTGGTCAACGCCAATTGATAGCTTTTCTTCGAGCATATGTTAGCAATCCAAGTATTTTGATACTAGATGAAGCTACTTCTTCTATTGATACTTATAGTGAGGAATTAATTCAAAAAGCAACCGAAAAAATAACACAAGGAAGAACCTCTATCGTAATAGCGCATCGATTGGCAACTATTGTCAAGGCAAATAAAATAATTGTAATGGATAAAGGACAAATTGTTGAAGAAGGAACCCATCAAGAATTAGTTAACAAAGCAGAAGGTTACTATAAAAAATTATATGATTCACAGTTTGCTATTGAAGTTTAATTGACTAAAAAGTAATTGTTAACCATTAGGTCTTATTTGTTTTTAATATTCAAATAAAGTAGTTTGTCACTCTGAACATGCAAAAGTATCTCTTTTTTGTTATGTATAAAATACTAGATTCAAAACTCTTAAATTTTAACAGAATTAAGTATTCAAACATGAACAAAAAAATTGAAATTACAGAAACAAAAAAGACCTAACAGTTTTAAAAATTTATCAGGTCTAACTGTTTAACTAGTAAATCATTTAATGACTAAAACTCTCTACTTCTTTCGGATTGTGTTTGTGCTTAAACATTAAAGCAAATAAAATTGCAATTATTAATGAATAACCAGCAAAAGAAAGCCAAATGTTATGCCAATCTCTTGAACCATTATGAGTAAAATATTCATCAATAATATATCCACTTAGTAAACCCCCAAACAAAGCTCCGAAACCATTAGACATCATCATAAATAATCCTTGAGCAGAAGAACGAATTTTAGAATCGGTAGTAGTTTCTACAAATAATGAACCTGAAATATTGAAAAAATCGAATGCCATTCCATATACAATACAAGACATTATAATCATCCAAAGTCCATCAGACGGATTTCCATAGGCAAACAATCCGAAACGCAAAACCCAAGCGAACATGGAAATTAGCATAACTTGTTTAATTCCAAATCTTTTCAAGAAAAACGGAATGGCTAAAATGAATAAAGTTTCCGATATTTGAGAAATAGACATTATCAATGTTGATTTTTTTACAATAATACTATTGGCATATGCTGGCACTTTCCCAAATTCTGATAAAAAAACGTCTCCATACATGTTAGTTAATTGTAAAGCACCCCCTAAACACATTGAAAACAAAAAGAATAATGCCATTTTATAAGTTCCAAACAATTTGAAGGCATCTACACCAAATTTTTGGGCCAAAGATGCATGTTCTGAAATTAACTTTTGTGGCGGACATTTTGGTAAAGTAAATGAGTAAATTCCTAGAATTACTGCAGAAATTGCCGATATGTAAAACATATTTGAAGAAGCTTTATTCCCTGTTAAATTGGTCAACCACATAGCGGCAATAAACCCAATAGTTCCCCAAACTCTAATTGGCGGAAAAACTTTAACTACGTCAAAATTATTATTTTTTAAAATATTATAGGCAACAGAATTTGAAAGGGAAATTGTTGGCATATAACAAAGCATTGCTGCAAAAATAACCCAATAAAAAGTTATTGGATTATCAACTTGCGGAATATAAATAAGAGCAATTCCACCAAGTATATGTAAAACACCATAAAGCTTTTCAGCATTTATCCATTTGTCAGCTATTATACCTGTTACAGCTGGCATTATTATAGAAGATAAACCTAAAGTTGAAAAAATGGCTCCAAATTGTTCACCACTCCATTGCTTGGTTCCAAACCAATAGTTCCCTACAGTAATCAACCATGCGCCCCAAACAAAGAATTGGAGAAAACTCATGATAGTTAATCTCAATTTAATACTCATAAAAATAGTTTTTGGTTTTTAAAAAATAGGAAGTAAATCTACTATTTAAATCGTGATAAACAAAAAATCAAATTGATTTCGTAATATTTCGAACTAATAATAAAACTTTTTCAAATTGTTCTTCTTTGGTTAATGAAGAATTATCAATTTCAATAGCATCTTCAGCTTTAACTAATGGAGAATCATCTCGATGAGTATCTATGAAATCTCTTTCTTCCACATTATTCAAAACTGCTTCAAATGAAACATTTTGCCCTTTAGCTTGTAATTCATCATAACGTCTTAGCGCGCGAGTTTTTGGGCTTGCATTCATAAATATTTTTAGTTCTGCAGAAGGAAATACAACTGTCCCTATATCTCTTCCATCCATAACAATTCCTTTTCCTTTACCCATTGTCTGTTGTTGTTCAACAAGCTTTACTCTCACTTCAGAAATTTCAGCTACTTTACTAACAAAATTAGATACTTCAATGGTTCTAATTTCTTTTTCAACATTTACTTCATTTAAATAAATTTCTGCAAAACCCAATTCAGAATTAAATTGAAAATGAAGTTTTATGAAAGGTAAACTATTAATTAAAGTTTGTTTGTCAAAAAAGTCGGTTCCTATGTAGCCATTTTGCATCGCAAAAAATGCAACCGCACGATACATAGCTCCGGTATCTACATATATGTATCCTAAATGTTTGGCTAGCTGCTTGGCTAATGTACTTTTTCCTGTAGAAGAAAATCCGTCGATGGCAATAGTAATTTTTTTCAATGGATAATGTTGTTAATATTTATTATTACCGAAATCGATAATTAGTCCAAACAAACCAGTATTTGCAGCTAAAGTATATCTAGAATAAGAATAATTGAATTTTAAATTATTCACTTTTAAACCAAATCCAACTGAAATTCCAGAAAAATTTCGCTGTTCTAAGATACGTAATTCTTCGGCTCTTCTAAAATTATATCCCAATCGAATATTAAAACCTTTGTTAGGAAATAATTCAGCACCCATAATAACATGACGCAAAGCGTTACCAAAAACAGAAACTTTTTCTGGTGTTGAACCACCATCTAATGAGCCTTGTGCTCTATTAGGATTAGCAAAAGCCAATTGCCATTGCTGCATATTTTCTAAGGTTAAATGCCATCTTATCGGAACATTTTCCATTAATTGCGATACTCCTATTAATACTTCTAAAGGTATTTTTTCTCTAGTTTCAGCAAAAGGAGTTATTTGAGTTCCAAGATTTCTAATAGATAATGCCCAATTTACATCGTTGCGCGAGTCGATAAACAAAACTCCAATATCAATTGCTGCACCATAGGAATTGTAAGACTCCAATGTAGAGGAAATTAATTTAGCGTTGGCACCAACATAAAAATCTGAATTTGGAATATTATAAGCATAACCAAAACTCAGCGCCATTTCACTTCCCGTGAAATTAGATGTTTGTTGACCATTTTCGTCATAGCCATCAAAGTTTCCATAGTTTACATAATTTACACCTGCAAAAAAAGTTTGAACGTGTCTGTCGTAGGTATAGGCATAAGATGCTGTTCCATAGGTCACTTCACCAAAATAACTCCCATAATTTAAAGCCAATTTGTTGTCCATTTCTTGATTTATGGTAGCTGGATTAAAGTGTGCTTGATTTACATCGCTATCATAAAAAGTTAAAACTTTCCCTCCTAATGCAGCTTGTCTTGGAGACGTAACCAGATTTAGAAATTGGTATATTGATTTACCACCAATTTGACCAAAAGACATCAAATTAGCTAAACAAAATCCAATACAAATTACTTTTCTAAACATTAAAAATACTTATACTACATACTAAAACGGAAATGCGAAGATATTATTTTATATGGTATGAAAAAAAGTTAAAAAAAGGCATAAGGGTTATTTACTTATGCCTTTTACGATAAACTGCAACAATGAATTATAGTTTTTTAGGATTTTTAACTTTTTGACCTGTTAATGCAAAATCAATAACTTCACTCATCTCTTTTACATAATGAAAAGTCAATCCATCAATATAGTCAGATTTAATTTCTTCAATGTCACTTTTATTTTCATAACATAAAATTATTTCTTTGATATTGGCTCTTTTGGCTGCTAAAATTTTTTCCTTTATACCTCCAACTGGCAATACTTTCCCTCGAAGGGTAATTTCTCCTGTCATGGCTAAATTTTTCTTTACTTTGGTTTGTGTTAATAAAGAAACTAGTGAGGTAAGCATAGCAATTCCAGCACTTGGACCGTCTTTTGGAGTTGCGCCTTCAGGCACATGTAAGTGAATATTATATTTGGATACTATTTCAGGATCAATACCAAAAATACCCGCATTAGACTTTATATATTCTAAAGCAATAGTTGCAGATTCCTTCATAACTGTTCCTAAATTTCCAGTCAATGTTAAGGTTCCTTTTCCAGGAGAAATTAGAGATTCTATAAATAAAATATCTCCACCAACAGATGTCCAAGCTAAACCTGTCACTACTCCAGCCACTTCATTACTTTCTGATTTGTCTCTAGCTAATTTTGGCGCTCCAAGTATCTTTAGAATATCTTCATCTGTAACTTTTTTATTATATTCTTCTTCCATGGCTACTGATTTAGCAGCATTTCTAATCACTTGAGCAATTTTATTTTCTAAGTTTCTAACTCCTGATTCACGTGTATATCCTTCTACTATTTTTTCTAATTGTTTTTTTCCAATTATTAAATCTTTGGGAGTTAGTCCATGTTCTTTTAATTGTTTTGGAAATAAATGCTGACGAGCAATTTCTACTTTTTCCTCAATAATATATCCTGTCATTCTGATAATTTCCATTCTGTCTTGCAATGCTGGTTGAATGGCTGACATATTATTTGAAGTAGCAATAAACATAACTTTGGATAAATCATAACCCATTTCTAAGAAATTATCATAGAAATCATTATTTTGTTCTGGATCAAGTACTTCCAATAATGCTGATGAAGGATCACCTTGATGACTATTCGACAATTTATCTATTTCATCTAAAACAAAAACAGGATTTGAAGTTCCTGCTTTTTTTAAGCTCTGAATAATTCTTCCAGGCATAGCACCAATATAGGTTTTTCTATGGCCACGTATTTCAGCTTCATCTCGTAAACCACCTAGAGAAATTCTAACATATTCTCTTCCTAAAGCTTCTGCAATAGACTTACCAATAGATGTTTTACCAACACCTGGAGGACCCGTTAAACAGATTATAGGTGATTTCATGTCATTTCGCAATTTTAGAACTGCTAAATGTTCAATAATTCGTTTTTTAACATCCTCAAGTCCAAAATGATCTCTATCTAAAATTTTTTGAGCGCGTTTTAAATCAAAATTATCTTTAGAATATTTTTCCCAAGGCAGTTCTAAAAATAATTCTAAATAATTTCTTTGAATACCAAATTCTGGAGCTTGTGGGTTCATTCGCTGCATTTTAGAAATTTCTTTCTCAAAATGTTTTGCTGTTTTACCATCCCAGGACTTAGCTTTTGCCTTTTGGCGCATGTCTTCAATTTCTTGCTCATTCGAAACGCCACCTAATTCTTCTTGGATGGTTTTCATTTGTTGGTGCAAGAAATATTCTCGTTGTTGTTGGTCTAAATCAAAGCGAACTTTAGATTGAATGTCATTTTTCAATTCCAATTTTTGTAGTTCCACATTCATAAAGCGCAAAGTCTCCAGAGCTCTTTCTTTCAAAGCATTAATCATTAATAAATCTTGTTTTTCTTTAACCGAAAGATTCATATTGGAAGAAACAAAATTGATTAAGAAAGATTGACTTTCAATATTTTTAATAGCAAAAGTAGCTTCAGTTGGAATGTTTGGACTTTCTTTTATGATTTCAATAGCTAATTCTCTGATTGAATCAACAATAGCTTGAAATTCTTTATCGTTTTTTCCTGGCCGCTTCTCTTCAACTTCTTTAATTGTTGCTTTTAGATAAGGATTTTCAGTAGTTACCGTGTCAATAGCAAAACGTTTTTTTCCTTGAAGAATAACTGTAATATTGCCATCAGGCATTTTTAAAACACGAAGTATTTGTGCAACAGTTCCAATGCTATATATATCATTTTTTGTTGGATCTTCATCTTCTTCATTTTTCTGAGCAACAACACCAATTATTTTATTACCTGCATTGGCATCATTAATTAGTTTGATTGATTTATCTCTCCCTGCAGAAATAGGAATCACAACACCAGGAAATAAAACAGTATTTCGTAGAGGTAAAATAGGTAGCGAACTCGGCAGTTCTTCATTATTCATTTCCTCTTCATCCTCTGGAGTTAATAAAGGAATTAAATCGGTTTCTGAATCAAATTCTTGAAGTGACATATTGTCAAAAGAGAGTATGTTTTGGTTTGACATGTGGTATTTAATTTCGTCAAATTGACATTTGTAATTAATATTGCTAAAAAATGTAGGTCATCCATATATAGAAATAAATCAAAATCGATATTTTACATTTGAATTGCGCTAAAATCTATATATACTTAAATTATGGTTTTTAGCAACTTGATAAGTCAATCATTATGCCAAAAAAAAATCCGCCAAATTGACGGATTCAACGTTATAATTGAATGTTAATATTCTACATCAAATGCACCTTCTGTTACAATAAAAGGAGTTGCACCTGTAGTTACAAAATTAAAAGTTCCTTTTAATCTAGTTGCCGTTTTTAGGGTAACAGTGATTGAGCCAGTAGCGGCATTGTAATTAGTATCATTAAAGTCATAAATTGCTTGGACACCGTCTGTGGTAGCGTTGCCAGTTATAGGATATGTTCCAGTTCCTATAGAACTTTTTACAGATACTGTTATAGAATTTAAAGCTGCATTTTGAGCTCCAATACTAATAAATTCTTGACTTCCGACAAAAATGGTAGTAGATAAAATATCAACATCTACAAATTCTGTCCCGCCAACTTTAGCAAAAAATGTATCACCAGTTTGAGCTTGAGTTATATATGGAATATTTTGAAAAATACCATTTGTGAATTGAACAGGTAAAATAGAAGTCACAGACGTATCAGACCAATACCCTTTAAAATTAAAAGTTCCAGAAATGGTTTTATTTGTTGTATTGATATTTGTAACAGTTATTGAACCCGTGTTTTCCTGTGGATTATCAAAATTAGTAGACCAATATCCATAATCTGAACCAGCTGGTGTATATGCCAACAAATTTGTATTTGCTGGGTAAGTTCCTGTGGTATTACCTTCAACTAAGAAACCAAATCCTTCACCATTAGCTTTAACCCCTGAAATGCTTATTAAATTACCTGAAATAAGTGCCTGAGCTGTTGTTGCTGTCCAAGTAGTACCAGTAAAATCAGCTTTAAAAACTGATGGTCCGTTATTTCCTCCTCCAAAATCATCTAAATTAATAGCGCTATCTATTGGCTCATTATTACAAGAAATCAATGTAAAATTACCTATCAATAAAGATATACCAACAACAAGTTTTATTCGTTTCATAACTGTTTTATAAATATTGCTCAAATATAATTTTATTTGAAATTATAACAATACTTTTTTTGGAATTCTTAGTAATAATAACAATCCTGAAATAAAAAATATGGCTAAGAAAACAATGGCAAATCGAGGACTTCCGGTAATTTGGTCAATAATGCCATAAATCATCATTCCTATTACAATTCCAATTTTTTCGGAAACGTCATAAAAACTAAAGAAGGAAGTAGTGTCTTCTGTTTTTGGTAAAAATTTAGAATAAGTTGACCTTGACAGCGATTGAATTCCACCCATTACTAATCCTACTAAACTTGCCATGATATAAAACTCCATAGGTGTTGTAATAAAATAGGCAAAGCCACATAAAAATACCCAAAAGGCGTTGAGAAAAATAAGTACATTAATGTTACCAAATTTTGCAGAAGCTCTCGATGTCAAAAAAGCTCCAAAAATTGCTATAATTTGTATTAGTAGAATACAAGTTATTAGTCCTATTTGACTTTCTTCGGCATCCTTCCAAAGAATTTCTTGCGCACCAAAATAGGTTGCAACAAGCATAACTGTTTGTACTGCCATGCTGAAAACGAAGTAACTCAATAAATATCTTTTTAATGGAATTTCGGTTTGCAATTGTTTCCAAACTTTTTTTATTTCTTTAAATCCATTAAAAATAACAGCTTTGGTAACTTTTCTATTCGAGTTTTTATTTCCTTTTGGCAAATACAAATAGGTATATTGGCTAAAAACTATCCACCAAATGCCAACCATCGCAAAAGAATAACGCATAGCTTTCATAGATGCCTGGGCTGGCGTTCCAGAAATATTGAATAACTCAGGTCTCATTATCATGATGAGATTTATGATTAAAAGTATAACACTTCCACAATATCCCATTGAAAATCCTTTAGCGCTAATTTTATCTTGTTGTTCAGGGAAAGCAATATCGGGCAAATAGGAATTGTAAAAAACCCAACTTCCCCAAAAACCTATCAAACCAAAAAAATAAAAAGTAATCCCTAATAAAATATTATTTAAATCAAAGAAATAGAGACCAACACAAGACATCGCACCAATGTAATTAAATGTACGCATGAAAATTTTCTTATTACCAATATAATCGGCAATTCCCGAGAGTATTGGGGAAAAAATAGCAACACATAAAAACGCTGCAGCTGTAACAAAACTAATGAGTGCTGAGTTTTTAAAATTTTGCCCAAAAACCATAATGTAAGGATTATCTTTTTCAAACAAAGCATTATAAAAAATAGGGAAAACAGCCGAAGCAATAACCAAACTATAAACGGAGTTAGCCCAATCATAGAAAGCCCATGCATTGAGTAATTTTGGATGACCTTTTGGAAGTATTGGCATAAAATCTATTTAAATAAAAAATACATAGTAAATTCGGATTAAATATACTCTTTTTTATTATTTAAAATAAACTCCAAATTTAGCCGCCTCTGCTTTTGCAATTGGAACTAGTCGTTTTAAATTGGCTATTCTTGTTTCGTCAGATGGGTGAGTACTCATAAATTCTTGTGGTTTTGGTCCTCCAGATTTAGAAGACATACGTTGCCAAAAGCTAATTGCTGTTTCTGGATTATAACCCGCTATAGCCATTAAAGTTAATCCTATTTTATCAGCCTCGCTTTCATGACTTCTACTAAAAGGTAACATTACGCCATATTGAGATACGCCTGAATACGCTTGCATTGCTATTTGTTGTGTTGGTGCTGAATTTGATCCTACTGCTGCACCAACACCTACTGCTCCTAATTGTTGCAACATTCCAGCACTCATTCGTTGTTGTCCATGATTGGCTAAAGCGTGTGAAACTTCATGTCCTAAAACAGTAGCTAGTCCTTCATCGTCTTTTGTAATGGGCAAAATACCAGAATATACAACAATTTTACCCCCTGGCATGCACCAAGCATTCACTTCTTTACTTTCAACTAATTTATATTCCCATTGGTAATCTTTGAGATAACCTTGGTATCCATTGGCATTCAGCCATTTTTCAGCAGCCATTTTAATTTTTATACCGATAGATTCTACTCTTTTAGCATCAGTGGTTCCAGAAACTACTTTGTTCTCCTTTAAAAATGCTCCATATTGCTGGAATGCGGAAGGCAAAATTTCGCTATTAGGAACTAATGCCATAGTGTTTTTACCTGTGAATGGATTTTTAGCGCAAGAAAAAACTAAAACTGCAAAACAAATAACTGATAATAAAATTCCTTTTTTCATGATTACAATATTTTAAAGTCAAAGTTACATAATCTTTAAGATTAATAATTATATAATTCAATTACTAATAATAAGTAAGTCAGTAAAATCTTTATCAATAATTAAAGTATTGATAACATTTATTGCATTTGATATAAATCTGTTTTCTCGTTAGGGGATAAATAACTAAAGTTCTATAAATAGTAAGTTTCAGGATATAATAAAAAATATAGGATTTGTTTTGAAATAAAATATCATTAATAGCTTGACTACAAATGCTTGTACATAAAATAACCCTCCCCGTTTTGGTCAGAGTTACTAGAAAAAGGCATGGACAGTAACGCATTGACTGTGCTGCACCTATAAAACAAAAAGTCCTTCACATTCGTGAAGGACTTTCAAAGAATCTGAAACGAGTTCAGATT
>Ga0214919_10005697_pt1 | contig 17491 bp, 17 predicted proteins | sample LL1503_MetaG_FD_177994 | JGI IMG/M metagenome (GOLD analysis project Ga0214919, IMG submission 177994) | Freshwater microbial communities from Lake Lanier, Atlanta, Georgia, United States - LL-1503 | ecosystem: Environmental > Aquatic > Freshwater > Lake | place: USA: Georgia | collected...
TATTTCTGCGACTCAACGCATTAACAGCGCTGGCTCTTTGGTTCAAAGTCAAAACCCATTGGACATGGCCATCAATGGCAATGGTTACTTTGCAGTGTCTACGCCCAATGGTGTGGCCTACACGCGTTCAGGTAATTTCATGCGCAACGACAAGGGTCAAATTGTGACGGCCAGTGGCAATGTGTTATTGGGCCAAAGCAGCATCACTTCTGCCAGTGCCAGCGCAGCCGGCATTGTGATTCCCTCCAAAGCAACTTCTGTGGCCATTGGATCAGACGGTACCGTGAGCTACAACTTGGCGGACTCTACAGCGCCCTCACAAGGTGATCATATTGCCATGGTGAACTTTGTGAACCCCACTGGCTTGGCTTCTGCAGGCGGCGGTTTGTATTACGAAACCATGTCCTCAGGTGAGGCTCAAGTAGGTGTAGCTGGCAAAGAAGGTTTTGGCTCAATTAGCCAGTACTACACCGAGCAGTCCAATGTGAATGTAGCGGAAGAATTGGTCTCTCTGATTGCAGCGCAGCGTGCTTATGAGATTACGGCCAAGTCTGTTTCTGCATCCGATCAAATTCTGCAGAAGTTAGGACAACTGTGATGAAAAAAATCGCTTTTCTTATTTCTGTGGCTGCTATTTTGGCGGGCTGCGCAGAATTGCCTTCGGCCTCCAAGCAATCTTTGGTCAATGGCGACACGACAGCACGTCCTGCAGCTCAAGAAACAATCGCTACTTTCAAAGGCTCACTGGTTCCAACCTCTAGGCCCGCTGCTGCTGCACACAAAGGCTTGTTTGAAGAGCGCCGCGCAGTTCGCGTGGGCGACACACTCACTGTGTTGTTGAACGAAACAACCCGTGCCAGCAAAGACATTGGCACCAACGCCCGTCGCTTGTCTTCCAACGGTTTGAATGCTGGGTTCAACATGAGCACGGGAACCACTGCCACACCGACTGCCATCAATGGTGGTTTGAACACCAATGGCAATACCAACTTTGACAGCAAAGGCGGTTCTTCCGCTTCCAATCAATTTTTAGGCACCATCACAGTCACTGTGCTTGAAGTCTTGCCCAACGGCAATTTAAATGTTGCAGGTGAAAAACGCTTGGCAGTGGGACACGAAGAAGAAGTGATTCGCTTTGGTGGCATTGTGTCCCCTTCAACCTTGCAAGGCAATTCTGTTTTGTCATCCCAAGTGGCCGATGCACGCATTGAGTACAGAGGCGTGGGCATTACTGATCAAATTCAGAATCCAGGCATGCTGACCAAATTGTTCAGCAAGTTTTCTCCTAACTGAGGATGAGGCCATGACTAATCGCACTCTTTCTAAATGGTTTTTGATTGCAGCATTTGTGTTGGGCATGTCTCAAGCCATGGCTGCTCGTTTGAAAGACATGGCCGTGGTGTCAGGTCAACGACCCAATCAATTGATTGGTTATGGCTTGGTGGTGGGCTTAGATGGCACCGGCGACAACTCAGGTTCTAACCCCGTCACAGGACTGTCTGTGATTACGATGTTGAATTCTTTGGGTGTGGCTGTGCCGCCTGGCATTAACCTTCAAGCACGCAATGCCGCTGTGGTCATGGTGACCGCTGAATTGGCTGCATTGGCTCGCCCTGGTCAAGCCATGGACGTCACTGTTTCATCCTTAACCAATGCCCGCAGTTTGCGCGGTGGCACACTCCTCATGACGCCTTTGAAGGCTGCCAATGGCCAAGTTTATGGCCAAGCTCAAGGCTCTATTGTGGTTCCTGGCGCATCGGTGAGCACGGCCATGGCCCGCACCACCATCAATCAATTGTCTGCAGGTCGTATTCCAAGTGGCGGCATGGTGGAGCAAGCAGCTCCCGAAGCTGACATGGACCCCGTGGTTGAGTTCAATTTCCACAAAGTGGATTACGCACAAATTCAGCGCGCTGTAGAAGCCATCTCTAGGGTGGTGGGTGAAGAAAATGCTGTCACTGCGGTCGATGCCAGAACTGTTGCCGTTCGTGTGCCCGTTCAAAGAGCACAGCGCGTCAGTGTGATGGCGCAATTGCTTGAACTCGACATCCAGCCCGCCATAGACATTGCCAGAGTGGTGGTCAATGCACGCACAGGCTCTGTGGTGGTGAACCAATCTGTTCGTTTGGCACCTTTTGCGGTGACTCACGGCAACTTGACCATCCATGTGCAAGCCAACAACCAAGTGGTTCCACAATCTTTGATATCACGCAACCGTCCTTTGAACCAGCGCAACGAACGCGTCAGCATCGACCCTGGCCCTTCAGGTCAAATGGTGCGGGTTGAAGAAGGCGCTTCTTTGGAGCAAGTGGTACGCGCTATCAACTTGCTGGGCGCCACACCACAAGACTTGATGTCTATTTTGCAAGCCATGAAAACTTCTGGCGCATTGCAAGCAGAGTTGGAAATTATCTAACATGGCCGAACTCATCGTCTCTGGCTTGATTTCTGCGAAGCCGCTGTCTAATGGCGCGGCTGACACAGCACAAATCAACAAAATCAAACAAACAGCCCAAGATTTTGAGGCTGTGTTGTTGCGCCAGATGATGCGTGAGATTCGAAATTCAGCTTTCAGCGAAACCAGCAAAGGCGGTAGCAATGCCACTTATTTGAGTTTGGCAGATGAGCAGTTGGCCAACAACATGGCGGCTCAAGGCGGATTTGGCTTTGGCAAAGCCATGGCTCAGCAAATGATTCAGCAGGCTCAAGCAGCGCAGTTAATCAACTCTGCGGCCAATGCCGTAAAGCCTTAAGCATCGGAACCCATCAGTGAGAACAGCAGCCCTCTTCGACAGCGCCATGGCCGGACTCCAGTCCGCTCAGTCGGGCATGCTGGTCACTTCCCAGAACGTCACAGGTTCTTCTGTTGATGGGTACGTACGCCGCACGTCGAGTGTTCGAGTCAATGGCTTGTCGCCTTCATCGATTGACCTCACAGGCACATCATTTGCCGTAGAAGGTTTCACGCGTTATTTTGACAATTTGCTGCAAGGCCAGTTGCTGTCGCAGCAAAGCAAGACCAGTTACAGCCAAGCACTGACTCAGTCGGTGGCACCCTTAGATGCCATGCTCACTGAGCCGGCAACTTCCATTGCCACGGCATTGGGCAATTTTTTCAATGCGGCTGGCTCAATTGCCAATGAACCTACCAATTCAGCTTACCAACAAAGTTTGATTGGCAATGCACGCTTGGTAGCCGATCGGGTGCGTGGCTTGGCCAACGCAGTAGGACAAATTTCAAGCAATGCGTCTCAGGCTTTGGCCGATGTGCTGAATCAGGCTAATTCTTTGACGCCGCAGTTGGCTTCCGTGAATTCCAAAATTCGCGCCGCAGCCATACCGGGCATCGCCGCTGCTTCTCCCGATTTGCTAGACGAACGCGACCGCATTGTGGGCAAGCTTCAGGAATTGGTAGGTGGAACCACCTTGATCAATGAAGATGCCACGGCCAGTTTTTTGCTGTCTGGACAGCATTTGGTAGATCGCGAAGTAGCCAACACATTTACCAACAGCGCAGGCACAAGTGTGATACGCAGTGACATGGCGCTCAATGATCTGCGAATCAAAGTCACTTCTTTGGATGGACTCAAACCTGTTTACCTCAAGCTTGTGGTGCCACCCATGCTGCAAAAGAAAAGTGATGGTACTGCACTGCGAGACATCAACGGAAATTTGATGGTGCTTGCTGGACAATCCATGTTGCAAGATGGCAAGGCAGGGGCCTATGTACACCTCATCCAAAATTTTGTACCCACGGTTCAAAAGAGCATCAATTTACTGGCCACACAGTTGGTGAGAAAAGTGAATCAAGTAACGAGTGCCGGCAACACTGCCATTGCACCCATATTCGGTTTTGCTTCAAGTACATCAGGCGGCGCTGCCCTAACAGGGATTGCCACAGACATTCCAGGCAAAGCATTGCTAGACGGTCTTTGGAAAAAACCCGGAAACGCTGGTGATTATGTTTATAGCGATCTGATCGAAGGCTCCAATGCGCAAAGCACCAGTTATCTCGAAACGATTGACAGTGCACTCAAGAAGCCTGAGTTTGATGCGCGCCAATTTCAAGTCGTCGGATCGTTTGATCGCTCACAGTTCACAAACATGGACGCGACTGCTTCTGCTTCATTGCAAAGCCTGCGCGACTCATTCACCTCACCTGTGACTTTCATCACGAGCAGTGTGGCCACCACCATTGCCACATGGAAAAACACGCAACAATCTGATGAAGCTTTACAAAAAAGTTTAGCCAGTCAGAAGTCTTCTATCACCGGTGTGAATTTGGATGAAGAAGCGGCCAACTTGGTCAAGTACCAACAGCTCTACAACGCCTCCAGCAAATTGATGCAAACAGGTAAACAAATGTTTGACACTTTGCTGGGCATGTTGTCTTGAGAATGTTTAAGCAAGGACCCACAAAATGAGAATCAGCAGCCAACAGGTCTTTGACAGCGGCGTATCGTCGATGCAGCAGCACACCTCGGATGTGGTCAAGTACCAACAACAAATTTCTTCGGGCCGGAAATACCAAGTGGCCTCTGACGACGCCTTGGCGGCTGGCTTGGGTGTGCAAATTGATTTGGACAATGCGCAATTTGCCATGTTCAGGGTGAATCAAAATCACATCAATGCTTCTCTGACAACGACGGACTCTCAATTGAGCGGCATTAACATTGCTTTGACTAAATTTCAGCAGATGATGGTGCAAGCGGGCAACGGCACCTTGGGTGCTGATGGTCTTAAAACCTTGGGGCAGCAAGCTGGCACCTTGTACAACACCGTGAATCAAATGTCTTTGGCCAAGGATGCCAACGGCGAACAGATTTTGAGAACCACTGCACCCACCACTGTTTTAGTTGCACCCAGTGTCACTTTAGAAACTGCCTTGAGTTTTTCTGAAGTCATGTCAGCGCCAACAGGCATGGCTCAAAATGTCATCACTTTTCTAGGTTCGGTGCGTGACAAACTTATTGCTGGAACTGCATTGGCATCAACTGACATGGACAACATTCAATTGGTCTTAAAGCAAGTGACGAAGGCTCAGGTCAAAACAGGACTGCTGCAAAACCAACTGGATGCAGCCACAGAAGCTGCCGATGTGCAAAAAAACAATGTGGAAGTGCAGCGCAGCAACTTGTTGGACACTGATTTGGCCACCGCAACAGCTGGACTGGTTAAATCCAATGCGTTGTTGCAAGCCGCTCAGTCCATCATGACCAAGCTCGATTCGAATTCACTTTTTCAAAAATTGTGAGCCCAAGCTGTATGCATTCATTTCAGACTCATTGATTTCAGCGCATTTCAAAGTTGTAATGCTCTTCACATTATTTGATGCTAATATTTTGACTACTTTTAACCTCATAGCGCACTCCGCTTTTAATATATGAACATTGGTGCAGGTTGGATCATTGCCTTTGGCTGCGCTATTGCCGGCTTCATCTGGCTAGGTGGAGAAATCGAACAGCTGTGGGTACCCCAAGAATATTTGATCATTTTCGGTGCCGCTTTAGGTACCTTGATGGCTTCTAATAAATGGCGAAACTTAAAAAGCATGTTTCGCGCTTTTTTCCGAATCTTCTTGCCTTCCAACAGCGGCAAAACTTCTAATTTAGGCCTGCTTTGCCTCATGTTTGAACTTTTGCAAAGAATCAAACGAGATGGCGCTTTGTCGATTGAGTCCGACATCTCTGACCCGCTGCAGAGCGATCTGTTTGCAAAGTACCCCTCTGTCTTAAAAAGCAAGCGCTTGATTGAATTCATCACCGACTACTTCAGAATGATGATGGATGGCACAGTGACTTTGGGCCAACTCGAGTCTGTCATGGCGCAAGAAATTGAGGTCATGAACCAAGAAGCGCTTGAACCCTCCGAGTCTATTGCCACCTTGGCAGACAGCATGCCTGCGTTTGGCATTGTGGCGGCCATCATTGGTGTGGTTCATGCCCTCACGTCCATTAAAACCGGCATTGGTCCCGATGTCATTGGCGACATGATTGCGCAGGCCTTGGTCGGCACTTTACTGGGTGTTTTCAGTGCCTATGCCATGATGCTGCCCATCAGCCGCTCTATGGAGCAGTTGGCAGCAGCAGACCTGAAGCCCTTCGAAGCCGTGAAAGAAATTTTGATTGCCAACTACAGCAATTTCTCTCCCATGATTGCTGTGGAGTATGGCCGCAAAGTGATGTTCACAGACCAACGGCCCACCATGACCGAGTTGTCTGAAGGCGTCATGGCCACCTCTGGCAACAAGTTGACCGGTTAAGTCGATGTCGTCGGAAAACGTTTCTGAAGTGCCAGCCGGCGGGGTTCCAGATGGTGGCGTGCCAGCTGGAGGCGTGCAACATGAAACGCCAGAGCTGCCTCTTAAACCAGGGCCAGGCACTAAAACAAAACCCGTTGTTTCGAGACGTGCCTTCAAAAAGCGAACCAAAAAGGTCATCGCTCACGGCGCCTGGAAGCTGGTTTATGCCGACTTCGTCACCGTGCTCATGGCCTTTTTCATTGTGGTGTGGGTCATGTTGTTTGACAACATTTCAAAACGAGAACGCATTGACACTTCATGCATTGAACCCGTTGCCAACGAACTGAAAGAGCTTATCGCTGGCGATGCAGGCCTTCAATCTGGCAAGGCCCCTTTTGACATTGACTACTCCACAGACGGCTTGCGCATTATCCTCAAGGATGCGGGTGAGCCTTTGTTTCAAAGAGGTGGCACCGTTTTGTCAGACTTTGCTAAAAAACAATTTCAAAAAATTGCGGTAGTGGCCAACAAATGCCCTACTCACAAGTTAAAAATTGAGGGCTATACCGATGCAGAGCCTTATGGCGGCGGCGGTACTGTGGGGTATAGCAATTGGGAGTTGTCTGCCGAGCGGGCCAATTCTGCAAGACGCGAATTGATTCTTGAAAAGGTGCCCACTGAGCGCATTTCACAAGTCATTGGCTATGGCGACAGCGTACCTTCCATGCCACAAGACCCTAAAAATCCTTTGAACCGCCGGATATCCATCACGATCATCCCACCCAAAATTGGTGGTCAAGTGAAAATGGGCGGTATGTCGCCCGTCTAATCAAAGGTCCTTGCCTCTGAGCAATTTAAGGCTTGGGCTTATTGGCCTTACTGGGCTCAGATTGATTGGTTGCCACTTGCACCGAAGTGATGGTGACATTGGAAGACAACTTCAAACGCGAAATAGTGTTTTTAGCACGGTCAACCGTCCTGAACGGGCCGGTCATGATGGCAAACCTGGCTTCGTCTTTTCCTAAAGTAAATACTGGCGCAATGCGCGCATTGCCCAACCACTCTTTGTCTTTGGTAAATGCCCTGGCTTCTTTCACTGTGTCAAAACTTTGATGTTCTAAAACATACGCATCGGTGGGCAAGCTCTTAAGCCAGAGCCGCCCTTTGACGGCCGCATCTGGCAACTCAGTGATGACTTTGGCTGCCACTTCTTTGACCGGCTCGGGTGGCGCAGGCGGTGGTGTGACAGGCACAGGCGCAGGCACAGATGCCACAGGCTGAGGGCCGGGCACCAGTTCAACTTTGGGTTCTAGTTGACTCAAGTTAGGAGCGCCAGGCGGAACTTCCTTTCCGTCAGCACCAACCGCACCGGGTGCTTGCTTTTCATCAACTTGATTGACGGCCGTGCTGTCTGATTTTTTATTGGCTTTGCCAGACACATCCACCAAGTCTGTGACCTTGGCCAAGATTTGATCACCCACTTCTGGGTTCAGCCAAAACGCAACGCCCATTGAAACTGAAAGCAAGGCGGCAATGACCACTGTGACCTTCATGCCATTAGACGTTTGACGGGTCTTTCGCGGCGGCGGCGGCGGTGCTGCTTTCGCAGGCGCTGCACTTGGTGCGCCACCTGCGCTGGCTGGCAGCTTCTTCACAGCCGATTTGCTAAGCCGATTGAAGAAATCAACCGCTGCTTCTTCTTGGCCATTTTTTCGCGCCTGCTGAATGGCTGCTAATTTTTGTTCAGCGCTGGGTCGCTCTAAGGACCAGGCTACAAATTGTTTGTTTTGGTTGGCAATGGCATCGCCTTGCGATGTGCCCTCAGTGAACATCAAAATGACACTGATGCCAGCCCCTGGAAACTGTTGGATGAGCCGAGTCAGCAGTTGAATTTCATGGCCGCCCATGGCGTTGGCATCGTGCACCACCCATACTTTTTCGGGCGCCAAGCCCACGCGCAGTTTGGTGGCCACATCCAAAGAGAGGGTGTTGAGCAGTTGGTTAAATCGCTCAAGCATGGCCTCGGTGTCACGCGGCAAGAAGACTTCGAGTTGCGTTTGCGGAAGTTTTTGCTTGATTCGGCGAACAAAGGCGGCGCCGTAGTGGTCAATGAGTTCGTTGGAGTCGCTGGAAATGACCACACTTTTGCCGTCTTGCGCCACGGCCGAAAGGCAGCTCTCCATTTGGAGGCGATCGGTCACCCTGAAGAAAAACTCAGAAGACGAATCTTGGCCGCGTGCTCCGAACTCACTCATGTCATGCAAACAATCTTAGGGTCTCGTATCAGTCAGTTGTCTGGCAATGATACTCAAAATTGACCCATTGTAGGCGGGGCCTGAAAAACCACGCCGAACACACGCTCAAGATGAGTTTTTGACAGACTGGGCCGTTTGAATGGCGGCTTGAGCGCCCGTTGCAGAGTCTTCAATCGTTTTGTTTTGAAGAATCAAGCCCGACAGCTTGGCACCGTGTTCGACGGCAATCGAGCCATAAGAGACATCGCCTTGAACCAAGGAGTCTTTCTGAAACTCCACACGGTCTGCGGCGTGAATATGGCCAAAGACTTTGCCTGCCACCATGACACGGTGGGCCTTGATGTCGCCTGTGACTTCACCCGTTGGGCCAATGGCCACTGCAATTTTGCAGTCCGGCGCAGACTCAACATTGCCCACAACCCTGCCGTCAATGCGAACACTGTCTAACAACACCAAGGTGCCTTGGATGGTGGTCGTTCGTCCGATGATGGTGTCAAATTTTTCAGAACTGGCGGACAACGATTTGTTGCTGAATTTTTCGAACATGGTGACTCTTTGTTAAGTGTATGGGTAATGGGGTGAATGAATCAGTGCGCAGCTCAATGCGGGGTGGCTGGCAAAACACTGAGTGGATTAAGCACCTTGCCATTTTGAAAAATTTCGTAATGCAAATGCGGGCCCGTAGATCTTCCGGTGCTGCCAACATTGCCAATGTGGGTGCCGTTTTGAACGGTGCTGTTCTCTGTCACAAGCCGCTTGCTCAAGTGCGCATAGCGAGTCAGGAAATTTTCTGCATGCTTAATTTCAATCACATTGCCGTAGGTTGGGTCCCACTCGGAGCGAACCACCTTCCCTTTGGCTGGCGCCAACACGGGCGTACCCGTCTCTGCAGAAAAGTCGATGCCTTCGTGCATGGCCAATTGACCCGTAAAAGGATCGTTGCGCAAACCAAAGCCGCTGCTTAAACGAAAGTCACTTTGAATCGGGACACCGATGGGCAGCGCCTCTAACCATGTCAAATGCTGCTCCCAATTTTGCTGCTGCATTTCAAGCAACTGATTGACCGATTGAACTTGTGACGCAGTTTGCTGCAATTCGGTGTGCAAGGCTTGCTTGAAAATTTGACCCATTAAATTTTGAGTAAAACCCGGCAGGACATAAGGCCCGCCTTTTGAGTTTTGCAATGAAGGGCTTCGATCTTTCAGGCCAGCTGGTGTGGCCAATGCCATGAATCTGTTTTTGAGGACTTCAAGTTTTTTGACGTCTTGCACCGTTTGATCTAAGGACGTTTGAAGCTGACGAAGGTTTTGTCGGTACAGCGCTTCCATGCGCAACTGCTCGGCTTCAGTGGTCACCCCGCCCAGACTTCGGGCAAGGTCGGGGTTGTATTCAACAGCCACGCGCAAACCCACCCAGTTCAAAGCGAAGCCCAGAAGGAGCAAGGCCATGGCCAAAGCACCTGCCGCAATCAAGATATTGCGTGCAGTGACAGAAACAGATTTAACCTGGCCTGTTGGGCCAGAAAGCCACATGAGTTGCATGAGATTTGAGGGTGAGGGTGCCGGATTTTAGGCAGTCCCAAGGGCCCCGTCTAGAGTGCTTCTTCAGGTTTTTCCTCTAGAAAATGACCTAACTTGCTGTTTTATAAGTAGAACACTAGAATTGCGTGTTAAGAAATATTTAGCCCTTAGCACTTCAAGCCCCATGAACAAACCTGAGTGGACGCCAGAACTTGGCCTGCTGTTAGAAAGTTTGCGCATTCAAGCGGGGATGGACCTTGCCACAATGGCACGTCGCAATATGCTTTCAACACTTCAAGTCAAGCAGCTTGAAAAAGGGGGCAGTTCTGGTTTTTACAATGACGCCATCAAGTTTTCAACTGGGCAGAAACTTTTAAAGTTTTTCGGTCATGCGTTGAAGCTTGAAACAGAAACTGCAGCAGCTGAACTTGCTCCTGCTCCTGCTCCCGCCCCAATCCTTGCAATTGAACCTGTTTCTTTGCCATTGCCTGAAGTGGCAGTCAGGCCATCTGAAGTTGCCACTGAATCGATCAAGCCGATGCCCATCGAGCTCATTGAACCATCGGTCGAGCAGCCTGAAGCCGTAACTTCGAATGTCAAACCCTATTGGCTGGGTCTTGCTTTCATCGTCATTGCCATGTTGGTCTTTGGATTTTTCCAAACCAATGAACTGGCCAATCCATCGCTTAACACGGCCCCATCCGTTGAGAGCAAAGTGACGCCACCTGAGTCAGAGAAGATGAGTCCGCAACAAGTTGATGCAGCCCCTGCGCCTTCAACACCAACTCAAGCAGCGCCTGAAAAATCAAGCATGCGTGCAGAAGCAACAACCGAAAAAATTGAGCCACCTCAGCTGCTCAACACGATCTGCAAATGGACTGACCCAGAAACCGAACTCCAAGCAAGCGCCCCTCGAAAGCGAGGTGAGTATGTGCATGTTGTGGCTTTAGAGAACGCCACCGTTTGCATCAAAGATGGCGATCAACGTGTGGCAAGCCTGTCTTTGGCATCGGGCCAAGCGCGAAGTATTTATGGCCCGCCACCTTTCAGGGTCTACAGCCCGAATCTTTCGCTTGTGAAGCTCTATTTCCAAGGCGAGTACATCAAACTGCCCAGCGAAGATATTCGGCAAATTAGACTCAGTCCCATCGCGCCCCCATAAGGGTGCCACATGCATTCGAAATGCATCTTGGGTGAGCTGCCAATCAGAGAGATCAAGCGCTAGCGCGCTTGCCTTTGCTAAGGTCAACCCCCAACTGCTTGAGTTTGCGATACAGGTGGGTGCGCTCTAAACCTGTTTTGTCGGCCACACGTGTCATGGAGCCGCCTTCGTTGGACAGGTGGAATTCAAAGTAGGCTTTTTCAAATGCATCTCGTGCATCGCGCAAGGGCTGGTCGAGGTCAAAGCTTTGTGAAACTTGCAAGGCGTTGTCGTGGCCGTTGCCGACACCTGCATGCGCAGAAGCCGCAGCGCCTGTTGGCAATTGAGACGCTTGGTAAGCCGCAGCAGCTTGACGCACTTGTTCGCGCGCCAAACCTTGCTCCACCGTTTTCAAAAGTTTTTGCAGCGTGATGGGTTTTTCTAAAAACGCCTGTGCGCCAATGCGAATAGCGTCTACGGCTGTATCAATGGTGGCGTGGCCACTCATCATGATGACGGGCATGTTCAAGAGGCCACTGGTTGACCACTCTTTGAGCAATGTCACGCCATCAGTGTCTGGCATCCAAATGTCCAGCAGCACCAGGTCGGGCCGAATGCGAAGTCGTGCCTCACGGGCTTGAGCTGCATTCTCGGCCAGCTCTACGTTGTGCCCTTCGTCGTTCAGGATTTCCGAGAGCAAATCGCGAATCCCCAGTTCGTCATCCACCACCAAAATATTTGCCATGTTGCTCTTAGTTGCCTCTAATTTGCATCGACTGTGCCATTTGAATTGAACACTTCATTGAGTCGTAAAACGCATGCTTGGTTTAAGCCTGCCCAGATTTCTCGACACTGAATGATAACGACACTTGGGCCCCTTTGACCACCCCCTCTTCAACTCGATTGGCAATGTCCAAACGAGCACCATGTTCGTCGGCAATTTTCTTCACCACCGCCAGCCCCAATCCGGTGCCTTTGGTCTTGGTCGTCACATAAGGCTCAATCGCCCGCTGCAAGATATTGGGCGCGAAACCAGGGCCATTGTCTAGCACCGTTAACTTGACGCGCTTGCGCGCCGGGCTCCAGCGGGTGACCAGCATCACATGGGTTTGCGGATCGCTGGCGTCCTGGGCGTTTTGGAGCAAGTTGTGAACCACTTGACGCAGTTGCTGGGCATCGCCCTCGATGAGCGGCAAGGTGGGGTCTAGGTCTGTCTGCACTTGGGCGCGCGAGCTTCGCTCTGAAGGCTCTGGGGCGTAGAGCCCCATCACATCCATGATCAATTGGTTCAAATCCAGCGGCTTGAGTTCTGCCGAGGGCAGCCGGGCGTAATCACGGAACTCATTGACCAAGCGCTTCATGGCCGCCACTTGCTCCACGATGGTCTTGACCGATTTGGACAAAATCGTCTGATCGGCCTCTTCCAATTTGCCATCGAGCTTTCGCTCAAGGCGCTCGGCGGACAACTGAATGGGCGTGAGGGGGTTCTTGATTTCATGCGCCAACCGGCGCGCCACCTCGCCCCAAGCCTGCGAGCGTTGGGCCGACACAATTTCAGAAATATCGTCAAACACCAAGAGGCGCATGCCATCGGGCAAAATGGCGCCGCGTGCCACCAAGGTGACGGAGCTTGCTTCCAAGCCTTGGCCAGAAGCATGAATCTCAAATGACTTTTGCCAATGGTCGAGTTCATGGCGATCTTTGTCGGCCGACAGCAATTCAAATTGTTCCTGAACACCCGACGCAAAATTTTGCAGATTGGGCAAACTCAAAAACGAGGCCTTGGTGTGGGCGGCCAAAGGCACTTTCAAAATACGGGTGGCACCCGGGTTGGAAGACTGAATGGCACCACGGGCATTCAACACAATGACGCCAGCCGTCAAGTTGTCCAGAATAGTTTGCAAATTTTCTCGGGCAGCACCGAGTTGGGTCAAACTGCGTTCTCCGGCGCTTCGCGCATCTGAGAGCTGCTGCGTCATTTCCGCAAAGGAGCGGGTCAAACCACCCAATTCGTCATTGCCTTGGAGCGTGTATTTGGGGCTTAAGTCACCCGAAGCCACCTGCCGCATACCGTGTGCCAGCAACAACAAGGGACGGGCCAACTGATTGCCCAACAACACGGCCAATAAGACCGCCGCCAGCACCGCCATGATGAGGCTCAAGGTCAGGGTGCCAATGTACATTTTGCGCAGGCCATCGCGGGCCAAGGCACGCTCTTGGTACTCGCGGTTGGCCAACTGAACATCCAAAGCGTTGGCCACCAAGGTAGCAGGCAGCTCTTGCGAAATTTGCAAAACCCAGGGGTCCTCTCGCAAACTGAGGCTGTTTTGCGGCACCAGCGTCAGAACCTTGATGCGGCCGGTTGGCACACCCACCATTTCGTCCAGCCCTTCCACAATTTCGACGCTGAGTTTGTTGCGCACTTGTTTGAACTGCGCCGCAGTCGGCCGTTCGGGTCGAATGGCAAAGCGCGATTGACCCGCAGACGCAATCAAACGGCCATCCAGAGACCACAGCACCGCGTCGTTGGCGTCCATTTGGGTGCGAACTCGGTCTAGCATCAGCGCTGCGCTGGCTTCTTGCACATCGACCAGCTGCTGCGCCGCCACGCGAGATTGTTTGGCCAGATCGCCCGAGAGTGTGTCAAGGGTAGCGCGGCCTAAGTTCAAGCCAGCCACCAAGGCGCCTTCCACCTTCACATCGAACCAACTTTCAATGGAGCGCGACACGAACTGATAAGACACCACATAAATCAACACACCAGGCACCAAGCCCACAAGCGCAAAAATGGCCGCCAGCTTCACCAACAAGCGGGAGCCAAATTGGCCCTGGCGCAAACGAATGATCAAACGGGTTAAGCCCCAGACCAGCCCCAATAGCAAGAGCACCGCCACAATGGTGTTGACCAAGTAAAGGCGTTCGTAATTGCGATCGTAGAGGGCTCGGTTGCTGGTAGCCTGCGTTAAAAGCACCAGCAAACCCAAACCGATGGCCAACAAAATGGTCACGCCAATGCCAACCACCCACCTGACCGTTTTGGAGGCTTGTGTGCCAGTAGCAATTCGATCTTGTAGGTTCTGACTCATAGGGATGTCATGCGTTGACGAAGGGCGTCAACGTCCTAAATCAGAAAATAAACGCAGGGTTTTTTGCGTGGTTAAGTTCCATTCTGATTGGCTGCCCACCATCATTTGAAAAGGCCTAGGCAATTGCGACACGTCCAAACGGAATTTAAAGATCAGGGTGTATTTGTTGTCACTGTCGAGATCAGCGACATCGGCCAATTTCCAATTGACTGTTCTGCGAATGGCTGCCAAAGCTTCTGGCAAGGTTTCAAATGTTTGCGACAAGCTGCTGGCCAATCCGACCGCGCCAATGGCATCGCGCGTGACATTCAAGCGCCACATGCGGGTAAGTGGTTGGTAAGCCAAGCGGTAATGCCGCGCAATCACGCCAATTTTTTTGTCATACCAATACCAACGGTCACGCGTGAGTTCGGCTTCGGTGACAAAATAAATGGGCATGCCTTTTTGCAAGGCATCTTCTAAAGTACTGCTCAGGTCTAAGCGCAAGGTACTTTGAAGCAGCAATGCGCCTTCAGAACGCTCAAGTCGAAGCTCCGAGACCTCGACCTGCGAGTTGGCAGAACTTTGGGCATGTGTGGGCAATACAAAAGCGGCCCCAAAAAACACGCAGACGAAAAGCGCACGAAGCCAAAGACCTGTGCGCCCCATGCCGTTCAACTTAAGTTGAACGCTTTTCCAACAGTGCGTAATAAAAACCGTCATGTTCACCCATGCCATTGTCGCGGAGACTGGCGTCAGATGTGGCATCTGAGGGTGTTAAATGGCCTGGAGAGGGCAAGATCAGGGCATCAGTGTTGTGCTGAACAAACGTTTGGATTTGAGTTTCACCCTCGGCTTTGAAAACCGAACAGGTGCAATAAAGCAATCTGCCCCCAGGCTTGACCAAAGGCCACAGCGCCTTTAAGAGCTTGGCTTGAATGGCTGCCAGCTGGGCGACATCGGTCTCTCGGCGCAACCAGCGCACATCGGGGTGGCGGCGACCGATGCCCGAAGCCGTGCAAGGCGCGTCCAACAAAATGCCATCAAAACTTTGCCCATCCCACCAATCCAAGGTGTCTGCCGCATCGGCTGCAATGATTTGGGCATGCACTTTCAGGCGGTCTAGGTTCTGTTGAATTCTTTCACAGCGCACAGGGTCTACATCCAAGGCCAGGACTTGTGCGGTTGGGTCAGACTCTAACAAGTGACCTGTTTTGCCACCGGGTGCGGCGCAAGCGTCTAACAATCGCAAAGCTTGATCTTCTGATTTTTTCAAACCCCTCAGCAACAGCGGCGCTGCCAATTGGGCCGCTGCATCTTGCACCGAGACATGCCCCTGTGAAAATCCAGGCAGTTGTTGAACAGGCACCGCCTTGGTCAATTGAACACCCACATCGCCCACTTCTTTGGCCGCAATGCCTTGAGCTTGCAAGGCCTGCAAATAAGTTTGAACGCTGTGATGTTGGGCGTTGACACGCAGTGTCATGGGGGCTGCCGATTGGGCGGCCTGCAAAATGTCTTGCCACTTTTGCGGATGGTCGGTTTGCAAGCGCTTGACCCACCAAGCTGGATGACTCCACTGCGCCGTGATGTCAGCTTCGGTTTGAGCCAACAAGGCTTCACGTTCTCTTAAAAAACGGCGCAAGCACGCGTTGATGAATGGCGCTTGGGCGCGCATGTCTTTGTGCCTGCGTGCGGCTTCTACTGCTTGGTTGACCAAGGTGTGAACTGGGTAAGGCGCCAATTCGTCTTGCCATGACAAGGCCAAGGCGGTGCACAACAAGGCGTCTGCTTGCGCAGGGGGTGCTTTGCGGGCCAAGCATTTTCGAAGGGCCACTGCACGCCCCCACCAACGCATGCTTTGAAACGACAAGGCTTGCGCACCGGGACGCAATTCTTTGGGCACAGCCTCGATGGCAGCCGTCATAGACCGGCCCGTTTGAACAGCTTGCGCCACTTGCGCTGCAGCTTGCAGCAATTGCCAAAGCGGGGCTTGTAAAGTTGGCTGCAAGTAGAACCTTCAAGGATGACTGAGCGTCAGGCCAGCAAGTCTGCAATGTCCAGCGTTTGCGCGGGCACAAAATTCACTTGCTTGGCCAGCACACTGGCTGGAAATTGCAACACGGCGTCGTTGTACTTGATAGCGGCTTGGTTGTAGGCGTCCATCAAAGGCCAAGCCTGCGCTTTCAAGCGGTCAAACTTGTAGGGCAGTGGATCAATGAACCAGGTGGCGTCGCCACTCTGACCCGCGCGCACTTCCGATTTGGCCCATGCAGCCAAGGCCAAACGATCTTCGTTGACCTGCTGCATCACCACACAAGAGAGGGGTTGCGTTCGCGCCAAATCCAAGCTGTTAGACAAGGCCTCTAGAATTTTCAAAAGATTCAGGTCACGCTCATTTTTCAACAAGACATCTGGCAATGCAGCCTCTTCCATTTCACCCAGCATATCGCGCATGGACGCTGGCAAGTTGCCCTGCAGCCACACCAACACCCGAAGCATGTGCGCATCCACCGCCGCAAACTGTTTGGCCACGCTGGCGCGCAACAACACCAAACGGTTGTAAGCACCAACAGCCCAAAAAAACAGGACTGCCAAGATGGAGCAAAAAATCAGAAGGGCCATGTTGTTGTCATTGTGAATGAAAACGTCTTCAAAAAAAACGCCCCTGGCCGCGTTCACGGATCAGAGGCGTTCTTCATTCCGACCTAAGCCGGAAGTTGATCAGGCTTTCGATTCGGCAGCGTTGGCTGCGTCTTCGGTCAACTGTTGCGCTTCGGCCAATTCAACGGCTTCGGCTTCTGTGATGGCGCGGCGTTCTGCCTCGTCCATCGCATCTTTGGCGGCACGGGCTTTGTGATAAGCCAAGCCGGTACCGGCAGGGATCAAGCGGCCCACAATGACGTTCTCTTTCAGACCACGCAACTCGTCGCGCTTGCCCATGATGGCAGCCTCGGTGAGCACGCGGGTGGTTTCCTGGAAGGAAGCCGCAGAGATGAACGAGTCGGTCGACAAAGAAGCCTTCGTGATACCCAACAACAAGTTGCTGAAGGTAGCAGGAATTTTGCCAGCCGCACGCAGTGCATCGTTGGTGTTCAAGATTTCTGAGCGCTCAACTTGCTCGCCCGAGATGTAGTTGGATTCACCAATGTTCTCAACCACCACACGGCGCAGCATCTGACGCACGATCACTTCGATGTGCTTGTCATTGATCTTCACGCCTTGCAAACGGTAAACGTCTTGCACTTCGTCAACGATGTAGCGAGCCA
>Ga0214919_10005698_pt1 | contig 17491 bp, 17 predicted proteins | sample LL1503_MetaG_FD_177994 | JGI IMG/M metagenome (GOLD analysis project Ga0214919, IMG submission 177994) | Freshwater microbial communities from Lake Lanier, Atlanta, Georgia, United States - LL-1503 | ecosystem: Environmental > Aquatic > Freshwater > Lake | place: USA: Georgia | collected...
ACAAGTGTTGGACGCGCTGTTCAACTACAAAGAGCCTATGAGTGTAGACAGCCTCGTTGAGCAGATTGATAGCAACGAACGGAAGTCAATCACTAGCACCATCAATCATTGTGTGACGAGGAAATGGCTGCGCCCTACCGGAGCAAGGCTAGCCCACAATCGCGTGACGTATGAGATAACGTATTACGGCAGACAGAAACTAAAGGAACTTCAAGATGAAGAAGCAATTAAAAAGTACGTAATAGATAACTAAGTATTTTTTTAAAAGGGAATATGACATGAGCATAAATATAAGCAGCAAACTAGTTAGACATACTAGTTCTATTGTAGGTGTTATTGACACAAGCACGTTTGGGCCAAGGCAACAGTCTAGCTATACCCATATGTGCAGGTCAGGAGTTATGCTTGATAATTCTATACCAGCTATTGCAGCTTGTAACTTTCGCAGGGCCCAGCGCTTGGGAAGTGTGCTTATAAATAAACATAGAGTAATGTGGAACGAAGTTACGGACAATGATTTCTTTGATCGTTTTATAGCCGGATTAGTTGCTGCCAAGTTAAACCATGTTGACAGTAGCTACACTTGGGTAAATAGATACTTAGACGAAGCTCTGGATTTAATTTCTGCCCGCACTAAAACAGGCCAGTGCTACCTTCCCACAACCAAAATCCCCATAAAATCCATGTTTAAGAATTTTTCTCTTGAAGTTTATTCCGGTTTGATACCCACGGAAGTTTCGGTGGATATATTACACGGAGCCCCGCTATGAAATGGATTACTTTTGATGAGTTAGATGATGATAGCAGTTGGTGTGGACACCATTACAACATTGATTGGGACACAAACGAATATAGAAAATTTAGAGAGCCACTGCCTTTTGTTCGTGTGTATGAGTGTGGTGTAATACGTGTATCTTTCAATGGTGCTCATGACCCTGATTGGCGAGACCGCATATTAAAAGAAATGGATCTTCAGTTTGTTGCGACAGACTCGTTTGCAGGGAAACGTTTCTACCACCCACTATCCGGAACTCGCATTCCCGCTTCGCATATAGTACCGCGTTGGCTATTGTATGTTCCAGAACTAGACAGTGTGTACAGTATGGGAGATCGTGCTGATAGAAATCCAATTTATTTTTATGCCCCCCATGCTTTGCCATCTCCTTCCTGCGGGGTAGTTGTTCAAACCCCTAACCGCGCAGGGCATAAGGCACTAATTGCTGAGTTACAAAATCATACATCACTAGGAGAAACACTTGTTGGTTTGCATGGTAATTACAAAGATATAGAAGAAGAAGAATATTCAGATTGGCATGCTAGGCTTAGTAGAAAGCAAGCTGCAATACACGCGGTTAGTGATATTAAAAATATTTCAACCGACCTTACGCAGTTAAAAACTCAGCAAATATGTCGTGGTTTGATAGAAAATAAAAACGAAGTAAAAAAGTTATTGTGGAAAACATCTCATATTTGCAGCAAACCTAATTACCTGTACGTTAAATAAGGAGATTTAAAATGGCATTAGTGCGCATATCAAAAGAACTGCTTAGCATGGTTAACAAACAAGTAACAGAAGTAGCTATAAAAGCTGCGACATTGCAGGTAGAACCCATGCACCCAAAGGTTACCAACGAATTGTTAGCCGAGTTAAAAGAAACAATTACAACTCATATGTGGGGCGAGCACATAGCACTGCGTAACCAAATCCCCGAAGTGTGGAAAGTAAAAGCAAAAGAGGTAAATGTTTCTTTACTGTTTGCCGGTAAATTAGTAACGGAAGGAATTAAAGTTAATGAAAAATTTATTTTCCCTCCAAATACACGCGTCTCTTACGACCAAGTAGATGTCAAACTGCCAGTCGTTGACGGGCTTGCAGCGGATTTTGCCAAGAGACATATTGAATATAAAGTTGCTTTGCTTGCGCACCAAACAAAATACAAAGAAGTATCAAATCAGATTGAAAAGTTTCTTAAGGATGCCAAGTCTTTAAATGACGCGCTAAAGCGTTTTCCTGATCTTGCCTTGTATATACCCAAAATCTATCTTGACCGTATTGAACTCAAAGTCGAGCGCGGAGCAAAAGAAGTAGAGTACAAAGAAGAGGTTGAGGGACCGGAAATGGACAGGGACTTGGTTGTATCTACAGGCATTATTGGGGCCTTGATTAAGTAAGTTAAACTTGATATAAAGGAGGGTAGGGTTATGCCTAACAAAGAACTAAAAAAACTTCTTAAAGAGGCGGAGCAGCGAGGCTGGTCGTTTGTGCAAGCAAAAAAACATATCAAAGGTCGCCACGCTGTAACCGGCAAAATGGTATCTACAAGTATGACTCCAAGTGACCATCGCGCTTTATTAAACATAAACAAAGATTTACGAAAGGCGGAAACGTGAAGTTGACTCCAGTATTTCTTGACTTTGAAACGTACTGGTCGCAGACGCACACACTGACTAAGGTAAACCCAATTGTTTACTGCCAACATCCCGACACAGAATTAATATCCTGTGGAGTAAAAGTAGGCATAGGTCGCACTAACGTAACTTTTGGTGAGGCTGACATAAAAGTTGTGCTGCAAAATATTGATTGGTCAGATAAATATGTTATTGCCCACAACAACATAGGGTTTGATGCAATGCTAGCCGCATGGCGTTGCGGCGTTAAACCAGCTAAGTGGGGTTGCACCCTTGCTATGTCACGCCCTATGCACATGTTAAATGTTGGCGGCTCGCTAAGTGCGCTAGTACAACAATATAACCTTGGAACCAAAGACGCAACAGTGTTGTTAAAAACACAAGGCAAAAATCTAAAAGACTTTACACCAGAAGAAATTAACAGCATGCGCGTGTACAACGCTACTGACGTAGAACAGTGTGCTGCCTTGTTCTATAAACTACTGCCACAGGTAAGCAAACGCGATCTTCGCTTGATCGACATGACCATACGCGAACTGATTGAACCCGAGTTTGAGGTGGACTCTGAGTTACTTCTGCGGACCCTAGGCGAGGAACGGGAAAGAAATAAGAAATCATTGGTTGATTTGGCTATTCAAATGGGGCTGGCTAAAGGAACTGTTCTTGAACCCCTTATAGGTAGCCCTGACGAAACAACCCTAATGGAGGTAGTAAACCAATTATCCGGAGGGGTTGATGCATTAGCTGAACAAGTACGCGTTGAACTGGCGTCATCAACCAAGTTTGCAGCACGACTCATGGGCTGGGGTGTTACACCCCCAAAGAAAATATCCCCGGTAACCGGCAAGGAAACATACGCATTCTCCCGCACCGACCAAGAATTTATTGACTTGCAGGAACACGACAACCAGCTAGTAGCAGCAGCGGTAAGGGCTAGACTCAACGTTAAGTCAACCCTGCTTGAATCGCGTATTCAATCTTTTCTTGCGGTAGGTAAGGTAATGGGCGGCAAGATGCCCATAGCTAAAACTTTCTACGCAGCCCACACGGGACGTTGGGGCGGCAGTATGGGACTTAACCAAGAAAATCTTCCACGAGTGCCCCGAGATAAAAATGGGATAGTTATATACAAACCATCCAATGCCCTACGTATGTGCCTGCGGGCCCCCAAAGGTAAAAAAGTTGTTGTTGCCGACCTATCCGGCATTGAACTGCGGCTTAACCATTATTTCTGGAAGACCCCATATTCTATGGCGTTGTGGAACAAAGATGCGGGTGCCGACCTGTACCGGGCTGCTGGCGCGCTAGAGTACAACTGCAAACCAGAGGATATAACCAAAGACCAACGGCAGTTTGAGAAGATCAAAGCCCTCGGGCTGGGGTTTGGCGCTGGTGCCAAGACGTTTCGGCGCGTTGCAAAAACTATGGGTGGTATTGAGCTTACGCAAACTCAGGCCGATTCGGCGGTAACGTCGTGGCGGCACAAACACTCTGAAATTGTGCGTGGGTGGAAAAAATGTCATGCTGCACTGCACGCTATTTACACCGGCGCTGAGATGAATATAGACGACTGGGGACTGTGTTATACATCCAAAGAAGGTATCCACACCCCCCGGGGTATGATTCGGTACCCAAATTTACATCAAGAATTAGCTGACGAACAGCTTGAATGGTGGTACGGTGAAGGCCGTAACCGAACTCGTATTTATGCGGGTAAGGTAACAGAGAACATCATCCAACACTTAGGATGGATTAAGTTGGGTGATGATGCAATTGAAGTAGAAAAACAAACCAGACTGCTACCAAAGCACACGGTGCATGACGAACTGGTGTACTTGGTAGAAAGTAGTAAGGCTCAGCAACACTTGAACACTGTTCAAGCGGTTATGCGCACGCCTCCTATTTGGTGGCCTGAGTTAGTGACGTGGAGTGAAGGTGATATTGCTGATTCATATGGAGAGGCTAAATGAGAGCATGGTCGTTCAGCAGTCTTAATATGTACAACACTTGCCCACGTCAGTACGAACTGACAAAGGTAAAAAACGTAATACCTTACACGGAGACGGAAGCTACTAAGTGGGGGTCGGTAGTGCATGGTGTTCTTGAAGCGTACCTTAAAGATGAGGCCGAACTCACTGGCGAATTTCTTCGGTACAAATTGTGGGCAGATAAAATAAAGTCACTTGGCGGAGATCTTGGTATTGAGTGGCAGTTTGCGTTAAATAAAGGACTGCTGCCCGCAAAGTTTAATGATGATACCGCATGGTGCCGTGGCATTATTGACGTTAAAGTAGTTAATGGAAGTAAAGCATTCGTAGGCGATTGGAAAACAGGCAAAGTAAGACCCGACTCCGACCAGTTAAAGTTGTTTGCTGCGGCAACCATGCAATACCACCCCGAGGTAGATACGGTGAAGACCGCATATATCTGGTTGGCTCATGATAGTACTACTCAGGAAACATACACTCGGACAGATTTGCCAGCAATATGGCAGCATTTTATGATGAAAGTAGCGCGACTGGAGAGTTCCTATGAAAAAAACAGATGGATACCAAAACCCTCCGGCCTGTGCAATGGCTGGTGCGGAGCGGGAAAAACTCATTGCGAGTTTTGGTCTCCCCGTATCAATCGTTAATTTAAAGGTATAGTTATGACCCCCGAGGGTAAAGTAAAAGAAAAAGTAAAGAAGCTGCTTCGAAGCTACGGGGTGTACTGGCATATGCCGGTGCAGAACGGGATGGGGGCACCAAGCCTCGATTTTATCTGTTGTGTGCGGAGCAAATACCTTGCTATTGAAACAAAAACCGAAGGTAAGGAATTAACGCCACGGCAAAAAGCAACTGCTAAAACAATTGAGGACTCAGGCGGCACTGTGTATGTAGTTCGCAATGAAAGCGATCTTAGTTTTGTTGAACTGTATTTAAAACTGCAGGGGTGCATCCATGCCATTTAAATCCGAAGCGCAACGCAAGTGGTTTTACGAAAACAAACCAGATCTAGCAACAAAATGGGAAAAAGAAACACCAAAAGGCAAACTACCTAAACATGTTAAAACAAAAGGAGCAAGCAATGTTCAAAGTAAACGTAACAGTCCAAAACGCAACACTTAAAAAATACGTTAGCGACTATATAACGCGCTTGTGCAGGACAGAAATTGACAAACAGCTGGAGTACGTGACATCGTTGACCATCGCGCAATTTCTTGAGGCCAAATTGGATGACCACGTTGCAAACAATCCAGACCTTCAAGAACAGATTAAATCAATGGTAAAGGCCCACTTGAGCAAGCACCAACACAGCAAACCCAAGAAACCAGTGAACACTCAAAAAAGGATAGCGCAATGAACGAAGAACTTGTAACTGTGCTGGTGCATATAGCGAACACGCTCGACGAGATTAGCGCAACGTTGAAGGAACTCCCTCAACACATCGACGGGTCTCTGCACCGTGCGTCAGACCAACTTACTGCCACCCTCGACAACCATTTATGAGAACCCGCGACAAGAGCACGGACCCTACACCGGAAGAAGTAGCGCGTCGGTTTAAAAAAATCAAGGCGGCTAGGCACGACGATATGGCTGCCTTTGATCAAGCGCACACTGGGTTAAAAACATTAACGACTCGCGATGCCGACGGCGAGATTGTTTCTTTTATTCGTTACGGAACCTCTCATGCCAAAATCAAGTAAGCAAGAATTAAAAACAAAGGCCGCGTACAACAAGCGGCCCGACGTGCAAGACAAACGCGTGGCTGAAAATCGCGCACGGCGGCAAGCCATTGCTGCTGGCAAAGCATCTGTTGGGGATGGTACTAACGTAGATCATCGGCATCCGCTAGATAGGGGCGGTAGCGGTTCCCCTGCAAACACGCGTGTTGTATCGGAAGAGTTCAACAAAGGTTGGCGCGGCCGCGACCCAAAAATGTATGGCAAAAACAAATGATCGTATATAAAGATAAGCAGCTCCTGTTATTACGGCTACGGGAGCCGACAAGAGTATTGTCTGTTATTCCAACATCCAAACCAGTGGAATACAAAGGTATAGCTTATGTAGCAGTTAAACATGGGACAGACGAAGTAAAGGTGTTACGCAATCTAGGCATTCCTGCTCCTTCTCCCATCCTGCACTATTATGATTGGCCGGGACAATTTCCACCCTTTAAAGCCCAACGTGAAGCCGCAGCATTTATGTGTCTGGAAAACAGAGCTTTTAACTTGTCTGAACTGGGCACTGGCAAGACGCTGGCTACCCTGTGGGCGTATGACTATCTACGTAGTATAGGTAAAGTGCATAAAGTTTTAGTAGTAACTCCATTGTCTACACTGGAGCGAGCGTGGGGAGATGAAATCTTTGCTCACTTTCCGCACCTTACAGCGGCGGTAGCCTACGGGTCAAAAGAAAAACGGCTTAAAGTGTTGGATACGGATGCTGATATATACCTTATAAACCACGATGGGTTAAAAGTTAACGGTTTGTTAGAAGCTTTAAAAGACAGAAGCGACATAGACTTAATTGTTATTGACGAGATTGCGCAAGTAGGTCGTAACTCCGGCACTGATCGGTGGCGGGCCTTGCATACTGTGTGCAACAAACAGTTGCCACGTAAGGTGTGGGGTCTTACCGGAACGCCAACGCCCAATCAACCTACCGATGCGTGGGCTCAATGCAGGCTGCTTGTGCCTGAACGTGTGCCACCATATTTTAATCGGTTCAAAGAATCTGTTATGCGGCAAATAAACCAATGGGTGTGGGTGGCAAGAGATAATGCCCTTGAGACTGTGCACGAAGCTATGCAACCGTCAGTTAGATTTACCCGCGATGAGTGCCTTGATCTTCCGCCAATGCTTTACACATATAAAACTGCCCCGCTTTCAAAGGGGCAGCAAAATGCATACAAAGAAATGTTAAACACTTTATGCATTGAAGCCAAAGAAGGAAAGATTACCGCAGCTAACGAAGCAGTTAAAGCGCAGAAGTTAATTCAAGTAGCCTGTGGTGTTGTGTATGGCAGTAACGGAGTTGAAGCTGTGCTGGACGTTGGGCCGCGCATGAAAGTGCTGATGGACACTATAGAAGAATCGGCAACCAAAGTAATAATATTTGTTCCCTTTGTAGCGGTGGCCGAGCGAGTAGCGCGTGAAGTATCGTTTGAACTCAATAAAGAAAATTTTACGCAAGGCATACTTGAAGGACGTGGGTTTGGTAAGGACGTAGAATTAATTCATGGAGGAGTAAGCAAGAATGAACGTGACCGTATATTTTCAGCGTTTCAAAAAAATGCATATCCAAAAGTTATTGTAGCGCAGCCTGCAGCCATGTCACATGGGTTAACGCTAACAGCAGCAAGTACCATCGTGTGGTTTGCTCCGATTGCTTCAAACGAAACTTTTACTCAAGCAAATGGACGCATAACACGAGCAGGACAAAAACATACTCAGCTTATTGTAATGATAGAAGGAACTGATATGGAATCAAAGTATTACCGCCGCCTCAAGAATAAGCAGAAAGTGCAGGGGCTTTTGTTGGATATGGTGCGGGATTCCCGCGTAGCAGCTTAATCAAGGAGAGCAATATGGCAGTGATGTACATGCATATATCGTACGAGCAGTACAAGAAGGTGGAAACAGCAATGCGTGAATTTAAAGAAACATCGCACACCACTACTGGTGGGTTCTATCACAAGAGCATTCGTATGGAGATTACCCCTGATTTTGTTATGGAAATTCACGGTCCCTTGGTTGGCGGTTACGGACACGGGAAAGAAGAAAAAAAGGCTTGACACCGTATCAAGCTTAACTATAATCACTTCCCCAACAATAAAAAGGAGTCAAGCATGAAAGTGGAAGAGGTGCCGAACGACAAGCTAGTTGACCTTTATGTTCAACTACGCGACCGTCGCGCCCAACGCAAAAAAGTTTTTGAGTTAGCAGATGCAACTGATAAGAATAAACAGGAGAGTATCGAAGGCGCGTTGTTAATCCGATTTCAACGCGACGGCAGTGAATCGGTTCGCACTACGTATGGTACGGCATTTAAAACGCTGGTTAACTATGCGTCAGTGGCGGATCGCGACACGTTCATGGGGCACGTAAAAGAGCATGACGCTTTTGAACTGCTTGATGTGCGCTGCAACAAAGTCGGAGTCAAGCAATACATAGATGAGCATGGAACTGTACCTCCGGGCGTCGATTGGCGCAGCGAGTTGCATATTCGTGTCCAACGTTCTTAATTTAGGAGATTGTACGTATGAGTACGCAATTGATTCCCCTCGACAATGCTTTTGCATTACCCGCCCACCTTCAGGCGTTTGCAGCTGAAGGTAACGAGTTTGGGTTCTCTAGTTCCCCCTACCCAAGGATTAGCCTTAAAGGTAAGGTGTTTACCATTGAACGCAATAAAGAAAAATCCCTTATCACCAAGCCGGGTACGGATGATGAACCGGCATCCTCCATTGAGGTAGTAATTCTTAACGCCGGTCCCAAACAGGGATATGCCAAGACATTCTATCCGGAAGGCTTTCAGGAAGGTTCGACAACTAAACCTGCTTGCTACTCGTTGGACGGGTTGTCTCCGGCAACCGATGCTGAAGATCGGCAAGCTTCCAAGTGCGCTCTGTGCCCAAAGAACGCTAAAGGTTCTGGCGCTACTAATCAAAACCCCAAAGCTAAGGCATGCAAGTCTTCCAAACTGCTGGCGGTAGCCCCGGCTGGGGCTTTGTCTGACCCCATGCTATTGCGGGTTCCCGGCGGTTCTACTATTGACTTGTCCAAATATGGTGAAATGCTGGCAAAGCGGGGCATTAAGGCCGCTGCGGTAGTAACCAAGATTAGTTTTGACTACACCGTAGCGCACCCGGCCCTGACCTTTAAACCAGTTGGTGGTATTACTCCCGATATGGCTACCGAAGTTCTTGCTATTATGAACTCGGACTTGGTCAAAGTCATTATTGGGGAAAAGTCCTCCAACACCCTGCCGTTTAAAGGATTAGGTGCAACAAGCGAAGATGACGACGAAGCCCCTGCAGCCCCCCCTGCTAAGGCCGCCCCGGCTAAAGCTACCAGTACTTTTGCTACTGGTTCGGCAGAAGCTCCGGCAGAAGTTAAAGTAGAGAAGAAAAAGAAGGCGGCTACCCCCGTTGTAGCTGCTGCTGTGGCAGAATCGGCAGGGGATGCCGAGTTGGATAAAGCGTTAGATACAATCAGCTTCGATGATTAGTACGGCTTTCTGACACTGCGAGGGGCGCGCATTCGTAAAACGCGCATTAATACTGGAGAACAAACATGATTGATTTCGCTGTTGCGAAACGTACTAAACTTCGCCAAAAAGGCGAACTAGATTTTCTGTTCAACGTTTCATATGCTATGACAAATGCATACTTGTCTGATAAGTCTTACCCCCGTGGTAAAAATCGCAAACACATTGCGGATGTTGTTTCTGTGTTGCTTAACTTGCTTAGAGCGGGCAAGCTTCCGTTGGCCGAAAGTAAGGATATTGATGCCAGAAAGAAAGCCGTTGAAAAAATTAACGACTTTATAAAAAATCAAAACCAATAACACGTTCAACAAAGGAGAACGTGTATGGACTTACTTGCTTTTTTTCAGGCAATTATCCCGCCTGACGGATTTAAATTTCTTATAGAAGTTCGTGCCAACGGTACCAAGGCCCACTATCCCTACGATACTTTTGAAGGGCTGGTAGAAAAAGCCGAGGAGTTTATTGCCGAAGGTAAACCGTTTTACCATGCTTGTTCGTCCTACAAAGAAATTAAATACAATGAGTGGGGTTATGCAATAGGGCGAACTCAAGACAATGTAAAATGGGTAAAAGCGCTATGGCAGGATATTGATGTAGGTAAGGTTGATAAAACCACCGGCCTACTTAAGGCTGACAACTACGCATCAAAGAAAGAAGCGTGGGCTGCAGTGCAGTCTATGTCCAAAGTAGTAGGCATGCCAGAACCCATGCTTGTTGATTCCGGCAATGGGCTGCACTGTTACTGGCCGTTTGAAGAATCTATACCTTCTAATGAATGGGTTGAAATAGCCCTGCTTGCCCGTGCTGCATTTAAACACGTAGGGTTTAAGTTTGACACGTCACGAGACGCCGACTGTGCGTCTATCTTGCGGCCGGTAGGCAGCGACAACAAGGGCAAAACTGTAACTGTTAGAAAAGTACTTGGCCCAAAGTCGCACTTGTACTACAAAGAACTACTGTTCCAATACATCACACAAAATAATGTAGTACCTCCCGCTAAAAAAGAAGCGTTTGTAAACGAATTTGCTGGTACACCAACAGAATTTCCGCCATCCAGCATGGAGCGCGTTGCCGAACGGTGTCAGCAGGTACAAGAGTTTCGCGATACGGGAGGTGGCAGTTACGACCAGTGGCGTGGCAATATGGGTTTGGCTAAACATTGTGTTGATGGGTTTGAGCTAGCCCACACGTGGGGAGTGCAGTATCCGGGATACAAGGATACCGAAACAAACGACAAAATAGAGGGTTGGACTAAAGGTCCTACTACATGCGAATACTTTGAGAAATCCTCTGCTGCAGGATGCAAAGAATGCCCGTTTAAAGGCAAAATTAAAAGCCCCATAGTGCTAGGGTATTCGGTAGAAACCGAAGCCCCACAGATTGAAGTTAAGGAAGATGACGGCACTATAACAATCAAAAAGATTCCTTACTGGCCGGATAGTTTTGATCACACAAAGGGCGGTGTTTTGCGTATGATGATCCCGGATAAGGAAGGAGTGCCGCAACCAGTTCGTGTGGCTGCCCCCCTGTTCTACCTTACCGAACGCATCAAGTCGGAAGACGGAACTTTTGTATATACGGTTCGTATGAATGTACGTGGTGGCGATCAAGGCGAATGGCGCACGTTTGAATTACCAGCAAAATATTTGGCAGAGCCAAGGTCATTAAAATCAGCCCTAGCTTCATACGAAATTGTGATCTACAACGACAAACTTTTGGAGTTTTACGTGCAAGATTACGCCGTATCGCTACGCAAGCATGAAGAAGAAATCAATACGTTTAAGCAGTTTGGTTGGAATGACGAACGAACAGGTTTTTTGATAGGGTCATCATTCCTAACTAAGCAGGGGCGGCGTGAGGTTAGGATAAGCAGGGAATATATTCGGGACGAGAAACTTATTGCTGCGGGTATAGTTGAAGGGTCTAAAAAAGAATGGTCAGATGGCGTAGAAGTACTCTACAACCGCAAGAACGGCGAACCATGGCAGTATGCTATTTGCACCCAGTTTGGTGCCCCGCTTGTAGAATTGCTTGACTACGAAGAATGGAACGGTATTCCGCTGGCCTTGACTAGCGGCGACTCCGGGTATGGCAAGTCCACAGTAATTAAGATTGGCATTAACGCACTCTGTGATTCCCGCAAGACAACAATAACAGACACTACTCCAAAGGGAATTGTAGGGCGCGCTAGTGTAATGAACAATCTACCATTTCTGGTAGACGAAGTTACTCAATCATTAGTTGACCCGCAGGATGTAACTGACGTTCTTTACACTTTATCTAGTGGCAATACGCGTGTCGGTATGAACTCGGATGGTCGGGAACGTATACCACTGCCTCCCTACAAATCAGGAGCCAGCGTAACAGGCAATAAAAACTTGTACGGCCAAATAGGACAATCAAAACATAACCCTGAAGCAGTTCAGATGCGGGTGTTTGAAATAGCCATGGAAGATTATGGTCGTATGGACTCCCTCCGCCAGCAGTCTACCATTCATGCAGCTCATCACGAACTGGCATTGCACTTGGTAAATAACGTGCGGGGGGTTTGGGCAGACGATTACTTTGATTTTGTTATGGCTAACCTACCGCAGATCAAACGTAAACTGCACGATACATCAATGTCTATTGTCAGGGTACTGGGCGGAGACGCTGCAAAAGAACGGTTCTTTGCGTATCACATGGCTTGTACTATGGTTGGTGGTTGGGTAGCCATGAGGATTGGGGCTATACAGTTTAATATGCCAGCGTTAAAGATGTGGTCTTTCAATCATATAAAACGTTTGCGTGATCTTGTAGGTGAATACAGCGCCAATGTAGATGATAAGTTCTCTAACTTACTGTCAGGCTTGCATGGCAGCATATTAGTTACCAAACACTTTGATTTGTTAGATACCAAGTCCAATACAACCGAAGTCCCTATGCTGCCAATCAGGGAGGCAGTGAACGCGAGGTTGGTGTTGGGCTCCGACAAAGAACGTGGCAAGTTGTTTGTATCTGTCAAAGCAATTGACGATTGGTGTACAAAGAATAATATGTCACCAGTTGCGTTTCGCAGGCAGTTATCTACCGCTGGTATTCTGCGGATGGTAGGCGATCAAGGTCGTGGGTTTGACCGTAAAATTAGCTTGAGTAGGGGCGTTCCCTCCCACCCCATGGGCCGGTGCCGCTGCATTGAACTAGAATATTCGGTAGCGCAGGGGTATGTAGAAGAACACCTACATGCCGGGAACGTAGTAGATATTGCTACTGCCCTGCCCCTGCCCCCAACTGAAGCTTCCTCTCCCTCTTTGCAGCAGTTGCCGGATATTTGAGAAGGTTGGCTAGCGGCTGCCTTTTTAGTTCGTCGTGCCGGTCTCCAAAATATTGCCGAAGATGGTCTTTACCTTCCTGAAGGTTTGACCAGTCTTCGCGCAAATCAGACATTTTATCCGTATCGCCTTCCTTGCTAGCGACGTAGTACTCGTGTTCAATTTCTTTAGTACGGTCAGTGTAGAACCGTTTGATTTCGTACTGTTGGCTACGCAGCCAATCCATCCGTTTCAACTCCGTGCTTGGCATTCCAAGCGCGTCCATAGCAAGAGACAATCCGCTAATGTCGTCGGGAGTAAACATCACATCCCCGTTTTTCAACGTGTACCCTTCGTTAGCAATACGGAACGCTTTCATTACCGATTCCGCCCCCTTCGGCATAAACTTCTCAATACCTTTAATGTAATCGCCACGACTCATTGCCCCAAAACCATCAGCAAATTTACCCAGTTGACCAAACGCCGGACCAATGGCACCGGCAACAGTCTTGGCAAGTCCCGATGCACTGGATATATCAAAGTCGGTATACGGTATGATAGAGATTATCTTGTCGTCGCCCAACTTAGCTGACATATCCAGACCAAGAGACGCACCCAGACCGTGCAATATCAAGTTAGCCAAGTCCTCGTCCCCAATAGCCTCCCTCAATGTCCGTTCAAGATCCGCTGGCTCATCGTCCCCACCAGCCAGCATGGCAAATACTATAGCCGCAATATTCATCATAGGCCAGCCCAACACACCAGCAGCCACAGACGTATGAAATAGTTTGTATTTCAACATCCGACGCCCGATAGCGCGAGTTGTTGAGTCAGAACTAAGAAACGCTTGACGGAATGCATTAGCGTATAGCGCCGCCATGGTGAACTGATACTTGCGGTACTGCACCATTGGTTTTGGCAGCCTTTTCAAAAGCAAAGGCGCGTTATTCCGTGACATATCGCTTTGCGTTGAGCGAACTAGGTCGATGGCGTAATCTTGCGCTGCCTGTTCGGACTTACCCGCTGCTCGTGCCATGGTGTATCCCGCCGACGCCGACGCTACACGGTTAGCGACCTCTACAGAACGAGATACTTTACGCAACAGTTGCAGTGCAGCACGGGCTTTAGATGATGCCTTATCTACCGTGCTGTACCCCGTCTTAATAGCATCAAACGTACCAAGGTCTTCCGTCATGCCAATATCAAGCAGGTTCAGGTCAGCAATCCGCTGCAAGGTATCGCGAAGACCTTTGTCTTTTACGTTGTTTATCTTTACCGTGCCCCAAACACCGGTATATTTAAGCAACTTATACCCGTTAGTAAGGGCAGTCCACGCGCCAGTATAGTTATTAAAGTCCGCTGCCAAACGCGGCAAAGTAGACATGATGGCCTGCGTAGCGTTGGTCAGGTGGTATCCGGGGCTGGTAGCTAGCTGCCACGCCGAAGTCATGGTAGTAATACCATCCTGTATTGGAGTTTCTTCGGTCTGCATGTTTGATGCGTAGTGTTTGGCAAGCGTATTAAACTCTTCGGCCGATACGCGCTTGCCGGTACTCTTGTCTGCAGTCTCCCTTGCCATACGGGTAAAGTTGTCGTTAATATCCCCGCCGTGCTCCATATTGGCAATGAACCCGGCTTCTGCGCGTGCATGATGCAAGAAAGACCGAATCATATCCTGATCAAAACCTGCTATGTTCATGCGGCGCAGGCCGGAAGTGCGGGCATTGTGTTCGTCAAGAGTTTGAAAATACAAATCTTGAACCATCTTAGTCATTGCCGCCTTGGCTTCTGCTGGTATAACGTCGCTGTCACTCATCTTAACGGCAGACAATACCCGTTGCAGCACGGCGTAATTCATCTTGGTCCCCGCGTCCGGACGCTCCATTTTTGGATACGCATCAGTCCAAAACCACTTTCCTTCGTTTGCCTGTGCAAACTGTTTAGCCTGACCTATTGTGTCAAAAAAGGACAATACATGGTGGTTAGGGTTAGACCGCAGTTCTGCAATTTTTTTCTTATCCGGCTGTTGCGCCGCTTCTGCTTCCACTAACTCTTTGGATTTTAACTGCCCAACAAAACCCCCAAAGCGTTTTAGCGGTGCATAAGGACCGCTCAACTTAGACCCGCCCGTATTAAGCACTTTTTCCAAACCAAGTTTTTTTAGCACTGCTTGCTTGCGGGCTAGCATTAATTCGTTGTGGTCAAATACCTGCTTTACAATATCCTGTTCCGGTTTGGTTAAACGGTTAAACGCAGCAGCCATTACTGGATCAGCTTTTTGGCCTTTATGGTCATAGCCCCACTTTTGTTCGTAGGTAGATTTACCAAGAAAATCGTTTACCGCGCCGGTACCGTTCTTTAAATTGTTAGCCGCATCGGCTATTTTCTCTGCCTGCTGCTCAATTATTTTGCGCGTGGCAAAAGAATCCTGCATAGCCTTGTACCACGGACGAACGGACTCTATACGACCTTCAAATTCCGACACCAAATCGTGCAGGTACATCAAACCGCTAGCCATGTTCTTTAACGTATAAGTTGTGTCATCGACTATTTTCTCGCCAGTTGAGCCAGCAATGCGGCTAGCCTGTTCCCGCACCGACTTAGAGAATTTTATAGAATCAGGACTGTTGCCAATTTGGGTAGCAATACGCTGCACAGTTTTTTCGTTAAAAATAACCACATTACTTGTTGGATTAGGATTTTTATAATTTTTTATTTCAAATATAGCGTCAAGCATTTGTTGGTTAGTCAAAAGTTCTTTGCCATCAAGTGTAGTTAGTTCATCTAGATTAGCAGTTTGTTCGTCGTTTAACCTTCCAAATGCGTCTTGTCCGAACACTTGAACAAACAAACCGTTGTTTTTTACAGTAGCAAACCTATTACGCGAAATTTTTACAGTAGCAAACCCATCACGCGAAATAGTAACCCGCTTGCCGTTTAGCATATAAGTAGGAGCATTTTTAACTAATGCTGCAAGAACTTTAATATCCACTGTTTTAGGGCGAGCTTTATCGCGGCTATCCCTATCAAGAAATATGTTGCCCTTAATGCCAATCGAGTCAAGGAATTCAGAAGTTGGTTTGGCGTATTTAGTATTACCTAGTTTTGGACGGGGCTTTGCGCCAAACAAAACCATAATGGTGCGATAAATACTGGCTCCGGTTATTGGAGTGGCTTCAATATCTACGCCTTCAGCCAATTGACGAACATAAGCTTCTGTACGAGTTCCCTTAAAACGTTCTAATAGACCATCCATTATTTGCTTGAGTTGGTTCTTCGGAACGACCTCGTCAAGATTTAATAATTCTTCATCTTGTGTGGCAGTATCTACGCGCATAAGAGCGCCTTCTGGCATAGCCGAATTTACTAGAATGCGCTTTCCACCAACCTCTATATAGTCAATACTTCCTATAACTATAGATTTAGCTACATTATCAATGTTGGCAACAGTAAGTACCATTCCAGCAGGATGCATTTCCTCACTGGTTACCGGGTCGATTATTGGCGCAGAAAGTGTTTGCCCCGTTAACTCATTAAGTACTTCTGTCACGTTAGATATTGCTTTTTCAAAAACAACTTTACGCTGATACTCCTGACCAAGATCCTTAGATTGAGCAATGTAGGTACTACCCCATCCAAAAGCTTGCGCGCCTTCACCGGTGCCTACAAATTTAACTAAGAAATTGCGAAAGTTTGCCGCCGTGCCGTGATAATTACCCTGCAACTCCATCCGTGCCGCGCCGTACGCAAGGTTCACTACGTCAAGCGCGGTAAGTTTATCAAACCGGTCAAACCCAATTTTACGCAGGGCTGATTTAACTGACGCCCACAAAGTACTAAACCATTGCCGCATCGGGCCGCTAATAAGGTGCAAGGCGGTGGGGTCTACACCAGCGTTAACAGCTTCCTCAACAAAGTAGGCAAGGAGTTCTTCGTCTTTATCAACGTCTTTAGTGTTAGCGGCTTCTACTCGCGCTAGTGCTTTTTGCGCAAGTTCGGCTTGTTGCCCAGTTCCATTCTTTGCCCACTGCTTTACCTGCGCCACGAGCTTATTAAAATTTGCCGCGCCGATCAGGTTTTTCATACCAACGTGGACACCTACCTCGTGCAGGAATACGGCAAGTTCCTCGCCGGACTTGATATTGCCGGTGATCATGTAAACGTGAGTTTTGCCGTTCTTCACTTGCGTAATAGCTTGTGTGGTGCTGTCAACGCCAACCGACTTTTTGATGTCTTCCGGCAATTCATCAACCGTGTTGACAACGGTAACAAGGCGGTCAAACCGGGCACCAGAAAAGAAAAACCCTTTGAGGGCATCCCGAATAAGTTTGGCATTTGACGGATCGCCGCCAGCGTTTTTGGAAAACTTACTGCTGGCCGATTGCTGCGTCCGAAGTATAGGTGCATTAGTCAGGTTGGGTGCACGCAAATCCCCACCAACATTTTCAAGCATAGGTGCGCTGGTTAGGTTATCTGCCACCAACTCCCCTCCAACAGTCTTAAGCATAGGTGCGCTGGTAAGCCTGCCTGCATCAAAGT
>Ga0214919_10005700_pt1 | contig 17489 bp, 16 predicted proteins | sample LL1503_MetaG_FD_177994 | JGI IMG/M metagenome (GOLD analysis project Ga0214919, IMG submission 177994) | Freshwater microbial communities from Lake Lanier, Atlanta, Georgia, United States - LL-1503 | ecosystem: Environmental > Aquatic > Freshwater > Lake | place: USA: Georgia | collected...
CGCTGGTTGCGCTGCTGGGGGGGCATTTGGATGCGCTGGCGTCGGGCCCGGGGCCGGTCCTGGCCAAGGTCAGGAGCGGCGCCCTGCGCGCGCTGGCCATGTCGGGCGACAAGCGGCTGGCGGAACTGCCCGACGTGCCGACGATGAAAGAGCTCGGGTTCGACATCGTCTACTACCAGCAGGTTGGAATAGTTGTTCGCAAGGGAACGCCGGATAGCATTGTCAAGGCGCTGCGCGATGCGGCCAAGCAGGCGGTGCACGATCCGGCTTTTGAGGCCGCGATGTCCACCATCGGGACATCGGTATCCTATCTGGACGCTGTCGACTACCTTGAGGTGTGGGACAAGGACGCCAGGTCCATTGCGAAGGTGTTGCAGCGCGTCGGTAAGCTGATCGAATGAGCAGCTTGCGGTGCGCGGATGCCAAAGCCAGTCTGAAGCAGAATTAAAAACAGGAGACAGCGAAATGGAAATGGGATTGAAAGGCAAGGTCGCGGTAGTTACCGGTGGCAGCGAGGGCGTTGGAAGAGCAACGGTGATGCGGCTTGCACAAGAGGGGGCAAGGGTCGCGCTATGTGCCCGGCGCGAGGAACTGCTGAACCAGACGGCAGCCGAAATTCGGGCGGCGACCGGGGCGGAACTGCTTCCCATCGTCGCCGACATCGGCAAGGCCGGCGAACCCGAGCGCCTGATCGCTGAAACGGTCAAGCATTTTGGCCGACTCGACATCGTTGTGAACAACGCCGGGCGTGAAGCCGCGAGTCCTTTTGCCGAGGTCGACGACGATGCCTGGCAGTCCGATCTGGACCTGAAGCTTTTTGGCGCTATTCGTGCTATCCGCGCCGCTGTTCCTTACCTGAAGGCCAGTGGCTGTGGGCGCATCGTGAACGTCACCCATGTGGGCGCGAAGACGCCGAGGGCACGCTCGGTTCCGACTTCGGTCAGCCGCGCAGCGGGAATCGCGTTGACCAAGGCGCTGTCCAAGGAATTCGCCGACCAGAAAATTTTGGTCAATACCGTGTGTGTGGGGCTGATCTGGTCCGGACAGTGGGAGAGCCGGCGACTGGCGCAGGCGCCGGATCAGAGTCCGGCAGAATTTGAAAAATGGGTCATGGCCAACCGCGGTGGTGGAACCGGAATTCCGATTGGCCGCATGGGCCGGGCCGAAGAGGTCGCAGACCTGATCGCTTTTTTGGTGTCGGATCGGGGCAGCTATATCACCGGCACGGCGATCAACGTCGACGGCGGCTTGTCCAATGCCGTCTGAGCCGGTCCAGTCCATAACCAGGGAGTTGAAGACATGCCGATTGTGAGCATCATGATGCTGGAGGGGCGCTCGTTGGCGCAGAAGAAGGCGATGTACAAGGCGGTGACGGACGCCCTGGTGGAGTCGCTGGGGGCGCCGCGCGAGTCTGTGCGGATCATCCTCAATGAAACACCGATAGATCACTTCGTGGTCGGCGGCGTCACGCGCGACGAACGCGACCAGTTGCTGGCCGCCAAGGCCAAGCCCTAAAGTGCTTGCGCTGCGAGCAGCAGCGCTTGCGGTATGGTCAGATCGAGCTGTTGCGCCGTGCGCAGGTTGATGAACAATTCGAACCCGGTCGGCTGCTCGATCGGCAGGTTGGCCGGAGCGGCGCCTTTGAGAATCTGGTCGACGTAGTCTGCTGCGCGAAGGTAGTTGTTGCGGATGGGGGACCCATAGGCCATTAGCCCGCCGGCTTGCGCGTATTCGCGGCGAACAAATATGGCCGGCAGGCTATGCCCGATCGCCAGTTCGGCCAGCCGCTTGCGGTCGCCGAAGAACATCGCGCTGGGGACCACGGCGAATCCCGCTATCTTGTCGCGCGCCATCGCAGCCAATGCGCTGTCCAGACCGTCCAAAGCGCCCACTCCGAACACTGCCAGCGACACGCCAAGGCTGTGTGCTGCATCCTGAAACTCTGGAATTGCCAGCTTTCCAGATGGATTGCTCTGATCCCACAAAACGGCCAACTGGCGCGACTGAGGCGCCAACGCGCACAGCAACTCTAGCCGCTTCTTGCTGAGGCCTGCCGCCAGGTCGCTCAGGCCGGTGATGTTGCTGTCGGCCCTGTCCGCGTCCTGGTGCAGCGCCGTACCGACGGACACGCCGGTGGCCATGACGATCGGAATGCGGGTGCTGGCCCTGCGTGCGGCGAAGGCGGCTGGCGTTCCTGCCGTGACGATCGCGTGCACGCGCAGCGCGGTCAGTTCCTGCGCCAGTCGGTCCAGACTGCTTGGATCGCCGTTGGCCCAGCGAAATTCAAAACCGATGTTCTGGCCCTGAACATGGCCTATTTCCGATAGCCGCTGCGCAAACGCCTCCCACAGCCGCACCCGGTCGGCGTCCGGCGAACTGGTGTCCAGAATGCCTAAGCGGGAAAATTGAACCATGTGCGGGAGATGGCGCCGGCTGGCGCAGGGCTGCGTTGCCAGGATTTTAGGCGAGCAGTCGCAACGCAGCAGCGCGCCGGTGCCCCTCCATCCCCTCGGTCGCGCTTTGCCGTATGGCCGGCGGCGCCACCGCCTGTACGCCTTGCTGGTCCATCCACTGGTGCGTGCAGACCTTCACGAAGGAGCCGACCCATAGCCCGCCGGTGTAGCGCGCTGCACGCATGGTGGGCAGCGTGTGGTTGGTGCCGCAGCATTTGTCGGAGTAGACGACGCTGGCGTGGCGGCCGATGAAAAGGGATCCGTAGTTGCGCAGCCTAGCAGCGCTCGCGTGCGGGTCGCGCGTGTGCACCTGCAGGTGCTCTGGCGCGACATGGTCGGCGTAGGCCAGCATCGTCGCCTCGTCGGCGCACAGCGTGATCTCGCCAAAGGCAATCCAGGCCGGCTCGGCCACCTTGGCGGTAGGCAGCGTCTTGAGCTGTTCCTGCACCAGCGTCAGCGTGCGCTGCGCGATGTCGCGGCTGGTGGTAATCAGTCCGACGCGGGTGTGGATATCGTGTTCGGCCTGCGCCAGCAGGTCGGTCGCGAGCATCGCCGGGTCGGCACTGTCGTCGGCCACGATGAATATCTCGCTTGGTCCTGCCAGCTGGTCGATGCCGACCTGGCCGAATACCTGTCGCTTGGCCTCGTTGACATAGGCGTTTCCGGGGCCGACGATCTTGTCGACGGCGGGTACCGAGGCGGTGCCGCAGGCCATGGCTGCGATCGCCTGTGCGCCACCGATGCGAAATATCCGGTCGGCCCCCGAAAGATGGCACCCGGCGATCATCGCCGGGTGCGCATTGGGTGGCAGGCAGGCGAACACCTCCTCGCAGCCGGCGACCTTGGCCGGGACGATGGTCATGACTGGCGCCGACAGGATGGGGTAGCGCCCGCCCGGAACATAGGCGCCGATGCGCTGGATGGGGATGATGCGGTGGCCCAGGTGCACGCCGGGAATCTGCTCGACTTCCAGCGGCAGCATGGTGGCGAGTTGCGCCTGTGCGAAGGCCTTGACCCGGGCGATGGCGAACTCGGTGTCGGCGCGTGTCTGCGGTTCGAGTGCGGCCAGTGCGGCAGCGCGTTCGGCCTGGGTCACTTCGAAGTTTCCACCATCGTACCGGTCGAAGCTGCGCGCGAACTCGCGAACCGCGTCGTCGCCGCGCAGACGCACCTGGGCGATGATGTTGCGAACGACATTTTCGACCGCTCCGGCCGACTGCGTCGCTTCGGTGGCCGGCGACTTGATGAATTCGATGCGGGATAGAAGTTCTTGGATCATGGGTCTGGGTTGGAAAAGCGATGGGGTTAAAGAGCCGTTCAGCCGGCGCCCAGCGCCAGTGCCAAGCGGTAGGTCAGGAAGGACGCAGCGTAGGCCAGCCCAAACAAGTAGGTCGCCATCACCAGGGGCCAGGTCCAGCCGCCGGTTTCACGCTTGACCGTTGCCAGCGTGCTCAGGCACTGCGGGGCGAATACATACCAGGCCAGCAGCGACAGCGCGGTGGCCAGTGACCAGCTCCTGGCGATCAGCGGCGCCAGCGCCTGCGCGGTGTCGCTCGCGGTGGCCGACAGCGCGTAGACGGTACCCAGGGCGCTAACGGCCACTTCCCGGGCTGCGAGTCCAGGAACCAGGGCGATGCTGATCTGCCAGTTAAAGCCCACCGGTGCAAATACCACGGCCAGCGCCTTGCCCAGCATGCCGGCGATGCTGTACTCGATCGGCGCCCCGGTGGCGCCCGGCGGTGGCAGCGGGAAGCTCGCCAGCGCCCACAGCAACACCGTCAGCACCAGGATGATGCCGCCGACCCGGCGCATGAAAATTTCCACCCGCTGCCACAGGCCGATGGCGATATTGCGCGGCGCAGGCCAGTGGTAGCTGGGCAGTTCCATCATCAGCGGTCGTGCCTGGCCACGGGCAGTGAAACGCTTGAGCACCCAGGCGACCGCCAGCGCGCCCAGCACGCCCGCCAGATACAGCCCGAATAGCACCAGCGCCTGCAGCTCCAAGCCTGCGGTCATCGTGCGCGCAGGAATAAAAGCACCGATCAGCAAAGCATAGACCGGCAGGCGCGCCGAGCAGGTCATCATCGGCGCGATCATGATGGTGACCAGGCGGTCGCGCGGGTCCGCAATGGTTCTCGCCGCCATGATGCCGGGAATGGCGCAGGCAAAGCTCGACAGCAGGGGAATGAAGGATCGCCCGGACAGGCCGACGCCGCCCATCAAACGGTCGAGCAGGAAGGCCGCGCGCGGCAGGTAGCCGGACTCTTCGAGGGCGATGATGAAGAAGAACAGGATGATGATCTGCGGCAGGAACACCAGCACGCCTCCAGCGCCCGCGATGATGCCGTCGACCAGCAGGCTGCGCAGCACTCCGGCCGGCACCAGGCGGATGACGAGTTCGGCCAGCGCGGCGGTGCCCGCCTTGATCAGGTCCATCGGCACGCTGGCCCAGGAAAACACCGCCTGAAACACACAGAACAGCACCGCCGCCAGCAGCAGCGGCCCCAGCAACGGATGCAGAACGATGCGGTCGATGCGGTCGCTCGGGGTATGCGGCATCGCGGCGTCCAGACCCAGCCGGCGCAAAATCGACTGCACCGTCGCGTGGTCGCCTTCGTGGTGCAGCCGTTCGCCCGGTGCCTGGGCGCTTTTCCAGTGCGCCCGGTCCGCAAGCCAGTCGCGCAGGGCGCTGGCGCCGCCGGACTGCACCGCAACGGTAGGAACTACCGGTATGCCGATCGCTTGCGACAACGCCTGCGGGTCGACCTCGATCCCGCGGCGCTTGGCCAGGTCGACCATGTTGAGCGCTACTACGCATGGCAGCCCGAGCCGCTGGACGGCCAGCACCAGGTGCAGGTTGCGCCGCAGGTTGGTCGCATCGACGACGCAGACCACCAGATCCGGTCGCTTCTCGCCGGCGGCCCGGCCCTGCAGCACCTCGCAGGTGATGCGCTCGTCAGGCGATCGCGGGTGCAGGCTGTAGGTTCCGGGCAGGTCGAGCACGCGCAGCGCCTTGCCGTCGGGCGTTCGCAACTGCCCCTCCTTGCGTTCGACCGTGACGCCAGCGTAGTTGGCTACTTTTTGGCGGCTTCCAGTGAGCAGATTGAACAGCGCGGTCTTGCCGCAGTTCGGGTTGCCGACCAAGGCGATCAGCGCTCCGCCGCGGTGGACGTGGACGACCGATTGGCTCACAGGGGCTCGACTTCGACGCAGGCAGCCTCGGCGCGGCGCAGCGCGAAGGTCGAGTCTCCGATGCGCACCACCAGCGGGCCGTCGCGCCACAGTCCGCGCGCGCTCACCTTTACGCTTTCGCCTGGAAGGAAGCCGATTTCCGCCAGCCATCGTTCCCAGTCCAGCGCTCCTCGCGCGGCGCGTACTGCGGTCACCCGGCAGGCCAGCCCGGTCGCGGCGCGCTCAAGGGTCAGTGGGTCATCGGTCCCGGGAGCGCGCGCTGGCGCAGCGACCAAAGGTGCCTGGCCTAGGCGGTACGGGCTTGGCTCTTGATCGGGCATTGGAACTTTATGTAATACGAATTATTCGCATTATCATCCACGCTGGAAAATAGGGCAAACGCCTTACACTAGCGACTTCCCCCCCCAGAATGACGAGCATGAACGCCCCGGTCGACGTTTCTCTTTTCGCGCGCGCGGCAAAACCGCTTGGCAGCTACCGCAAGCATTGGGCTGCGCGCCTGGGCTCGGCCCAATTCCTGCCGATGTCGCGCGCTGAAATGCAGCTGCTGGGCTGGGACAGTTGCGACGTCATTCTGGTCACCGGCGACGCCTACGTCGACCATCCGAGCTTTGGCATGGCGGTGATCGGGCGCATGCTGGAGGGGCAGGGTTTTAGGGTCGGCATCATCGCGCAACCCGAGTGGGACAGCGCGGCTGCATTCCAGGCGCTGGGCAAGCCGAATTTGTTTTTCGGCGTAACCGCCGGCAACATGGATTCGATGATCAACCGCTACACCGCCGATCGCAAAATCCGTAGCGACGACGCCTATACGCCGGGCGATGTTGGCGGCAAGCGGCCCGATCGCGCCGCGCTGGTGTATTCGCAGCGCTGTCGGGAAGCTTTCAAGGATGTTCCCATCATCCTGGGCGGAATCGAGGGCTCGCTGCGTCGCATTGCGCATTACGACTACTGGCAGGACAAGGTGCGGCGCAGCATCGTCGTCGACGCCAAGTGCGACCTGCTGCTGTACGGCAACGCCGAGCGCGCCATCGTCGAGATCGCGCACCGCTTGGCTGCGCGCGAACCGGTCCACCGCATTACCGATGTGCGCGGAACCGCTTTCGTGCGCCGCAGCGACGACACCACGCGGGAAGGCTGGTTCGAGATCAACTCGACCAGCGTCGATACGCCGGGTCGGATGGAAGCGCATGTCAGTCCGTACATGACGACATCGGAGCAGGCGCAACAACAGGGAAGTAGTTGTGCCAAGGAAGATCGTGCATCCGGCGCAGTAGTTCCCGACGATGGCAGCGCCATGGCGATGCAGCCGTTGGTGTTCATGCCCAACCCGGCGCTCAAGGGAAAACTCCGGGTGCCTCCGCGCGAACGTTCGGTCATCCGCCTGCCATCGTACGAGCAGGTGCGCGCCGACCCGGTGCTGTACGCGCATGCGAACCGGGTGCTGCACCTGGAGACCAATCCGGGCAACGCGCGCGCGCTGGTGCAGGCACACGGCGAGGGCGTCACCGCACGCGACGTCTGGATCACGCCGCCACCGATACCGTTGACGACCGCGGAAATGGACCTGGTTTTCGACCTGCCTTACGCGCGCGCGCCGCACCCGCGCTACGCCGACGAGCAGGGCAGTCATGACCACGCGACCAAGATTCCCGCCTGGGAGATGATCCGTTTTTCGGTCAACATCATGCGCGGCTGCTTTGGCGGCTGCACCTTTTGCTCGATCACCGAGCACGAGGGCCGCATCATCCAGAGCCGCTCTGAAGACTCGGTGATCCGGGAGGTCGAGGCAATCCGCGATTCGGTCAAGGGCTTCACCGGAACCATTTCGGACCTTGGCGGACCCACTGCGAATATGTACCGTATAGGCTGCAAGAGTCCGGAGATCGAGTCGGCCTGCCGCAAGCCATCGTGCGTCTACCCGGGCATTTGCTCCAACCTCAACACCGACCATACGCCGCTGATCCGTCTGTACCGGCGCGCGCGCGCGCTAAAAGGCGTGAAGAAGATCCTGATTGGTTCGGGGCTGCGTTACGACCTGGCGCTGCAGTCGCCCGAATATGTGAAGGAGCTCGTGACGCACCATGTGGGAGGCTATCTGAAGATCGCGCCCGAACACACCGAGAGCGGGCCGCTGACGAAGATGATGAAGCCGGGCATTGGCAGCTATGAAAAATTTCGCCAACTGTTCGAGAAGTACAGCGCCGAGGCCGGCAAGAAGCAGTACCTGATTCCCTACTTCATTGCCGCGCATCCCGGAACCAGCGACGAGGACATGATGAACTTGGCGCTGTGGCTCAAGAAGAACGGATTTAGGGCCGACCAAGTTCAGACCTTCTACCCCAGTCCGATGGCAAGCGCGACGGCGATGTACCACAGCGGCCGCGATCCGCTGCGCAGGGTGACGCGCGACGGCGAGGGCGTCGACATCGTACGTGGAGACAAGCGTCGGCGCCTGCACAAGGCCTTTCTGCGCTACCACGACGCAAACAACTGGCCGCTGTTGCGCGAAGCGCTCAAGACGATGGGGCGATCCGATCTGATCGGCAACGGAAAGCATCACCTGATACCGACTTTTCAACCGCTGACCGACGGAAATTACACCAGCGCCCGGCGCAAGAATTCCACGGTTTCCCAGCCAAAGACCGAGCCGATCGGCAGGGGCCGGCTGCTGACGCAACACACCGGGCTGCCACCGCGCCAAAGCGGTGTGGCCCGAGCCGGTGCAGCCGCTGCAGGCGTTTCGGCCGTTGCCGATCGCAAGACGCCAGCGATGCGGCGCAAATAGGGGCCGCCACCCTGCGCCTTGCTGCGCAGTCAGGCCGCGTTCGCTGGCGGCTGTTTGGCGCTATATCGTTAGTCGCCGCGCTCGCGCGACCACCGGCCAGCGTTCTGTGGCCACGCCGTCGCGAACCGCCCAGACTTCGCTGTGCAAGGCCATGGTGGGGCAGATATGGCGTGGAATGCCGTAGACCACATCGCCGATCTGGTAGTCGCTGGCGCGTTGCGTTTTCAGCACCAGGTGTTCCTCGCTGTGGACGACGGCTATCGCATCTTCCAGTCCGAACAGGCGCACCCGGGGGTGGGGCATTTCCGATGCGACCGATTTGTGGCCCAGATCGAAGCACAGGTGGCCGGGCGACGGCTTGCTAACGACGCGGGTGAGCAGCACCGCCGCATTGAGAAAATGGTGGCCGGGGCAGCTTTCTTCCTGGTTGAAGTCCCACAGAACGGTCGTTCCGGCGCCGACTTCCACGTCGGCCTGCTGCGCCAGCAACTCAAAGGTGGGTGTTCCGCTGGCGATCGTCAGCGGCACCGGCAGTGACTCGGAGCGCATCTGCTCGCGCAATGCCCATACCGGTGCAAAGGCTTGCGCGACCGCATCCTGGTCGGGGCCGCGCAAGTGGCCCTCGTAGGCGTGCAGCCCGGCGGCGCGCACGCCCGGCGTGCGGCAGATCTGTCGGTACAGCGCGGCGGCTGCCTGATCCGGGATGATTCCGGTGCGATTCATTCCGACATTGAGGTCCAGGTACAAGGGTATGACGACGCCTGCCGCCACCGCAGCGTCGCTGATCGCCTTGAGGTTGAGGACGTCGTCGACCAGTGCCGAGAAATGCGTCTGCGCGAAGCGCTGGACCAAGGTGAGCAGCCTTGCGATGTTGGGGCCCGATGGCTGGTAGGCGAGCAGGATGTCTTCGCCGCCGGCGACCGCCGTCATCTCGGCCTCGGCGATCGTCGACACCTTGAACTTGTGGATGCCTGCAGCGCGTTTGAGGGCAATGACCTGCGGCAGTTTGTGCGACTTCACGTGCGGCCGAAGCCGCTTGACGTCACCTGCCATGGCGATCATGGTCTTCAGATTGCTTTCGATGCGCTGCGGGTACAGCAGGACACTTGGCGAGGCTATCTCGGAGGCGTTGGCGATGGAAAACCAGTCGGACATGGGGACTCTCTTTCGGATCAGGGGAATGAATCGGGTTTCAACGCCAGGGTGCGTAGCGGGATGTCCTGCGCGACCGCCAGCGCCTGGAGCTCGCCACAGGTCTGGCCGGCAAAGAAAGCGGCGATGGCAGCGTGCGTCGCGCTGGCCATCATCGGATTGCGCGGGCTTGCCTGCACGCCGGCGGCTTTGCACAGCGCAGCGGCGAAGTGCGGCTCCAACGCGGCCACCGCGACGCGCCCGTCCTTGCAGCCATAGATACGGTAGCCGGCGTGGCCGCCGCCTACCGGGCCGTCGGGCAGCGTCATGCCCCAGCTGCGCGGCAGCGCCAGCCAGGCGGCCGCAGCCGACAGCGCGACTTCGCTGTAGATGCCTCTGCCACTGCGGTGGCGTTGCAGCACGGCGCCAAGAACCGCCTCGGCCGCCATCAGTGCGCCGCCCATATCGGCGTACAGAGTGGCGGGCATATCGTCCGACAGGAGCAGTCCGGCTTCGGCCATGTAGGTCAGGTCGTGCCCTGCTTCCTGCGCCCGCTCGCCAGGGGCGCCGACGATCGCCACCTGCGACAGTCCGGGGTACTCCTTGTGCAGCGCCTTCCAGCCCAGCCCCAGGCTGGCCAGTGCCGCAGGCCTGAAGGAGGTCAGCAGCACCTCGCTACGGGCAAGCTCGCGGCTCAAGACGCTGCGCCCTTCGGGGGTGCGCAGATCGGCCTGCAGCAGCTTCACGCCCCGATGCACGGTGGCAAAGACGTCTGGGTTGTAGCGAGCCATCGGGTCGCCAGCAGGCGGTTCGAGCTTGGTGCAGGTCGCGCCCATGGCCCGCAGCCGCATCATCGTTGCGGGGCCCGGGACATTGAGCGCCAGGCTCAGCACCCGAACGCCGCGCAGTGGCTTGATCGAACTCGGCTTGGGGGGCGTGGGCATGCGAATGGCGCGATTATCCATGGTGACCAGAGGCCGCTTGCAAATCCGCGGCAGCAGCGCTCGGCGCACCGAAGTCCAGCGGCAGTCCGACATAGTTCTCCGCTAAAGCTCGGGAAGCGGCATCGGAGTGAACCAGGTAGTCGAGTTCGGCGTCCTGCATTTTCTGACCGAAGCCGGCGCTGTCGGGAAATCGGTGCATCAGCGAGGTGAGCCACCAGGAGAAGCGCTCGGCGCGCCAGACCCGGCGCAGGCAGCGCTGCGAGTAGTCGTCGATTCCTGCCGGGGAGCGCTCGCGGTAGTACTCGTCGAAGGCCTGCGACAGGAACTTCACATCGGTCGCTGCCAGGTTCAAGCCTTTGGCGCCGGTTGGCGGGACTATGTGCGCCGCGTCGCCGGCCAGGAACAGTCGGCCAAAGCGCATCGGTTCGGCGACAAAGCTGCGCAGCGGTGCGATGCTCTTTTCAATCGATGGCCCGGTGACCAACTGCTCGCGCGCCTGCGGATCCAGGCGGCGGCGCAGTTCGGCCCAGAAAGCCTCGTCGGACCACTGCGCCACCTGGTCGCTCAGCTCGCACTGCAGGTAGTAGCGGCTGCGCGTCGGGCTGCGCATCGAGCACAGCGCGAAGCCGCGTTCGGTGTTGGCGTAGATCAGTTCGTGCGATACCGGGGGCACGTCTGCCAGAAGGCCGAGCCAGCCAAAGGGGTAGACCTTTTCGTACTCGGTGATGGCCTGCGTCGGCACCGATGCGCGGCAAACGCCGTGAAAGCCGTCGCAGCCGGCAATGAAATCGCACTGCAAGACATGCTGGCGCGTTCCCTGCGGCCCATCGGTGCCGTAGCGGAGCACGGGATGCGCGCCATCGAAGTCGTGCACGCTCACCGTGTGGGCGCCGTAGACCGTCGGGAGCCCCGCCGCATGGCGCGCTTGCATCAGGTCGCGGGTGACTTCGGTCTGACCGTAGACGGTCACGTTCTTGCCGCCAGTCAGGCGCTCCAGGTCGATGCGGTGGCGACGGCCCTGAAACAGCATGTCAAAGCCGCCGTGCACCAGGCCCTCGCGGTGCATGCGCGCGCCCACGCCCGCTTCGTCGAGCAGGTCCACCGTCACCTGTTCCAGCACCCCGGCTCGAATGCGACCCAGCACATAGTCGGCGCTCTGGCGCTCAACGATCACGGTGGCGATTCCCGCCTGGTGCAGCAGTTGTCCAAGCAGCAGCCCCGAAGGACCCGCGCCGACGATGGCGACCTGGGTGCGCATGGTGGCAGTGGGCGTCCGTTGGTCAGGTTGTGGTGCGCTCGAGCATCACGACGATCAGCGATGCGATGCACAGCAGCATCGACAGCAGCTGCAGCGGTCCCAGCGGCTCGCCGTGCACGATGGCGCCAGAAAACATGGCAACGACCGGAACCAGCACCGACGACAGGCCGGCGATGTTGGCTGGCAGCAGGTAGACGATGGCGTTCCAGCAGACATTGCCGATGCACATCGGGATGACGGTGATCCAGACGATCGCCGCGATGCTCGGCCACGAGGGGACGAACCATTGGCCATCGCCCAAGGCAATAGCCCCGGCAGTGACCGGTATCGCGCCGAGCAGCAGCTGCCAGCCGGTGAGCACCAGCACGGGAACGTCCACCTTGCCGCGTTTGATGATCAGGGTGCCGATCGCCCAGCCTATCGCCGACCCCAGGCCCAAAGCCAAGCCCAGGGGTGCTGCGGCGTAGGCCGAAAAGCTCGGCACCATCAGCAGTGCGACACCCGACACACCGAGCGCCATCGCCATCAATAGGCGGATGCTGAGTCGCTCTCCGAGCACGATCCAGCCGATCAAGACCGACCACAACGGCATGGTGAATCCGAGCACCGCGGCCTGTCCGGAGGGGATCAGTACCGACGCATAGGTGCTGGTGATATTCCAAAGAATGAGATAGAAAAAAGTCGCCGCCGCGATGGTCTTCCAGTACCTGCGTGGTATGGGCAAGGCATCGCCACGCGCGCGCGCGATCGCCAGCAGCAGCAGCCCCGAGCCGGTCATGGCGAAGGCTCTGAAGGTCCACACCGAGATCTCGCGTACCGCGTAGCTGAACAGCGGCCAGTTGGTTCCCCATACCAGGGTCAACGCCAGCAGCATGAAAAGTGCGCGCCGCGGAACCGCAGCGCGGGAAGCCGGCGGGTTGCCCGGTGGCGTGCTGGTTCTTTCGATCATGCCCAAGTATCGGGTCAAACCCCGAGGTGCTGTTCCATCAGTTCGGGGTGCGCATGCAGTTCGGCCGAACTGCCGTTGAACACCATCTGGCCCTTGACCAGGATGCAGTTGCGGTCGGTGATCGCGGTGACATGCTTCCAGTTCTTGTCAACAATCACGCTGCTGATTCCGCTTTCGCGGATGAGTGCGCAGATGCGCCAGATCTCGCGCGCAATCAGCGGCGCAAGCCCTTCGGTCGCCTCGTCGAGAATCAGCAGGTCGGGGTTGGTCAGCAGCGCGCGGCCAATGGTCAGCATTTGCTGCTCGCCGCCGCTGAGTTGTTGCCCGCCGTGATTCAAGCGCTCCTTCAGCCGCGAAAAGGTATCGAGCACGCGGCCATAGTTCCAGTCCAGACCCGCGCGCGCGCGCTGCCGCGCCGCCTCGGTACTGCCGGCGCGCGCCGCCATCTGCAGGTTTTCGGCGACGCTGAGGTTGCCAAAAATACCGCGGCCCTCGGGCACGTAGGCGACGCCCATCGATGCAATTTCGTAGGGCGCGCGGCCGGTCATCGGGATGCCCATGATGCGCACGCTGCCCGAGCGCGGCTTGACCAGGCCCATGATGCTTTTGAGCAGGGTGCTCTTGCCCATGCCGTTGCGGCCCATCAGTCCGACCGTCTCGCCGGGAGCGACGGTGAAGTCGACGTTGCGAAGGATATGACTGGCGCCGTAGTAGGTGTTGAGCCCCTGGGCCATGACCAGATCGCCTGCCACCTCAGTGCTCCTCGCCAAGGTAGGCCGCCTGCACCATCGGGTCGGCTCGGATGTCGGCTGGACTGCCGCTCGCGATGACCTGGCCGTTGACCATCACCGTCAGGTGGTCGGCCAGCGTGAAGACAGCGTCCATATCGTGCTCGACCAGCAGCATCGCGTGCTCCTGCTTCAGGCGCAGCAGCAGTTCCACCATCTTGTGTGCCTCCGCGGCGCCCATGCCGGCCAGTGGCTCGTCGAGCAGCAACACTTGCGGCTCGGTCGCCAGCGCCATCGCAATCTCGAGTTGGCGCTGCTCGCCGTGGCTGATCGTTCCGGCGATCGCGCCGTGACGGTGCGACAACCCGGCGAGCGCGAGCGCGCCGGCGCAGCGCTCCCGCGCGCGCTGCGAGCGCGCCGCAGGCTGCAGCCAGCGCAAAGGGTTCCAGGGCTGCTGCGCCTCGCGTGACTGCGCGCCGAGGAAGGCGTTGTCCCAGACGCTAAAGGGCAGAAAGATGTTGGTCTTCTGGTAGCTGCGCCCCAGCCCGGCGCGAGACACCCGCTCCGGGCTCCAACCGGTGGTGTCCTGCCCACCAATCAAGACGCTTCCGGAGCTCGGCAGCAGGTCGCCCGACAGCAGGTTGGCCAGCGTGGATTTTCCGGCGCCGTTGGGCCCGATCACCGCATGGATGCGGCCGCGCCAGAGATCGACCGATACGTCGTCGACAGCGGCAAGGCCACCGAAGCGCCGGGTCAGATGGCGCGCGCTGAGAACGATCTCAGCCATGCTGCGACCGGTCCTCGCTGGCCGGTTCTACCCGGACCGACGGCTGCAGCAACCCGAGCACGCCGCGCGAGGCAAACAGCACCACCAGCACGATGAAGCTGCCCATCCACAGTTGCCAGTGCTTGCCCAGGTTGACGCTTCCGAGCTGCGGCAAGTCTTTGAGCAGGTGCAGCACCGTCTCGAAGGTGAAGGCGCCGACGATGGCGCCGGCGAAGTTGCCCATGCCGCCCAGAATCACCATCATGATCGCATTTGCGCTCATGTGAAAACCCATCAGCTCAGGATTGATGTAGCCGCTTTGCACGCCCCACAGGTAGCCCGCCAGTCCGGCCAGCGCGCCCGCGAGCGTGAAGGCGCTGAGCTTGTAGCCGAAGGTGCCGAATCCCATTGCGCGCATGCGGTGCTCGTTGACCCGGATTCCGGCCAGCGCGCGCCCGAAAGGGCTCCACAGCAGACGACGCAGAAAGAAATAGACCAGCAGCATCAGGGCGAGGGTGAAGTAGTACAGCGTAAGGGGGCTGTCCAGATCGAAAACCGTGCGCCCTGCTATCTCGGCGCCGGGCCTGAAGTTGATGTACAGGCCGTCCGATCCACCGAGTGCCTTGTTGTCGAAGAACAGGAAATACACCATCTGTGCAAAAGCCATCGTGACCATGATGAAGTAGATGCCATGCGTGCGCACTACGAAAAAACCGATCACCAGCGCAGCCAGGCCCGAGCCCAGAACGGCCAGGGGCAGCGTCCACCACAGGCCCACTGGCTCGCCTTGCGGTGTCAGAAAGGCCAGCGCGTAGCCCGCCAGGCCGAAGAAGGCAGCGTGGCCGAGCGACACCAGACCGGCAACGCCCTGCAGCAAGTCCAGGCTCATCGCCAGGATGGCCAGAATCATCATGCGCGTGACCATCTGGGCATAGAAGTCGCTGCCGACAAAGGGAAAAACCAGCAGCGCTGCCAGACCCAGGCCCAGCGCCACCCGCACCCCGCGCGGCAGCACCTCCATATGGGCTCTTGGTGCACTCATTGCTTGAACAATCCCTCGGGTTTCCACAGCAAAACGGCGGCCATCAGTATGTAGACCAGCATGCCGGCCGCCTGCGGCAGCAGTACCTTGCCGAAGGTGTCGACCAGTCCGACCAGCAGCGCCGAGATCAGCGCGCCGCGCACCGAGCCGATGCCGCCGATGACGACCACGACAAAGCACATGATCAGCACCTGCGAGCCCATGTTCGGGTAGACGCTCGAGACCGGCGCCGCAATGATTCCGGCCACTGCAGCCAGACCGACGCCCAAGGCAAAGACAAGTGCGTGGATGCGCTTGATGTTGATTCCGAGTGCCTCGGCCATGTCGCGGTTGAAGGCGCCTGCGCGTATTTTCATTCCCAGGCGGGTCTTGGAAATCAATAAGTACAAGCCAACGGCCAGCGCGATGCACAGGCCCGCCATGAATAGCCGGTACACCGGGTACGACAGGTTGTCGGTCAGGGGAATCGACGCCGCCAGCAGATCAGGCACCGGAACGCCGTGCACGTCGTCGCCCCACAGAATCGATCGCAGCTCTTCGAACACGTAGATCAGGCCAAAGGTCAGCAGCACTTGATCAAGATGGTCGCGGCGGTAGAAGTGGCGGAAAAGAAGCCACTCCAAACCGAGCCCGAACGCGACCGCGATGCCCACGCCGCCGATGATGGCCAGCGTCAGACTGCCGAACAGCGCACTGAGCGCGTAAGCCAGGTAGGCGCCCAGCATGTAGAAACTCCCGTGCGCCAGGTTCACCACGCCCATGATGCCGAATATCAGCGTCAGACCGGCCGCGAGCATGAACAGCAGCAGCCCGTACTGCACGCTGTTGAGCAGCTGAATGAGAAAGGTGGGGAGGTCCATCGGTCAAAAAAAAGCGGGAGGAAATACCTCCCGCGTTCGCACAGGCACTTAGGGCGGTCCCTCAGCCCATCTTGCAGCCGGCGCCGGAGTCCGCCAGCGCCTTGGCGGCAACGCCAATGACCTTGTTTTCCTTGTTCTCGACCACCCGCAGATAGATGTCCTGCACCGGGTTGTGCGACTTGCTCATCGTCCACTTGCCGCGTGGGCTGTCGATGGTCGCCGATTCCATGGCCTTGTACAGCGCCGCCTTGTTGGACAGGTCGCCCTTGACCGCGTTGGCGCCCTGCACCATGAGCAGGCCGCTGTCGTAGCCCTGCACCGCGTAGACGTCGGGCTGCATTTTGAAGGTCTTGGCGTAGGCCAGCCGAAAAGCCTTGTTGCGTGGCGTTTCGATTCCGTCGCCGTAGTGCAGCGTGGTCATCACGCCGTCGGCTGCTGGGCCTGCCGCGTCGAGAACGCCCTCGGTCAGGAAGCCGGAGCCGTACAGAGGAATCTTGCCCTTGAGCCCGGCTGCGGCATAGTCCTTTATGAACTTGGCACCGGCGCCGCCGGCGAAGAAACAGGCGACCGCGTCGGGCTTGAGCGCAGCCACTTCGGTGAGCAGCGCCTGGAACTCGACGTTCGGAAAAGGCAAACCGAGTTCCTTGACGATGGTTCCGCCTGCCGCGGTGTAGCTTTCTTTGAAGCCTTCGAAGGCTTCGTCGCCAGCGGCGTATTTCCAGGTGATCCAAACGGCTTTTTTGTGGCCCTTGGCGACCATGGCTGCGCCCAGCGCGCGGGTCGGTTGCGAATTGCTGAACGAGGTGCGAAACACATTGGGTGCGCACTGGCCGCGGGTGGCGATATGCACGCCGGCGTTGGGGATCAGGTTGAGGACGCCGCTGTCGCGCGCCACCTTGTGAATACCCATCTGCACGCCGGAGTGCACCGTTCCGACCAGCACGTCTACCTTGTCGCGCTGCACGAGTTTGGTCGCGTTCTCGATGCCCTTGGCGGGCTCGGATTCGTCGTCGACCTTGAAATACTCGATCTCGCGCCCTCCGAGCTTACCGCCCTGCTCGTCGATGGCCATGCGAAAGCCGTTTTCGATTGCGACGCCGAGCTGCGCGAAGGTGCCGGTGTAGGGCAGCATCAGGCCGACGCGAATCTTGGCGCCTTGTGCGCGCGCGGGCAGCAGCAGGCCGGTGGATGCGGCGCCGATCAGGGCGGCGCTACGGGTCAAAACCAGACGACGTGAAGTCATGCTTATCTCCTTGGGGAACAGAGTCGGATTATCGCTAAGAGGAATTCGCTGCAGCGATGCTAGCGAAGTGGCGCAAAGGCGCAATAGAGGAAAACCCGACCTTGACTGTCGAATTGTTGAGGTTTAAACAATTTT
>Ga0214919_10005701_pt1 | contig 17488 bp, 17 predicted proteins | sample LL1503_MetaG_FD_177994 | JGI IMG/M metagenome (GOLD analysis project Ga0214919, IMG submission 177994) | Freshwater microbial communities from Lake Lanier, Atlanta, Georgia, United States - LL-1503 | ecosystem: Environmental > Aquatic > Freshwater > Lake | place: USA: Georgia | collected...
CTTGAGATTAAGCGGGGCCAGCCTTGTAGCCAACACCACGAACAGTCAGAACGATTTCTGGCTTATCAGGATCGCTTTCGACCTTGGCACGCAGACGCTGAATGTGTACATTAACCAAACGGGTATCTGCAGCATGGCGGTAATCCCAGACCTCTTCAAGTAAGGCTTCGCGGGTGAAAACTTTAGCTGGCTGCTTTGCCAGTGTGGTCAAAATCTTAAATTCCAAAACGGTTAATGGAATTACAGTTGTGCCACGACGGACTTTGTGTCCAATTATGTCGATGGTTACATCACCGATTTTTAATTCTGCGCCAGAAGTCGAATCAAGTGGTCGAAGTCTCGATTTGATTCGAGCTACGAGTTCTTCATTGCTTCGCCAAGGTTTTGGAATGTAATCGTCGGCGCCTAATTCCAAACCTTTGACAATGTCATCCGAGTTATCGCGAGCAGTCAAAATAATGATTGGGACAGCGCTTAATTCACGGATACCGCGGAATACATCTAAACCATCGAGGTTCGGTAAATTCAAATCCAGCAAAACTAGATCTGGGTTTGTACTTTTGAATAAGTCGAGGGCTTGTGAGCCGTCGTAACAAAATGAAGTTAAAAATCCTGCAGACTGAAGAATCAGATCTAGGGTTTCGGAAACCGCATGATCGTCTTCAATCACCAAAATATTTTGGGACACGTAAATCCACCTCTGTCGCACATCAGATGTGCTAAACCTACCGCAACTATGTGAGTGCTACATCTCGAGCCCACCGTGAAGCGATAGCCTGAACATGTGGAAATACGCGGCATTTACAATCGACTTAAAAATGAAATAGCAAAGTTTGGCACTATTGGCTTGGTTGCCTACATCATTGATGTCGGTATATTCAATTTGCTTTTACATAATTCACTTTCTGAAAAGCCCCTGACCGCTAAAACCATAAGTGCCATTGTGGCAACCACCTTCGCTTATTTTGGAAATCGATTCTGGACCTTTAGTGATCGCGCTCGAACTTCCTACCGCCGGGAATACCTGCTGTTCGTCGTGCTAAACGGAGTGGGAATGGGAATCCAACTAACCTGCCTGGCCATTAGCCACTATCTATTGGGTTTCACTAGTCCCTTGGCAGACAATGTCAGCGGAAATGGGTTTGGTCTGGTTTTAGGAACTTTGTTTAGATTCTGGAGTTACCGCAAGTGGGTATTTTTGGCCCAGGAACCAACTAACTAATTGTTGCGTGTTCAACATCGCCAATCGTTATTTCAACTTGCGCATCGTCCGTTGCAAGAACTAGTGCACCACTTGGGGTTACAGAAATAGCTTGGCCCTGAATGTTCTCGCCACTTAATTGATGGACGATTACTTCTCGGCCGATCGATGAGCAAACATCTAGGTAATCACTTAGCCATTGCATGTCTTTGATCAATGTCGATTCAAGCGCACAAATAAGCCGAGCAATTAATTCGTTACGCGAAACTTCATGCCCTTCCAACTGCAACGATGTCGCAATTTCGGTTGGTAGGTCCGCGACCTGATGAGTGACATTGATTCCAATCCCAATCACAAATGCATGTTCGACTTTTTGTACGAGAATGCCACCGCACTTTCGCACTGAACCATCATCATTTTGAAATACCACATCGTTAGGCCATTTCAAGTTGGCTGAGACTCCGACAAGACTCATCGCCCTAATTACCGCCAAACCAACAATCAAGGGCAGAGCTGACATTTCCTGAGAGACCTCGCTGGTATCTACGCCGATGCTAAGTGCTATGCCCTTACCGTGTTCGGTGCTCCAATTGCGCCCCAGCCGCCCGAGTCCGCCGGTTTGCTCTTCCGCGACAAGAACTCGCACAATTCCAGGTTTCACCGAAGAAATATCTCGGGCCAATTCCGTGTTTGTTGAATCCACCGTGGGCAAAACCCGCACTTGATCCCACGAACCGCCAAACTGGCGCAGAAAATCACTAATTACTTGGGCATCAAGCGGTTCAGCGCCAATAAATTCAACATTAGGTGTCATATCGCTAGGGTAGAACACTAGAGATAACTGTGGAGGTATTGGGTGAGCTCCGAGCAAGATAAGCACACAACTGCTGGCAAGTTGGCGAAGTTACAAGAACATCGCGAACACATCGCACAACGTCAGGTGGCGTCTGCCGAAAAGCAGAAAGCAAAAGGCAAACTCTCAGCCATGGAGCGCATCCTGCACTTACTGGATGAGGACTCATTTCAGGAAATCGATGCACTTGCGCGTCACCGTTCCACTAACTTTGGCATGGAAGCGAATCGCCCATACGGCGATGGTGTAATCACTGGATTTGGCACAATCGATGGCCGCCCGGTCTGTGTGTTCTCACAAGATTTCACGGTCTTCGGTGGCTCACTTGGCGAAGTTATGGGCCAGAAGATTGTCAAGGTTATGGACCTCGCTATCAAAACCGGTTGCCCAATTATCGGTATTAACGATTCAGGCGGCGCGCGAATTCAAGAAGGCGTTGCTTCACTTGCTATGTATGGTGAAATTTTCAAGCGCAATACTCGCGCCTCAGGTGTAATCCCCCAGATCTCACTCATGGTTGGCCCAAGCGCGGGTGGTGCGGTTTACTCTCCAGCACTGACTGACTTCATCATCATGGTTGATAAAACAGCACAGATGTTCATTACTGGTCCAGATGTAATTAAAACTGTTACCGGCGAAGAAGTAGGGTTTGAGGAACTAGGTGGCGCTCTAACGCACAGCACTAAATCAGGTGTTGCACATTACATGGCACACGATGAAGACGATGCTTTCGATTATGTGAAGCATTTGCTTTCATTCTTGCCAAGTAACAATCTTGATGATGTGCCTTCACTCGCTGTGAATGCAGATTTGGAAATCAGCGATGAAGATCGCGAGTTGGACACACTTGTGCCAGACTCGCCAAACCAGCCATACGACATGCACAAGCTGATCGAAAGTGTGCTTGATGATGGCGATTTCCTTGAAACACAGCCACTTTTCGCCCCAAACATTGTCACTGGACTAGGCCGGATTGAAGGCGAATCTGTTGGCATTATTGCGAATCAGCCAATGCAATTTGCTGGCGCTCTCGATATTGACGCCAGTGAAAAAGCCGCTCGCTTTGTCCGCACTTGTGACGCTTTTAACATTCCGATTATTTCCTTTGTTGATGTGCCAGGTTTCTTGCCAGGAACTGATCAGGAATATCAGGGCATCATTCGTCGTGGCGCTAAATTGCTTTACGCATACTCGGAAGCTTCGGTTCCACTAATCACTGTGATTACTCGTAAGGCCTACGGCGGCGCATACATCGTGATGGGCTCAAAGCATTTAGGTGCCGACATTAACCTTGCTTGGCCAACCGCGCAGATTGCGGTTATGGGTGCGCAAGGCGCAGTTAATATCTTGCATCGCAAAGAACTCGCTGCCGCAGCTGATCCGGCAGCGGCTCGCGCAGAATTTATTGCTGATTACGATGACACTTTGGCTAACCCATACCTTGCGGCAGACCTCGGTTACATCGATTCAGTTATTGCACCGCATGAAACCCGAGTGAGTATCACCAAGGCACTGCGTAGTTTGCGTGGCAAGCGTCAAACCATGCCGCCTAAGAAGCATGGAAATATCCCGCTCTAATGAAGGACTTCAAAGTTGTTAAAGGCGAGCTAACTGCAGACGAGTTGGCCGCTTTAGTTGCCGTGCTTACTCGCCGGTTAACTGCTTTAACAACTGCAGATCGACGCCACCCTGAGTGGAATAAGCCCGAACATGTGGTGCGCAAGCCGGTAGTGCGAAGCCATGACAGCTGGCGTCGCTCCAGTTTGCCGTCGTAACGCTAATGTCGCGCACAGTATTACTAGCTTCTGCTTCAACATCTAGATTCAAACTTTTAATTGACTCTGGAATCACACCATTAGTCCAGGTAAGCGATGTTGACGAGGAAGCAATCGCAGCTGAACTGGCTTTACCGACCACTGAGCAACTAGTTGTGGCCCTCGCTAAAGCCAAAGGCGAAGCTGTCGCACAAAACATCACGGTGACAACTTCAACAAATGTTTTGATGATTGCCGCAGATTCGATGCTGGAATTTGAAGGCGTTGGCTATGGCAAACCGGGTACACCAGAAATTGCCACGAAGCGTTGGCAAGCAATGCGTGGCAAAAGTGGTTACCTTCATAGTGGCCACTGGGTCAAAGACCTAACTACCGGTGAAGTGCGCACAGGTGTTGCCGGTGCTCACGTGCACTTTGGCGATGTATCAGATGCGGAAATTGAAGCTTATGTTGCCAGCGGTGAACCATTGGGAGTTGCTGGTGGATTCACGCACGAAGGTCGAAGTAGCGCGTTCATAACACGCATTGATGGCGATGTTGCAGCAGTGGCTGGCATGTCCATGTTGCTATTGCGCGAGTTAACCCGAGACATGGGAATAGCGTGGACTTCCTTGTGGCACTAGGAAATCCCCTAAGTCCCTGCTAGCCAATAGAATTGGACGAGCATCAGCAAGGAGTAACGCGTGGCACAGCCAAAGAAAATTACCTCAGTTTTAATCGCCAATCGTGGTGAAATTGCGGTGCGAGTTATTCGGGCTTGCCGAGATGCTGGGATTGCTAGCGTTGCAGTTTATGCCGAACCTGATCGAGATTCCGTTCATGTAAAAATGGCCGACTCTGCATTCTCATTGGGTGGCAACACAGCTGCTGAAAGCTACCTGGTTATCGACAAACTTATTGAGGCTGCTAAAAAATCTGGCGCAAATGCAGTTCATCCTGGCTACGGGTTTTTATCTGAGAATGCCGATTTTGCCCAAGCAGTAATTGATGCGGGCTTAATTTGGATTGGCCCACCACCTGCTGCCATTCGCGATTTAGGTGACAAAGTGTCTGCTCGCCACATTGCTGCCAAAGCTGGTGCGCCTCAGGTTCCTGGTACCCCCGATCCCGTAACAACCAGTGACGAAGTTGTTGATTTCGCAAAAGCACATGGTCTGCCCGTTGCAATCAAAGCAGCTTTTGGTGGCGGAGGCCGTGGCCTTAAAGTTGCCCGCAACCTTGAAGAAATTCCAGAACTTTACGAATCTGCAGTTCGTGAAGCAGTTGCTGCTTTTGGCCGGGGCGAATGTTTCGTTGAACGCTACTTAGACAAGCCGCGACATGTTGAAACTCAGTGTCTTGCCGATGAACATGGAAACGTGGTTGTGGTTTCAACTCGCGACTGTTCACTACAGCGCCGGCATCAGAAACTCGTTGAAGAAGCTCCTGCTCCATATCTAAGCGACGCTCAAATTACTGAACTTTATGCATCAAGTAAAGCAATTTTGCGTGAAGCGGGCTACGTCGGCGCTGGTACCTGTGAGTTTTTGGTCGGTCAAGATGGCACAATCTCGTTCCTCGAAGTTAATACCCGACTTCAGGTTGAACACCCGGTTTCTGAAGAAGTAACCGGCATTGACTTAGTTCGCGAACAATTCCGCATTGCCCAAGGTGAAGCTTTAGGTTACGACGATCCAAAAGTAACTGGGCACTCAATTGAATTCCGGATTAACGGCGAAGACCCAGGCCGTGGCTTCTTGCCTGCGCCCGGAACTTTGGCCGAATGGGCGCTACCGACTGGACCAGGTGTTCGCGTGGACACAGGTTTTGTTCAAGGCGATGTAATTGGGGGCAACTTCGATTCACTGCTCGCGAAACTAATTGTTACGGGTGCAACCCGCGAGGAAGCAATTGCTCGCTCTCGCCGCGCTCTTGAAGAATTTCAAGTTGATGGCATTGCAACCGTGATTCCGTTCCACAAAGTAGTTCTGACAGAAGCTGCTTTTGCTCCGACTGATGGCAACTTCTCAGTACACACTCGTTGGATTGAAACTGAATTTAATAACACAATCTCCGCCTACTCAGGTATTGGTTCCGCTGAAGAATCTGATGATCATCGTGCGCCAATCACCGTCGAAGTTAATGGCCGCCGAGTTGAAGTTATTTTGCCTTCATCATTTAGTGTCGACAGCCCTAAGCAGCGCAAAGCTACTCGTCGCAAGAAGTCAGTAGCAGCGACCACAGGTAACTCAGTTATTGCTCCTATGCAAGGAACAATCGTGAAAATTGCGGTTGAAGAGGGACAAAGCGTTGAAGCTGGAGAACTCGTAGTGGTGCTAGAAGCCATGAAGATGGAGCAGCCACTCACCGCACATAAATCAGGCACAATTAAGGGAATTTCCGCCGAAATTGGGGTCACAGTAACCAGTGGCACAGTTCTGCTAGAGATTACTGACTAGTTCAGCGTTACGCGCTCGTGAGCAAGATGTGACCTTGCTGACAATGTTGTTGCTCACTTAGGCACTTTCCTGTGTCTCTACTACGATTTAAGTAGATTCACCGCTTTTGAGAGGGCATAACATGGCGCCAATACCAGCCACTTTGTACCGTGGTCGTGAAGGCATGTGGTCTTGGGTTGCGCACCGCATTACCGGTGTGGCCGTATTTTTCTTCTTGTTTGTCCACGTGTTAGATACCGCACTAGTGCGCGTATCTCCGAAGGACTACAACACAGTTATCGAGTCATACAAAACCCCGATTGTTAACTTCCTTGAAGTTGGCTTAACGGGCGCAGTTTTGTACCACGCACTGAATGGCATCAGGCTGATTCTGGTGGATTTCTGGAGCAAGGGTCCAAAATATCACCGCGTTATGTTGTGGGTAATTAGCGCAATTTGGATTGTCATTATGATCCCTGGTTTCTACTTCATGACCAAACATACTTTTGAGCAAATGTTTGGCGGTAACTAATGAGTGACAATCCAAATCCAGCACCAGCTTTACTGAATCCGCGCTCGGCTCGAAGTGGTAAAAATAATTACGAACTTTACTCATGGCTTTTCATGCGTATTTCGGGCATCATTTTGGTTTTCCTGGTCCTAGGCCACCTATTCATCATGAACATCCTCGATGGTGGCGTGCAGCGCATCAACTTCGGGTTTGTGGCCGGCCGTTGGGCTAGCCCATTCTGGCAAGTCTGGGATTTATTACAACTTTGGCTGGCTATGCTGCATGGTGGTAATGGGCTTCGCACCATCATCAATGACTATGCCGAGAATGATCGTACGCGTTCATTCCTTAAGTACCTTCTGCTGGTAACAGTTATCTTCATTGTGTTACTTGGCACACTCGTAATTTTCACTTTTGATCCAAACATTTCTTAACTCAGGAGCAAGATGCAAATCCATAAGTACGATGTCATCATTGTCGGCGCTGGCGGCGCAGGCATGCGGGCAGCTCTTGAATCAAGTTCCCGAGCGCACACAGCAGTTCTCACCAAGTTATATCCAACCCGTTCACACACCGGCGCCGCGCAAGGCGGTATGTGCGCAGCCCTTGCCAACGTTGAGGAAGACAACTGGGAATGGCACACTTTCGACACCATTAAAGGTGGCGACTACTTAGTTGATCAAGATGCGGCTGAAGTCATGTGCAAAGAAGCAATTGACGCCGTGATTGACCTAGAGAAAATGGGCCTACCGTTTAACCGCACACCAGAAGGCAAGATTGATCAGCGTCGTTTTGGTGGACACACTCGTAACCATGGTGAGGCTGCAGTACGTCGCTCTTGCTACGCAGCTGACCGAACTGGTCACATGATTTTGCAGACTTTGTACCAGAACTGCATTAAACAAAATGTCGAATTCTACAACGAGTTCTATGTTCTAGACCTGCTTTTCAATGAAGATGCCAACGGCAACCCAATAACTGCGGGTGTAGTAGCCTACGAACTCGCTACCGGCGAAATCCATGTATTCCAGGCTAAGAGCGTCATTCTGGCCACTGGCGGATACGGAAAAGTTTGGAAGACCACCTCCAATGCCCACACGCTTACGGGCGATGGCATGGGCATTGTGCTTCGTAAAGGTCTGCCGCTTGAAGACATGGAGTTCTATCAGTTCCACCCAACAGGTTTGGCTGGCCTTGGCGTGCTTCTAACTGAAGGTGCCCGTGGCGAAGGCGGCATTTTGCGTAATGCCTCTGGCGAGCGCTTTATGGAGCGTTATGCCCCAACAATCAAGGACTTAGCGCCCCGCGACATGATTGCTCGGGCCATGGTGATGGAAGTTCGTGAAGGTCGCGGTGCTGGACCACACAAAGATTACATTTACTTGGACTTGACCCACCTTCCAGCCGAGCAGATTGAAACAAAACTGCCTGACATCATGGAATTCGCCCGCACCTACCTAGGTGTGGATCCCCTAACTGAACGGGTGCCGGTATTCCCAACAGCGCATTATGCAATGGGTGGCGTACCAACAGATATCACGACTAAAGTTCTGCGCAATAACACTGACTTTGTGCCTGGGCTTTTTGCTGCTGGTGAAGTTGCCTGTGTGTCAGTTCATGGCGCAAACCGTTTAGGTACAAACTCACTTTTGGACATCAACGTATTTGGTCGCCGCGCAGGTATTGCAGCAGCTGAATACGCAGTTGAAGCTGATTTTGTGGACCTACCCGAAAACCCAACGGCCGGAGTCGAGGCTCTAGTAAGTGGAGTTATGAATAACACTGGCCAAGAACGAGTGGCCACATTGCGTCGCGAAATGCAAAACACTATGGACTTAAACGCGCAGGTTTATCGCAACGACGAAACCTTAACTCAGGCATTAAATGATGTTCGCGGTCTCAAAGTCCGCTTAGCTAACGTCTCAATTCAGGATAAGGGCAAGCGCTACAACACCGACCTGCTTGAAGCTATCGAACTTGGGTTCTTGCTTGATCTTGCTGAAGTAACTGTGGTTAGCGCGCTAGCCCGTAAGGAATCACGCGGCGCGCATGCCCGTGAAGATTATCAAACTCGCGATGATGTGAATTTCATGCAACACACAATGGCATACCAATCTGGGGAAGAGATCAACCTGGACTACAAGCCAGTTGTGTTTACTCGCTACGAGCCGATGGAGCGTAAATACTGATGCGTAAATCAAAACCTACTGAAGCACCTGTGACTGCTTCCAATAGCTCTGACACTTCAATCCCCCAGTCATTCACCGTCACAGTAAGCGTGCGCAGGTTTAATCCTGAAGTGGATGAAGAAACTTACCTGCAAGATTTCGAAGTTGAAATGTATGCAACTGACCGAGTGTTGGATGCCCTGCACAAAATAAAGTGGGAACAAGATGGATCACTGAGTTTCCGCCGCTCGTGCGGTCACGGAATTTGTGGATCAGACGCCATGCGAATCAACGGATTAAATCGTCTGGCTTGCAAAACCCTAATGAAAGATTTAGATGTAACTAAACCAATCATTATTGAGGCGATCAAAGGTTTGCCACTAGAAAAAGACTTGATTGTCGACATGGAACCGTTCTTTGCCGCCTATCGCGAAGTTCTGCCGTTCCTAATGCCAAGTGGAGCCGAGCCAGAGCGTGAACGCGTCCAGTCTCAGGAAGATCGCGCGCGCTTTGATGACAGTACAAAATGCATTCTCTGCGCAGCCTGCACAACTAGCTGCCCAGTGTTTTGGACAGATAACCAGTACTTTGGGCCACAAGCCATTGTTGGGGCGCACCGCTTCATTTTTGACAGTCGTGACTCCGGCGCCACTAGCCGCCTCGAAGTTCTCAACTCTAAAGAAGGCGTATGGCGATGCCGGACCACCTTCAACTGCACCGATGCTTGTCCACGTGGGATTCAAATCACGCAAGCAATTGCTGAGGTTAAACAAGCGCTAATCCGCGGCAAGATTTAACAGCCTAAACAACTACTTGAAAAGTTAGGGCCTCAGTCGATTACGACTGAGGCCCTAACTGAAGGTTCTTTAATTTATGCTGACTTGCAACCATATGCCTTACGGGTTGCTTTAAGTAGTGCTAACTGAATGTCGGAATCGTAAGTTACTTCATTGCTGATGTAACTACCGAGCGTGAAGTCATCCAGCCCAGTTGCGATGTAAGAGCAAAGTGCGCCCTTTGCATACTTCAGTAGTGCCGGGTAACGAATCTTGTAGGTGAGTGGATCTTCATCAACTTTAAGATCCCAAGCCTTAGGGTCCAACTTAGTAATTCGAGTGAATTCCTTTTCGAAAATCTGCTCTTTTGAATCCAACTTGATTGGCGGCTTTGGCTTAACTGTTTGAACAGTTGGCTTTTTAACCGTTGGATCAACTTTTACAGGTTCGTCAGTAGTAGCTTCTGGTGTCGGCTTCATAGTTGGCTTAACGGTTGGCTTAACGGTTGGCTTATGTGACGGCTTATGTGACGGCTTATGTGACGGCTTAACACTTGCACTTGCCGATACTGACACCGACGCTGATGGCGATGGCTCAGCCGAGTTCTTGCTCTTGGAGCATGATGCTAGTGAAGTGGCCATTGCCAGGCTTAGAAAACCAACCAGTACTTTCTGGCTCACATTGCGGGAATTATTCAACATTGCCTTTTCCTTCTCTTTAACCGATTAAGACTAGTTACTCGTGAATTGTAACCCAAAATAACGTTCAACTTAAAGTCGAACTTTTGGCCCACCGTTAACGAACACCTAACTGTTCCCTTAAGTATAAACCCACTTTTGGGCTTTCTACCGCCCGGCTAAATACGTAGAAACTGATTAGATTTTTTGAATCTAAAGCACCAATTCGCCGAGTTGTTACCGAACACTAGGCCGAAAAATCGACTCCAGTTGCTGCAGCTGGGCTGCTAAGCCCAATTAGCCCAGATGTCTCTGGGTAATGACAAGCAACCTGGTGATTTGGCACAATCTCGCGCAATTCAGGCACTTCGGTGGCGCAACGCTCCTGAGCTTTCCAGCAGCGGGTGCGGAACACACAGCCACTTGGTGGGTTACTCGGACTAGGTAGATCGCCAGTGAGGATGATGCGTTCGCGGTCACGTTCGCGGTCAGGATCTGGCACCGGAACTGCAGACATAAGCGCGTGCGTGTATGGATGCATCGGAGTGCTGTAAAGAACTTCCTTTGAAGCGGTCTCCATAATCTTGCCCAGGTACATAACAGCGACTCGGTGCGAGATGTGGCGGACAACCGAAAGATCATGTGCAATAAACACATAGCCAATGCCATAGTCGCGCTGGATGTCTTCAAGTAGATTCAGCACCTGAGCCTGAATCGAAACATCTAGCGCCGAAACCGGTTCATCACAAACAATAACTTTTGGATTCAAAGCGATAGCTCGGGCGATACCAATACGCTGACGCTGGCCGCCCGAGAATTCGTTAGGGTAACGGTTGTAATGCTCAGGGTTTAAGCCCACGCGTTCCATCAGACTCTGTACGGTCTTCTTTACGCCACCGTCAGGGGTTATGCCTTGAATGTCGAACGGCGAACTGATGATTGTGCCAACTGTCTTGCGCGGATTAAGCGACGAGAACGGATCTTGGAAAATCATCTGCATTTGCCGGCGGAATGGGTTCATTTGCTTGCGCTTTAGGCCAACAAGTTCTGAACCTTCAAATTTAATTGAGCCGCTAGTTGGTTCGAGTAGGCGCAATACGCTGCGGCCAGTTGTTGACTTGCCACAGCCAGACTCGCCCACTAAGCCAAGAGTTTCACCTTGGAACACATCGAATGAGACTCCATCAACAGCCTTAACATCGCCAACATGACGGCTGATTAGCGCGCCTCCACGAATCGGGAACCATTTCTTCAGGTCTCGAACTTGTAATACTGGATCAGACATTGACTACTTCCCAATCTTGCGCTCGAGGCGAATTGTTTTGCGTTGTTCAGTGGTTAAGTGACAGCGGGCCGCGTGGTTTGGTCCGGTAATCTCAAAATCTGGACGAGTTGTGGCGCAGGCATTGCCTGGCACCTGACGGCGGAATGCACATCGAGGCGCAAATACACAGCCCTTTGGCAGATGGATTAGCGAAGGTGGCGTACCCGGAATTGGGTCTAGTTGGCCTTCATCACCTGCTTTAGGAATTGAAGCTAGCAAACCCCAGGTGTACGGCATTTCTGGCTGGTAGAAGATTTCGCGCACTGGGCCTTGTTCAGCGGCAGCGCCACCGTACATAACGATTACATCGTCAGCTACATCTGCCACCACGCCAAGATCGTGGGTGATAATTACGATTGCGGTGCCGAATTCTTTCTGCAAATCGCGCAGAAGTTCAATAATCTGAGCCTGCACAGTTACGTCAAGCGCTGTTGTTGGTTCGTCAGCAATCAGAAGTTCGGGATCGTTGATTAGCGCCATGGCAATCATTACCCGCTGACGCATACCGCCAGAGAGTTGATGAGGGTAATCATCAATGCGCTTGTCAGCCGATGGAATGCCGACACGATTCAGCATTTCTAGCGCGCGAGCGCGAGCTGCCTCTTTGCTTACCTTCTGATGCGCTGTGACTGCCTCTATCAACTGCTTGCCGATTGAGTAGTACGGGTGCAGCGCGCTTAATGGGTCTTGGAAAATCATTGCCATTTTTAAACCACGTAACTGGCGCACTGTGTCAGCTGATGAACTAATTAGTTCCTTGCCATCAAAGTTAACTTCGCCAGTTATGTTGGCATTGTCTGAGCCGAGCAAACCCATAACTGCCAAACTCGACACCGATTTACCTGATCCCGACTCACCAACGATTGCCAGAGTCTGACCGCGGCGTACTTCATAAGACAAGTGCGAAACTGCCTGAACCAGGCCGTCGTGAGTCTTGAAGGAAACACTTAAGTCGTTTACTGACAGAATCACATCACCTTGGTGAGTGCTGGGAACCATCACATTTGTTGAACTCGTCACTGAGTTACCTTCCGTAGTTAATTCGCTCATTTCACGCGCACCCGTGGATCAATAGCCGCATACAAAATGTCAACAATGAGGTTAGCGACAACGACGAACACACCGCCAAGCAATGTGATTGCCACAAGAATAGACAAATCCAAATTCTCTACTGCTTTAATAGCCACTGAACCCAGCCCATTAAGCCCGAAGATTCTTTCAGTGATAATGGCGCCACCAAGCAAACCAGCAAAATCTAGGCCAGCTGAAGTGACAATTGGTGTTAAACCAGCACGGAATGCATGCTTTCGAACGACAACTTTCTCTGGCAAACCCTTTGCGCGCGCGGTGCGAATGTAATCTTCATTCATTGTGTCGAGCATCTGAGAACGGGTTAAACGGGTGTAATAAGCCGCGTACAAAATAGCCAGGGTAGTCCACGGCAAAAGCATCGCCTTAAAGAACTTACCAAAATCTTCACTTGGTGATACATAATCTGGATAGGGCACTATCTGCCATCGAACAACAAAGAAAATCAAAATAACTAGACCGATAAAAAATGATGGCAGAGAGAAGCCAACAAGCGTTATGGCCATAACCCCGCGATCAAAAATCGAACCTTTGTAACGCGCTGCCAAGATGCCGGTAAAAATTCCCACTGTCATCCAAAGTGTAAATGCGCCAAGTGCTAGGTAAATCGTCACTGGCATAACACTGGTTATCGCATCAGTGACCATCATTTGGCGATTCCAAGAAAAGCCGAAACACGGAACATCACAGTGCATAGCCACATAGCCAGAACCAAAATCACGACCGAGAAAAATCGCTTTTACCCAATTCCAGTACTGGACATAGAAAGGATCATCTAATCCAAGACGGTGCCTGTTTGCTGCAACAGCTTCAGGGGTACAGTGCACACCGCACGAAAGTGAGGCTGGATCTGTTGGAACCGCATAAAAAAGAATGTAAGTAATCAGGCTGAGTGCAAAAAGCATGCCAACAAGTACTACTAATCGCCGGACTATGTATGGGACCAAGGTGAGTTCAACTCTTTCTATAGATAACTTTTGCTAAAAATTCTCTAGCCAAATCTTAGTGCTTAACCAAGTGTGTGGGCAGGCACACAAGTACCTGCCCACACGATGGTTAGTTATTAATTAACTGCAAGCTGGGCATATGGGTATGAACCATATGGGCCCCAGATGTAGGCGTTCTTTACATCTGAACCCTGCAAGCGCTGGATCGTTGTAAACAACTTCGGTACAGCTAGACCGGCTGCCATAGCATCAGCATTTAGCTGTTGCCATTGCTTTGCCTGGGTGCCGCGGTTGGTGTTAGCCATCGCTGCTGCAATCTTGTTCTGGAATGTGCTGTTATCGTAACGAGACAAATCGAACGAGTTACCCAACTGGAATAGCGGTGGAATAACTGTTGATGCGTTTGCCCAGTCAGGACCCCAACCAGCGTTTGACAGGTCGCCCTGTGTTGCTGGGTTAAGGATCTTGCCGTAGTAGCCACTTGTGATTCCATTCAAGGTTACTTCGAACCCAGCACATTCAAGAGCTGACTTAATGGCAGCTGAAGCCTGTGCAGTAATCGGTGAACCACGATCTGAGAAATCGTAGGTTAGTGAACCTGGGTTTGTGATGTTTCCATCAGCAAGAATCAGCTGTGCAACACTACAAGAACCATTGTCTGGCACTACGTAACCAAGAGCACCTGGATGCGGTGTAGTAGTAACTGTGTCGTACGCAGCAACTGCAGGGGTGCAGACATAGCCTGCGCTACGAACAACAGTGCCACACTTGTAGACACTGCCAACCTTCTTGGCAACAACAGCTGCTACAGCATTGTGATGAACAGTCTTGAAGGTGTTGTAACCCCAGATGTTAGTTGGCTTGTAGTCAGCACCCATTGATGGCTTGATTACACCATCAGCGAATGAACCAGCGTAATCGCCGCCACCTAGGGTACGTAGGGTTGCACGTGGCCATGCAGCCATGATCGCCTTACGCTTTGCCAAGCTGGTAACACGCGAAGTGTTGATTGCAGTGTATGTAACGTAAGGGTCGAAGCCGACGATCTTACGAGTTGAATACGCTGAACCAGCAGCCATTACTTCACCTAGGTAAGTTGGGTAAACACCATCTGGAGAAACAGCAGTCTTATCTGGACCGTTGTCAGCCATTAGGCGCTCAGTTACTACCTGCGGAGTAATTTCGAATTCATACTGAACTACATCTGGGTAAGCCGGACGGGTTGCGTCAGTTGATGCAGCCCAGTTGGTGTTACGAACTAGACGTAGGTGATCACCTGGTTCGTAGGAATCAATCTTGTACGGACCATTTGAAAGTACGTGCTTATCGTAATTTGATCCACCATTTGCACCAGTATCAGCCGAAGGCTTAACCGCAGCGAACTCAAGCAGCGTTGTTGCGCCGTTGAAGTCTGCAACAACTTGGTTCAAGTGAATGGTCAAGTATTCGCCCGATGAAGGCTTTCCGGTGCACTCAACGGCAGAATTGAAAAGAGCCTGCTCTGCTGTTGTTGCTGTGTATGGGCCTGGGTAAGCAGATCCACTGTCATAGTCGCCAGCTGGGATATCTAGGTAGCTGATTGCATATGTAGGACCATCGAAGATTTCATCAGTTGCGAAGGTACGAGAAATTCCGTACTTGAATTCAGAACACAATACTGTGCTTCCGTCTTCCCACTTCATACCTTTACGGATTGGGAATTTCCAGTCCTTGCCGCCGTTCATCTTTGTACCAGCGGTTGTGGCACCATCACCAATAATTGTCGAAGCTTTCGCTGGGTTTGAGTTATAGGTGTACTGGGTTAATGTGCGAGTTAGGAAGGCACTCGAAAATGCCATGTCTTCACCGGTGTAGTTACGCTGTGGATCTAAGTGCAGGATGTCGTCACCTGCAGTCAGAATGTACAGCGTTCCACCGCGTGTGCCTGCTGCAGAACTGCTTGTTGTATTGCCGACGACAGCTGTCAACAGCAAAGCAACGGATGCAGTACCAACACCAAGGCGGGTTAATGCTGATTTTTTCATCAGTTTTCCTCCGTTTGTAACCAGACCCGAAGGCCTGAGTGTTGTTAGCTCGGTTGAACTAACTCCTGCGAAACACCGTCGTTTCACAGAAACTTTTGGGTGCTAACTGCGGTTAGCCCGTGGGTCAAGGGCGTCACGCAAGGCATCGCCCAAGAGATTGAATGACAGAACAACAACTACTAACAGCCCTAGTGGGATGAAAAAGTAAGCCGGATCCTGTACGAAGTAGCCAATTGAATAAGTCAGAATCTTGCCCCAAGAGGCATCCGGCTCCTGTACAGATACACCCAGGTAGGCAAGGCCAGCTTCAGCAGCAATAACGCCCGGGAATGACAAGGTAGTGAAGACGATTATCGGGCCCCAAAGATTTGGGAGCAGCTCTTTGAACAGGATGCTGCGATTTGTTGCTCCTAATGAAATAGCAGCTTCAACAAACTCGCGTTCACGAAGCGACAACACCTGGCCACGAATAATGCGGGCAAGGTATGGCCAGCTAAACACAGAAAGCAAAATAGTCAACATTGTTATGTTTGCCCAGTGATTAAGCGTGTCGTTATCCCAGCCAAACTGCGAATAAAAACTCGTAACCCGTTCTGTCAAAATCGGTGACATTGACAGAATTAGTAGCAGCACTGGGAATGCCAACATCAAGTCGATAAAACGACTCATGATTGCGTCTGCACGACCCCGCAAGTTGCCTGCGAAAACACCGATTATGACGCCCATTGAAATTGAAATTGTGGTTGCCACAGTAGCAATGAGAAGCGAGGTGCGAGAACCGGACAACAGGCGAGCCATTAAATCGCGACCAAGACCTGGCTCAATGCCAAGTGGGTGTGCCCATGACGCACCGCCCCAAGGTCCAATGGGAAGGCTGGCACCATCTTGTTCAATCAGGTCTAGGTTGGCAGTCACTGGATCTACTCCGAAGAATGCGCAAATAGGGCCAGCTAGTAAGGCAAGTACGAGAATGAGAAGTAGCAAAAACATACAGGTGCGAGCCACCCAGTCGCGCTTAATTCGCAACCATGCCATTTGGCGCAAGCTACGACCAACAATGACGTCTTGTTCTTCCAAACCAAAGTCGTCGGTTGTCTCGTTGCCTAAAGACTCGAGTGTTGCCACTAGGTTTCCTCCCTGATGTATTCAATTTGAATACACAGACACTAATACCAATTACCGCCGGTTGCACATTCCGTTAGATGAAGATTAAGTCTTTTTTTAGGTTTTGGGTAGGGATTTCACAAATTTGTTACACAAAGACACTTTTTCTTGCAAATGCATAGGTTTTGGGGCATTGTCCCAGCTGGCCAGAAGGAGCTGATCGGCGTCGATCGGCCAAATTGCTCAGGATCAGTTGGAATACGAGTCAAACACAATTTGCTTTTACGAGGTAAATAGCGGATGTGTTAGGATTTCGAACAGCATTGTTGCAAAAAGTGTTAACACTGCTGTGTTATCAACCATTGTGGACACGTCCACAATAAGTAGCTAGGGATTACCGTGAAAAAGAATATGTTCATGAAAACAAGACTCGCGAGAACAACTTTGAGCCTTGTGTTTCTTTCAGTTTCGCTAATCACACCAGGCTCTTCAGCCCAGGCAATCGATCTCACCACATTTATAGCGGCCTACAATCAAGGCGGAAGCACTCAAATCGTGTCAGTAACTGGTGGAGTAACTCAATCGCTACCGGCGAATTCTAATGTCCTACTTGGAACTTCAG
>Ga0214919_10005703_pt1 | contig 17486 bp, 19 predicted proteins | sample LL1503_MetaG_FD_177994 | JGI IMG/M metagenome (GOLD analysis project Ga0214919, IMG submission 177994) | Freshwater microbial communities from Lake Lanier, Atlanta, Georgia, United States - LL-1503 | ecosystem: Environmental > Aquatic > Freshwater > Lake | place: USA: Georgia | collected...
GCCCGAGTTGGTGGAAACGGTGGGGGCGTCGCTGGATGCGATCGAGCGCATCGCCGGGGGGCTGGTGGTCAATGCGGCGCGGATGCGGCAGAACCTTGACGCATTGCAGGGGCTCGTCTACTCGGAGCGCCTGTCGCGCCTGCTGATGCAGGACATGGACCGGGCCGCCGCAATGTCCCTGGTCGACGACTGGTGCACCGTGGCGGTTGCCGAGAACCGCAACCTCATGGAGGTCGCGGCCGTAGCGCGACCGGACCTGCGGCTGGAGGCGGTTTTTTCCGCCGATGCGGTGGTCAGCGAACTGGCGCCGGTCCTCGAAGAGGAACTCGCGGCGCTCTGAGCGGCAACCCTGTTTGACGCGCTATTCGGCGTCCGGCTGCTTCATCGGTTGTGCCCGGTCGAACGCGTCGAGCTTCATGCATGCATCGAACACCCTCATGGTCGCCGGATAGGGCGTGAGGTCGCATTCGTAGCGGTTGGCGTTGAAGATCTGCGGCACGAGGCAGCAGTCGGCCATCGTGGGCGTGTCGCCGTGGCAGTACGTCCCGGTGCCTGCGGTATTCGTCAGGTCCGCCTCGAACTTGGCGAGGCCCTCGGCCACCCAGTGGCGGTACCAGGTGTTGATCGCCGCCTCGTCCTGGCCGAGTCCGCGCTTGAGGTGCTGGAGCACGCGCAGGTTGTTGAGGGGATGGATCTCGCAGGCGATGAGCAGGGACAGCGAGCGCACCCGCGCCCGCCCGAGCAGGTCCTTGGGTAGCAGCGGAGGCAGCGGCTGCTTTTCCTCAAGGTACTCCATGATCGCAAGCGACTGCGTCAGCAGGTGCCCGTCCTCGATGAGGGCGGGCACGAGCTTTTGCGGGTTGATCGCCCCGAAGTCGTCCTTCCGGTGTGCGCCTTTGGGCAATGAGATCGCGCTCGACTCGTAGGCCTGGCCCTTGAGGTTGAGCGCGATCCGGACGCGGAACGCCGCCGAGCTGCGGAAGTACGTGTACAGGAGCATCGGTTACCCTCTCAGAGCGCCGGGACGATCTTGACGCGCAGGTCGGCGAGGCCGTCGATGTGCGCCACCAGTTCGTCGCCAGGCTGCACCGGACCGACGCCCGCGGGCGTGCCCGACATGATGATGTCGCCCGGCTCGAGCGTGTAGTACTGCGTGAGGTACTCGATCTGCTCGGGCACCGACCAGATCATGTCGGAGAGGTCCGCCTTCTGGCGTTCCTTGCCGTTCACCAGGAGCGAAAGCGTGCCCTTGGCGGGATGCCCGATCGTCGAGGCAGGAGTGATGGCAGCGCAGGGGGCGGCTTCGTCGAAGTTCTTGCCGAAGTCCCAGGGCCGGCCCTTGTCCTTGCCGAGCTGCTGCAGGTCACGGCGGGTCATGTCCAGGCCCACGCCGTAGCCGAAGATGTGGCTGGTCGCGTCCTTGGCGTGGATGCGGCGCCCGCCCTTGCCGATCGCGACAACCATCTCGGTCTCGTAGTGGTAGTTCGTGGTCTTGGCCGGGTAGTGCACGTCCCCGCCGTTCGGGATCAGCGAGAACTCCGACTTGATGAAGAAGAACGGCTGCTCGCGGCCGTCACCGCCCATTTCCTTCTGGTGCTCGACGTAGTTGCGTCCGACGCAGAAGATGCGCCGCACCGGGAAGGTGTCGCCCGAGCCGGTGATGGGAAGGGCGGGGGGCGTCCATAGGGGGATTGCGTAGGCCATGGGAGTCTCGTCGTGGGTGGAGTCGAAAGGGGGGAAATTCTAGTCTTTTCCGGCCCGTTCCGGGGGCCGCAGGGGGCCGGAGTCGGGTATCCTGAACGATCTTTGATAGACTCAAGAATCAACCGTAGCCGGTCAAAAAACCGGCCGGTTTTTCCATCGGAGGAGAACCCATGACAACCAATAAGATCCTTGGCGCGAGCCTGGCCGCAGCGGCCCTCGCCTGCGCATTCCCGGCGGCCGCCCAGACCGTCAAGATCGGCCTCATCAGCTCGTACAGCGGTCCCGGCGCCGCGCAGGGCGACCAGATCGACAAGGGCGTGAAGCTCTACATGAAGCTCAACGCCGACAAGCTGCCGCCCGGCGTCAAGGTCGAGCTCATCTCGCGCGACGACACCGGCGCCAACGGCGACGTGGCCAAGCGCATCGCCCAGGAGCTGATCGTGCGCGACAAGGTGCAGATCCTGACCGGCGTTGTGTGGACGCCGAACATGGCGGCGATCGCCCCGCTCACGGCCGAAGCCAAGATCCCGTTCGTCAGTGCGAACGCGTCGGGCGCCAAGGTGGTCGGCATGTCGCCCTACATGGCGCGCGTGTCGTTCACGCTGTGCCAGTCGGCCTACCCGCTGGGCCAGTGGGCGGCCAAGAAATACAAGAAAGCCTATTCGGCGGTCAGTGATTTCGCCCCGGGCCACGAGGCTGAAGGCTGCTTCATCCGGGGGTTCAAGGAGGGCGGCGGTGAGATGACCGGCTCGGTGCGTATCCCGCTGGCCAACCCGGACTTCGTGCCGTTCATGCAGCGCATCAAGGACGCCAAGCCGGACGTGCTGTTCGCCTTCAACCCGGCCGGCAAGCAGGCCACGGCGATGATGAAAGCCTACGGCGACCTCGGCATGGACAAGGCCAACATCAAGTACCTCGGCACGGGCGACATCACCACCGACGAGGAACTGCAGGGCATGGGTGATGCCGCGCTGGGCGTCATCACCGTGCACCACTACTCGGCTGCGGCCGAGCGGCCCGCGAACAAGGCTTTCGTTGCTGCTTACAAGAAGGAGTACGGCGCTGACCTGAATCCCGGGTTCATGGTGGTGGGCGCGTGGGATGCGATGGATGCGATCTACGGCGCCATCCGCGCCCAGGGCGGTAAGATCGATCCGGACAAGACCATGGAATTTCTGAAGCAGTACAAGTCCACGACCAGCCCGCGCGGCCCGATGTCGATCGACCCGGAGACCCGTGACGTGATCAATCCCGAGTACCTGCGTGAAGTGCGCAAGGTCAACGGCAAGCTCGCCAACGTCGAGCTGGAGACCATCACGACGGCAATCAAGGATCCGCTGAAGGAATTCGAGAAGAAGTAACCCAACCGGGCCCCCGCGCAATCCGGACGCGCGGGGGCTTTTTTTTGCCTGTTCACTGCCGCGCACCGCCACTTAGTACCCATGGAAGCATTCCTCTCCTCGCTGGTCAGCGTCGCCTTCCATGGCGTGGCCTATGGAATGATCCTGTATGTGATCTCGGTAGGCTTGTCCGTGACGATGGGCCTGATGGGGTTCACCAACCTTGCGCATGGCGTATTTGCGATGGCGGGCGGCTACATCCTCGTGACCTCGCTCAGCCGGTTCAACCTCCCGTTTCCCCTCGCCCTCGCCCTGTCCTTCCTGGTGGTAGCCGCCGCGAGCGTGATCCTCGAGCGGTTGCTGTATTCGCGGCTCTATGGCGCCTCGGAACTCGAGCAGGTGCTGTTCACGATCGGCCTGATCTTCATGTCGGTGGCGCTGGCGCGTCTGATCTACGGCACGCTGCAGGCCCCGGTCGTCCTGCCCGACTACCTCAAGGGGCAGTTCGCGCTGCTGGGACGCGACTTCCCGGCGTATCGCGTGTTCCTGATTCTGTTCAGCGCGGGCATGATCGGAGTCCTCTGGTTCGGGGTTGAACGCACGCTGTGGGGCGCCATGGTGCGCGCTGCCGTGGACAATCGGGCGATGGCGCAAGCCATCGGCATCAATACCAAGCGGCTGTTCACGATCACTTTCGCGGTCGGCAGCGGGCTGGCGGGTCTTGGGGGCGCGCTGGGAGCCGACATCATCGCCATCCAGCCCACCTATCCGTTCGAGCAGCTCGTGTATTTCCTGATCGTCGTGTCGGTCGGGGGGCTTGGCAGCCTGCGCGGGCCGTTCATCGCGGCACTGCTGATCGGCATCACCGATACCGCGTGCAAGTACTGGGTGCCGCAGTTCGGCGCGTTCTTCATTTATGCCGCCACGATCGGCCTCCTGTTGTGGCGTCCGATGGGTCTCTTCGGGAAGCGCGCATGAACCACCCGGTCGGCTACAACGCGAGCGATCGCCTGCGCTGGACGGAGTGGTTGCCATGGGCCGTGGCGCTGGCGGTTTTCTTCCTGCTGCCCGACTACCTGTCGCTGGGCGCGCGCGTCCTCACCTACATCCTGTTCGCCCTGTCGCTCGACCTGATCCTCGGCTACGCCGGGATCATCACGTTGGGCCATGCCGCGTTTTTTGGTCTGGGAGCGTATGTCACCGGCATCCTGTCGGCCAAGCTCGGGGTGACGGACCCGCTCCTGCAGATGCTGGCGAGCGCGTTCGCAGCGGGTCTCCTTGGTCTCGCCACGGGCGCCCTGGTATTGCGGACCCATGGCCTTACCCAACTCATGCTGACCCTCGCGGTGGCCGCGGTGTGCCTGGAAATCGCGAACAAGGCCACCCCGCTGACCGGGGGGGCGGATGGCCTTTCGGGCGTCACCATTGCGCCGATCCTCGGCTACTTCAAGTTCGACATGTACGGGCGCACCGCCTACCTGTGGTGTCTCGCGCTGGTCTTCGCGGGCTGGTACGTCATACGCCGGCTGATCTATTCGCCGTTCGGCGCCGCCCTCACCGGGATCCGCGAGAACAGCGTTCGCATGCATGCCGTAGGTGCGCCGGTGTTCGGCAGGTTGCTCGCGGTCTATACCTTCTCCGCGATGGTGGCGGGTATAGCAGGTGCACTCCTGACCCAGACCAACCAGTTCGTTGGATTGAACGTGCTCGGGTTCGAGCCTTCCGGCGAGTTGCTGGTCATGCTGATCCTGGGGGGCGTCGGGAGGCTCTATGGCGCTTTCGTCGGTCCGCTGGTGTTCCTCATTGCACAGGACTACCTCGCCCGGCAGTTTCCCGAGTACTGGTACTTCGGGATCGGACTGATGCTGGTGATCGTGGTGCTGTTTGCGCGCGGTGGAATCCTCGGTATTTCGGATGCGCTGGTTGCGCGGCTGCGGGGCAAGGCGTGAGCGCAGTCCTCGAAACACGGAACCTGTGCAAGAGCTTCGGTGCCCTGACGGTGGCCGACAAGATTGACTTCAAGCTCGAGGCGGGCGCACGACATGCGCTGATCGGCCCGAACGGCGCGGGCAAAACGACCTTCGTCAACCTGCTCACCGGGAGACTGGCGCCCTCTTCCGGCAAGGTGTTCCTTGGCGGCGAAGACGTCACCGGGCTTGCGCAGTCGGGCCGGGTGAAGCGCGGCCTGGGGCGCACATTCCAGATCAATACGCTGTTTCGCGACATGAGCGTCCTCGACAACGTGGCATTGGGTGTGGCTGAGCGACACGGCGTGGCCGGCGGGTTCTGGCGCCCGGCGAGCGCGCAGCGCGCCGTGCGCGACGAAGCGATGGAGTTGCTCGCCAAGCTGGGGGTCTCCGATGAGGCCGGTCGTCGCGTCCTCGACCTGCCCTACGGCAAGCAGCGGCTCGTGGAAATCGCCATTGCGCTCGGGCTCAAGCCGAAAGTGCTCCTCCTCGACGAGCCTGCAGCCGGCGTGCCTTCGCTCGAATCGGAGCGCATCCTCGAAGCGCTGGACAGCCTGCCGAAGGACATCGCCATCCTCATCATCGAACATGACATGGACCTCGTGTTCCGGTTCGCGCAACGCATCACGGTGCTGGTCCAGGGCGAAGTGCTCTGCGAAGGCACCCCACAGGAGATTGCCGAGGATGTGCGCGTGCACCAGGTTTATCTCGGGGAGCGCCATGCCTGAAGCGCTGAAACTGGGAGCCGTGCGCGCCGGGTACGGGGCGACCGTCGTGCTGGAGGACATCGCGTTTGCGCTTGAAGAGCGCCAGGCACTCGCCGTGCTCGGCCGGAACGGCGTGGGCAAGACCACCATGCTTGCGACCATCATGGGTCTCACAACGTTCCATGCCGGAAGCATCGAATTCCGCGGGCGCAGGATCGAGAAGCTGCAGGTGCATGAGCGCGCCAGGCTCGGCATCGGCTACGTTCCGCAGACCCGGGACATCTTTCCCTCCCTGTCGATCGAAGAGAATCTGGCCGTGGCCGCGCGGCCGGGCCGCTGGTCGCAGGAACGGGTCTATGACTTGTTTCCCCGCCTTGCCGAACGTCGTTCGCATATGGGCAACCAGATCTCGGGTGGCGAACAGCAGATGCTTGCAATTGGGCGGGCGCTGATGGGCGATCCATCCCTGTTGCTGCTGGACGAACCACTGGAAGGCCTGGCGCCGATCATTGTTGATACCCTGCTGGCCGCGATTCAGCGCCTCGCCAGGGACGAAGCGCTGACGGTGGTCCTCGTCGAGCAGTCCGCGAAGCTTGCCCTCGAGGTCACGGACCAGGCCCTGGTCCTGAACCGCGGCCGCATCGTCTATCGCGGCGCCAGCGCAGAACTGGCGTCGGACCCCGAGCGCCTCGCCAGCCTGGTTGTTGCCGGCTAGTACCGGCTGCAATCGGCTGCACCAAAAAGAAAGGGCGCCCGGAGGCGCCCAAAGACTAGGAGGAGGACCTAGGTAAGCCTCGCGGGCGCGCTCCCTGAGGAGGCAGCGCGCCCTGTTCTTTACATCCGGTACGCGCCCTCGCCGTGGCTGGACACGTCCAGGCCTTCGCGTTCTTCTTCTTCCGTCACGCGCAGCCCGATGGTCAGGTCGACCACTTTGAAGGCGATGAATGCGACCACGCCCGACCAGATGACGGTCGTGAGGCAACCCGTCGCCTGGATGACAACCTGGTCCCAGATCGAGTAGGTGTCGCCGGCCTTGTTCGCCACATAGTCGAAGATGCCGGAGCCGCCGAGCGACGGCGCCGCGAACACGCCCGTGAGGATCGCGCCCGTTGCACCGCCGAGGCCGTGGACCCCGAACACGTCGAGCGAGTCATCCGCACCGAGCATCCGCTTCAGGCCGTTCACGCCCCAGTAGCAGACCAGGCCGGCCACTGCGCCGATCACCAGCGCGCCCATCGTGCCGACGTATCCGCAGGCCGGGGTGATCGCGACCAGGCCGGCCACTGCACCGGACACCGCGCCGAGCATCGAGGCCTTGCCCTTGCCGATCGATTCGATCAGCGACCAGGCGAGCGTCGCGGAGGCCGTGGCCACGAGGGTGTTCAGGAAGGCCACCGCGGTCGTGCCGTTGGCTTCCAGGTTGGAGCCGGCGTTGAAGCCGAACCAGCCCACCCACAGGAGGCATGCGCCGACCATCGTGAGCGGCAGGTTGTGCGGAGCCATGGACTCCTTGCCGTAACCGACGCGCTTGCCGATGACGTAGGCACCGACGAGGCCGGCGACACCGGCATTCAGGTGCACGACCGTGCCGCCGGCGAAGTCCAGGGCGCCCTTCGCCCACAGCCAGCCTGCGGCTGCGGTGACGGTTTCCAGCGTCTTCGCGTCGGTGATCGCATCGGGGCCGTCCCAGTACCAGACCATGTGCGCGATCGGCAGGTAGGCGAAGGTGAACCAGAGGACCACGAACACCAGCACGGCGGAGAACTTCACCCGCTCGGCGAACGCGCCGACGATGAGCGCGGGAGTGATTGCCGCGAAGGTGAGCTGGAACGCAACGAAGGCGAGCTCCGGGATCACGACGCCCTTGGAGAAGGTCGCCGCTACCGCATCCGCGTTCACGCCCGACAGGAACATCTTCGAGAACCCGCCGAAGAAGGCGTTGCCGCTGCTGAACGCGACCGAGTATCCGTAGATCACCCAGAGAACGGCGATCATGCAGAAGCACACGAACACCTGCATCAGTACTGAGAGCACGTTCTTCGAGCGCACCATGCCCGCGTAGAAGAGCGCGAGACCTGGAATCGTCATCAGGATGACGAGCACCGTGGCCATGAGCATCCATGCGGTGTCACCCTTGTCGACCTTGGGTTTGGGCGCTTCGGCCGGCTTCGCGTCCGCAGCAGGAGCGGCGGCGGGTGCGGCAGCAGCGGCTGCAGGCTTGGCGGTTTCAGCAGGCGCAGCAGCGGCCGGTTTTGCGTCGGCTGCTGGCGCGGCCGGCTTGTCCTGCGCAAGGGCGTTGCCGCCGAACGCAAGCGCTGCCGTCAACGCGATGTACGTAAACAGTCTTTTCATGTCCATCTCCCTATAGCGCGTCCGCATCGGTCTCGCCGGTGCGGATGCGGATGACTTTCTCGAGATCGAAGACGAAGATCTTGCCGTCACCGATCTTGCCGGTGTTGGCCGACTTCTCGATGGCTTCGATCACCTGGTCGAGCATCTCGGACTTGATCGCCACCTCGATCTTCACCTTCGGCAGGAAGTCGACCACGTACTCCGCGCCGCGATACAGCTCGGTGTGGCCCTTCTGCCGGCCGAAGCCCTTGACCTCGGTTACGGTGACCCCCTGGACGCCGATCGCCGACAGTGCTTCGCGCACTTCGTCGAGCTTGAACGGCTTGATGATTGCAGTTACCTGTTTCATGGTTTCCCCTTGTTTACGGCCGGCCGTTCAGGCCGGCCGTTGAGTGCCGGGATCAGAATGTTTTGCTGACCGAGAGAAGGAGGGTGCCCTTGGAGGCATCTTTGAACTTGGTACCCGCCGGGGCTCCGACCGTGCCGCCCGGGATCGAGTTGCCGAAGCAGTAGTAGCCGGGGTTGGCCGCGTTGCAGCTGCCTTTGCCCGTGGTGTCGAGGTACGCAGCGCCGAACACCCAGCCGCTGATGTCCTTCGTCACGCCGATCTTGTAGTCGGTGTAGTTGGCCTTGGTGGCATCAGCCGCCGTATTCCATCCCTTCAGGCGGAACGAGCCGAGGTGTCCGACCAGGCCCCAGCCGCCACCCAGGTCATAGGTCGCGGAAAGGTCGAGGTAGTTGGAGCCTTTGGTGCCAGGCTGGGAGAAGTAGTCGCCGATCGAGTAGTAATACTTGGCCGAAAGCCACTTCCATGACCCGCCGATGTAGATTTCCTTGTTGTCGATCGAGCCGTTGTGTGTCTTCGTGGCGGTCCGCGGGTTGACGAGTGTCGTACCCGCTGCAGCGTTCGCATTCGTCCCGGGGTAGTAGTAATAGATATAGCCGACGTCCAGGCTCCAGTCGTCCCACGACTTTTTCCAGCCGCCGTAAAAGTCCATTTCCAGGTTGCCGGCCGGGTATCCTGCGCCGGAACTCACGTTCGAGTTCCAGTTGCCCAGATACAGGCCGCTCGAATGGGAGTAATCGATCCCGCCTTGGATCGCGGCCTTGCCGAAGGTCTGCGAAATACCGCGGAACCGGTACTCGCTGAACAGGCCGACGTTTCCGGCGATGGTGTGGTCTGAGGGCGGGGTGGTTGCCGAAGGAGCGGCGGTTTGCGCCGAAACGATGGCCGGAGTCCCGAAGGCGGTGGCCAGGGACAGGGCGAGCAGGGTCTTACGCATGGCAGTGAACTCCTAATTGGAAAGGATGCATGACCTATTTAGCATCTCCCGTGCCAGAATAAAAACATATTTGATTCAATACTTTAAATTTTTCCGACGAGGGATGTCAGTCTGAAGCGCCCCTTTTTGGGGCGATGCTGGAAAGAGGGTGTGCTCCAATGGTGCGATGGGCTGTGGATCGGGTGCCGTGGCATAAGCCTAAGAGGGCGCGTGCTAAACTCGTTTCGTGGTCATTCGGCCACCACTTAGCCGACTGCGAGTCCGACTGCGACATCCATGACCGATCCCCGCCTGCTTGACGAGATTGGCGCCAAGCTCTCCGAAGTCATTTCCGCGTCCCCGGCAAAGGACGTTGAAAAAAACGTTCGCGCGTTGCTGGCGGCGTTTTTTGATCGCTTTGACCTCGTGACCCGCGACGATTTCGAAGTCCAGAAGCGCGTCCTGGAACGTGCCCAGGGGCGAATCTCCGAACTGGAGCGCCGCCTCGCGACCTCGGGCGCGGACGCGTCGTCCGGCCAGACAGGGCCCTCCTAGCCCGCAATCCCTTCGGTCGTGTAAACGCCCCGGCCTGCCCGCCGTTCATTGGGGATGCCAAGGCGCCCGCGCGTCAGGAGGGCATATGTCGCTTGCCGTAGTGCGAAGCCGGGCGCTGGTGGGGATCCGCGCGCCCGAAGTCACCGTTGAGGTTCACCTGGGTCCGGGATTGCCCACTTTCGCCATTGTCGGGCTTCCCGATGCGGAGGTGCGCGAGGCGAAGGATCGCGTGCGTGCGGCCCTCAACCATGCGGGATTCGAATTCCCTGCGCGTCGCATTACGGCGAACCTCGCGCCGGCCGACCTGCCGAAGGATTCGAGCCGTCTCGACCTGCCCATTGCCCTCGGCATCCTTGCCGCGAGCGGCCAGATCCCGGCCGGCATGCTCGCGAACCATGAGTTTGCCGGCGAACTCTCGCTGACCGGGGATCTGCGCCCGGTACGCGGCGCGCTCGCCATGGCACTCGCTTCGCGCGGGCATTCGTTCGTGCTGCCTGCCCAGAACGCTCCCGAGGCGTCCCTGTCAGGTGCCGGGGCGATATTGCCGGCACGGTCGCTGATCGAGGTGTGCCTCTATCTGCGCGGTGAAGGCCCGCTGCCTCGCTATTCGGGAGAGGCTCCAGGCGAAACGGTCCATTACCCAGACCTCTCGGAAGTAAAAGGTCAGGCACATGCGAAACGCGCCCTCGAAGTCGCCGCTGCCGGCGGGCACAGCTTCCTGATGATCGGCCCGCCCGGGGCGGGCAAATCAATGCTCGCGGCGCGCTTTCCCGGCCTGCTGCCGCGCCTGGACGAATCCGAGTCGCTCGAGGTTGCCGCAATCCATTCCGCGGCCGGCGGGTTCGATCCCGCGCGGTGGGGACAGCGACCCTACCGGGCACCCCACCACACGGCGTCGGCCATAGCGCTGGTCGGCGGCGGAGCGAACCCTCGTCCCGGGGAGATCTCTCTGGCGCACAACGGCGTCCTGTTCCTCGACGAAATACCCGAATACCCGCGCAGCGTGCTGGAGACTTTGCGCGAGCCCCTCGAAACCGGGACGGTATCGATCAGCCGCGCCGCACGCCAGGCGCAGTTTCCGGCGCGGTTCCAACTCGTTGCGGCGATGAACCCCTGCCCATGCGGATATCTCGGCCATCCCTCGGGCAAGTGCCGCTGCGCACCTGATGTGGTTGCACGTTACCGGGGCCGTTTGTCCGGGCCATTGGCCGATCGCATCGACCTCAAGATCGAAGTGCCCGCGCTGCCCGTTGACGAGTTCACCGCATCGGCTGGAGGCGAGCCCAGTTCGTATCTGCGCGCGCGGGTCGAGCGCGCGCGCGATGGACAGAAAAGCCGCCAGGGATGCGCAAACGCCCTGCTCGGCGTCCGGGCCACCGAAGCACACTGCACGCCTTGCGCCCAGGGAGAAGCCCTGCTTCGCCAGGCCATTGCCCGGCTGTCGCTCTCGGCCCGTGCCTATCACCGGATCCTGCGAGTGGCCCGGACGATCGCGGACCTTGCTTGCAGCGAAGGCATTGCCGTGGCCCACGTCGCGGAAGCCATCCAGTATCGAAGGCTGGACGCTGCGTTCTGACGCCGTCTTGTTATAGTCGGGCGCAGGAATGGCTACCTATGCGATCGGGGATGTGCAGGGCTGCATGCGCGAGCTGGACGCGCTGCTGGCGCAGTGCGCCTTCGATGCGGGCCGGGATCGCTTGTGGTTTGTCGGCGACCTTGTGAACCGGGGACCTGCGTCCCTGGAGGTGCTGCGCTTTGTGCGCGACCTGGGCGAGCGCGCAATCACGGTCCTGGGCAATCACGACCTCCACCTCCTGTGCCTTGCCCATGGCGCGGCGCGCCCACGACCCGACGATACTCTTGAAGCCGTCCTGGCGGCCCCGGACCGCGATGAACTTCTAGGCTGGTTGCGCACCCGTCAGATGCTGCATTCGGAAGACGGGCATGTTCTTGTGCATGCGGGGCTGCTGCCTCAGTGGGACCTGCCCAAAGCCGTCGCGCTTGCGGGCGAAGTGCAGGAGGCGTTGTGCGGGCCGGGGTACGCAGCGTTTCTTGCCCGGCTCTACGGGAGCGAACCCAGCGCATGGAATGATGCGCTCGCCGGCGCGGACCGCACTCGCGTCGTCGTCAATGCCATGACACGGATGCGGTTCTGTTCCGATGCCGGAGTCATGGAGTTTCGCGCCAAGGGGGGCGTCGACGCGACGCCCGCAGGGTATCGGCCGTGGTTCGATGTGCCTGGTCGCAGGACCGCGGCAACCACCATCGTTTGCGGGCACTGGTCGGCGCTCGGATTGCGGATCGCCCCGAACCTGCTGGCGCTGGACACCGGCTGCGTGTGGGGCGGGGCCCTCAGCGCGGTGAGGCTCGAAGACCGGCAACTGTTCCAGGTGCCCTGCGCGGGTTACCAGGACCCGATCGGCGAATGACGACCCGCGCCCGGCGGGCGCTTACCAAGGCGAGTAACCGAACTCGCGTTTGAAGCGATCCTTGATTTCCTGTGCCGTGAACGCATGGTTCTGCGCGCCGCGATGCTCGATCTTGATCGATCCCATCAGCGCACCCAGCCTGCCGGTGCTCGGCCAGTCCCAGCCGTTGGCAATGCCGTACAGCAGGCCGGCGCGGTAAGCATCCCCGCAGCCCGTCGGGTCGAGGATCTCCGCGGCTTGGACGATCGGGACTTCGTGCCGCTCGCCGCCGGAATAGATGATCGACCCCTTCGAGCCGAGGGTCAGCACGAGCGCTTTCACGCCCTTGGCAATGTCTTCCATGCTGCGGCCGGTCTTGTCCTCCAGCAGCTTGCCCTCGTAGTCGTTGACCGCAACGTAATCGGCGAGATCCACGAACGCAGACAACTCCTCGGCCGAAAACATCGGCAGCCCCTGGCCGGGATCGAATACGAAGGGGATTCCCGCCGAAGCGCATTCGCGGGCGTGCTGGAGCATGCCGTCCTTGCCGTCCGGCGCGATGATCGCCAGCTTTGCGCCGAGGCTCGCATCGATGCGGTTCTCGTGCGAAAAGTTCATTGCGCCCGGATGGAAGGCGATGATCTGGTTGTTGTCGAGGTCCGTGGTGATGAATGCCTGCGCGGTGAACTGGCCCGGGATCTTCCTGAGGTGCGAGGCGGAGATGCCTTGCGTGTGCAGCCGGGAAAGATAAGGCTCGATGTCCTCGCCGACCGTCGCCATCACCATGGGCTCCCCGCCGAGGAGCTTCAGGTTGTATCCGATGTTGGCCGCGCATCCGCCGTATTCGCGGCGCATTTCCGGCGTGAGGAAGCAGACGTTGAGGATATGCAGCTGGTCGGGGAGGACGTGGTTCTTGAACTGGTCCGGGAACACCATGATGGTGTCGTAGGCGATCGATCCTGTAATCAGTGTGCTCAATTTTGGCTTTCGGTTTGTTTGTTGAGAGGGGTCTGGGTCTGGCAGCGCGCAGGATAGCCCAATTGCCAGTAGGCCGAGGTTGGTGGCGGAGGGCACGGATAGAACAGGAACAGCTGGTACCCGGTCGCAAGGAGCCCGCCGGCCTCGATGCGCACGCGCACGGACTCCTCGGACCCGCCCCCGAGCCCGATTGCGGCCCGCTTGTCCTGCAGGTAGTCGTCCGGCCTCAGCACGCGGCGCACCAGGGGTTGGTCGCCCTGGTCAGTGAGGGTGAGTTCGAGATCGGGATACTCCTGGGCAAAGGGCGCGCGGTTCCGCAGGAGGGCGTTGAGTACGATCACTCCCTGGCGTTGCGTATCCGCCTGCAGGTCGGATGACTCGATGCTCATGAGGTCGGCGCGCCGGGGCAGCCGGACCTCGCATCCGAGCAAGCCACAGGCCGCTTCGATCTGCGGGCGTGCTGCGGGCAACAGCACGGCGACCTCGCTGCGAAAGGCGAGCGCGGCCTGCAAAGCCAATCCGCATGTCGCCAGCGTAGCGAATACCGCCCAGGCGGCCCGACGGGCAGGTTGCGTTTGGACGGGTGCGGGAAACGCAGGTGCCGTCTCTGGCGCCGACTCTGGCGCCGGCTCCGCCGCATCGATCATGGGGGGCGCAGGCGGGCCCTCGACCGGCGTGCCGGGTTCGGTCTCCGTGCGGGACTCGAGCAGGCTCGTCTGGGGCGAAGGCACGACGGCAAGCGCCGCGATGTCGTCGTCGTCGAGCATGTTGCTCACGCCATCGAACACAACCGAGCATTGCCCGCAGCGGACCCGCCCTCCCCGCGCTGCAAGTTGTGCCGGCAGCACGCGAAAAGTTGTCGCACAAGCGGGGCACCGGGTGACCAGGCTCATTGGCGGACTCCGGTGATCAGGACCCAGCCGTCCTCGCGGTCTGTGACGGCCAGGCGAAAGTGGGGAGCATAGGCTGCGATGACCTCTTCCGCCTGCGCCTCAAGAATCCCGGACAGCGCGACCGTATGGCTGCAACGGCCCGTGATCAGCGGGGCGAGCACGACGAGCGGATTGGCGAGGATATTGGCCACGACGATCTCGGCGGTCTGGTCCGGGGTGGCGTCCGGCGTAAAGAACCGCGCCGCGACGCCATTCTTGGCTGCGTTGTCGTGGGCCGCGAGGACCGCCTGTGGATCGATGTCGATGCCGACCACGTCTCGCGCGCCCAGGCGCGCCGCGACGATGGCCAATATACCGGAACCGCATCCGTAATCCAGAACGGTCTCCCCGCCCTTCAGCGTGCGCGCCAGCCAGCGCAGCATCAGGCTTGTCGTCGGATGGCTGCCCGTACCGAACGCGAGGCCGGGATCGATGGAGATGTTGAGTGCTGCGGGATCCGGGGGGGCGCACCAGCTCGGCACGATCCATAGCGCTTCGGTTACCCGGATCGGCTCGAACTGGGCCTGGGTGGTGCGCACCCAATCCTCATCCTCGACCAGCGCCGTCGTATACGTGGGCTGCGGCAGTCCGCAGACGCCGGCTGCAGTGGCAACGATGGATTCCGCATCGGCATCCGTCGGCAGCAGCGCTGTCAGCACGTTGCGCGGCCAGACGCCCGGCGCGTCGATGCCGGGTTCGCCGAACTGCGGTGCCTCGACCGGCGTGCCCGCATCCGCGTCATCACAGGTCACCGAAAGGGCGCCCGCCTCGATCAGCGCGTCCGACAGCTCCTCTGCGTGGTCGGCTCCGGCAAGCAGCCTGATAGCAAGCCATGCCATGCGGGAAGCCCTACTTCACGACCTTCTTCTTTTCCTGCGCGAGCTTCTGCTCGAGGTAGTGGATCGAAGCGCCGCCCTTAATGAAGCCCTTGTCGTTCAGCAGGTCCTGGTGGAGCGGGATATTGGTCAGGATCCCTTCCACCACCATCTCGGAGAGGGCGATCCGCATGCGGCGGATCGCCTGTTCGCGCGTGGCCCCGTAGGCAATCACCTTTCCGACCATCGAATCGTAATTGGGCGGGACGGTGTAGCCCTGGTAGACGTGGGAGTCGACCCGAATCCCGGGGCCACCCGGCGGATGGTAGGAAGTGATCTTCCCGGGCGAAGGCGTGAACTTGTACGGGTCCTCGGCGTTGATCCGGCATTCCAGGGCATGGCCGCGGAATTCGATGTCGCGCTGGCGGAACGGGAGTTTCTCCCCGGCGGCAATGCGGATCTGCGCCTGTACGATGTCGATCCCCGTGATCATTTCGGTCACCGGGTGCTCCACCTGGACGCGGGTATTCATTTCGATGAAGAAGAATTCCCCGTTTTCGTACAGGAACTCAAACGTCCCGGCACCGCGGTAGCCGATCCTTTTGCACGCGTCCACGCATCGCTCGCCGATGCGGTCGCGGATCCGGGTTGAAAGTTCGGGCGCAGGCGCCTCTTCAATGACCTTCTGGTGGCGGCGCTGCATCGAGCAGTCGCGCTCGCCCAGGAAGACGGCATTCTTGTGCTCGTCGGCCAGGATCTGGATTTCGATGTGACGCGGGTTCTCGAGGAATTTTTCCAAGTAGACCGTGGGATTCGAGAACGCTGCCTGGGCCTCCTGGCGCGTAAGGCTCACGGCATTGATCAGCGCCGCTTCAGTGTGCACCACCCGCATCCCGCGCCCGCCGCCGCCGCCGGAGGCCTTGATGATGACCGGGTAGCCGATCTTGCGCGCGATCTTCACGATATCCGCCGGCGAGTCCGGGAGCGCGCCCTCCGAGCCTGGCACGCAGGGCACCCCGGCCTTGATCATCGCCGCCTTGGCGCTGACCTTGTCTCCCATCAGCCGGATGTTGTCCGGGTAGGGTCCGATGAACACGAACCCCGACTTTTCGACCTTGTCCGCGAAGTCCGCATTTTCGGACAGGAAGCCGTAACCCGGGTGGATCGCCTCTGCATCGGTGACTTCGGCAGCACTGATGATGGCGGGGATGTTGAGGTAGCTCTGGCTCGCGGGTGCCGGCCCAATGCAGACCGATTCGTCCGCAAGCTTTACGTATTTCGCTTCGGTGTCGGCCTCCGAGTGGACGACAACGGTGCGGATGCCGAGCTCGCGGCAGGCACGTTGGATCCGAAGCGCGATCTCGCCACGGTTGGCGATGAGTATCTTCCCGAACATGGGCATCAGGCGATGATGAAGAGAGGCTGCCCGTACTCCACCGGCTGTCCGTTCTCAACCAGGATGGCCTTCACCGTTCCGGACTTGTCGCACTCGATTTCGTTCATCAGCTTCATCGCCTCGATGATGCAGATGATCTGGCCCTCCTTCACCGCCTGGCCGACCTCGACGAAGGCCTTGGCGTCGGGCGACGGGGTGCGGTAGAACGTACCCACCATCGGCGATTTGACCGGATGGCCTTCCGGCGCAGCCTCGGGGGTCTCAGCCGGGGGGGCGGACACAACAGGTGCAGGCGGCGCAATGGGTGCCAGCGCGGCGGGCCCCGGGACCGGGGCCGCAACTACGGCGGGGGCCCCACCGCCCTTGACGATCTTGACCTTCTCCTCGCCTTCGGTGATCTCCAGTTCGGAAATGCCCGACGCCTCGACGAGGTCGATCAGTTTCTTCAGCTTTCTCAGATCCATGGCTTTACTCCTGGCCGCGCAGCAGCACGTAGGCGAGCGCGAGGTCATAGCCCCGGCTGCCCAGGCCGCAGATGGTTCCGACGGCGATGTCGGATACGAAAGAGCGATGCCTGAACGATTCCCGGGCATGTACATTGGAAAGGTGAACTTCGATGAACGGGATGTTTACCCCGGCCAACGCGTCGCGAATGGCTACACTTGTATGCGTATACGCTGCAGGATTGATGACGATGAAGCCAATGCCTTCGCGTCCCGCCTGCTGGATGCGGTCGACAAGCGCGCCCTCATGGTTGGATTGGAAGCACTGCAGTTCGGCCCCGGCACTTCGGGCCGCATCCACCAGCCGGCGGTTGATGTCCTCAAGGGACTCGCGGCCATAGATCTGCGGCTCGCGCGTACCCAGAAGGTTCAGGTTCGGTCCATGCAGGACCAGAATGGACTCAACCTTGTTGGATGCCGACTTTTTCAATCATTTCCCCGCAAATGAGAGCATTTTAACGCACATAGGCACCGATCGCCCTTGCGGAGCCACATCGGACGCCTCAGGTGGCGAGCATTGGCGCAACCTGATCCTCGATTTTCTGCTGGGTAATGGATCCCAGGTTG
>Ga0214919_10005704_pt1 | contig 17486 bp, 18 predicted proteins | sample LL1503_MetaG_FD_177994 | JGI IMG/M metagenome (GOLD analysis project Ga0214919, IMG submission 177994) | Freshwater microbial communities from Lake Lanier, Atlanta, Georgia, United States - LL-1503 | ecosystem: Environmental > Aquatic > Freshwater > Lake | place: USA: Georgia | collected...
TTTGAGGGTGCGTAGTTGCTGACCCACCAGTAGTCCGCCACGCAGTGCGCGCAGACCCACCAGCCTCACCTTGCCATCGGCAAAGTCCACCACCTGCAAAGCACCCGGGTTGTGGATCAGACGCTCAATGTATTCGGTGACCAGTTGTTCGGGATTGATCCACACATCGACAGCAAGAGCTCCGTCGGCAAACAGCTGGCTGCGATTGGTGTATTCGCTGGCGCGTATGCGCGCGATGCGCGTCGGCGTGCGGTACAGCGTGTGAGCGATGCTGCAGGCCACCATGTTGACTTCGTCTGAGCTAGTCAGCGCCACCAGGATGTCGGTTTCGGCAATGCCTGCGGCTTCCAGCACCGATGGATGCGAGGCACTGCCGGCAACCGTGCGCACATCGAGACGGTCTTGCAGATCGCGCAGCACGTCCTCGTTGGTGTCGACGATGGTGACGTCGTTAGCCGGTTCACGTGACAGGTGGTAAGCAGCGGTACGGCCTACTTGGCCTGCACCTAGGATCAGCACTTTCACCGGATAGTCTCCAGGTTGGCGTAAGCCAGCATGAGCCACTTGGATCCATGCTGCTCGAAATTGACTTGTACGCGCGCCTGCGCGCCCTGACCTTCGATGGACAGGATGATGCCGTCACCAAACTTGGCGTGACGCACGGGCATGCCCAGTCGCAAGCCGGTCGAGCCGTCGCCGGTAGAGCCGCTGCGACGACCCGCAGCCGCTGCAAAGCCGCCGTCGCTGCCACCGTAACCGCCCATGGGCCGTGACGACTGGGTGCGTGGTCGCACCTCTTCCATCAAGTCGGCAGGGATCTCTTCGATGAAACGTGAGGGAGTGCCATAACGCTCCATGCCGTGCAGCACGCGCTTTTCGGCATAGGTGATGTAGAGCTGGCGCATCGCACGTGTAGTGCCCACATAGGCAAGCCGGCGCTCTTCTTCCAGACTGTCTAGATCGTTGATGGAGCGCTGATGAGGGAACAGGCCTTCTTCCATCCCGCTTAGAAACACCACCGGGAACTCCAGTCCTTTGGCGGTATGCAGCGTCATCATCTGCACGCAGTCTTCCCAGGCGTCGGCTTGGCCTTCGCCCGATTCGAGTACGGCATGCGCCAAAAACGCCTCGAGCGGTGGCAACGCCTCCTCGGTACTGTCCTGTGCGATGTCGAAGCTGTCGAAGCCGCGCGCCGCCGAGACCAGTTCCTCCAGGTTCTCTACGCGTGCCTCGCCGCGATCTTGTTTATCTTTGCGATGGTGCTCGAGGAGGCCTGAGGCTTGCAGCACCGTATCGACTTGTTCGTGCAGCGCACGACCGGCCACTTCGGCCGACAGGCGTTCGATGAGCGCCAGAAAGCCGCGCAACGCTGTGATGGCGCGGGCACCCAACTCCAGATCGTCGGGCCCGCCGCGTGTACGGGTAACAGCTGCCTGCCACAACGACTGATTACCCTCACGGGCTGCTGTGCGCAGTACGTCCATCGTGCGTGCGCCAATACCGCGTACTGGCAGATTGACCACACGCTCAAATGACGCATCGTCATCGCGATTGGAGACCAGCCGCATATAAGCCAATGCGTCTTTGATTTCTGCACGCTCATAGAAGCGCAGGCCACCGTAAACCCGATAGGCCATGCGCGCCGACAGGAAGGCTTCTTCGAGTACACGTGATTGGGCGTTAGAGCGATACAGCACGGCGACTTCGCGCAGCGCACCGCCTTGTTTGACCCAGGCTTGGATACGCGCCAGCACGAACGAGGCTTCGTCGCGATCGTTGGTCGCCGCAAACAACCGAATTGGCTCGCCCTTGCCGCCGTTGGTCCACAGGTTCTTGCCCAATCGTCCGGTGTTGTGCGCGATCAGCGCATTGGCGGCATCGAGAATGTTTCCCGTCGAGCGATAGTTTTGCTCGAGCCGAAACAGCGTGGCAGTGGGGTAGTCGCGGGTGAACTGCTGCAGGTTTTCGACCTTAGCACCGCGCCAGCGATAGATCGACTGGTCGTCGTCACCGACTACAAACGGCGCACCCTTAGTGCCTGCAATCAGTCGCGTCCAAGCGTATTGGATGCCGTTGGTATCTTGGAACTCGTCGATCAGCACTTGCGAGAAGCGGTTGCGGTAATGCTCCAGCAGCGATGCGTTGTCGCGCCACAGCTCAAAGGCTCGCAGCAGCAGCTCGGCAAAGTCCACCACGCCGTTGCGGCGGCAGACTTCTTCGTAATCGATGTACAGCTTGCGCATCACCTGTTGCATCGGGTCTTCGCCGAGCTTCAGCTGTGCCGGACGCTGACCGTCGTCTTTGCGCTGATTGATCCAGTACTGCACTTCACGCGGCACAAAGCGCGTGTCGTCCAAGCCCTGAGCCTTGATCAGCCGTTTGATGATGCGTTGTTGATCATCGGAATCGAGGATTTGGAAGCCGCGTGGCAAGCCGGCTTCTTCGAAGTGCAGGCGCAGCAGCCGGTGCGCGATGCCATGAAACGTACCCACCCACATGGCGTTGCCAGGCATGCCCAGCAGTGGCTCGATGCGATGGCGCATCTCGGCTGCGGCCTTGTTGGTGAAGGTCACTGCCAGCACGTTCCAGGGTGATGCGCCCAATGCGCGCACTGCCCAAGCAATGCGATGGGTGAGCACACGCGTCTTACCGCTGCCTGCACCGGCCAGCACCAAGGTGGGCGCCTGCTCGGCCGTGACAGCGGCGCGTTGCTCGTCGTTGAGCGGACCGAGGATCTCGGAGAGGTCCATCAGCGCGCGCTGTCGCGTGACGGTTCGGCAAACCGCAGCAGTTGGGTGGCTAGCACTAGGATGACTGGGCCGGCGATGAAGCCGATAAAGCCAAACGCCGCGATGCCGCCGATAACACCCAAAAAAACCAGCAGAGTGGATACGGGCGTTTGATGCGAGATGAGTGCCGGCCGCACAAAGTTGTCGGCCGTCGACAGAAAGCCACCCCAGGCGAGCATGAACAGTGCCCATCCAAGCTGATCATCAAACAGCAGCCAGCCAGCGGCCGGCAGCCACACCAGCACCGCGCCGCCCACCGGCAGCAGCGACAGCAGCGTAGCGATCACACCAAACACCACGGCACCTTGCAGTCCGGTGATAGCAAAGCCGATACCGACCAACACGCCTTGGCCTGCGGCGGTAAGACCCGTACCGAACACCACGGCGCGAGTGACTTTGGCGGTGCGCTCCAGCAGTGACTCACGGCGCATCGCTGACACCGGTAAGAGCACTGCCACGCGCTGCACCCATGTTGTGCCATCGCACAGCATGAAGAACAGGATGAACAGCATCAGACCGAACTCCAGCAGCGTGCTGGCTGCATCGAGTACGAATTGACCGCTGGCACCGGCCAGCAGCTTGATGCCGTTTTGCGCTACTGAGTACAGCTGGTCGTACAGGTCCTGCGGCCCGAGATTCAGGTGCGACTGTATCCACATCAGCACTTCGTTCAGACGCGGATGGAGCAGCGGGTCGCGCCAAGCGTCGATGCTCCACAGTTGCGGATTGGCCTGCAGAGCAGCAAGCAGCGCACTGACCTGACGAGCAAAGGCGATGCCCAGCAGCATCAGCGGCAGCAACAGCAGCAGCGGTGTCAGTGCGGTGATCAACCCTGCGGCTGTGGTGGCTCGGCCCCGCAGCAGTGTGGTGAGTCGCTGTTGTACGGGATGAAGCAGGAACGCGAGCACCGCAGCCCAGGCCAGCGGTTGTCGCAGCGGCGCCAGCACCACGGCAGCACCGATCACGATCAGCGCCACCACCACCACGGTGAAGCCCTGCCGCAGTAGCTTGCCTTCGGTCTCATCGCTCATGCATCACCAGCTGTTGCGCAGTTCGCGCAGTCGCAGGAACACTTGCTCGGGCGTGGGTGTTTCAGGCAGGTCGGGAAAACGTTCGCGCAGGCGCGCGATGATCTGTGGGTTCTGCAGACGAAAAAACGTGTTGAAGGTTTTTTCCTGACCCAGCGTTGTGACCGGCAGTTGTGGCGCAGCGACACCGCGCGTGTCATCGAGGAAGTGTTGCGCTGCGGCATTGCCCGGTTCACGGTCGAGCGTAAAGCCTAGGTTGTTGGCCAGGTAGTCATGCCCTGCATACAGCTGCGTTGCATCGGGTAGTTGCGACAGTTGCGTAGCGAACGTGGCATATAGCGCCTGCGGATGGCCGCCGCCATGACAGTTGCCGGCGCCAGCATTAAACAGCGTGTCACCGGAGAACAGCGCCGGAGTGTCGCCGTGCGCCAGCAGACAGATGTGCGCCATGGTGTGCCCCGGCGTATCGAGGCATTGCAGTTCGGTGTGACGCCCAACGCGCACGACATCGCCGCCTTGTACGCCCTGGTCTATGCCGCCGATGCGTGATGCAGCCTCGGCATGCGCCAGCACGCGTGCGCCTGTCGCAGCTTTGAGCTGGGCATTGCCGGCAGTGTGATCGGCGTGTTCGTGAGTGCTGAGAATCTGCGTGATAGTCCAGCCGCGTGCGCGCGCCGTGTTGAGTACCAACTGCCAATCAAGCGGATCGATGGCCAACGCTTCGCCGGTTTGTTCGCAAGCCACCAGATAGTGGAAGTTGCGCAGGCGGTTATCGGGCCAGATGCGCTCGACTAGCATGGCTTAGCCACCTGTCCGAGCGCGTTCTAGCGCGACCAGATAGTTGACTACTTTGATGAGCTCGTCATAGCTCTTGAGGCCGCGACCGGTGCGGTATTTGCCGTTGACGACAAAGCCAGGTGTTCCGCCGATCTGCCAGCGCTTTACCAGGTCGTCGCTGTTCTTGACTGCGGCATCGATCTGCGGGCTTTGCGCCAGCTTGATGAACTGCGCTTCGGTGACTTTGCTGCGCTTGGCATAGAAACGTGCCAGATCAGCAATGGTGGGCAACGAACTGACCAGCTGCTGAGTGGTCGGGTTGATCAGCGGCAGTTCACCGGTTTCCCAGATGGCTTTAAACATAGCCTCGTGGTTGGCCTCGGCAATGCCCAGTGCTTGCGCAGTCAGATAGCCGCGCTGAAACACCGGCCAAGCTTCTGCTGAATTGAATGAAGCATGCACATAGGTCATCTGCACGTAAGCCGGCAGACTGGCCTTGAGCTGGCCGACGATATCCAGTGCGCGAAAGCAGAACGGACAGCCGTACGAGAAGATCTCGGTGACTTCGACTTTGCCGGGTGTCGTGGGTTCTGTTGGCGAGCTGATCAGTTCGTAGTGCACGCCTTGTTGCCACAGCAGCTGCGCCTGCGCGCTGTGGGGTGTGAACAATGCAGTCAGCGCCAGCAGTGCACCAAGCAAGCGGACGGTGGTAAATGCAGCGGGGCCAGAACGTGTGTGCATAAGAGTCTCCGCGATCGACCGGATCAGTGCGTGCGTGGCAGGTAGTGATCAACTAACAACGCCAAGAACAGCCACATAAGGTATTGGATCGACCAGCGGAACAGCTTCATGGGCAGATCGACGCGGGCAGTCACCTTGAGCGTGATGGCGTAATACAAAAATACGACGTTGAGTCCCATGGCCGCGACCAGATAGGGCAAACCACTCATGCGCGTGAACCACGGCATCAAGGTCACCAGCACCATGATGATGGTGTACAGCAGCACTTGCAGGCGCGTGAACTCCACGCCATGAGTGACTGGCAGCATGGGGATGCCAACCTTGGCGTAGTCGTCGCGTCGCGCGATGGCCAAAGCCCAGAAGTGCGGCGGTGTCCAAGCGAAGATAATGAGGAACAACACCAGCGCATTGGGATCGATGGTGTTGGTCACTGCAGCCCAGCCCAACACCGGCGGTGCTGCACCGGCTGCGCCGCCGATGACAATGTTCTGTGGCGTGGCGCGCTTGAGCCAGACCGTATAGACAACGGCGTAGCCGATCAGCGAGGCAAACGTGAGCACTGCAGTGAGCACGTTGATAAACGCGAACAGCACAAGCATCGACACCACGCCCAGCACGATGGCAAAGACCAGTGCCTGAGTTTCGGTCAGACCGCCTGTGGGCAGTGGCCGCGATCGTGTGCGCAGCATGTCGGCATCAATGCGTTGATCGATGAGCTGGTTGATAGTGGCAGCCGAGGCTGCGGCCAAGCCTATGCCTAGGTTGCCCAGAAACAGCGCGTCGAGCGGGGGCCAACCCGGAGCTGCCAGTAACGTGCCCACCACCGACGTGAGCACAATGAGTGCCACGACCTTGGGCTTGGTCAGCTCGAGGTACAAGCGCCAGCGGGCGACAGGCGCCAGGGCGGGAAGTGAAGTATCGATGATCGCCACGATGAGGGCTGCGTCCGGCGCTGCGAAGGCCGGTGATTTTAGCAGATTGGGCTGTCCTCCATGGCCAGTGCCCGAGTGGCTGCCCAGACCTCGACGCGCGGGGCTCCGGCGTTCTTGAGGGCTTGCGCCGCTGCGCGTGCGGTGCTGCCGGTCGTGAACACGTCATCTACTAGCGCGATCGGCCCACAGCCGGCAAGTGGCCCCGCGTTAAAAGCACCTTGAAGGTTGGCGCGTCGTGCTGCCGCGCCCAAGCCGCTTTGGCGGGCACCGCCGCGCAGTCGCTGCAACAGGCCTGATCGCACGGGTAAACCCAGCGCGCCAGCCGCTGCTCGGGCAATGACCTCGGCTTGATTGAAGCCGCGCTCGGCGAAGCGCTCACGGTGTAGCGGCATGGGCACCACCAGTGTGGGCAGCGGCGTGGCTTGCGCACGCCGGTGGGCCGCCAGCAACAGCCCCAGCACCCGGCCGTGGGCCAGCGTGCCCTGAAACTTGAGGCCGCGAACCAGTTGGTCGGCGGGCGCGTCGTAGGCGCAGGGGGCAAACAGGGCATCGAACGGCGGCGGGCGCACGACGCAATCGACGCAGCAGCGTCCGCTGGGTTGCGGCGTGCCGCAGCGCGGGCAAGCCATGGGCAGTACTGGGCAAGCGGCCTGACAGTGGGTGCACAGATCGAGCCCCCAGGGCGCTGGCTCTGGTTGACCTGGGCCGTCGCACAGACAGCAGTGTGGCGGGGCCAGCAGATGGGCCACGCCCTGCACCCAGCGTCGCCACGGGGTGGTTAAAAGTTGACCAAGCGTATCCGGCGGGCGGGTGCTGTGGTTGACAGGGTGAGAGGTGAACCGGAACATCGTGGCACCGGAGCGTGGCGGGAAAGCCAGTGTCACCGGCCTGCGCTGCTTGCGCCGTCTGCTTATCTGTCCTCTGCGAGGAATTACCCATGAATGCTGTCGCCGATCACGCCTCTTTGACCCCCATCAGCCCGTTGCGGCACGACTGGCGTTTGGCCGAGGTCGAGGCACTGTTCGAGTTGCCGTTCATGGACCTGTTGTTCCGCGCTCAGCAGGTGCATCGCGCCTGGCATGCGCCCAACCGCGTACAGATGAGTACGCTGCTGTCGATCAAGACCGGCGGCTGTCCCGAAGACTGCGGTTATTGCCCGCAAAGCGTGCATTACGACACTGGCGTAACTCGCGAAGAGACGCTGCCGTTGGCCACAGTGGTTGAAGCTGCACGGCGTGCCAAAGAAGCTGGCGCCACGCGCTTTTGCATGGGCGCGGCCTTCCGCTCACCCAAGAAAAAAGACATAGAGCGCGTCGGCGAAATGGTGCGCGAAGTGCGGGCGCTGGGTCTGGAGACTTGCGCCACCTTGGGCATGCTGGCGCCGGAGCAGGCACGTGAGCTCAAAGAGGCCGGCCTCGATTACTACAACCACAACGTCGACAGCTCCGAGGACTACTACAAGCGCATCATCAGCACGCGCACCTATCAGCATCGACTCGATACGCTTGAGGCGGTGCGCGAAGCTGGCCTTAAGGTCTGCAGCGGCGGAATCGTTGGCATGGGCGAGACCCGCACCGATCGCGCCGGCATGCTGGTGACGCTAGCCAACCTGCCCGAGCATCCGCAAAGCGTGCCGGTTAATCAGCTGGTGCGCGTGCAGGGCACGCCGCTGGCCGAAGGCGAGGGTGTCGATAGTTTCGAGTTCATCCGCACCATTGCCGTGGCACGTCTGCTGATGCCGGCAGCGCAGGTGCGGCTGTCGGCCGGCCGCGAGCAGATGTCAGATGAAACCCAAGCATTGGCCTTCATGGCTGGTGCCAATTCCATCTTCTACGGCGAGAAGCTGCTGACCACCGGCAATCCGGATGTGGAGCACGATCGCTCGCTGCTGGCACGCCTAAAAATACAGCCCGAAACCGCCGCACAGACCCAGGAGCGTCAGGTGGGGGACCGTCAGGCTCCCGCCGCGGGCTGCTGCTGACGGCGCGCGCGATGCGCCGCACTCCGCATGCTGCAGCGCAGTTGCTGCAGGCTCTGCAGCAGGATCATCTGCGCCGCACGCGGCGCAGCATTGAGCGCCACGCCGATCCGGTCAGCACCGTTCAGCCGGTGGTTGATGGCCGCGTGCGCCTGAATTTCTGTGGCAACGACTACCTAGGTCTGGCGCGTGACCCACGGCTAGCGCAGGCGCTGGCCGCCGCTGCCGGTGAATGGGGCTTGGGCAGCGGTGCTTCGCACTTGGTCAGCGGCCATAGCCGCGCGCATCACGCCCTAGAGGAGCGCCTTGCCGCCTTCACCGGTCGCGAAGCTGCGCTGCTGTTTTCCACGGGCTACATGGCCAATGTGGGTGTGGTCAGCGCGCTGGTGAACCGCGGCGAATTGGTGCTGCAGGACCGGCTCAATCACGCCTCGCTGCTCGATGGCGCGCTGTTGTCGGGCGCGCGACTGCTGCGCTACCGCCACGGTGCTGTTGACGAGGCCGCCCGCCGGCTCGATGCCAGCGATGCGCGGGGCCGGCTGCTGGCTACCGATGGCGTGTTCAGCATGGATGGCGACATTGCGCCGGTGGTAGCGCTGGCGCAGATAGCGCAGCGTCGCAGTGCTTGGTTGCTGGTAGATGATGCGCACGGTTTGGGTGTGCTGGGCGAGCAGGGCGGCGGCGTACTGGAGTTGGTTGGTCTGTCTGCCCAGCAGGTGCCGCTGCTGGTAGGCACTTTGGGCAAGGCCTTTGGCTGTAGCGGCGCGTTTGTCGCCGGCGATCGCGACCTGATCGATTGCGTCATGCAATGCGCCCGCAGCTATGTCTACACCACAGCTCTGCCGCCGGCCTTAGCCGCTGCCGCAGTGACTGCTGTGGATCTGGTAGCCACGGAGGGCTGGCGCCGCAATCGTGTGGCCGAGTTGGTCGCACGCTTTCGGTCCGGCGCACTGCGTGAAGGCCTGCCGCTTGCAGATTCGCAGACACCCATTCAGCCGCTGATGCTGGGTGATCCGGCCCGTGCGCTAGCCGCCAGCGCGCAGCTATGGGATGCCGGCTTTTGGGTCACGGCTATCCGCGCGCCCACTGTGCCGCGTGGCACAGAACGATTGCGCGTCACGTTGTCGGCTGCCCATACCGACGCACAGGTCGATGCGCTGGTGACGGCGCTGGCCGAGGCCGTGCGCGCCACGGCGGTGACTGTATGAGCCCGCTGCCCTTGGTGTGCCTGCATGGTTGGGGCTTAAATCGGCAGGTCTTCGATGGGCTGCGGGCACGCTGGGCCGGCACTGTGCTGGCACTGGATCTGCCCGGCCATGGCGGTTGCGCGATGGAGGGTTGCGTCGCCCATACGCTCGATGCTTGGGTCGATGTTTTGTTGCCGCAGTTGCCCTCGCGCTGTGTGCTGCTGGGTTGGTCGCTGGGTGGCCAGTTAGCACTGCGGCTGGCGCAGCGCGAGCCCGCGCGCGTCGAGCGATTGGTACTGGTGGCGACCACGCCGCGGTTTGTGGCTGGTGCCGATTGGCTGCTTGGCATGGCGCCTGCGGCGCTGCAGCGTTTTGCTGATGGGCTGGCCCGCGACTGGCAGGCCACGCTGGCCGAGTTTCTGCTGCTGCAGGTGCGTGGCAGCCGTGATGCCGCCGAGGCCTTGGCGCAGCTGCAGCAGACGGTGGCCGCACAGGGTGGCGCCGATCCGCAGGCGCTGGCTGCCGGGTTGCAGATCCTGCGTGACAGCGATCTGCGCAGTGCGGCGACGACGGTCACCCTGCCGACTTTGGTGCTCAGCGGGCAGCACGATCGCGTGACACATCCCGACGCTGGCGCGTGGCTGGCAAACGCCTTGCCGCGGGCCCGGTATGTGCAAATTGCCCGTGCCGGTCATGCGCCGTTCATCTCCCATCAAGACGACTTCTGCGCCCATCTTGCCGACTTCTTGGCAGAAGCTGCATGACTCGAAAACCGCCCGTTCCAGTCGATCCGCAGGCGCTGGATGCTGCGGCAGTGGCACGCTCTTTCGGCCGCGCCAGTCGCAGCTATGAGCCGGCTGCCCGGTTGCAGCAGCAGGTGCGCGACGAGCTGCTGTCGCGACTCAACGTGCTGCGCGAGCGGCCCGCGCGGGTGCTGGATTTGGGTGCCGGTACGGGCTTGGGTACTTTGCGGCTCAAGCAGGCCTTTCCACGCGCCCAGGTGCTGGCGCTGGACTCGGCCCCGGCGATGCTGGCGCAGGTACGCCGCCGCAGCTGGCCGTGGCGCCGGTTGCATACGCTGGCCGCCGATGCGAGCCGCCTGCCGCTGGCCGATGCCAGTGTGGATCTGGTCTTCAGCAGTCTGATGCTGCAGTGGTGCCAGCCGCCGGACCGGGTGTTGGCCGAGGCGATGCGGGTGCTGCGGCCCGGCGGGCTGCTGTTGCTGTCGAGTTTCGGCCCCGACACCCTGCGCGAACTGCGCGAGGCTTGGGCGACGGTCGACGATCGCGTCCACGTGAACCGTTTTGTCGATATGCACGATCTGGGCGCAGCGCTGCAGCGCGCTGGCGCGGTCGAGCCAGTGCTGGACGTGGACCGATTGGTTTTGCACTACCCGGATGCGCTGAGCCTGATGCACGAACTCAAGTCGATCGGAGCGCATAACGTCAATGCCGGACGTTCGCGAGGCCTGACCGGACGCCAAAGTTGGCAGCGCATGTTGCAAGCCTACGAGGGGCTGCGCGGCCCGCAGGGTCTGCCGGCCACATGGGAGGTGGTGTACGGCGTGGCTTGGGCACCTGCCGCCCCGGTCCGACACGGTCCGGCAGTGGCCGGTGAGAGCGTTGTCAGCGCTGAGCAGTTTGCTGCCAATTTGCGGCAAAATCGTCGATGATCGATCTCAATCACAGCGTTTTCGTGACAGGCACCGACACGGGTGTAGGCAAGACTCGCGTGGCCACATTGCTGCTGCGGCAGTGGGCGGCGCAGGGGTTGGCGGTCGCTGGCCTTAAACCAGTCGCCGCCGGCGCGCAGCTCACACCGGCGGGATTGCGCAACGAAGACGCGCTGGCGCTGGCTGAGTCGGCGTCTGTGGTGCTGCCTTATAACGTGATCAATCCGTGCTGCTTGCCGCAGGCCACGGCGCCGCATCTGGCGGCAGCGGCCGTCGGCCATCACATCGACTGCGGGCAACTGCTGAGCCAGTGCAGAGCGGCGCTGGCGCAACTTGATCGCGCCGTGGTGGAGGGCGCCGGGGGCTGGCTAGTGCCGCTGGCCGAGCCGTCACAGCCGGGCGCGCCCGCACCCACTCTGGCTGATCTTGCCGTGGGGCTGGGTTTGCCGGTGCTGGTGGTGGTCGGTGTGCGGCTGGGCTGCCTCAACCATGCGTTGCTAACGATGGCGGCGATTCGCAGCACTGGCCTGCCGTTGGCCGGCTGGGTGGGCTGCGTCGTTGATCCGACCTTCGACGGCATTGAGGACTATCGCGGCGCCCTGACCCAGTGCCTGCCCGCGCCCTGTGTGGGTTGGGTGCCTTGGTCGCCCTGATCCGCGGCCGCGCTTTGATACAATCGCGTCGTGTCCGCGCCATCGCAAACCATCCAACTGGTACCGCAATGCTCGTTGAGCCCGGCGCAGGCTCGGCTGTTCTTCTTCTCCATCTGTGCTGCCAGCTTCCTGGTGGCAGGTGTGGTTGCTGCTCAGGGCTTCTGGCCGGTGCTGCCTTTTGCAGGTCTGGAGATGGCCGGATTAGGGCTCGCATTGAAGTTGAGTCTCGATCGCAGACATTGCATGCAAACCATTCTCATTACAGAAGATAAGGTGCAGGTACAAACCACACGCAAAGGTCATTTGTTGACGCAGTTCGTCTTTGCCAGACACTGGTCTCGGGTTAGACTTAGGCACGCAGCTGTTGCTTATCATCCCAGTCGATTGTTCATCGAGTCGTCCGGACGTGCCTGCGAGATCGGGCCCTTCCTCACAGACGACGAACGCCGCGGTTTGTCCCGGCAGTTGCAGCAGTTAATTGGGCGGGTCAGTGAAACCCCGCCATTGGGCGCGGAATAAGCCGCGCACGTTTTTAGGTTCAATTAGTAAGGTCATTCGATGCTTCGCACACACCGCTTGCTTACCGCCCTCGGCGCCGCTGTGGCCGCCTTGGCAGCTCCCTTGGCGCATGCTGAGTGGACGCTGAACATGACTACCGGCGTCACCAGCATGTCCGGCGAGATCTTCTCGCTGCACATGAAAATGTTCTGGTGGTGCGTGGCCATTGCCGTGTTCGTGTTCGGCTGGATGATCGTCTCGATCGTCAAGTTCCAAAAGTCCAAGGGTGCCGTGGCCGATACCGCCATGCTGCACAGCACCAAGGCCGAGATCATCTGGACCATCATTCCCGTGCTCATCCTGGTGGTGTTGGCAGTGCCTGCCGCCAAGACCCTCATCAAGCTCGAGGACTCGCGTGGCAGCACGCTCTCCGTCAAGGTGACCGGCTACCAGTGGAAGTGGCAGTACGACTATCTCGATCAGGGCGTCAGCTACTTCTCCACCTTGTCGCGTGACAGCAATGCCGCGCGTCAGCTGCAGTCGGGCATCGATCCGACCACCGTCAACGAATACCTGCGCGATGTCGATTACCCGCTGGTGGTACCGACCGGCGCCAAGGTGCGCTTGCTGCTCACCTCAGCCGATGTCATTCACGCCTGGTGGGTGCCCGAGCTGGCCATCAAGAAAGACGCTATCCCCGGCTTTGTAAACGAGCTGTGGTTCCAAGTCGACGCAGATAAGCCCGGTATCTACCGCGGCCAATGCGTTGAGCTGTGCGGCCGTGATCACGGCTTCATGCCGGTGGTTGTCGAAGCCAAGTCCCCCGAGGACTACAAGGCTTGGCTGGCCGAGCGTCAGGCTGCCGCCAAGCCGGCTGCTATCGCTGCCAACACGCCCTGACACCAGCGCGACAAGACACTTTTAATTCCGTATTCAGACCGAGAGACGAACATGGCAAATAGTCACACCGCCCATGACGCACACGACGATCACCACGGCGCACCGCAGGGCTTTATGCAGCGCTGGGTACTGACCACCAATCACAAAGACATCGGCACCCTGTATCTGGTGTTCGCCGGCATCATGTTCTTCATCGGCGGCGCGATGGCTATGGTCATCCGCGCCGAGCTGTTCCAGCCTGGTCTGCAATTTGTTGACCCGCAGTTCTTCAACTCGATGACCACCATGCATGCGCTGGTCATGATCTTCGGCGGCATGATGCCGGCGTGGGTCGGCTTGGCAAACTGGATGATCCCGTTGCAGATCGGTGCCGCTGATATGGCGTTGCCGCGCATGAACAACTTCAGCTTCTGGCTGATGCCGTTCGCCTTCATCCTGCTGATGTCCACGTTCTTCACCGGCAGTGGCGCACCGGCCGGTGGCTGGACGCTGTATCCGCCGTTGGTGCTGCAGGGTGGCGATAGCTTCCCGATGGCCATGTTCGCGGTGCACATGATGGGCGCCTCGTCGATCATGGGCGCCATCAACGTGATCGTGACGCTGATGAACATGCGCGCTCCCGGCATGACGCTGCTGCGCATGCCGCTGTTCTGCTGGACTTGGCTTATCACCGCTTACCTGCTCATCCTAGTGATGCCGGTGTTGGCCGGTGCGGTCACCATGTTGATCACCGACCACTTCTTCGGCACCAGCTTCTTCAGTGCAGCCGGTGGCGGCGACCCGGTGATGTACCAGCACATCTTCTGGTTCTTCGGTCACCCCGAGGTCTACATCCTCATCCTGCCGGCGTTCGGCGTGGTCTCCGAAATCCTGCCGACCTTTTCGCGCAAGCCGCTGTTCGGCTACGAGTCGATGGTGTACGCCACCGCTTCGATCGGCTTCCTGTCGTTCATCGTGTGGGCGCACCACATGTTTACGGTCGGCATGCCGCTGGCCGGTCAGTTGTTCTTCATGCTCACCACAATGTTGATCGCCGTGCCCACGGGCGTAAAAGTCTTCAACTGGTCAGCCACCATGTGGAAGGGCTCGCTGTCCTTCGAGCCGCCGATGCTGTTTGCCATAAGCTTCCTGTTCCTGTTCACCATCGGTGGCTTCTCGGGCCTGATGCTGGCTATCGCACCGGCGGACTTCCAGTACCACGACACCTATTTCGTGGTGGCGCACTTCCACTATGTGTTGGTGCCCGGCTCGCTGTTCGCCATCATCGGCGGCGTGTACTACTGGCTGCCCAAGTGGAGCGGCCACATGTACAACATGACGCTGGCCAAGTGGCACTTCTGGTTGTCGGCCATCTTCGTCAACGTGCTGTTCTTCCCGCAGCACTTCTTGGGTCTGGCCGGCATGCCGCGCCGTATCCCTGACTATGCAGTGCAGTTCGCTGACTGGAACATGGTCTCGTCGGTCGGCGCCTTCGGCTTCGGCGTGTCGCAGCTAATCTTCCCGTACCTGATCTGGAGCTGCGTGCGCGGTGGCGAGAAGGCTACGGCACACGTGTGGGAAGGCAGCCATGGCTTAGAGTGGGAAGTGCCGTCACCGGCGCCTTATCACAGCTGGACCGAAGCCCCTGGCCTTGAGTTGATCGAGCGCGGCGCAGCGCATTGATGAACGCACCGGCCGACAACAGCCGCAAGGTGCGCAACTCAGCTGTGTTGCTGGGTTGCTTTGCCTTTGCGGTGTATCTGGGCTTTATCGCCTGGTCTGTGCTCAAGTAGGTTGAGTCATGGAGCTGCACGGCAAAGTCGCCAACCGCAACCTGACGATCAAGTTGGTCGTTGTGGCGCTTGGGGCCTTCGGCTTCGGCTTTGCGCTGGTGCCGTTGTACGACGTGCTGTGCACCATGACTGGTGTGGCCAACAAGACCAACCTCACTAAGGCTGCGCATATTGCCGAACACCCCGATGACGCACGCGAGGTCACGGTTGAGTTTGTGGCGCAACTGCCCTCTGTAGGCAGCTGGGAGTTTGCGCCGGTAGTGGCCAGCATGAAGGTGCATCCGGGCCGGCTGTATGAGGCCACCTATACCGCGCGCAATTTGTCTGGCCGCGACACTTTTGGTCAGGCTGTGCCCGATGTAGCGCCTTCCAAGGCAGCCGCCTATTTTCGCAAGACCGAGTGCTTTTGTTTTACGCCGCAGCATTTCACTGCCACTGAAAACAAGACCATGCCGGTGCGTTTCATTGTTGATCCGGCCTTACCCGAATACATAGACCGCATCACGCTTGCCTATACCTTTTATGACACGCAGGCGCCCAGCGCCAAACGTTAACGTTTCGTACGACAGAGTGATCTTATGAGCAGCAACTCGCACGCCCACGACGCCAGCACTTATTACGTTCCGCACAGCAGCCCTTGGCCGATCGTCGGCTCCATTGCGCTGTTCTGCGTTATGTGGGGCGCTGTCAGCTTCCTCAATGAATGGGCCACCGCCTGGTCGTTCTTGCCTGGCGCGCTGGGCCTGGCAGTGCTGTTCTTTGGTTGGTTCGCCACGGTCATCAACGAGAACCAAGCCGGTCTGTTCAATGCGCAGGTCGACAAGTCGTTCCGCATGGGCATGATGTGGTTCATCATCTCTGAGGTGATGTTCTTTGCAGCGTTCTTTGGCGCGCTGTTCTATGCCCGCGAGCTGTCGGTACCTTGGATCGGTGGCGAGGGCGTCAAGGTCTTCAACAAGCTGCTGCTGTGGCAGGACTTCGCACCGACTTGGCCGACCAATGGCCCCAGTCGCTTGGGTGGTCACGCCGATGGCAGCTTTGAAACCATTCAGGCTTTCAGCCTCCCGGCCGTCAACACGGCGTTGCTGCTGACCTCAGGCGTCACCATCACCATCGCGCACCATGCACTGCGCGCGGGTCATCGCACTCAGCTGGCCATCTTCCTGGCAGCCACATGGATCCTGGGTTTCATCTTCGTGTACCTGCAGGGCACCGAATATCACGAGGCCTACACCGAGCTGGGTCTGAAGCTGTCGACCGGCATTTATGGTTCGACCTTCTTCATGCTCACCGGCTTTCATGGTCTGCATGTGACCATTGGCGCCATCATGCTGACGGTGATCTGGCTGCGCTGCCTGCGTGGCCACTTCACTGCCAAGAACCACTTCGCCTTCGAGGCGGTGGCTTGGTACTGGCACTTCGTCGACGTGGTCTGGTTGATCCTGTTCATTTTCGTTTACTGGATCTGACCTGCATACGGCGCCGGGCACAGTGCCTGGCGCTTACCGGCGCGCGTTCTGCGCGCCGGCACCGGCCTCAGCGCTGGACTTGGTGAGGCGAGATCAACCCGAAGTACCAGGCGACGAACAGCATCAAGAACAACAGTACCGACAGTCCGACGCGCAGCTTGAGAGCGCGCAGCATTTTGTCCGGATCGCCCTGATCTGACGAGAGATGGAACAAGGCCCAGCCCAGGCTGGCGAGTACGCCGATGAGGGCGGCGACGATTAACAGTTTGTAGGGGTTCATCACCGTATTATGCCGCTGCGCTTGCCTCTCGGTAACCGTCAGTTGTCCATTGCCTGGCCTTGGCTGCTGGCCACGCTGTGTGTCTGTGCCTTGTTCGTGAGCTTGGGCCGATGGCAATGGCACCGTGGCGAGCAGCGCCAGAAGCAGTGGCAGCAGGTGCAGGCCGCGCTGGCGGCGGCGCCGGTGTCGCTGGTTGACGCGGCCACACTGGCCCGGCAACCGCGCAACGCCCGGGTACGTGTTACCGGACAACTCGATGGTGGGCGCCAAGTGTTGCTCGACAATATCTCGCGTGACGGCAAACCCGGTTACGAGGTGCTCACGCCGCTGCGCCTGGCCGATGGTGGGCTGCTGCTGGTCAATCGTGGCTGGCTGCCGTTTGACGGCTATCGCAACCACATACCCGATCTAAATCTCCCGCCGGATCCCGGCACCGAGTTCGTCGGTCGGCTGGATGTGCTGCCCGTGCCCGGCGTGCAGCGCACCCCCAGTGCTGCTGAACTGGCCATCCCTGCACAGTGGCCACCGGTCGTTAGCTTCCCTACTGCCGCGCAGCTGTCGGGATGGTTGGGCGAACCGATCAGTGACCAGGTGCTGCTGCTGGATGCAGACAGCGGGCCCGGCTGGCAGCGCCAGTGGCCTCTGCCCGGCATCGCCCCCGAAAGGCATTATTCTTACGCCATCCAGTGGTGGTCCTTTGCGGCCTTGGCCGTGGGTCTGCTGTTGGGCTTGAACATCAGGAAACGCACATGACTTCTGACTTGCGTCCGCAGCGCGCCAAGCTGCTAGTGGTTGTTGCACTGTTCTTCG
>Ga0214919_10005705_pt1 | contig 17485 bp, 19 predicted proteins | sample LL1503_MetaG_FD_177994 | JGI IMG/M metagenome (GOLD analysis project Ga0214919, IMG submission 177994) | Freshwater microbial communities from Lake Lanier, Atlanta, Georgia, United States - LL-1503 | ecosystem: Environmental > Aquatic > Freshwater > Lake | place: USA: Georgia | collected...
ATAATTTCAGGTTCTATACCTATTTTTTGTATGGCAAAAACGATTGTTCGTGATGTATAATCTACATTTTCTTCATGAACAATTGCGCCATTCTCTATTAGTAAACGACAAAGTTCTACATTGTTTCTATATATAGCAAACTTTAATGCTGTGTTAATACGATAATACCATATTTCAGCAGCTGCCACTGAGCTATTATCAGATAGTTGTCTAGTCGTTTCAAAATTTATAATTTTTTTTAATAATGAGCGCGTCTTGTCCTGCACATAAAAGTTTGCTACGATTAACTGGATAAGTTCAATGTTTTCAAATCTACCATCTGCATTTCTGTCATGCATGGCTATATTTGCTATAGGAGTTTCTTCTAGCGAAAAAAAAGTTTTTTTATATGCTGTTACATTTGCACCCATTTCAATCATTTTTTTAGTAATTGCATTTGCACCTGGATCTCTTGTAGATAGAATAAAGGGGGAGAGCCCCTTTTCGTTTACTATATCTAGTATAACTGGACTAGCTACTGAGTCAAGCAAAGCGTTACATAAAGTATAATATTTGGCAACTAATGCGTCGCATAATAAATTCCGTTTATCTAACAGGGGAACTTCTGTTTTATTAAGATAATAGCCATTAAATTTAAAATTTTTAATCAAATGTTCATCCACTGATAGAATGTCTATTGTGAAGGTCTCTATATACTCCATACATTCTAGTAATCTATCAATCGGAATAATCACAACACCTCGTTTTCTAGTTGCGCCTAATATAGAATATAGGTATGAATCATATTCGCCATACGAATCTTTCATTATAATAGATTCATGTCTAATGTCTTCAAGCGTAAAATAATGATTCAAAGATCTATCCTTTGTTCTTACTAAAATAGTGCAGTAGTATCCATTATCGATTATATAAGTTTTTATCATCCACAATACATCATGTAAACTAGAATCCATATATTCAGATTCATCACCTTCTTCTTCTTGATAAAATGCAGATCTATTCAGAAAATAGTTAGTTTCGTCGCTTCCGCTTCTTTCGTAATGAAATGACGTTGGATTGGATAAATCCAAACTGGATAAAAAAGGATCGCATCTCGCATTTCCAGTATTACTTTTATCAAAAAGCTCTTCTTTTATAAAAGTAAGAATAGTAACTACATCATCAATAGCATTTCTTAATTCATCAATAGCTGGGTCATCATGGTGACCACCTGCATAGTCAAAACCTATTACTTCATTAATTATCTCGACTGTAGTTGGCATAACACTAAGGAAATTAAATATATACCTTATTTCTGAAGGAATTAAATTTAACTGATCTTTAAATTTATTTAATAATAAAGTGAAGATATATTTGTAAAGAATTACATGAATAAGTTCCTTTGAATGACTTGTACATCTATCCTCCCCTACGCTTTTAGTGAAAACATTCGATTCAAGGTTTTGATTCATCGACGCTTTTAAATTATCTTCAAAATAGAATACATTACAAGGGTTCCCATCTTGAAACACTTCATCAGTGCTATAATCTATAAAATTTATGACACGATTATCTTCAGATAATTCGATACTAAAATCACCCCTCAATAAACCAGTCGCCAAAAAAGTTTTCATAAATCGTATTATTAGTTTAGAACAACAATGGATTGAACACGTACTTGCTAAGCCTTGATCTGCGTAGCGTGAAGAGGGAAGTCTAAACAATGTTGGAGTTTCTTTTTCTAAAAGAGAATTTAACAATTCTAGATGTCTCTCTCTTCGGGCGATATCGATAGGAGTCCATCCATTATTATTCTGACTATAGATGTCAGCGCCATTTTCTAATAAGAATTCTGCAATCGCATTATTACCCCGTATACAAGCCATATGAAGAGGAGTATTTCCGTCATTATTCTTAATATTCATATCAACACCTACATTAAAGAGCCGGGTCAGTTCGCCTAAATCGCTATGTTCAACTGCAGAAAACAATAGTTCAGCAGAATCTGACATATATAATATATATATACATTAACAATGATTAATCCCATATCTTCACCTCTCCCTCCCAATCATATCTCATATAACTCATTTCTATTTCAAATTTATCCTCTTTTTTTGGCATGATGTCTAACTCTGTTAATACCATAGATGGAGTCGTAGTCACACATGAATGATCAGACCTTACAACTTCCGTAAGCAACGGTCCATAACGACTCTTCGAATAAACTGTAAGTTCTCCAGTATCATAATATTTATTTACACCATCTATCACGCGCTTATAGTTATCCACGCTCTCGACATTTCCCAAAGCCTTCTTATATCTGGTTCTCCATCCATCCTCCTTAGGATTAATATACTCCTCTTTTGCGCGCAATAGCATCGGTGCATCCTTCATCTCATCCTGCTTACCAGTAAACCTTCCTTTCCATCGTCGCCGTTTGTCCATCTCTTCTATCAATATGTCTCTCTCCATCTTCGCTATCCTCTCCAACACCTTCATTACATTCGGCCATTCTATCTCCTTGGTCTCTTTTGATATTAAAAATTTCCCTTCTTTCGACCCAATACACTCTCTGTAACTATCTACTAGTAGAGACATGCCAGAGGTTCTCAAATTTAGGACAGGAGTATGCGGAACAAAATCATTCCCTAGAAAATGACACAAGAGCAAATAATCTCGCAGTCTATGTTTATCAAAGAAGAGACAGTTCATCTCTGACAATACACCCGAACACAAAATCTGTATATCTATGCAATAAAGATTCGACCCAGTATTCTGCTGCTTTAAAGGAATACTACTTTTAATAAACTCGGGTGCCTCCCTAAACACATAAATATTTCGACACAAATCTAGATGATACATAGAGAGCATGAAAAGATCTGCGTCCAAACCATAAATGGCTATATTATCATCTGTCGTAGCGCACTGTCTAACATGCTCAAATATTTTATGTTCTCCCTCGCCCTTCATATTTGAGCAGGAGACGATAATTTTATCGACATTCAATTCCTTTTCTTTATTGGCGAAATAACTATGCACACGACTGGACAAATTATTCATAAAGGCTGTGCCAGGTGATATTTCATTCGTATTCCACTTACTATTCACTGTTGTTTCTGTTGTTGCTGGCTCCAAGTTCAGGGTCGACATAAAATGCGACTTATATCTGCGCATCTTCTGTTGAATCTTTTTTGCCATGGGCGCATCACCATCGAAAGCGATATAAAAGACCTTTGTTGGCGAAACTACGCGGCAATATCCTTCAATGGCAAGAAGCACATTGTCGATAACCGACTTTTCAAAGACATCAATACTCATACTGATACCTTTCTCTGTATTTTTCGTTTCAAGTTCTCGAACAACATCATAGATGATCGAATTACTATCCAGGTAAAGATTGTGAAAACGAAACAGCCGATTGTTCTTGAAATGTAGTAGGTTTCGAATAATATTAGAATACGTTTTAATAATATGCGAAAAGTAGCATGGGATACCCATCTTATATTACCTTATCAAGATGCATTTATATAGTTTTATAATTTTATTATAGTAATTTTTACACCGAGGAACATTCAAAACGCCCATTTTAATAAAATTTATAAAAAATTGAAATATAAAATAAACAACCATCTAAAAACAATTACAATTTATGGCTAAACCTCAAGTTCATTCAAGCGATTTACCATTACATTATTGGTTTAGTTATCCAGCGATCGTAATTATAAAAGTCATAGTCATCGGATTTATATTATTAGGGTTATTACTAAAAATAAAAAGGCAAATAAAGAATTATATAGATACTATCAATTTATTAGAGTATAGGTTGAACGAAATAAATAAAAAATATGATATAATACATACGGAAATTGCAGAAAACAACACAATTACAAGTGAGTTAACTTGTAAAATAACAACATGCAGCGAAAACATACGTGATTTAGAAAATAATTTGTATGAAATAAATAATACTATTACGTTAAATGATAAATTAATAGAAAATGCGTGTTCTAGTTTGCATTCGCAAATTAGTAATAATCGTATATTAATCGGTTATAGAATATATTCTCACGAGACCCACGATTTCCTTGTGCCTGTTTTTGAACCAATAGATGCTTCTACTATATTTGACCAAAATACATGTGATTGGTTTATAGTAAATCAATTCAAGTATTTAAAAAATATTAAAAAAATTAACCTTATGTCTGCAGTAGATAAAATGTTTATATTTGGTAACCCCGACTTAAATAAACTTTCAGGAAGGTCCGGACATAAACATAGTATATATGATGTCACACAAATGGTTCAAGAAAATAATCCAAACTATTTTATGGTTTGGCAAGATGTATTTTGTTATACAGGTGACGGTTTCTGTTTATTTAAGAACCCATACAACGTGCAAATGTATGCCAAAAATCGTGTAAAAAAATTATATGAACAACTTTTAGAAATGGATATTGAATTGACTATGCCTAATGAATTACGCGATTATTGTTTTTGACCTTTTTACGAGTTAAAACTGATAAGCTGTCAGTGAGTGGGCAATTTACACCCATTTTACACCTTTGCACATTTAAAACGCCCAGTTTAGAGATACATTTTCTTAGGATTTTTACGGGTTTTATTCTTTGAAATATACTTTTCTTTCCTATTATAAGCACCTTCTATGATGTTCTTATAATACCTTATTGGGATACGTTCTATTGCATGTGTTATATTTTCTTTCAAATTATTGTATTTTAATCCACCACTATACTTTTGTAATCTTGATTTTAACATACTAAAATAGTTTTCTATTGCATTTGAGAAATGCTGATATGGAACAGAATACAATAATTGGTTGTGTCTATTCACAAACTCTCTGATTCTTTCGTTTTTATGTGCTGGTGCATTATCCAAAATAATTAGTTTATCCTTGTATTTTTCTGTTATAAACTTCTCTAAAAACTCGATTAATCTATCTGTGTTTATTCCACTTTTTTCATAGAGTTCCCAACCTTCTACACCATTTACTGATATAGCAAATATTCCTGTATATCTCTTAAATACATCTTGCGATTGTGTCTTTATTACGCATCTTTTCCCTCTTTGACTATAACAATGGTTTCGTTTTTGTAATGATTTTATGCTTGTCTCATCAATACAGATTATATCCTCTAATTTATGTTTCTTTATTTCTTCATAAAATTCATCTAATTTATCATTAATATTAATTTCTTTACCCCATCTATGTGTTGGTTCGTGTCTTATTCTTGTAAGTTTCAAAGTAATATTATTATCTTTTATTACACGATTTGGGTGGAATCTGCTTAAACTTAAAGTTGAATATTTTCGTTTCAATAAAAATAACAAATCTTCCATAGTAATTGTTTTATTTTTTTCTGATTTCATCTTTTATAAATTGAATATGTTGCTTTTTCACTTTATATGCTATTGGCGTTCTATTTTGTCTTTCCACATTTCCCTGATTTTTGTATTGATTCACCCATCTCATTAAACTTCTACGAGTGCATTGGAATATTTTACAAACTTCTTCTTGTGATGCATCTTCAACCAAGTAATATTTAACAGCAGTGGTTTTGTAATCATCGCTTTTATGACTAACCATCCTATACAATTATAACATAAAAAACTTAAAAATAATATAAGTTATTTATATAGCCAATACTAAATGAATAACAATGAAGCGGATGATGTAGAATCATTGAGAATAAAAGTGGAAAAGATGAGTAAATACATATCAGAATTAGAAGAGAATTTGAAAAAATATACAAATAGCACAAGACACATAAAATATTACGAAAATAATGCGGATAAGGTAAAGGAGCGAACAAAAAATTATGTAGAAAAACTTAAAGAAGAAAACCCTGAAAAATTAAAAGAGTGGAGACGAAATTATTATTTGAAACGAAAAGAAAAATTAAAAGAAATGAATGAAAACAATATAACGACTAATAATTAGCATATTCATTATTTTTACATAAATAAATATTTGCAATTTCATCTCCGTTTTTTAGTTCTTCGATTGAATCACACAATTCTTTTACCCAATCGTAAGTATCATAAAATACATCATGTTGTAATAAACGAATTACAGAATATCCATTATTGTTTGCACATTCTTCTTTGAATTTATCATTTTCAAATTGTTCGTCAGGAGAACACCAATTGCTGACTTGTTTGAAATGCTGTAAGCCATCTAATTCAATAATAATCTTATGGTCTTGGATACAGAAATCAAAAGGTAGGTGTTTTTGTTTTCTGCACCATTCTTGTTTGAATTGTGCTATTAATGATGGATATACGCTTTGCATCTTATTATATAATTTTCCTTCTGTTTTATTTACACAATACGGACATCCGCTACCGCATAAATGACCATTAGGTGTTTGTTCAAATATACCATGTGTCTTACACCTAATTCTAATTTTTATATTACTTTTTATGTATTCAACATCTGAATAATCATATGTATCCTCGTGTATTTTGATAGCTTTTTCTATAAATTCTTCTTTATTGCTTATTCTATTTTGTCCTAGATTTTCTATAGCGCATGTTGGACATCCACATCCTTTTATATGAAGATATGGTGTTTGTTCAAATTCACCATGTCCAGTCTTATTACAAATTATTGTAATTAAATTATCAATACCATTGTACACTGATTTTGAATAATCATATGTTTCACCATGTTTCTCAAATGCTCTTCTAATAAAGTCTGTTTGTGTATGTCGTAAAGATTGAGATATACGCTCATTTCCACATAAATTACAGCCACATCCACCAATGTGTCCGGCTGCAATTTGTTCAAACTCACCATGTCCCGGCACCTTGCAAATAATTATAATTTTATTTTTGTTTCCAGTATATTGAACCTTTGAATAATCATATGTATCCCCATGTATTTCTGTAATTTTTTCTATAAACTCTTCATTCGTATATGTTTTTTTTTCACCATTCCGTTTATCCGAACATTTTTTACATTTCCTCCCTCTTAAATGGGAATTTGCTTGTTGTTTAAAATCACCGTGTTCTCTGCAACCAATAATTATTTTATCATGACAACCGGTATATTCAACCTTTGAATAATCATATGTATTCCCATGTATTTCTGTAATTTTTTCTATAAACTCTTTTTTTGTAAATTTTTTAGATTCGCCTCTCAGTATATGTCCACATTTTTTACATCCACTGCCGGTTAAATGTGTGTCTGCTACTTGAACAAATTCACCATGATCAGGCACCTTGCAAATGATAATAACCTTACATTTTGCGTTTACATATTCAACTTTTGAATAATCATATTTATCACCGTGCAGTTGTATTGCCTTATTTATGAAATTATCAAGATTACCTCTTTGTTTCATACTACTATCAATACCTGAGCATTTTCTGCATTTCATCCCTCTTAAGTGCGAATTTGGTCGTTGTTCAAAATCACCATGTTCTTTGCATCTAATAATTATCTTATTATCCTTACCAGTATATTCAACTTTGGAATAATCGTATCTATCCCCATGTATTTTTCTTGCTTCTAGTATAAACTGTTCTGTTGTTTTTTGTTTCATTCTACCTATATAAGATAATTAATTATATTTTATATCAATTTTATATAAAATATAAGAATTATAACGAAAATACTTAGAATTAAAATCTTTAGGTATAATATAGAAATGTCCAAAAAGAAAAAGTTGAAGGACAATTTCAAAACATTTAGGCATAATGAAAAGGCATCTTTTCAAACCATCAAAACCACACTCAAATCTGTTCTTTTGAATCGTAATGAGATACAACCTGAAATAAATAATTTAGTTTTTGCTATGAACGACTTAATGATACATTCTTACCAGTTTATTCGGTTATATGTTTTGAATTGCTATAATAATAATTTGCCTTTACCTGAAATGGACGAAACCTTTATTATTTACTGCATCAAGGCTTTAGGTGTTCGTGATAATAGAGGCAAGAAAGGTGCTGACACAGAACTATTAGAAAAATTAGAAAAGTTTTACCAAACAGAATATCAGCCTTTATTGAACCATGAAAAAACGATTCTTAAAAATACTACATTTATGCTTCCGTATTTAGCAACACAAATTCATACTTCTTTATCGAATAATGCACAGGAACATTTTATTCAACACTTCTTACGCTTTACCAATAAGACAACCAATGAAATTACAGAGGATAAAGCAACTCTATTTCGATTCAAGAAACAAGTGTTAGAATTAGATACTGAAACTGATGAAGTTTTTACTAAGTGGAAACAATTACACTTATCGCATATTTTTCCTTCTAATATAAAGAAGTCTATACATTATGATGTGAAAGTTAGACCATTTGAATATCTGAAAGGAATGCTGTATATGAATTCTGTATTAGAAAAACAAGACAGTAAATTATTTCAACCCTTACCATTGAGAAATAATATTATTCCAAAACATATTATTTTGGATACTGCTTGTTTGGTTAGCTTATTTAGTCCTGAAAAAGATAAAGATGGTAATAAAACAAAGAAGGGCGAATTATTGAAAAATATTAAGGATAACCAACGTGATATTTGGAATGGGTTTTTGAACCTGAATCATAAAACATTCAAGAATAAACATTACCAATTTCATCACCAAATACAGACAGATGGCATTTCTTGTTGTTTGCTTTTCATTCGTAAAGATAAAAAATGGGGTAGTAAAGTTCCTACTTTATCCGAACAAGATTTCTATAATATTGAGGATTTATCGAAGGAACAATTAGATGAATTGAAACCGAGAAATATAGTTGGTTGCGACCCGGGTAAGCGTTCTTTAGTTTATATGATGGATGGAAACGGAAAGAAACTACAATATACAGCACCACAAAGAAAAATGGAAAGTAAAGCAAAGTGTAATCAACGAATATTATTGGTGGAAAAGAAGAAACATGGTATTGTCGGTTTAGAAACTGAACTCTCCAGTGAAAACAGCAAATCTGTGGATTATGAAAAGTTCAAATCCTACTTGGTTGAAAAAGATAAACTCAATAAGAAGGTGTTAGATTTCTACCAACGAGAAACTTGGAGGAAAATGAAGTTTCGTCAATATAGTTATAGTAAGAAAAGCATGGATAATTTTCTTAACAAAATAAAGGAAACCTTTGGTGAAAATATTCTTATTGGTTATGGAAATTGGAGTAGAAGCACACAAATGAAACATTTTATGCCTACAATGAATAAGGGATTAAGGAAGCAAATCCATAAGAAATATGATACAATAACAATAAACGAATGCAATACAAGTAAGAAATGTTGCGATTGTTATAACAATTTAGATTATTATAGACATAAAAATGGAGATAAACAATTCCGTCTTTTAGTGTGTTCTAACTGCGTGAGACCTCAAGTCAAACAAACCGTATTTAGAACCCGAGATGCGAATTCATCCATAAACATAATGAATTTAACAAAGTGGTGGATAGAAAAACAAGAACGCCCATTATGTTTTCATATTTCGTCTTTCACATCTTCCAATATCCAACAGGAAGATGAAAAAGTTAGACCATCGTAGGTGAAATTCCTACTATTGATTTTACATTTTTGCATATTTTTTTGTCCTCTAAAATGGGCGTTTTAAATGTGCAAAGGTGTAAATATTCAAGGGAGTATATTATTTCTCGCAACATATACTATAATGGCGGCCTCTGAGTATTTGATTCATTTAGCCCACATCTTCATTTTTTCTAGTCTTCTAGGATATATTGGGATTGCACAATCGACCATTCCAAAATTCATGTATTCTATTATTCTATTTGTAGGCGCTGTAGTTGTCGGATATCATGTCTACAAGTCATTCTTCAAAAAAGATGCATGGATCAATTACATTCATATACTCATTGTTGGGCCATTATTAATGTATATAGGTCTAGTGAAAGAAGAAACTCCTCGAAAAGTATTTGAATTGGTTCTCATGTTAGCATTTGCGTCATTCGGATATCACGGATATTACTTGGTCAAACCGCTTCTCGATACCCAAAATGGATAATTTTAATAAGAGAAGATATAATGTGAAATATTATATCCTAATAGAACAAACAGGGTAATGGAATTAACAGTTATATCATTTACCTATTTATTTTTACGTTTAGCACCTTTTTTTCTGGTGTGCTTCTTCACATTATCCTCTATATTTAATCAAGATTACAAGGGTATTGTTTATCTGGTGGGTCTTCTATTCACCTGCTTCTCCGTTATGACGATTGGTAATTTGCTACCCCTTACTGTGATTCCTTTAGAAAATAGACCAGAAGTATGCGATGCAATCACGTTGAGTGGTTTTGGAAATAATAGTGTATTGCCATTAGGTCAAAGCATTCTCGGGTTTACTTTTGCCTACCTATTGTGGTGGATTATAAAGAATCAATTTACCCTGCAAAACTTACCGACGCTCATCTTCTTTCCTCTCATCATTATATTCGATTTTATTTGGAATATCAACAATACCTGCTATACATTTTGGCAACTCTCTGTTTCACTCGTGCTATCCGCCGGATTCGGCACTTTATGGGGATATATCATTGATTCTACGAATACACCAAACCTGAAATATTTTTCCGGATTGAAACAGGAAGAGGTCTGTAGTGTTCCCAGTCAACAGACGTTTCGATGCAATGTTTACAAAAATGGGCAGATTATTTCGAGCAACATAGGAGGCAAACAAGTGCCGACGAAATAGAAGGAATACACGATTATGGTGCAAACGACCCGCTATTTTTAGTTAACCATTCCCTAAAATACTTAACAACGCGTTCTCGATAAGCATTATTAGATATTAATTGAACATTGTATTGTCTCTCTTTTGTTGATATTAAAAAATATTGGAACATGTTCTCTGTTACAGCAGTAACATATTTTGCATTACATTCATCTAGTGGTAGTTCTTCAACTCCCTTCCTCTTGTTTACTTCATTATGAAATTGAAACAACATCATTTTTAATTGATCTTTCGATACGATAGTAGAAAAATTAACACCATTCAAATATTCTGTTGCGTGTGTTGAACAAATAGGACACGGCAAATTTGTGCAAATATTATAAATTTGTCTCAATAATTCTGTGCGGATAGATACAAACGCCTCTTCCTTCACCTTTTCTGCTAAAGTGTGTATGATATACCATGTTGGTTGCCCCCATTTCATCTTTTTCGGTGAAAGAGAGCTATCTGGGGCCACAGGTTCTACTGTTTTTATAGGTTGTGGTGGAGGCAATCCTGATCTTACCAGAGGTTTTGAGAACATCAACATCTTTTGTGGAGGTGGCGTCATTATAGGTATTGTTGTTGTTGTATTTCGAAAATTAACATATTGCATATATACATGCAATATACTAAAATACTAAAGAATATAAAAATATGTAGTATGTATATTACAATGGAAACGAAAGAGTTCTTGGTAAATACAATAAAAAAATGGGTAAAGCTGGACAATGAGATAAAGGCTCTCAAAAAAGAAGTAATAACTAGACAAACAGAAAAAAAAGGGTTATCAGACACCCTTATTAATATTATGAAGCAAAACGATATTGAATGTGTCGACATTAAGGACGGTCAAATATGCTACAATAAAAAGAATGTTAAAAAGGCAATCTCGAAAAAAAACTTGTTAGATACGTTGTCCAAATATTTTGAAGACGATCCAGTGAAAGCAGCCGAGGTAAATGAATTTATCAATGAGAATCGCGGCGAAGTGATTAAAGAATTGATCACTATAAAACCAAAGAAGGGAACGGAAACTGTATAATACAGACCAATGTATCAACATCAAAGGTAACAATGCAGGTTTAGAATTGAAAATTCTTGATGGAATACACATCATTATTGATCTCGCATTTAGCTATAATCCTCGGGTTTTCTCTCCCATCTAAGATATCCTCCGTCCTATAAACATTATTAAATTTATCTATATAGTAAACGATGCCACATATCTCACGAGCGATCGTTTCTACCTTGTAGGTAACCTCTTCATTAACATCGTTCGCTAATACGAGACCATGCGGCGTGCCCTTCGTGTGAGTTCCACAGAATTCACAATCTTTCTTACGCCTACGAGTGCATTGTTCTCCATTTGCTCGTTTAGCACTGCATCGATTATTCGAGGGTATCGCATTTTTCACACGTCTACGTTTTGTCATATCCTCCTTAGTAAGCGAGAACCGTTCATAATCGTAGACAAACCCAACGAGTTCACCTAGTAGCTCCTTCATTTCGTCTGGAGCATCTATCTTCAAAATCTGACTACGGATATCATCCTTAAAGGTTGTAATGTATTGTTCAAATTTCTTATTGATGCGTTTCTCCATATCTAATGTCTTATAATTTACTATATCTATTCTGATAGTGTGTTTCTTTCAATTTTTTTGTAACAAAATTGAAAAAAGCAAATTGTGATTAAAATAATGTAAAAAATATCATGTTCTCTATCACCATCTTTCTCTTCTTCTTCTTCTTCTTCTTTGTAACGTGCGCATTTGCATATTTGTTACCAAGTCAGCGCGTCCTCATCAAAAATATTATGTCCAACAAAGCGACAAGCCCCATTGTGCGAGAAAAGGTGCAGAATATATTGATAACAAATTATCTTGGATATGCAAAGGCACTATCTAACGAGTTGCAGCGCAACTTGAGGTCAAAGGGCTACCTCATCAATGGTGGACAAGACTTGGAAGAATATGCTATACAGGGACTTGTTTTGGCCGTAAGAAGGTTTGATGGGCGCGCCAATCTGGACACCTATGCGCGAAAATATATATTAGGGCAACTGTATCTTGGTATCACAGATCTAAGTCCATTGAAACAACTCTCGCATTACGAACGATTCGTTAAAAAAATACGCATGCCATCGCCCCATCTAAGTTCTGACATTTGGTTTTATGACAAGATGCAGAAGGATATTATTAATAATAATAATATCGAAGACAAGATACGATTTCATGAATGGTTGATCAACTTGCCAGCTGAATATAAAGAGATTTTAGGTTACCGTTATGACCTTATCACCTTTAAGAAAAAGAGGACATGGTCCAAAGTGGCAAATATAATGGGTTATACTCGAGAAACGCTGAGAAAAAAAATGTTGCTACTTAAGAGGGACTTCCCTCTTATCTTTTAGCGCACGTCGTTTTATGTTTTGCCCGTTTTTTTATTATACGTTTCGACATTGGTTTCATTCGATACGTTCTCTTAGTAGCTTGTCTTTTCCTACCGTTAGTAGTATATTGTCGTCGTTTGCCACCATCTTGAACAATTTTAAACCCTATCATAGCATCGTCTTCTGTTAATTCTTCGTATCTCATATCTAGATAATCACTAACAATTTGATAACACGATGTAGTATTTTTTTCTAAAAATTTATATAAATCAAGTTTGTGGACGGTATTGTTAGTTCTTCCGTTTCTGAGAAATCTTTATGTATTTGATAGCATAGATATTTGCACAATTCAACATTATCAACTTGCATTGCAATATAAAGCGCTTCGCTAAACTCGTCGCGAAAACTTTCTCTATTAGAATAACGAAAAAGTAATAATATAATAGATCGACTTCATCGGTCCAACCAGTTTTTTTCAATCATTTGTGGTGGGTTTTAATAATGCATACTTTTTTAGAATTACATTAATACATTCCATATTACTGCTATTAAGTCCCGTCATAACCTTTTGAACAAAGTCATCAATCTTATTGTCAGGCACTAAATCGCTAAAAGTTTTAGTATACAATTCGTGTTTGTAATAATGACGAGATACACCCTCTCCAGTCAATAGAAACATTATAAGGTCTCTATTATCTTCTGCTCTAGCTTGTTCCTCTCTTTTTATAAATTTAGGATAATTTTTATTTTTTCTAAAAATTCTAAAGAAAGAGGACCCGTATACCGGGTATTGTATAACATTTTTTCTTTTGTAGTCATAGAAAAGCTTATTGCTTGAAAAAAATATTTTGTAGCTTTTCTAATGTTATCTTCGAAGTTTGGGATAATAACAAAGAGAGATAAGCGCACCTACCAAACATTAACGCAAGAGTTAAAGGTGTGTATTCATGGCTTACTATTTCTTCATAGGGTGCGTTCACATTACCATAATATTTTATAATATTTTTTCGTCGCCTGTCAGTATAGCATGTTTCAAGTGGTTTAAAAAAGGACTAATCGCCGTTTCCTTCAAATATACTTCCTCTTCTCCCAAACCCTCTCCTGCAATAGTAGGGCTTTTTTGCTCCTGTATCAAAACCTGCAAAATTCCAAACTGCTTCCATATATACTATAAATATTTTTTACATCACGCGGATATTTATCATAAGAACATAACAAAAATTTACTGTATAAAGAGTTATATACACCAATTATAATGTTCAAAAAGGTGTAAATGAAACACGATAAATTTTTAAATAGTATTACTTTTTATTGAGTATTTTTATTTAGAAGAAACATAAATTAATTTATCATTAGATATATATATATGAATACATATAGAACTACCCTTTTTCAAGGCAATTCTGCGGCTGTTTATTCGTTCGCAGTATATCTTAATGCCCATAAAGTTCCGCAAGACTCTGACAAATTTGTTGGAATAAATAGAATGATTGCTGAAAAATCAACATCTAATATAGCTCAAAATCCAACTGATTTAGAGACTAGCGAGATTAATGCGATATATGTTCCATTTAACGTGTCGTCTAGCGTTGAACAATTATTTAACAACGCTAGTGCAGACGTTAGAATGTGTGTTGGGTTAAATAAGGACTATGTTATTAAATCTATAATGAACTGTGATATGTTTGTTTCATTAGAAACTAGAGGCGCTGATGGTGATTCATATGAAATTGCCGGATTTGCGTCTGTAAACATTGGCGAAGGGTTTACGGATCAAGATATCACTAATCCAGAAGATTCCTTTTTTAATATTGACGTTATATGTGGCGATTTATCCCTTAGAGGAACTGGGTTTTCTATTATGAGATTTCTAAAATCTATTATTGCAAAACAATGGTATGATGTAGGGGGAAATCCATTTAACCCTAATTGGTATGGAATATATTTAGAATCGGTAAACGTCCCAAACACAATGAATTTTTACAAAAAAAACAATTTTATTTGTTTAAATAGTTGTTCTGAAAATGATGATGGTCTTTTGCCCCATTATTGGGGTCTAGCCAATAATCTTGGTGAATTAGAATCGTTATCAGAGCATTATGGTAAAAATCATAATTTGAGCTACATTAATTTGATTCGCGATAAGGATGCAATGGATTGGATGTATACTGGCGGAAAGAAAACAAAAACTAGTAAGCAGAAACAAAATAAACAAAAGAAGGAAAAAAAAAAAGGCTTATCTTCTAAAAAAAATAAAAAAAAATTATAAATGCCGCAAGTAGTTTTAGAAGGTTCATTATTTTCATCAAAACGATGTATTTGAAAATAGTTCAAGTTTTCTAAAATAGCTTATACATCTTCTTGAAAACATCTACTGCTTGGAGACATGCATATTTTACATATTCAGATACCTTGCTTTTACCAGCTGGCTCTTGGAAAGCTAAACGCAACGTGCTATCAGGGTTATGCGGATGAAACTTTTTAAATCCACAGAATGACAGACTCTTGTCTTCTACATAATATTTTTCATACAATATATACTCAAGAACCTTACCCATAGTATAGTCCTCATTATCTAACACGACATCATAACAATGATCGATCGTTGTCTCGCTCACCAAAATGGAGACGTCATCTTTATCTAAATCGTTAAATAGTTTCTCAAATTTTGCAACGAGAATGATGCACGCTTTTTTTAATATATCCTTGTTCTCAAATATTCCGAGCGTTTGAATGACAAAATCGAAACTGTCTGGTTTAAAATAACGAAACGCATCTAATAGATAGAAATTGCGTTTTTGAAATTCGATCTCTTCCTCCGTTTCTCCATCCTCTGACAATTTTACCTCTTGGGCAGTCCACACACCTTCTGCTGCCCTTTGATCCACCGTATTGCCATAAGAACATTTCGACACCACATTAAACATACTATTATCTTTCGCGGTATGGACCGAGAACTCAGCAGTAAGCTTAATATGTTCGCCTGGAATAGAATCGCCGATCTTAGGGCGAATTCGCGCGAAATCAATAAACATATTTGTAATCGGATTGGGTGGAAAGATACTGCGCATTTCATGATCAACCAGAAAGTTTCCAGTTTCTTTATTTTGTATGCGGAAATTCTCACTAGTAACGATAATCATATTGTCTGTATCGTTTTGCATGTCTAACACGAGGCGATATTTGTCAGGCAGTAGATCCAAATCGGTCATATGAATAGGTATACAACTTAACCGATGTTTCAACATCTCGTTATGTAGGCGAGTCGTATTTACTTCGATTACACATTGATTTGAATCATAGGGTTCGGTATTCAACGTTACGGTTGGTATATCGCTAAGCACTGTTCTGCGCAATGCGTTGGCAATACTTACGTTGACACCTGATAATGTGAAACGTAAAACATCCTCTTCTTCGTTTCTACCTCTCTCTTTTTCATGGAGGAATTCTGTAGAAATGGCTGAAATGACTGGGTCCATAATACTATAGTATAAGACAAATAATTTGATTCTAATATGTTTATGTTAGAACATTATTCAATTTTTTTGGCATAAAATAGAAAAACTATCTTATGTCAACCGGCTTACTTCGTTTTGCATCGTGTTCCTCGTGCGCTCTTTCGTCCCTTCGTTTTTTTGGCTGAAGCTGAAGATTTCTTCGTTTGAGGACGTTTTCCGCCAAAAAAAATAAAACGTTTTGTCTTTTTCTCTGGTGTAGCTGGTGCTGCTTTTGTTGCTGATGCAGCTGGTGCTGCTTGTTCCTTTAAATATTTCTTAATTTCGTTTTTAAGATCATCTTCGTTCCTTTCTATTGCGGTTTCTAACCATGCGATTTTCTGTCCATCGCTACCGGCTTGTTTAAACCACGCAATATTTTCTTTTATGGTTTTTTCAATGTATTCTTTGACTTTAACGGGATGTCTTTTAATATACTCGTCACTCCAACCTGGTATATAGCCTGTTACATCTCTTTCAATAAGGGCTAGTGTCCAATTATTTTCCACTGGATTATCAAGTCTAAAATCGGCTAAAAGATACTTTGCCTTATCTCTAGGTAACAATGTAAAATAAGTTGCGCTATTCATTTATAGATTTTATCTATATCATACACCTATATTTTTATTTTTTGATAGCAATAAGACCCTTTATTATTATTATTATATTCTTATATACTATAGTTTAAATGGCTAAATTTCCTTCTTCGTTTCCTCAACTCTGCACCCCTTCGCTCATTTATTTAGGTCTTTCGGTCATATCTACCCTATTTACTATTATGACCATGTCTATTTTAGCAAATATTATAAACGTCGTCTTTATTGGATTATGGACATGGCTCTTGAACTATTTATGCACTATAGGATATGAAACCGTTTCTTGGATCCTAGTTGTAT
>Ga0214919_10005706_pt1 | contig 17485 bp, 17 predicted proteins | sample LL1503_MetaG_FD_177994 | JGI IMG/M metagenome (GOLD analysis project Ga0214919, IMG submission 177994) | Freshwater microbial communities from Lake Lanier, Atlanta, Georgia, United States - LL-1503 | ecosystem: Environmental > Aquatic > Freshwater > Lake | place: USA: Georgia | collected...
TCAATTCCTTTTATTCCAAATTGTACTACTGTCATTAAAAATAGATCTCTATGAAATACACGCCCATCAAATAGGACTCCATCTAGATCAAAGAAGATCGCTTTGATCATTTTATAAGATTCATTTCTTTTATTTAGGCTTAAAATATCGCAGGTCTATATACATAGATGTTTTTTTTTCCGGAAATAGGACGTGCTGGTCGTCTTGGAAATCAATTATTTCAAGTTGCTGCAATTAAAGCATTAGCACTTAGAAATAAAAGTGAAGCATATCTACCAGATGATATTGATACACGTGTAACGCATGGTCAGAGCAGTTTACTTAAATATTTTAAACATAATCTTCCATTAATTGATTCAAATGAATGTAAGCATCTGCCTGTATTTCATGAGAAATTTAATGATTTTGGTCAAGTAGATTCTCGCATATTTGATATTAGCGGATCAACAGCATTAATTGGTCAGTTTGAATCTGAATCATATTTTATTGATTTTAAAGAGGAGATAAAAGAGATATTTCAGTGTACTGATACTATTGAAAGTTTTTCAACTGAGTATCTTAATACTCTCAAAAAAGAAAAACAGTGCGCTAAAGTTGTAGGTATTCATTTTAGGCTTGGTGATGCAGATCCAGTAAGAAATAGTATTGGATGGTATATTGACTATATTTTTGAAGTAAAGAGAACATTTTTTTCTGATGATGACTATCATTTTATTTTCTTTACAGGTGGAACTAGGCAACAAGGTAATGATAACTCTGAAGATATACAATATCTAAAAAATTATTTTTCAAGTGACTTAATTAGTTTTTGTCAAGTAAATGACACAATAAAAGAGTTTTGTATAATGAAACACTGTGATCATCTGATATTAAATTGGAGAAGTACTCTTTCTTGGTGGGCAGGATATTTAAATAAAAATATTGATAAAAAGATAGTAGTTCCTAAGCAAATTCCTAATATTGTTTATAATTCAGAGTGTTTATGGTCAAAGGATTTTATTGTGTATGATAAACCTATTTAAATATGTCTACTATTATATAGTATATGTTTTGCACATCTGAACCAAGAGATGATGGATTTGGAGGACACTTTCAGAATATACTATGGGATATACTCTATTCTGAAACTAATGGATATAAGTATGTATTTACACCCCCAAAGAAGATAGATCATAACTATACAAATGATTCAAACTATATTAGACGGCTTATTGATTATATGAGTGTTGAAGAGAGATATGGTATTCATACTATACCAATTGATACTCCATTACATATTAATATAAGAAGTTATATCTATGAAGTGATTCAGAATAATATGGAATTATATCATTCAGGTCCTATATTTGAAAGATATCAGAGTGATTTTTTCTCTAGTAAGAAAAGTCCATTTGACCCTGAGCATTTTCATGTTGCAGTTCATATACGACGTTTTAATAAATGTGATTTGGGAGATTGGGGAACTATAACTCCAGATACATATTATTTAAAAATGATTAATAAAGTTCGTGATGATTTTAAGGATAAACCTCTTAAGTTTCATATCTATTCACAGGGTGACGAAGCAAACTTCTCTCTATTTGTTGCACCTGATACAGTGTTTCATTTAAATGAAGATGTTTTAGATACATTTAATGGGATGGTCTTTGCAGATGTTTTAACTACTACAACAAGTTCACTTAGTTATGTAGCCGCATTATTATCGAAGGGTATTATATATCATCAACCTTTTTGGCATAAGCCATTAACTAAATGGCGTATCATAGAGAAAAATTAATATGAGTCTAGATTTACAATAGTATTATTCGTCTCTTTCCATATTGTCTTGTGCGGATTTTTATCTTGAAATGAGTCATTTTCTATAGTATAGTAGTACAAATTGATTGATTTTCTTCCCATTGTTGCAGGACAGTTAATCTTATCAGGATATCCATGGAATGCTTTATCATGAACATGAAAAAGTATAGCAGTATTTACAGTGGGCGGATATGACTTTATTTTCTGCATATCCTCTGACCAAAACTCTAGATTTCCATTCCATGATTCCTCCCATTCTTCATTAAGATAGATAATAATATTAATACGTCTGTACATCTTTATCTTATCATAATAGTTAAAATCGGCATGAACCTTTAAAAAACCACCGCTCGGTGTATAGACAAGACCACCTCCATAGAGTTCAATATCACTTTTAAGATTGTTTATTCCTGTAACATATTCGAGAGATTTAATGAATGGTTCAGAAATAAGTTTCAGTAGTATCTTTTGAGTCTGAGGACCCATTAAATCCAGTTTCGATATCTCTAATTTATTTCCTACACCATAGTCTACCATTCTTTTTAATGAACTCCAACGAGTATCATCTAAACTGGGCCATTCTTCTAGAATGCTCTTCAAATCTTCATTGGAGAAAAAATCATTTATATATATATGCTCGACAGGTCTAGCCTTTTCGTAGGTATTTTTAATAGTATTCAGTTTTTCTTGATTATTTGTACTAAATGTTTCTACAAGAGACATGTAGTATAGATATAAAGATTCTTTAAATGAATCTACCTTTCAATAACTGTATAATAGTCCCCAATCTTAAACGCACGCTTACTATGTATTGCAGAAGTATCAGATTCCTTATACTGTGAGAAGGGGATAACACGAAAATCAAATGAAACTCTTGTTTTTCCTGTTGTATTTTTCATATTATAGTGTCTACAGCGATTGCCATAAAAAGTTAGAAACTCGCCTTTAGCAATCTTAACAGGAAAGAAATCGCCCTTATTTGCTGCAGTTTCAATATAGCATGAATTGGACCCTTCCTGTCCTGTGATAGAAAGCATAAAATTTATCTCTTCAGAAGGATGGCCATAGTCTCCATCACAGTGCATACCAATAATTTCCTCATCAGACTGATCACTTCGTTTTCCAAGTGCTGTATTATTGGGCAAATGAACACGAAAGGACGGTTCCTTTTGTACGACTAACTTATCTTCATTAAAAAGAGGTAGTATATATTCTTTTAGAAAGTCTATATAGAGTTTTATTACTTCAGAATATTTTTCTGACTTATAGTATTTCTTATGAAAAAATGTGGCAGTGTCTGTTTCAAATATTACTTGATCCTTTTGAGAATCAGGAAATGCAAGAGATAAATTTTCTAAAGGGGTCTTAATATCAAATATTTCCTGTATCTTTTCATAAAAAGCATATTTTACTGTATCATACTTATATGTAAAAGTATCATTCTTAACCTTTTCTAATGTTAACATCTTCATAATTGTGCATCAAATAATATATATACAAAAAAAACGTATCGTTTAAAGATATCAACCTGTATTGATGTATTATGGAGCGTGTAGGATTCATTGGGGTAGGAAAACTTGGCCTATCACTTGCACTCATTGTTGAAGAAGCCGGATACAATGTTGTTTGTTTTGATAAAAGTGAAAGTCAGCGTACAAATATAAAGAATAAGACATTAAAGACAGTTGAACCGCATATTGAAACTATGCTTCAAAAGAGTTCAAATCTAACTGTAGCTGATAGCCTCAAAGAAATATATGCACTCCCTTCTATCTTCGTAGTTGTGTTAACTCCTTCTCTTTCAAACGGTTCCTACGATCATACTGCGGTAGATGATGTAGTGAATTCTCTTCTTGCAGAAAATGAGGCAAACCCTGATTATACTGATAAACTTCTTGTAATTACATGCACTGTTATGCCTCAGTATACTGCTACTATTCAAGAGAGACTTTCCAAGTATAACTATCACGTTTGCTATAGTCCTGAGTTTATTGCACAGGGTGATATTGTAAAGGGTATGAAATGCCCTGACCTTGTTCTCATTGGACATAGTTCAGAGTTTGCAAAGAAGAAGTTAACTGAACTCTACACAAAGTATGTAGTCAATACGCCTGAGGTTGCTTACATGACACCTCTAGAGGCAGAAATTACAAAGATTTCAATTAACTGCTTTCTTACAACAAAGATCTCCTTTGCAAATACAATTGGCGACCTTGTTGTAAAGGTAGGTGGCAATCCTCAACGAGTGCTAAATGCAGTCGGTTCAGATTCTCGTGTAGGTAAAAAGTTTCTACGATGGGGTCATGGCTTTGGTGGACCTTGTCTACCGCGTGACAATCGTGCTCTCTGTTACTTTTCAAAGACAATCTCTTGTAGAAATAAGATTGGTGAAGTGACTGATGAAATTAACATTGACCATTTGAAGAATCTTTTAGATTATATTGTATCAATCAATACTGAAAAGAAGCCACTTTTCTTCAATGGTGTTGTCTATAAGAAGAATACAACGATTCTTGAAGAGTCACAGCAGCTTGAACTTGCAAAGGAGGCAGTTAAGTTAGGTATGAAGGTTGTTATTCATGATAGTGAATCTGTACTAAAGTCACTTGAAAGCCTTTATGGAGATAGATTTACTTATGTATATGAACTTGGTGGAACCGAATCAAGCAACTACCTTGACTTAAATGAATATATACAGTAAATAGTAATGCTGAATGCATCTACAGAAACAAATGATTTAGATACTTTTTATAGTAAACTTATTACTAAAGAATCTCAGTCTGGAAAAATGCGATGGAATGCAATTTGTGAAGATATCACAAATATTTATCTGAGTGATTTTAAAGGAGTTGAGAATAGTCTAGATCACGATACATTTTTAAATATATTATTTAGTCCAAAAGACAAAAGAGAGAAACTAACTACTCTATTTACTGATGTAAAACATAGAGATTTTTTTATGAACGTGGTCTATATTGGTATAGATGATCCAAAGGATTGGGATAAATGGGTGTCTACTTATAGATATTAATATTAGATATTAATATGCAAATAGATTACATATCAATAGGTGAAGAATGTTCTCCGTGCTTTTTATTAAAAGCATGTAATTTACGTACAGTTGCATATCCATTTGATTGGAATGTAGTTCCGGTTAATACTATGATACAATGTGTTGATGAAGATTTCAAAAATTTTCATAAAGGGTTAACTTTAAATGATACTGGTCAACGTGTAATTGATTCATATGGTATTCAATTTCCTCATGATTACCCAGTATATAATGTAAATCCTCAACCGAAAGATTCATTTATTGATCCTGACGGTGTATTTTATATTGAAAAGAAAATTGTTAGTAATTTTCATGAGTTTACAGATAAAGTATATGAAAAATATGATCGACGAATCAAACGTTTCTATGATGCACTAAATAGTAGGCGTAATACAGTACTTATATATAGTGGGCATAAAGATAATATTGAAAGAATTCTTATATTTTTCATAAATAAATTCAATAAATCTAATATAGCCTTATTGTATATTAATCATGGTGAATGGGAATCAAGTTTATGCTATTTAAATGAAGAGCCTATTACAGTTAAGTTTACAGAAGAAGCAGCAGAAGGAAGATATAAAGATATGAAGGTACTTCTTGATTTGGCTATTAAACGTTTTTCCCATAATGCTTTGCAATAAACATTGTGTGCCAACCTAGTTCTTTCTCCATTTTCTTCAAGTAGACTGGATCAAGATCTTTGAAGGGGGTATCTGGAATAAACTTATTCTCCTTATAAGAGGGAATATCCCAGATAAAGATATGGTCCTTCCAGATACTCTGTACAGATAGGGAAGGACTTACTAACTCCTTAATCTCATCAAATGTATATGTATAAGTTACAGGACATCCTGATTGTGCCTCTGAGTAATTCTGAATAAGACTATCTGCAGATGAAAAATCCCATGCATTATAGTCTCGCATTAACCAAAATAGTTTATAAGAAAAGCGCGAATACAGCATACAGCGAACCTCACCATCTTCTTTCAGGTACTTGGGAATCTTTTCAAACACTGCCTTTGGATTAGGCGTATGATGAATGACTCCAAAACTGTAAACAAGATCAAATGAATTAAGATATGATTCTGGAAGAATCGTATCAAGTTCTTCAATATTGCCTTGAAAAAAGGTGCCTGTAAGTCCGTGAACTTCAAAGTTCTTCTTACAGAGTGCAAGGCTGTTTTCAGTAAGATCAATGCATACTACATTGGCACCCGCCTTAGCAAATTGAATGGCATCTGTTCCCATGCCGCATCCAAGTTCAAGGATATTTTTTCCCTTCCAGCGATTTAACTCGAGGAACTCATATTTATGAGATTCAGCACGATACTTCTTTGCTGCCACTTCATCAAAAAACTCTACAGTATCTTGTGGCTTATCACTGTGTCGAATATTACAAGGACGACTATTCCAAAAAGTGTGGACATCTTTGATTGTTGCCATCTATATCAATTGTATATTTAATCTTTAAATCTTATATTTAAAGATTAAAATAGTATCATTAGTATTATTATGCCAATTATTAATTATATGAATCAATATCCAGTAGAAATATCAAGTGATACACTTATAAAAACTCCCATAACATTTAACCCAGATGGTAGATATTTTGAACCTGAATCAGTTGCATATTTTTATGATTTAATCAAGTCAAAATTTGGAACAAATCCTTGTAATATTGTCGATATTGGTGCACAATCTGGACTATATACACTATATGCAAAATATATGCAAAACTGTAGGTTCTATTCATTTGAACCAAATACTGATACATTTGAACTGTTAAAAGAAAACTGCAAGTTAAACAACATAACAAACGTAAAATTGCATAATATGGGTCTTGGAAATAAAATAGAAACACTTTCATTGAAAATTCCTAGGAGAGCAGATGAATCTGGATTATGCTGTTTAGGTAATTCTCCAATTCGATTTTCAGATTATACTAAGAAAGAAATAAACGTTACAACTCTTGATACTGAATTCTATGAAAGAAATATACCAATTCATTTCATAAAATGCGATACAGAAGGCTGGGAGGCTTTTATATTAGAAGGTGGTGAAAAGAGCATAACTACTTATAAACCTGAAATCTTTTTAGAAGTATGCGATGATAATCTTAAACAATGTTCTCAAACAAGGGAAAATCTCTTCTCAATCTTAGAACAATATGGCTATAAATATGTAACTACTATTAATAATGAGAATTTTCACTTTACGTATAATTTTGACAAATCCAGATAGTGTTAGCAATTTCTTTAAATTTTAAGTTTAAGAATGTAGGATCAAGTACATCATGTCTATATATTCTTTCAAACCCCTGTTCTGTCATATAGTTCACAATATTTGTTTCACTGCACTCTTCTGCATTTTCGTAAAAATGTCCATCTGCTTCAATTGTAAGCCATACAACCTTTTCTTTTAGAAAATCACCTGCACCCTTAATAATATTTAAATCAGATCCCTGAGCATCTATTTTAATGTGTTCAATATAGTCAAGTGAATCAGGCAATAGTTTGAAAAAATCTGCAAGATTATACACAGGAACAGGTACTACTTTATTAATTGTATAACCACTTCTCTTGAAAAAATCATCATTCGGTTTGAATAAACTACTACATCCCTCATCTCCGCTTATATCATAAAAATTCAGTGTTTGTGGAGTTTCATTATTTGAGAGTGCTGCTGGAATAATAAAGAAATTTTTATTAAGATAAGGATTCTCAAAGTTCATCCAACCACGATAGCGATTGTATCGCCTTGTATTTGGATCTAATAAAAAGGAGAGTGTATCAGGATTCGGTTCAAATCCAAAGACTAATAAATCAGACTGATTATTTAACCATTTTAGTGAATAGGGTGCATTATATGAGAGTCCAATATCAATTTTTACATGCTTTATTGTATCAGGTATTTGTATCTTATTATCACTAAATACTATATTTGATTTCTCACAGAGTTCTCTTAATTCCATAGTATACTGAATATTAATAACTTTAAGTATTATGTATAAATTCTTGTAGGGTAGAAATATCTGTCATAAAGTTTGGGTATTTTTCTAAAAATGCATTCAGTTTCTGAGTCATTGGTTCTAGTTTTTGTTCTAAAAACTCACGTGTTACTTCATTCCAAGAGTTTACAACTAAACATGGATATATATCATAGAGTTTATCAAAGGCAGTATTACTTCTTAATACAATAGGTATAGAGCGTAAATAAATGGCTTCAAAGAATCGATGCGTTGAACGACCTACACCTGCAGGAGAAAGTGTATAATATGATTCATGAGTTTTTTCATAATTAATCCATACAGGCACCTTACCACAATGAACAGATACTTGTTTTTCATATGTATTCTTATTTAAATTAAGTACAAATTCGGCATTACCTAATTGTTGAGTACAGTCGATACGTTCTGGGAGTCCATCTGAATAGCAGAGTAAGCATAAATATTTTTTCTCTGCGCACTTTACAGATTCATCAAGTAAAATTTTATGAGAAAATCCTCTATGATGAGGAGTACTTTCTTCGCCATCACGAATACCTAGTGGTAGTTGATGTATCTGAGGATGGTCATATATATTATTTGTTATAAAAATATTATATGCACATGAGAGAAGTTGTGTTAGTAAATCTTTAGGAGCAAAGGGTTCATAGACTAAATACCAGTTAACTTTTATGTTATTTTGTATCAATAGATTACAACATTCATTGACCTTTTCAATAAATCTAAATGAATGCGGATATAGAAATACAGTAGCATTATCTTGTAAGGATGAAATATAGTTTCTATCTAATTCAATATCTCTCTGTTCGGCATAATCAAAATAGATTGAAAAGTCTGCATTAACAGCATATCCAATACATGATAAATGAAAAGTAAATGTATCGTTGTATTTATTTCGAAGCGCAAGATATGGAGAATTATTAGTAAACTCATTACGAATATCATTAATCTTTTCCTTGTAAAAAGGACTTAACTTATCTGTAAGTTGATATACATTATCAGGATCATCTATCCACTTCTTTTTACTAAATGGATGAACTGCTGGATACATTGATACATAAATTTCGAGTAGATCTCCTGGTAGAGCATTTTTATCATATTTATGAAGAGCATCAACAAAAACACAACTCTTACAGTTCTCTCTTACAAAATCCTGACCCACCTTCTCTTCAGTTTCACCATAACTAGCATTTCTTAAAAGAGAAAAAAATGCACCAAAACTTGCCTTTTTCCAGATGGCAGGTTGTAAGGAAAAGAAGTATCCACTCTCTATTTCATATAAGCCATCATGAGCATCTGGTTTTACAGATGTCCAGCACATGGCTCTATCTTTATTTCCACAATTAAATCTCAATTGATCTATATCCTCTTTTTCCATTCGTTTAATAAAATGACTTAGTAAGTCTTTATCGACGAAATCAACTAATATATTATTATCACAGTGAAATAAAATATAGTCTTCATCAATCATATTTATTAGATTGAGTATTCTAGAACCAAATGGCATTCCTTGAGGGTATTCATATATTTTATAAAATTCAAAGCGACCCGTCAAATAATTTATAATACTTGACTTATTATCAATAGATAAACATACTTTTATTCCAGGAAAATATTTCAGTATCCTTTCCATACAAATACGTAATATAAAATCATATTCTGTATTAGAATGTATGAGCATAACAGTGTTTTCAAGCATACTATAGTATAACTTTATATTCTATACTTTAAATACTCTTATTATCAAAATATTCATTCCAATAGGTATATGTTTTATAATCATTTGGTGTTCCCCAACAGAGATAGTTCTTAACTTCAAAGACCTTTACTTTATATCCCTTTTGTATGAGAGGATTCAGAAGATTATCTACATAAAACTCACCATTCGTACGAATATTCTTTTCATAGATTTCTGAAAGCCCTTCACGATAAATAGATGCCTTTCTAAAAAACATTGTTCCAATAATACAGTGCTTTGCTTCTCTATCGGTAAACTGTTTCTTTATTGAGACATCCTTTATAAATCCATCTGCATCTACATCCAGCCATGCGTACATGTGTGGATAGAGTTTACTTGTAGGGTTATTCGTAAAGGACCAGACAATTACATCAATTGAAGGATCATCTACAAGTTTGTAATATTCACTTGGATTATAATAGACTCCATTATCGCAAGCAGATATTAGAATTGATTCTTCATTTGCTATAGCCAATTGTGATAGAGCAATGTCACATGTACATGCTTGTCCTTCTGTTACAACCTTAATTGAAAGTACTGATGCATTCTTAAATGAGCCTACAAGTGTGTCTTCAAGTAAATATGTCTTCAGGTGGTCTTCTAGACAAATAAAGACAGTCTGTTTTGAAGGTGGTAGACAATCAACTGCCTGTATAACCATTGGCTTATCATCTACAGGAAGTAGTGGTTTGGGAAGAGTATACCCTTGCATCTGAAAGCGGCTACCAGCACCTGCCATTGGAAGAATTAAGATAGTATTCTCAATACCACGAAATTCTAGTGGTGCAACTTTTCTATCAGAAAAGAATTGAGACCATGTCTTATAGATTTCTAGATCATTGGGTGTACCCCATTGTAACATCTTCTCAATTTCAAAGATGCGCACTTTTAGTGAATCCTGTACCATCAATTTATAGACAAGACTTACATAATACTCTCCATTTAGATTCATATCGAGATCCATGAGCATTTGAAAATACTTCTTAACTAGGGCCCCACTTCTAAAATAATAGGTTCCATTTGAGGCATACTCTGACATTTTATCTGTCGTAAATGGTTTCTTTTCCTGTATGTCTGTAACCCATAGATCAGTATGTTTCATAAATGCATAGTTGTCAGAACCAAGCATATGAGGATGAAATCCAATATAAGATGCAATCCCTCCATCAGCCTCTTTACTACGCATCTCTTTTAAGAAGTCTCTATATCTCCACTGCGTTCCATAATCACAGTAACTAACAATTACTTCTTCATCATCAGAAAGTGTATCAAATATAAAGGATACTGCATGAACAGGCCCCTTGCGACCCTTCATTGGAACGGAAACTATAGTCGCATCAGGAACCTTCTGTAAGAGAAGTTCTCGCATGGGTGTTTTTTCAAGATGCTCTTCATTACAGATAAATATAAAGTCGGTTTCTCCAGGAAATAAATCGATCACGTGATAAATCATAGGACTGCCATCTACCTGAATAAGAGGTTTTGGTTCTGTATATCCTGCATTGAGAAAACGATTACCAATGCCAGACATAGGAATGATTACCTTCATTTTAAAATAACATTAAACAATCTGTTTAGACAGTTTCTCTAGGTCACATACATATGGGCTATTAAGACCATGGTCAAGTGGAGTAAGTTCTGACTCTTCTGCCCATATAGAAATCATGGGAAAATCTTGGGAAAATCCGGCCACTGCAGAAGCCGCAACCTTAAGTTCATACTTCCCATCCTTATAGTCATTTATCTCTCCAATCTGACCATTATACGTAGCCCTTGAATAAAGAGGATACTTCCCTCCATGAGGAGCAAGAGAGCAGACATCATCGTATGAAACATGTGTATGGTTCATTGAAAAGGCAAAACGAGCATTAATTGTAATAAAATGAGGAGTTAAGAGGCAATTTACTCTTGTATCAGTATTTGCAAATAAGCAATTACACATACCACCTCCAATAACACCCGCGATCTTCTTAGCATTTGTAAAGAGAACAATCTTCTCAGCCATAGTCAAATCCTCACAGAATACTTCCTCATAGTTTTTTCCCTTGAGAAACTCAACAAGTACGTCTTCATTGATGCACTTTCTACGGGTTGTATAGTTTGTACCAATATTATCTTGATTCTTAGACAGCCATGAGCGTCTTGAAACATAGATATTCGGCTTAGTCGCTATACTATCTACAAGACTCATTGCACCAGTCTGCATCTTCTTCCACACTTCAAAGGCTAGAGGATGAGGTGTAGAATTTGATTGACCGCCATGTGTCATTGAGAGTCCAACATACAGTTTCTCATAGAGTACTCCAGCCTCTGCAAATTTCCACGAAGTAATACCCAGAAGTTCTAAACTCTCACGGACAAACTGAGGTAGTTCCTTCTTAGAGGGATGCGATGTTGCAATAAGTAACTCTAACTCAGGAATCTTCTCCTTTATCTTAAAATAATAGTAGAGATAGGGTAGTGAATCATAGAGAAAGTGGAAATAATTATCGACGTTGTAACAGAAGAAGAAGACAGGTCTTGAGTATTGAGTTGATTCCTCAAGTATAGGGAGAATTCCATTATATTGATTATTATCATAGAAACTATCACGCTGCAGAGACATAACTCGCTCATCATATGGTGCTACTAAATCCTTTCCATAAAGAAGCATATTTGGATAGTGAAGGTTGCGCCCAGTCAACAGAACATATGGAAATAACTTATATCCAATTTTTCGTGATTCAAAAGAGTCGAGATAAGTAATATCTTCTTGTGAACGAATTGATTGGATAGTTGTCATTATCTACTTAATATTTTATTCTTTAAATAATAAGATGCGTGCTTTTTCCTTTGGGTCATCTTCAAGAGTATGCTGTTGTGCCTCTCCTATCTCAAGACATTCTTTATCAAAACCTGCAGTTATATAGGAATAAAACATCTGCTCTATAAAATCTGCAGATTTACTTGAAGTAGAGATAATATAGTATTGATTCTTACTGTAAAGAATACTTGGCAGTTTTCCATTCCACTTCAATTTATAGTCTGCAAGACTCTCATCTTCAAGATTACAAACAGCAGGTCCTAAGAATAGATGAAAATCGGGTGTATATCTATATAATGCAGATTTGCTCAAATTACAAGATAAAAGAAAAGACGGTTTAATAAAATGAGCAGAACCCAGTTGTGAGTAAAGAAGATGCATGCATTTTATATCAGATGACTTCTTATTAAGTAGAGAAAATGCAGTATCTACTGTTTCTATAACTTCATTGATTGACTCTCCAAGAAAAATAACACCATGATTTGCTAAGAAGATAATAGACTCTGAAGAATAATTTTTAACTATATAGTCGCCAAGTGCTTGGCCTGGTTGAAAATAAGGTACAAAAAGAGCAGTAGGAAAGAGAGCCCTGAATCCTCCAAAATCTCTTGAGCATAAATCCTTCATCATTGGAGTTGGATGTATATGAATAATATACTTTGGCGGAAGTAAATGAAAGAAAATCTCCATACTAGGTTTTCCAGGAAGATCACCCGAAATGATGGAATTGTCTATAGGTATCTCTATATTACTAAGTCTATCTAATGAGCAGATAACATACCCTTTTGATTCTGTCGTTTCTGCCATTGCAAACCCAGATTTTTTAATGATAAGTTCAGTACCTGTCTTTACAGATATGTTTCCTCCTGTAGCCTGTACATAGTCAATGCATGCCCCAAAAAGTTTTGATAAATAGATGTATTCTGAAACACCAGTGGATACCATGATTCTAATAGTCTGTACTAAAAATAGTATTGATAGTTTAGACTGCAGATTTTTTGGTTATTCATAATTATAAAACATGATTAGAAAAATAATAAATTGTAATACACCTGTTGTTCCATCTTGAAATGCAGTTGTAGGAACAAAGTAGAGATTATCTTGTAGGGATTTCAGTTTTAATGATAGTTCAGAAGAGGTAATTGTATTCTTTAATGTATAGGAAATTAAGGAATTTGATTTTAAGGAGGAATCAGAAAAGAAGTCACAGAAAGGATGTACAATTGAAGAAAGGATTGGCGTCATTTCAACTTTCACAACAAGTTCTGAGTTTACAAGGAAATATGTTATAATTATATCTGCAGAATCCTTTTGTGGTTGAATATACTTATCAGAATCCTCTTTTCTTTTTAAGATAGTCTCCATTATTTTGTCAAGTGTATAGTTTCTCTCCTTCATGTCCCTCTTTACCTTCCAATCAATCTTCAAATGCTCTTCAGTATTTAAGAAGATTTTTAGATCAAGATCTTTTAAGAGATTTTTTTTATATAGAGTATGCAGCCCGCATAGAATAAGAAAGGGTTTTGCACATGTTATTTTCTCTTGTAAAAATTTACCAGTATTATGGTCATACTCTACTAAGGAAACGTTATTTCCTATCTTTAATCTCAATACATCTTCAGACATTCTTTCAAGATTATTTGCATCTGGATTAAGATGTGTATACTGTTTCCAGTTTTCATCATGGCGCTCCCATTTATGATACGAATCTGTCTCAATTGATAAGTATGATTCTTGTGGTAAGATTTCCTGTATATAGTTCATAAACGTTGATTTTCCAGATGCAGAATCGCCTGCAATAGCAATTACTTTACAATCAGAAAGTGATACTTTATATGAAATAGCCACTCGTAGTACACTTATATTTTTCCCTGTAAGATAGTTATAAAGAAAATGTTCTGATTGATATTCATGTGAATAAGATAAAGAGTTAAATAAACTACAATACTCTTTCATAATATGATATGAACCTATTGCAAAATGGTCATTATAGCTTGATGAGTCTATATCAAAGCCTGTTGGTATACATAGTTCAGTTGTTGATATTTTCTGAAGGATACTACAAAATTCATCTGGACTTATAAGGAGTTTAATATCAGGTCGTATTCTTATAACAAAGTCATATATATCTGGTATAAAAGAAAAGCATTTTTGTATTCTGTACCACTGAATAATACTATTTTTCTGTTTTCTTGATAAGTTGTCTGGAATAGGTGGAAGATTTGTATCAATTAGGATAAGTTTATATCTGGGGTTTTTAAGTATAGTGAGAAAGGTTTCGGGATTAAACATCTCATTTGCATAGTTCTCTTGAATATTCTCTTTTGGGAAATATATATAAATATCATAGTCTAAAAATGTATCTAGAGAATCCAGATATAGCTTTAGATTTTTAGAGAACTGTCGTGGTATACCTGTAATAAGAAAGGCTACACGCATTATAAGTATTCTATATTTTAAGATACTGTAAACTACGCAAGTAGAGTTATACTATATAAAGAATAATCTACAAATAAATAACCAGATATAACATGAGTGATATTTTTAACTCAGACCCTAAGAATAATCCAGCCCAGCATATATATGATAGCTTTAACTCATTTATCTTTTCAAATGACATTCGGATTATGGGGAAACTACTACATCGATTTAGTTTCTTTGAGAAGACAAAGCATCTAGCAGGAGATATAGTTGAAGTCGGAGTTTTTAAGGGTTCTGGTGTTGCATCATGGTTGAAAATGATTGAAATTTATATGCCCCATTCAAATCGTAAGGTTATTGGATTTGATATATTTGATAGTAAAGAGAATATATTTACATCATTTAAAAATGGCGATCGTATGACGGCTGTACTCGACCGTACTACAAAGAATGATTTATCATTGCAGAAGGTTACAGATAGTTTAGAGCAAACAAAGATAAGCTCTTCTAAATTCATACTTGTTCAAGGTGATGTATGTAAAACTGCAAAGACATTTGTTGAATCTAATCCTGGATTTAGAATTTCACTCTTATATATTGATTTAGACTTAGATGAGCCAGTGTATCATTCTCTAATGAATTTATGGGATAGGATTGTTCCTGGCGGTTATATTGTATTTGATGAGTATGAATATCATAAGTTTGATGAATCATGCGGAGTTGACAGATTCTTAAGGGAAAAGAACATAGAGTATTCAATTGAGACAACAAACTTTATTGGACCAACTGCATTTATGATAAAGAAGATGAACAAGGTTTAAAACATACATACTATAATAAACAATGCAGGATATTACTTATTTATTATATACACATACAGAATATGATGATATATTTCAGATTCATATAAAAAAATTAGTAGAGTTCTTTCCATCTATAAACTATGCAATATGCATAGACAATACTAACCTTTTTGTTGAAAAATATGCTTCTATATATAAACCGATACAGGTTTATCAATATGATACAAATGCACCATATGCAGAAAGACTAAGAAGTGTTATATCACAAATAAAGACCCCATATCTAATATTAGGTCATGAAAAAAATGTGCTAACAGGTCCAGTAAATAATAATATTATGATAGACTTACTTAATATTATGCGTGAAAAAAATATTGATCAACTTCGTCTAATGGTATCTGGAATACCATACCCAGTATTTGATAATAATATTATTCATAAAATAACAGAAGGCTATTTTATGAGTATTGTACCAGCTATTTGGAAAGTTAATAGTTTATTAAATATACTGAATAAATACAGTCATCTTTCTTATAAACAATTTGAGTTGGACGATGTTCAAAATGAAACAAAGAAACTTAATAACTATTATATATCAACGCCGCATGATTCTTTATTTTCAAAAGAAGGTATTGCATTATCATACATATATCCAGTAATACATCTTACTTTTAGAGGAAAATGGTGGTGTACAAATAATCATAAGCCCTTTATTGAGAAATTCTTGACAGAATTTAATATCGATATTAATACTCGCGGGGCATACTATGAAGATGACTTTGCTAATACAGATAATATTTATAAAGATGTTGTATTATTGATTCACAGTCATACTGATTTTATTGATATTTTAATACCTGCATTATATCGTATCAAAAAAAATTGGAAAAATATATCAATCTGTTTATGTGTTAATGATATTTCGGCAATAAAAGAAAAACTCTCAGATGACTTAGAAATTAAATATATGCATCAATATTCTGAAGGAGATGCATTTTTAGGAAGATTTTTACACCCTCTACAAACTATTAAAGAGTCACATATTATATTTAATCTTGAAGTTAATGTTCTTATAGACCCTGTAAATGAATCATTTTTTAAAGAAATATTTACTACTATGAAAACTAATAATATAGATCAGATTCGTCTTATGCCATGTGGGATTGAAAAACGATTTCTTGAGCAAAAAGAAATAAATCCAATAGAAAATCTATTAACAGTTGATGATTTTAGTTTCGGCACAACTCTTTGGAAGAAAACAGCATTTATAGATCTATGTTCTAAATTCAAGGATAAGTCATACCGATTTATTGAAAGTGATGATGTTAACCAATATATTAAAGAATCTTTTAAAAGTTATGCAATAAATACTAAAGATACATATAAAATAATGGCATTTGGTCATAATTACTGTCCTGCATTCCCATTCGTTCATATGACAAAAAAAGGAAAATGGAGACTATTTGGAGAGTTTCAACAAACGGCTATTCTAAATTTTTGCAATGAGTTTAATCTTGATGTATTTGACCGTGGGGTATCTGAGGATTGATGAAATCACATTGGAGTAAAACTCCAATATTGAAACTTGTTTCAATGTGATTTCTGAAGTAAGTTCCGAAAATAAATTTATTCTCGGCAAAAATCTCACGAAGTGAGATAACCGCACAATAAATCATGATGATATTAATGTCAGATACAATAACAAATAATATATTTGCGAAATGCCTCTTCTGTACAGTAAATTTTTCAGAGTCTTTATAAATTTATATCATATTATGACATAAATTTATTTTTGCATTTATTGTTTGATTTTTGCCGAGAATAAATTTATTTTCGGAACTTACTTCAGAAATCACATTGGAGT
>Ga0214919_10005707_pt1 | contig 17483 bp, 11 predicted proteins | sample LL1503_MetaG_FD_177994 | JGI IMG/M metagenome (GOLD analysis project Ga0214919, IMG submission 177994) | Freshwater microbial communities from Lake Lanier, Atlanta, Georgia, United States - LL-1503 | ecosystem: Environmental > Aquatic > Freshwater > Lake | place: USA: Georgia | collected...
GGTTGATGCTTTTCCCGCAGCGGCCCGGCCGGGCCGCCGAGCCCGGCTGCCTTTTCGCGGGTCGCAAGCAAGGGCTGTAAGGGCTAACCACTCACCCGGGCGGCCTGCGCGCACCAAACCGGTGCCAAGCCACCCCAATGACGCCAAAACACGCAACCCTGCTTGAAAAAGGGGTTTTTGCCCCCATGTGGGCGCAATCCCTTGATTGAATTTGTTTTTTTTGCGAGATAGAACATGTCTGACCCCCAGCACAACCCGGCTGCAGCTGCGCAACCATCGCCCCCTGCGGCGGACGATGGCCAAGCCCCCCAGGCCCAGGCCCCCTTACCAGACAGCCCCGTGGAAGACCCGATGAGCGTCTTGCAAGCCGAGTTGGCCATGGTCAAAGCCCAAAACGCCGATCTGGCAGACCAGTTTCTGCGCGCCAAGGCCGAGGTCGAAAATGCCCGCCGCCGCGCCGATGAAGAGGTGTCCAAAGCGCGCAAATTTGCGGTCGAGGCTTTTGCCGAAAGCCTGCTGCCCGTGGCCGACAGTCTGACCGCAGGCTTGGCCATTGCCGACGCCACAGCCGAGCAATTGCGCGAAGGCTCCGAGGCCACGCTGCGCCAACTCAAAAGCGCCTTGGAGCGGCACAAAGTCATTGAAATCAACCCCGAAGCGGGTACCAAATTTGACCCACACCAGCACCAGGCCATCTCGGTGGTGCCCGCCGAGCAAGAGCCCAATACCGTGGTCATGGTGCTGCAAAAAGGCTACTTGATCGCCGATCGGGTGCTGCGCCCGGCCCTGGTCACCGTCACGGCCCCCAAGTAATCCAACTGCTGGGCACTTGAAATCCACCGACTTATCCACAGTTATTCAACATCGTTTCACAGGGACCCAAGGCGCCAGCCCCAAGGTCGAACAGGAGTAAAAAAATGGGAAGAATCATTGGCATTGACCTGGGCACCACCAACTCGTGCGTGGCCATCATGGAAGGCAACACCACCAAGGTGATTGAAAACGCCGAAGGCGCGCGCACCACCCCGTCCATCATTGCGTACCAAGAAGACGGCGAAATTTTGGTCGGCGCATCCGCCAAACGCCAAGCGGTGACCAATCCGCGCAACACCTTGTACGCCGTCAAGCGCCTGATTGGCCGCAAATTTGACGAAAAAGAGGTGCAAAAAGACATCAACATGATGCCCTACACCATCGCCAAAGCCGACAACGGCGACGCCTGGGTGGAAGTGCGTGGCAACAAATTGGCCCCACCCCAAATCAGCGCTGAAATTTTGCGCAAGATGAAGAAAACCGCCGAAGACTACCTCGGCGAAGAAGTCACCGAGGCCGTCATCACCGTCCCTGCTTACTTCAATGACGCCCAGCGCCAAGCCACCAAAGACGCGGGCCGCATCGCTGGTTTGGATGTCAAACGCATCATCAACGAACCCACCGCAGCGGCCCTGGCTTTCGGTCTGGACAAGACCGAAAAAGGCGATCGCAAAATTGCCGTTTACGACTTGGGCGGCGGCACCTTTGACGTGTCCATCATTGAAATCGCCGACGTCGATGGCGAAAAGCAATTTGAAGTGCTGTCCACCAACGGTGACACCTTCTTGGGCGGCGAAGATTTTGACCAACGCATCATCGACTTCATCATTGCCGAGTTCAAAAAAGACCAAGGCGTCGACCTGTCCAAAGACGTGTTGGCCTTGCAACGCCTGAAAGAGTCGGCCGAAAAAGCCAAGATCGAGCTGTCCTCTTCGGCCAGCACCGATGTCAACCTGCCCTACATCACGGCCGACGCCACCGGTCCCAAGCACTTGAACGTCAAGCTGACCCGCGCCAAACTGGAACAGTTGGTGGAAGAGCTGATCGAGCGCACCATTGCGCCTTGCCGCACCGCCATCAAAGACGCTGGCGTGTCGGTGGGCGACATCGACGACGTCATTTTGGTCGGCGGCATGACCCGCATGCCCAAGGTGCAAGACAAGGTCAAGGAATTCTTTGGCAAAGAACCCCGCCGCGACGTCAACCCTGACGAAGCCGTGGCCGTGGGTGCGGCCATCCAAGGCCAGGTGCTCTCAGGTGACCGCAAAGACGTGCTGTTGTTGGACGTGACGCCGCTGTCCCTGGGCATTGAAACCTTGGGCGGCGTGATGACCAAGATGATCACCAAGAACACCACCATCCCGACCAAGTTTGCGCAAACCTTCTCTACCGCCGATGACAACCAGCCAGCGGTCACCATCAAGGTCTACCAAGGCGAGCGTGAAATGGCGTCTGGCAACAAGAGTTTGGGCGAGTTCAACCTGGAAGGCATTGCGCCAGCTGCGCGGGGTACACCGCAAATTGAGGTGTCTTTTGACATCGACGCCAATGGCATTCTGCATGTGGGCGCCAAGGACAAAGCCACTGGCAAAGAAAACAAAATCACCATCAAGGCCAACTCGGGTTTGAGCGAAGCTGAAATTCAACAGATGGTGAAAGACGCCGAGTTGAATGCCGCCGAGGACAAGAAAAAGCTCGCCGAGGTGCAAGCGCGCAACAGCGCCGAGGCATCCGTGCACAGCGTCAAAAAGTCACTCACCGAGCATGGCGACAAGATCGACGCCAGCGACAAGGAAAAAATCGAAGCCGCGATCAAAGACCTGGAGGAAACCCTCAAGGGCGATGACACCGCAGCCATCGAAGCCAAAACCGAAACGCTGATGACGGTCTCGCAAAAGCTGGGCGAAAAGGTGTATGCCGATATGCAGGCCCAGCAGGCTGCAGCGTCCGCTGCGCCATCCGGTGGCGAGTCCGCCAAACCAGCCGATGACAATGTGGTGGACGCCGAGGTCAAAGAGGTCAAAAAAGGCTGACCGACCCTGCCCACCACATCCGCCGCGCTGTGCCTGTTTGCAGGTCAGCGCGGTTTGCTTGTTTTAACCGCCAACCCTTGATCTGCACCACACCATGGCCACCAAACGCGACTACTACGAAGTTTTGGGTGTTCCCAAAAACGCCAGCGAAGAAGAGATCAAAAAATCCTATCGCAAACTGGCGATGAAGTTCCACCCTGACCGCAATCAGGGAGATGCCAGCGCTGAAGTGAAGTTCAAAGAGTGCAAGGAAGCCTACGAGATGCTGTCGGACGCTGAAAAGCGCGCCGCCTATGACCAATACGGACACGCCGGGGTCGACCCCAATATGCGTCCCCCCGGCGGTGGGGCCGGATTCGCCGATGCCTTTGGAGACATTTTTGGCGACATCTTTGGCCAAGCCCGGCGCCAACAAGGTGGTCGCCAGGTGTTTCGCGGCAACGACCTGAGCTACGCCATGGACGTCACGCTGGAAGAAGCGGCGGCGGGCAAGGACGCACAAATTCGCATCCCCAGTTTTGATGAGTGCGACACCTGCAACGGCAGCGGCGCCAAGCCTGGCACCTCTGCCAAAACCTGCGGCACCTGCCAAGGCAGCGGGCAAGTGCAAATGCGCCAAGGTTTTTTCAGCGTTCAACAAACCTGCCCGCATTGTCGCGGCACAGGCAAGATCATTACCGACCCGTGCACACCATGCCACGGCAACGGCAAGATCAAAACCCACAAGACTTTGGAAGTCAAAATCCCAGCGGGCATCGACAACGGCATGCGCATCCGCAGCACTGGCAACGGCGAGCCCGGGACCAATGGTGGCCCCCCAGGGGATTTGTTCATCGAGATCCGCACGCTCAAGCACGATATTTTTGAGCGCGATGGCGACGATTTGCACTGCGCCGTGCCCATCAGCATGACCACCGCTGCCTTGGGCGGCGAAATTGCTGTGCCCACACTCCAAGGCGAGGCCGCGATCGATTTGCCCGAAGGCACTCAAACGGGCAAGCAATTTCGCTTGCGCGGCAAAGGCATCAAAGGCCTGCGCGCAACCTTCCCAGGCGACTTGTATTGCCACATCACGGTGGAGACGCCCGTCAAACTCACCGAGCACCAGCGCAAACTGCTCAAAGACCTGGACGAGTCGCTGAAAAAAGGGGGCGACAAACACTCGCCCAACGAAAAGGGCTGGGCCGACAAGTTGCGCAGCTTTTTCAATTGACAGTCAACGCCATGGCGACCACACTCAAGCCATGGCAGTAACCCTTCAATTCATCGGTGGTGCGGACAGCGTCACCGGTTCCAAATACCTGGTTCGCAGCGGCTCCCAATCGCTGATGGTTGACTGCGGTTTGTTCCAAGGCTTCAAGCAACTGCGATTGCGCAATTGGGACCCCTTGCCCGTGGCCAACGACAGCATCGACGCGGTCATCCTCACCCATGCCCACCTCGATCACAGTGGTTATGTGCCCAAATTGCAGCGCGACGGTTTTACCGGAAAAGTGCATGTGAGTGCGGGCACGCGCGACCTGTGCAAAATTTTGTGGCCCGACAGCGGCCACTTGCAAGAAGAGGATGCTTTTTTCGCCAACCGACACGGATTGAGCAAACACAGCCCGGCCGAACCCTTGTACAACCGGCAAGACGCAGTCAACAGCTTGGCCTTGCTCCAAAGCCATCCGTGGGGTCAGCGTTTTTCACCTTTGACAGGCTGGCACGCCACGTTCACTTCGGCCGGGCACATCTTGGGCGCGAGCAGTTTGTTGCTGGAAGTGGGCGAGCGGCGCATTTTATTCAGCGGCGACTTGGGCCGACCCGATGACTTGATCATGAACCCACCCCAAGACCCACCGGCGGCCGACACGGTGCTGATCGAATCCACCTACGGCAACCGCGTGCACCCGCACGAAGACGCCATGGCCGAGTTGGCCCCGGCCTTGCAGCGTGCAGCTGCGCGCTCTGGTGTGGTGGTGATCCCCGTGTTCGCCGTGGGGCGCGCCCAGGCCATCTTGCACGCCATCGCCACCTTGAAAGCGCGCGGCGAAGTGGCGCACCACCTGCCGGTGTTTTTGGACAGCCCAATGGCGGTGCACACCACGGACTTGTTTCGCCATCACCCCGACGGCCACCGCTTGAACGCAGCCGAACTGCAGGCCATGCAAGACGTGGCCGTGATGGTCGAGAGCGTGCAAGACTCCAAGGCCTTGGCCAAACGCCATGGGCCCAAGGTGATTTTGTCGGCCAGCGGCATGGCAACAGGCGGGCGGGTGCTGCATCACCTGAACTTGTACTTGCCCGACCACCGCAACATGGTCATCCTCACCGGTTATCAAGCACCGGGCACGCGCGGCGCGTCGCTGGCGTCGGGCCAACCCAGTGTGCGCATCCACGGACGCGATGTGGAGGTCAAAGCCGAGGTGGTGTGCATGTCATCGGCTTCCGCCCATGCCGACAGCGTGCAGTTGCTGCAATGGCTCTCGCGCATGCCCGCACCACCGTCGCAGGTGTATGTGGTGCATGGGGAGGCCGCCGCCAGCGATGCTTTGCGCTGGAAGATCGAACACGACTTGGGTTGGCGTGCGCGGGTGCCCGATCACTTGAGCGTGTGGCCTTTGTGAAACTCGCCGGCCTTTGATCGGCTGGCCACGCACACCATGGGCGTGCGGTTTTAAAAAAACCGGTCGAGCAATTTGCGCGAGTGGCGGTCCAATCGGGCAAGGTCGCGGATCAGGTACTGCACGCCATGGGCATCGGCAACCAACCAAGTTTGGCTGCTCATGCGGCGGATGTCCTCTTCGCCCTTGAGGAGCAACCGGGTCGGGCCCCGGTTGGTTAGCACATGCCAAGTGCATGGTGCGATGTAACCGCTGACGCGCTCCAAGCGCTCGATTTCGGGCATGAATTCGCGCTCAGCCACTGCTTGCAGCAAGGCCTGCCTTTCGGATTCGGCAATGGCTTGGATGTTGTCCACCCACACCAGTTCGTGCCCTTGGCGGTTGAGCACAGAAAACCCTGTGTCGGGTTGTGACACGGGAAAGGCCCGCACCACCACCACCTGCTCGTGCACGCTGCCATCGGTGAGCGTGAGCACCCAGGTGCCAAACGCATCGCGGGTCAACGCAAAGGGCACGCGTGGTGCTTGTTCGGCCTGGGTCAAGGCCTGCGCTTGGTCCGCATGGATGTGGGGTTCGTCGCTCATGGCGTCTCCTGAATGGCCATGGCGGCCATCGCCACCCGATCGGCTTCGCTTTGCCGGGCCTGGGCATCGTACAAACGGTAGTAAGCCCCTTGGCGCTGCATCAAATCGGCATGTGTGCCCTGCTCGACCAGCCGACCGCGCTCCAGCACCACCAAACGATCGGCCTGCTGCAAGGTCGACAAGCGATGGGCAATCGCAATGGTGGTGCGCCCGCGCACCAAGTTGTCCAAGGCGCGCTGGATTTCTTGCTCAGTCTCGCTGTCCACCGATGAGGTGGCCTCGTCCAATATCAAGATGCGTGGGTCGATCAGCAAGGCCCGGGCAATGGAGATGCGCTGGCGCTCGCCACCTGACAAACCCTGGCCGCGCTCACCCACCAGTGAGTCGTAGCCTTGGGGCAATCGCATGATGAACTCATGCGCATGGGCGGCCCTGGCCGCGGCCACAATGTCTTCGCGGCTGGCCTGTGGCAGGCCATAGGCGATGTTGTCGGCGATCGTGCCGAAAAACAAAAAAGGCTCTTGCAACACCAGGCCAATGTGCCTGCGGTAGTCGCTCAAGCGCAGCTCTCGGATGTCCACACCGTCAATGCGGATGCAGCCTTCGCTCACATCGTAGAAGCGGCACAGCAAATTGACCAAGGTGGTTTTGCCCGATCCGCTTTGCCCAACCAAGCCAATCATTTCCCCGGGGGCAATGTTCAGGCTCAAGCCGCGCACCACAGCGCGGTTGCCATAGCGAAAGTCGATGCCCTCGATGTCGATGCGCCCCTTTACAGGCGGCATGGGCCGGGGGTTGGTCGCCTCTGGCACGCTGGAGACATGGTCCAAGATTTCAAAAATTCGCTTGGCCCCGGCGGCGGCCCGCTGCACATGGGCCACGATGCGGCTCATCGAATCGAGCCGCGTGTAAAAACGCCCAATGTAGGCCAAAAACGCCGTCAACACCCCCAGCGTGACTTGGTGCTGCGACACCAGGTAAATGCCAAACGCCCACACCACCAACAAACCCACCTCGGTGAGCAATGTCACGGTGGGCGAAAACAAGGCCCAGACAAAATTGATGCGGTCATTGACCAACAGGTTTTGCCGATTGGCTTCGCGAAAGCGATCGGCCTCGCGCTGCTCTTGGGCAAAGGCCTTGACCACCCGAATGCCAGGGATGGTGTCGGCCAACACATTGGTCAACTCGGACCAAACGCGACCGACTTTTTCAAACCCCGTGCGCAGCTTGTCGCGCACCACATGGATGAGCCAAACAATGAAGGGCAAAGGCACCAAGGTGACCCAAGCCAACATCGGGTCGATGGAAAACAAAATGACCGCGGTCATCACGATCATCAGCACATCGGTGGCAAATTCCAGCAAATGGACCGACAAAAACAAGCACAGGTTGTCGGTCTCACTGCCCACGCGGTTGAGCAAGTCCCCCGTGCGCCGCCCACCAAAATACTCCAGCGACAACTTCATCAAATGCTCGTAGGCGGTGGTGCGCAAATCTGCACCAATGCGCTCTGAGACCAGGCCCAACACATAGTTTTTGGCCCATCCCAAACCCCATGCCAATAGCGCCGCTGCCAATAAGCCCGCCATGTACCAGGGCACGATGCCGGGCTCAATGTCCTTGCCATTTTGAAACGGCACCAACACATCGTCCATCAAGGGCATGGTCAGGTAAGGCGGCACCATGCTCGCACCGGTGGCGGCCAGTGTCAGTAAAAAACCCAATAACAAATGACCCTGATAAGGTTTGGCAAAGCGCCACAAGCGCAACAAGCTCACGGTGGAGGCCGGGGCGTCCGCCGCTTCGCCCTCTTCCTCTGGGTTGACAGGCTCCACCTCTTGGGCCGCAGCAGTTTGGGCGGGGACATCGTTTTGCGCACGAAACGGGGCCATGGCCTGTTCAAACAAGCTCTGCAAGCGCACAGCGTCTGGGTTGTGGGCCAAGGTAAAACGCCACTGCGCCAACCGACCCTGGTCATCGAACAGCTCCAGCGATCCAGCCCCCGCGTGGTCGCTGTGCTGCAGTCGCAAACCGGTCCGCAAGGGCCAATGCGCCAGGGGTTTGCCCGCTCCAGCACCCGGCTCGGACAAACGCAAGTGCGTGGGGGTCAGCGTCAGGCTTTGGCGCTGGAAAAACAATTGCGCGTTCAAGTCAACTTCCAGCCGTGCCAAAGCGTTTTCAACACCATGCCCCGCCAACCAAGGTTGTTCCAGATCTGACAAGTGATCTGCCGATGCAACGGAAACGGGGTCAAAAGAGGACTTCATGATTCACAAATTCAAGGCTTTGCCAACTAAAGCACTGCCAATCAGCGCCCAAAAGGTGACAGGCTTTTCAGACCTGTTGCAACGGCCTGCATTCTAACGGTCCACCTTCCTCACACCTTGTCTGGCCCAACGCATCTTGCCCATTGATAGCAAAGTACTCATGCCATTTCCAGACATCCAAATCCTGAGCGTTCGCCACTTGCGTGGCCCCAATGTGTGGACCTACCGCGCCGCCGTTGAGGCTTGGGTGGACATCGGCTCTTTGGAAGACCACCCGTCCAACACATTGCCTGGCTTCAATGAACGCTTGCAGGCCTGGTTGCCCGGCATGGTCGAGCACCGCTGCAGCGTGGGTCAGCGGGGGGGCTTTTTCCAGCGTTTGTTGCAAGGCACCTGGGTCGGGCACATCATGGAACACGTGGCCATCGAGTTGCAAACCATGGCCGGCTTGGAAGTTGGTTTTGGCAAAGCACGCGAAACCCACCAACGCGGCATCTACAAAGTGGTGGTGCGCGCACGCCAATACGACGTGGCCCATGCCAGCTTGATTGCAGCGCGCGACTTGGTGATGGCAGCCATCCACGACAACGCCTTTGATGTGGCCGCCACCGTGGATCGGCTCAAAGCCATGGCCGACCGTTTGTGCCTGGGGCCCAGCACGGCATGCATCGTGGACGCGGCCGCCCAACGCGGCATCCCCGCCCTGCGCCTGACCGATGGCAACCTGGTCCAACTCGGCCATGGCGCGCGCCAGCGCCGCATTTGGACCGCTGAGACCGACCGCACCAGCGCCGTGGCTGAGAGCATCTCCAGCGACAAAGATTTGACCAAGCGCTTGCTGGCCCAGTGCGGGGTCCCCATCCCCGAAGGGCGCATCGCTGACAGCCCCGAGCAAGCCTGGCAAGCGGCCCAAGACATTGGCCTGCCGGTGGTCATCAAACCCAGCGACGGCAACCACGGGCGTGGCGTGGCCTTGGACCTGAACACCCAAGCCGAGGTCGAGGCCGCCTGGCGCGTGGCCGATGCCGAAGGCAGCCACGTCATCGTTGAACGCCATGTGCGCGGTGAAGAACACCGCTTGCTGGTGGTGGGCGACAAAGTGGTGGCCGCCGCACGCGGCGAGCTCGCTTGCATCGTGGGCGACGGTGTGACCCATGTGGCCCAACTGATTGAACAACAACTCAACACCGACCCACGCCGTGGCGAAGAAGAGCACTTCCCGCTGGACACCATCCGATTGGATGAGCACCCCCATGCAGTGCTCGAGTTGCAACGCCAAGGCTTGCGCGCCGACAGCATTCCCGCCCGGGGCAGGCGCGTCATCGTGCAGCGCAATGGCAACATGAGCAACGATGTCACCGACCTGGTTCACCCAGATGTGGCCGAGGTGGTCACTTTGGCCGCACGGGTGGTTGGACTCGACATTGCAGGCATAGACCTGGTGGCACAAGACATTTCGCGCCCGTTGCACGAGCAAGGTGCGGCTGTGGTCGAGGTCAATGCTGGTCCAGGCCTGTTAATGCACCTCAAGCCCGCCAGCGGCCAAGCGCGCCCAGTGGGGCAGGCCATTGCGAATCATTTGTTCCCACCCAACGACAACGGGCGCATTCCCATCGTGGGCATCATTGGGCAGCGCCACACAGCAGGCGTGGCGCAATTGGTCGCTTGGTTGCTGCACCTGTCGGGCAAGCATGTGGGCATCGCTTGCAGCCAGGGCCTGTTCATGGACCAGCGCCATGTAGACACGCAAGATGCACGTGGCTTTGACATGGGCGAGCGGCTGCTCATCAACCGAAGCATCGATGCCGCGGTGTTTGAAACCTCACCGCGCCACATCTTGCTCGAAGGCCTGCCCTATGACCGCTGTCAAGTGGGCCTGGTCACCGACATGCCTGCGCTGGACGGTCTGCAAGACCTCGACGTGCTCAACGCCGACAACTTGCGCCAAGTGGTTCGCACCCAAGTCGATGTGGTGCTGCGCGATGGCGTGGCGGTGCTCAACGCCGATGTCAGCGCGGTGGCCGAACTCGAAGACCTGTGCGACGGCGAAGTCATGATGTACGGGCTCAACCCTGACAGCCCCATTTTGGGCGCCCACCGCCGCCAAGGCCGGCGTTCGGTGTATTGCCGACAAGGCCATGTGACCTTGGCCCGGGGCGACCAAGAAACCACGTTGCTGCACCTCGACCTGGGCCCCGTGGCTCGTTTGCTCAAGCAAGAGGACATGTCGGTGTCACACCTGCTCGCCGCTGTCGCCTGCGCCTGGTCATTGGGGGTCACCCCCACCTTGATGCGTGCGGGCTTGAAAAATTTCCGCCAAAAAACCGAATCCGAATCCCAAGAAAAAGCAAGGATGAAAGCCTGATGGACATCTCACGCATCCGCGCCCTGCGCGGCCCCAACTTGTGGACACGCCACACCGCGATTGAAGCCATGGTCCAGTGCCATGGTTCTGAATGCGACCTGGCCCAAAGCCCCGATTTTGAGCAACGCCTGCGTCACCTCTTTCCTGGGTTGGGCCAACTGCGAACCACCCAACAAGGCGCTGTCTTGAGCATGGCCCATGCCATTGAAGACGCCACCTTGCACATGCAAATCGCGGCGGGTTGCCCCGTGACCTTCAGCCGCACCACACTCACCCCCGAAATTGGCCTGTACCAAGTGGTGGTGGAATACACCGAAGAAGAAGTCGGGCGCTTGGCCTTGGCATTGGCCCAGCAACTGTGTCAGGCCGCTTGGGACAATACGTCTTACGACATCGATGCGGCCTTGGCCCAACTGGCAGCCTTGGACGAAGACATCCGTTTGGGCCCATCCACCAGCTCCATCGTTGACGCCGCCTTGGTGCGCGGCATCCCTTATCGCAGGCTGACCGAAGGCAGCTTGGTGCAGTTTGGCTGGGGCAGCAAGCAGCGTCGCATCCAAGCAGCCGAGACCGATTTGAGCAGCGCCATCGCCGAGGCCATTGCGCAAGACAAAGACCTGACCAAAAAGCTCCTGCACGCCGCAGGCGTGCCCGTGCCGCAAGGCCGCCCTGTGAAAGACGCCAACGACGCTTGGGCTGCTGCCCAAACCATTGGCACCCCCGTGGTGGTCAAGCCGCGCGACGGCAATCAGGGCAAGGGCGTGACGGTCAACATCAGCACGCGCGAAGACATTGAAGCGGCGTTTCACAACGCCGCCAAATTCCGCGACGAGGTGATGGTCGAGCGCTTTTTACCGGGCAGCGATTACCGCTTGTTGGTGGTGGGCGATCAACTGGTGGCCGCCGCGCGCCGCGAACCACCTTTGGTGATTGGCGACGGCCAGCACACGGTGAGCGAACTCGTCGAGCGGGTCAATGCCGATCCTCGCCGCGGTGAGGGCCACTCCACATCGCTGACCAAAATCCGTTTTGACGATGTGGCCTTGGCACGCTTGAAGGAGCAAGGCTTGTGCGCCAAATCCATCCCCACCAAGGGCATGCGGGTGATTTTGCGCAACAACGCCAACCTGTCCACCGGTGGCACCGCCACCGACGTGACCGATGACGTGCACCCTGAAGTGGCATCGCGCGCCATCGCGGCAGCCCAAATGGTGGGCTTGGATGTGTGTGGCGTAGACATCGTTTGCGAATCTGTCTTGCGCCCGCTGGAAGAGCAATGCGGCGGCGTGGTCGAAGTCAATGCCGCACCGGGCCTGCGGATGCACTTGCAACCCTCTTATGGCAAAGGCCGTGACGTGGGCAAAGCCATCATGTCCATGCTGTATGCCCCCGGCGACGATGGCCGCATTCCCGTCATAGCCGTGACCGGCACCAACGGCAAAACCACCACCGTGCGCCTGACCGCGCACCTGTTGCGCACACATGGCCTGCGCGTGGGCATGACCAACACCGATGGCGTGTATGTGCAAGGCCGACAAATCGACAGCGGCGACTGCAGCGGCCCGCGCAGCGCACGCAATGTGCTCATGCACCCCCATGTGGACGCGGCGGTGCTCGAAACCGCCCGCGGAGGCATGTTGCGCGAAGGTTTGGCCTTTGACCGCTGCAGCGTGGCGGTGGTCACCAACATTGGCATGGGCGACCACTTGGGTTTGAACTACATCACCACAGTTGAAGACTTGGCGGTGCTCAAGCGCATGATTGTGCAAAACGTTGCCACCAGTGGCATGGCCGTGCTCAACGCCGCCGACCCCATGGTGGCAGCCATGGCCAGCAGTTGCCCCGGTCAAGTGACGTTTTTTGCCCTCGACCCCCATCAACCCACCTTGACCACCCACCGTGCCCAGGGCAAACGGGTGCTGTTCGTCGAAGACGACCAACTCATCGCCGCCGAAGGCAAGTTTGAGGTGCGCATTCCTTTGTCGCAAATCCCACTCACCCGATCGGGCGCGATTGGGTTCCAAATCGAAAACGCCATGGCATCGGTGGCTGCGGCTTGGGCCAGTGGTGTGCCTTGGGCCACCATCACCCGTGGGTTGTCTACCTTTGTGAGCGACGCCATGGCTGTGCCTGGTCGCTTCAATGTGTTCGACTACAAAGGTGCCACCTTGATCGCCGACTATGGGCACAACCCCGACGCCATCAAAGCGCTGGTGCAGGCCGTGACCAATTTGCCCGCCAATCGGCGCAGCGTGGTCATCAGCGGTGCGGGTGACCGACGCGACGAAGACATTCGCCAGCAAACCCGACTCATTGGCGAAGCCTTCGATGATGTGGTGTTGTTCCAAGACGCCTGTCAACGCGGCCGCGCCGATGGTGAGGTGTTGGCCCTCCTGCGCCAAGGTTTGGATGGGGCCCGGCGCACCAGCCACATCGAGGAGATTCGCGGTGAGTTCACTGCCATCGATGCCGCCATTGACCGCCTCACCCCCGGCGATCTGTGCCTGATCTTGATCGACCAAATCGAAGAAGCCCTGGCCCACATCACCCGGCGGGTGCAAGAAAACCGCAGCGCCCTGAGCGAACACTGATTGATCAAGGCAAGCGGTGGTGCCAATAGCGCGCATGCGCCGCGCGCTCGCAATGGACTTGCTGGGGTTGCGCCGAAGTCCACATTCCCGCCCCACAGCGCACGCTCTCAACCACACTGATGCCTTGCGTTTGGTAGCGCGCCATCACATCGGCCGTGGGGTGCCCATAACGGTTGCGGTAACCAGCTTGTACCCAGGCCCAACGCGGGGCCACCGCAGCCAAAAATGCTTCGCTCGATGACGTGTTGCTGCCGTGGTGCGGCACCAGCAGCACATCGGCGTGCAAGCCCATGGCAGACTGTCCGGCATCTGACTGGGCTGCGATCAAGGCCTTTTCTTGCGCCGCTTCTATGTCGCCTGTGAGCAGCACCACGCGCCCATTTGCCGCCACCCTGAGCACGCAACTCAGGGTATTGGGCTTGGCCCGCTCGCTGTGCGCCTGTGCAAAAGGATGCAAGAAATCAAACCGCACCCCATCCCAGTCCCAGCCCACACCGGCTTGACAAGGCTGGCCCGCCCGCCATTGGTGCAAGGGGTGCGATGCGGGCAAAGAACCCCACCAAGGTGTAGACGGGTTCATTTGCAACACCGCAGAAGCACCACCGGTGTGGTCGCTGTCAGAGTGGCTCAGCACCAAGGCATCCAACTTCAAACCCCAAGCGCGCAGCAGTGGCAGCAAGACACGTTGCCCGGCATCGGTCTCGCGTGAGTAGCGCGGACCGGTGTCAAACAGCAGCACATGCTGGGCTGTGCGCACCAGCACCGCATGGCCTTGGCCAATGTCGGGAAACCACACTTGCATGTGGCCCGGCGCTGGGCCGGGCACGCTCCACAACAAGGCGGGCGCCATCAATGGCAGACCCATGGCGCGCATCACCCCAGGCCAACGCATGGCCAACAACAAAGCCCCCAACATGGCCGCCGCAGTGGCCCATGGCGCAGGCGCTGGGGCGCTCCACACCGCCCCAGGCCAAGCGGCCAAGGTTTGCAAAACCACCACCAAGCCCTGCAATGACCATGCCGCCACGTCCCAAGCCCAAGGCAGGCAGGCACCCAACAAACACAAAGGCGTGACCCACAATGTCACCCAAGGGATGGCCACGGCATTGGCCAGCAAACCCACCACCGAGACCTGCTGAAACAGCAGCAAGCTCAGCGGGGCCAGGCACAGCGTGATCATGCATTGCTCGCGCCACATGCGCCAAATGCGTTGCCACCAGGTTGCACCTGGCCGCTGTGGTGGCTGCCCCATATCGGTGGCAAACAACACCCCCACGGCCACAAAACTGAGCCAAAACCCCGCTTGGTACAAAGCCCACGGGTCGCCCAGCAGCACCAAGGCACAGGCGGCCAACCACACCTGGGGCCATGGCCAGCGCCTGCCGGTGGCGCCCAGTATGGTGACCAAGGCCAGCATCCAGATGGTGCGTTGCGCTGGGATGCCCCAACCGCTGAACACGGCGTACACCACGGCCAAGGCCAAACCGGCCCAACGTGCAGCTTGATCTGCCGGCACCGACAAACACCACGACCGCCCCCAGCGGTCGGTGCGCCGCCAAGCCCAGCCCACCAAGCCCGCACACACCCAGGCAAACAAGGTCACATGCAAGCCTGAAATGCTGACCAAATGGGCCACGCCTGTCGCGCGAAACACGTCCCAATCGGCGCGCTCGATGCTGGCCTGGTCGCCGATGAGCAAGGCGCTGATCAAGCCCGCCATTGGGGGGTCAGCGATGCGCGATTGAATGCGCTCACGCGTGGCCTGGCGCCATTGCGCCACGGGAAAGCGCCAACTCGCGCCCAAGCGCTCTGGCGTGGGGTCGTTGCGGCCCGCACGCACATATCCGGTGGCCCCCAAGCCCTGCTCCCAGGCCCACAACTCAAAGTCAAAACCATGGGGATTGACTTGGCCGTGCGGTCGCTTCAACCGCACCACCATGCGCCAGCGCTCACCGGCTTGTAAGTCGGGGGCGCTGGCATGGTCTTGCGCCCCCCAGCGACCGGCATACCAACCCAACAACACCTCTGGGGGCAAGGTCACGCTTTGCCCTTGCCAGTGGGCCGACTCGATGGCCAGGCGAAAGCGCAAGCTGTCTTCGCTGCGCTGGGGCAACGCTGACACCACGCCGACCACGCTCACATCGCGCCCCTCCCATGGCGGGGCCAGCATGCGCTCGGCTTGCCACAGGGCGCGCAGGCCCGCGAGCGCAAACACCAAGCCCAGCACAGGCAAAAACACCTGCCACACACCAGCGCCAAAACCAGTGCTGTGGCGCCGCTTGCGGGGCCACAGCCACACGCCAACAGGCATGGCACACAATGCGTAAGCCCACAGCGGCCACAGGGGTTCATGCCACAGGTGACAAGCGGTGGCACCGATGCACGCCACACAGGCAGGGGTGATGCGGTCGTGGCCGCGGCTGGGTGTCATGCGCCCTCCCAACGGGGACAGGGCCCCGCTCAGCGCATGAATTTACATCTTTTAGGTTACTGACAAACTTCTTTTTTCAGCAATGCCTGGACTGAGCCGGGCCGGATGGGGGTTTCCCGCACCCGCCACTCGGTTTCGTCTTGGCTCGACAGTGGCGAGCCCTTGCCCTGGGGCTGCTCATACAGACTGAATGAGAGCTTGGCCACCATGTCGGTGATGCAATGGACCCGCCAGCGCGTCAGGGTGGACTTGACCTTGGGCCCAGCGGGCGCGCCGGGCGTGCCCGTCGAGGCCATGACATCGGTCAATTCGGCCAAGGTCCAGGCATAGCGGGTCACGTGGGCGGCTTTGACCGAATCTTTGTCAAAAAAGTGGGTCACTTGCTCGGTCTTTTCCAACTGAGACCATTCGGCATGGGCCGACCCTGCCGCCCAGATGCAGACAACCAAACAGGCCAAGGCGCGTGCCAGCTTGGCGTGCGATTGAATCCACAGAGAAGGTGTAAACCGGGTGTTCATACCAGGTGTATCGGCATCAAACGGTATTTTCTTGAGCGCGATGAACCGCTTTGTGGCCAAAATATTCATTCCCTCACCGCTACACTGCGGCCCTCGCCCTTTTCGGGCTTGTGTCCCCACGGAGAACCCATGACCATCGCCGAACAACTCAACGCCTTGAACATCAGCCTGCCCCCTGTGGCCACACCCGCCGCGGCTTATGTGCCCTTTGCCATCACGGGCAACTTGGTTTTTTTGAGCGGCCACATTGCACGCCAAAACGGTAAGCCTTGGGTGGGCCAACTCGGGTTGGACACCGACACCGCCACCGGCCAAGCGGCGGCGCGCGCCGTGGCCATAGACTTGATGGGCACCTTGCAAGCGGCCTGCCAATCACAAGGCAAAACCCTGGAGGATGTGCGGCGCATCGTCAAAGTGCTCAGCCTGGTCAATTCCACACCCACCTACACCGAGCAACACCTGGTCACCAATGGCTGCAGCGAATTGCTCGGCCAGGTGTTTGGCCCGCGCAGCGCCCACGCCCGCAGTGCATTTGGTGTGGCCCAGTTGCCCATGGGCGCATGCGTGGAAATTGAACTGATCGCTGAGTTGGGCTGAACACCTGCCCGGCAGTTGCGGCCCATTTCATGGCAGGCCACAGGGGTGCACTGGCATTGGCGCCTCAAAAAAAGCGGCAACTCAAAGCACGCGCAGCACGTGTGTGGGCTTGAAGCCCAGGTCCGCCACCTTGCCCTTGCGCGCGCGCACGGCCATGGCATTGTTCAGGCTTCGGATTTCCAAGGTTTCTTCACGGTCTTTGCCCCCGCGTCCAATGCCCACCAAGGAAATGCTGCGGGTGTAAGCCGCCGCACCGGCCAGCGTGTCTTTGGCTTCGAGGTCCATCAACATCAGGCCACGCCCGCCTTTTTCCATCGCCTTGAGTTCGGTGATGTCAAAGGTGAGGATGCGCCCACCGGTGGATGCGCAGGCCACATGGGTGGCAATCGGCAAAGGCTCGGCGCCGTTGCCCCCCCCCACCAAAGACGGCACGCACAGGGTTTCGCCCTCGGCCAGGTTGATGAAGGCCTTGCCGCCTTTGTTGCGAGAGATGAGGTTGTCGATGCAGCACACAAAACCATAGCCCCCCGAGTTGCTGAGCAACAAGGTGAGTGTGGGCGGTCCGGCAAAGTAATGAACCAGATGGGTGCCCGACTCGACATCGACCAAGGTGGTGACGGGTTGCCCGTCGCCACGCGCCCCGGGCAATGACGCCACAGGAACGGAATACACACG
>Ga0214919_10005708_pt1 | contig 17480 bp, 17 predicted proteins | sample LL1503_MetaG_FD_177994 | JGI IMG/M metagenome (GOLD analysis project Ga0214919, IMG submission 177994) | Freshwater microbial communities from Lake Lanier, Atlanta, Georgia, United States - LL-1503 | ecosystem: Environmental > Aquatic > Freshwater > Lake | place: USA: Georgia | collected...
TTCCAGTAGTGACCAACCACAGCATAAAAGATAAATTCAATCTCAGCAAAGCAAAAGCTTGGGCAATCGAAGCTGCCGAACAATCTTGCAGACTTAACGTCCCTGAAATTGATGAGCCTATGCCGTTAAAGGAGTTGATTCAAAAATGGGATCCAAATATCACCATTCTTTTTGCCAATGAGGCTGAGCGAGAATCTTCGCTATATAAAATTGGTGAGAAGATAGATGAAAATAAAAAATATGCAATCCTGATTGGTCCTGAAGGAGGCTTTTCGGAAGACGAAATAAATTTACTTATCAGCAAAAATTTTGTAGAATCCTTCCACCTTGGCCCCTTAATACTTAGAGCCGAAACAGCTGCTGTTTGCTCCATTTCTTGCGTTAAGCTGCTTTTGAACCATTTAGCAACAAGAGAGACATGACTTTTATAACATCATATCTAGCCGATAAATTAGATAGAAAAGCTTTATTAATCGATGAGTGGATTGAGCATAAAACCATCTCTAAACATAAGCTGATCTATTCATCACTGGATGTTAGAAATTCTGGTTATAAAATTGTTCCTATTGATGCTAATTTATTTCCCGCAGGATTTAATAATTTATCCAGCAATAGTATCAAGCAAGCTAAGAATATCGTCTCTTCTTTTTTAAAGTCGCACAAGGCAGAAAGTGAGGAGGTCATCATCATTGCAGAATCCCATACCAGGAATGCTTACTATGTTGAGAGTCTAATTAATCTGGAACAAATTTTATCATCCTTTTTCTTTAAAGTTACCTTTGCTCATTTAGGTGAGGAAGATATTAGTACGAGCTCACCTAGCGGTTGCTCTATCCAAATTGCCTCCCTAGGATCGATTAAACTAAATAATCAAATAATAATATTGAATAATGATTTATCTGAGGGAGCCACTGATTTACTTAAGTCCCTTGCTAATACCATACTCCCTCCCTTTGAACTGGGCTGGTTTCAAAGAAAAAAAACAAAGTTCTTTGAGCTTTATCAAGAACTAGTCAATGAATTTGCAAGCGAGTTTGATTTTGACAGCTTCTATCTCTCCTCAGTGGTAAAAAACTGCAGTGAAATAAACTTCAAAACCTCTTCTGGGATTGAATGCATCGCACTTAATGCTGAAAAAACATTACATTTAATTGGTGAAAAATATAAACAACACAGCATAAAATTAGAGCCATATGTTGTTATAAAATCTAATAGCGGAACATATGGGATGTCGGTAATGACCGCTAAATCAGGAGAAGATGTCTACCAGATGAACAAAAAAAGACGAACCAAAATGAATGCTGGTAAAGGCGGAGTTATAACTAGCGACGTTGTTATTCAAGAAGGAATAGAAACTATAGAAAATTATAAAGGCCTAATTGCTGAATCAATGATTTATTCTCTAGCCGCAAAACCTCTAAGCCTTATTTATAGAACGCATGATGATAGGGACAGCAAATCAAATTTAAATTCCCCGGGAATGAAGTTCTACGAGATGGATAGTAATTGCAAAAACTCCGAATTTACCTATCATTATTTAGTTGCAAAACTAAGCAACTTAGCGCTAATTAGAGAGATTGAAACTTATCCATATAAGTGAGTTTATAAGATGATTAAATATGAAGAAAAAAAGCTAGCACAATCAAAGGAAACAAAAAATTTAGTTATCATGCTGCATGGAGTTGGATCTAACAGCTCAGATCTTATTGGCCTGGTTGATTATCTTAATTTAAATCAACATACTACATACCTCTCTCCTAATGCTCCATATGAATATGACATGGCACCTACTGGATTTCAATGGTTTAGCCTTAGAGATATTTCCGAAAAAGCTATGTACGAGGCCATGTCCCAAGAAGCACATATTCTTGATAAATATATTGATAGAAAATTAGAAGAATATAGCCTTACATCACAAAATTTGATTGTGCTAGGTTTTTCTCAAGGAGCAATGATGGCCCTGCACCTTTTACCCAGAAGAGAAAATCCAATCAATTCTATTATTGCCATTTCAGGGGCCTTAATAAACCCAACCGCATTAAAAGATAATATAAAATCAAAGCCAGAAGTTCTGCTGATCCATGGCGAGGAAGATCAAATTGTTCCTTTTGCTGCTTTTAATGGAACTCTCCAGCATCTCAAATCTCAAGGAATCAATTGTGATAGCTTCATAATGGAAAAAACAGGACATAATATCAACCCTCCAGCATTGCAAAAAATACAAAAACACCTAAAAGATCGTAACTTCATCTAAGTTATCTATTTATTGCTTATAATCTAGAAAAGCAAATTCAAATTATGTGATTGATAAGAGCTGTACTTTTTGCTCAAAACAATCACATAATGGAAAAATCCTAAACTTCCACTCTCTTATTAGGCCTGATGTTCACTATCTACTATCTTGGCTACCACCGAATCAGACCAAACATTAAGCGAGGTCTCAACCATGTCGATGATTGCATAAAATGGCAAGATAATTCCCAGCAAATTAATAGGAATATTCATTCCCGAAAGTAAACTAGCACTAAGAAAGAAACAGCCCATAGGAACACCAGCATTGCCAACTGCAGCTAAAGTTGATATCAGTACCCAAATCAACATTGTAAGATAACTGATTTCCACACCATTATTTTGCATCAGATAGATTACCGTGGCGAAAATAAAGCTAGCGCAGCCATTCATATTAATTGTAGTACAGAGCGGCAACACAAACCTACTGACCTTAGTGTTTATCTTTAGGTTCTGCTCAGCCGTGTTAATTGTCACTGGTAGAGTTGCTGCAGATGACTTGGATAAAAAGGCAATAATCAAAGCAGGCATCATTGCCTTCATAGTTTTAAAGGGCCTTATACCTTTATACTTAAGCAATAAAGGCAAAATAATAAACCCTTGCACTATATTTGCTCCCAAAACTACAGCAATATATTTACCAATGCCCACAAAATCCATTCCAGATTTTATCTGTAAAGTAGTAGAAACAATAAAGCCATATAAAGCAATGGGAAGAATAGCCACAATCCAAGAAGTTATATTGATTACTATTCCATGCAATCCTTTAAAAAAACTGCTAACCGAAAGTCTTGCAGGCTCATCATTAATCTGATTGATAGCAATCCCCACCACAATACCAATCAACAAGACTCCCATAACCTGATGATCAATAAATGGAGCAAGGAAATTATCTCGGCACAAGCTTTACTAAATACGAAAAATAAACACCATCAACTGCTATTGCTTTAAACTCAACGACTTTATGCTCAACATTTTCTGGCTTAATCACCAAGTATAACAGCATGGCAATTAATGATGCCAAAATAGTAGTAAAAATAGTATAAAACACCGTTTTTTCCATATTGCTTTATGCTTACCCCCAAGACCTTTATCGCAAATAGTTACAATGAGCGACAAAGCAATCAAAGGGAGACTTATAGCCTTGAATAAACGCATAAATATCTCAGATATTCCAGCGCCTAAACTATGTAAAAAAGTAAAATCAGACCAGCCACTAAAAATGGCGAAAACTATTATCAAAAAATAACCTGTAAACTTGGCTAAATTTGATTTCTGTGGATATGAAGATTCAATGCACATTTCTTCCTCGCAAAAAGGATATTAATAAATCAAAAAAAATGGAATTTAAAAAAAAGATTATGCTAGCTGGTTGCTAGCAACAATAATTGCGAGCTAAAGATTTGATAGAGTTGGTAGTGAAAGCTACCATGCTTTTTGATATATTTATATGTACCATAGGTTGATATTATATTATAATTGCGCTTAATATTCAAGTAATATTTAAATTCTAGAGATAATATATGGCAAAACTCCTTGCGTTAATTTTTATTTCACTACTAGCAAACCAAGCTATTGCCAATGATTATTTATATAAAGAAGAACCAGCTTTCTATTCCTATATAGCCGGAGAAATCAATAGAGATAAAATTCTGTTCGAGCAAAATTCCGAAGTTTATACTATACCAGCTAGTTGCATCAAAGTTGTCACCGCTATGCTTGCTTACAAGGTTTTAGGTAAGGACTACACATATGTAACCAAGCTCTATGAGGCTGGTGATGATGTAATTATTGAATTTGGTGGCGACGTTACTTTAACTACCGAGAAATTAATAGAACTGCTATCCCCATTAAAACAAAAACAAATTAAAGGCAAAATAATTTTAGATAATAGCTTGTTTATTGCCCATCATTACTCTAGCAACATCATTGCTGGAGACAGAGGAAAAAGACATTCAAAGCCTATTTCAGCCCTAATCATCGATCAGAATGAAATAATTCTTCAGATTGTACCTGCTAAACATGGAGAGCTGGCCAAAATTACTAGCAATTCACCTCATAAAATTGACTCTAAAATCGTTTCAAGCGCTGACCCTACAAGTATCTCCATTATTTGGGAAGATAATGAAATACTGGCAATAACCGGTAATATTTCTACCGAAGAAAAAGTCGTCACAAAAATAATATCACCAATTAAAATTGATAATTTTGCAATTGATAAAATTCAAAAAATTACTGAAAAGCTGGCTATAAACGCCCCTATTACAATTAAAAATAATCAAAGCACCCTACCAAAGCTGAAAAAGCTCATTAACTCAATAAAGTCACCACCTCTATCACAAATTTTACCCCCAGCGCTTGAAGCTTCAGATAATCTGACATTCGATTTACTATTCCTTAGCATACTGGCGCAAACGCACGACCAAAAAATAAGAGATTGGGGCGAAGGAAATAATCTCATCAAAGCCCTAATCAAAGATAAGCTCCATGTAGACATTGAAAAATCAATCATTGCTGATGGCTCTGGGCTTTCATTTTACAACCGTATTAAGCCAAAATTTCTTTTTGAGATATTAAAGAAGAATTACACTGACAAAGATTTCCTCAACGCGATGCCAACAGTCGGTTATATTAATGCAGCACATGATGAAGAAATTCTACCAAGCTACCTCAAAGCTAAAACAGGAACCTTACTGGGCTTTAGATGCCTTTGCGGCTATGACACAAGAAATGCTAACCCCAAGGCTTTTGTCATAATGGCCAGTGGTTTTGAGCCCTTAAGCAAAAAAATTAATAAGGTCGTAGCTAAATACGCAGCTTCCATGATGCAATAACCAGAGCTTTCTATCTTTATGAACTAATTTGTTTACTAATAATTTACCTATAAATCGCCAAAACTGCTGCAAAAAGCGAGGTGATAAAATATATTTCATTAGTTTTCTCTTTTATTAAGAATCAATAAGTATAAAAATTCTTTTTTTGCCCCTACAATAATCTTTAAAATTTTTTAATGACAACTAAAGGCTAAGACTTACCAAATGTAAATCAGCTAAAGATTGACAAAAAAAAACTCTTTCTATCAAATAACAGTTGATTACTCTTAAATAATATGATAGTTAGGTGGGGTTACTTATGATTTTTGTACACAAATTGCACAAACTTCAAAGTATCTGGCGCACTCGTACCTGAACTAGGTGGATATGTGTTAAAAGAGCAAAGGAGCGGAACATGATAATTCAGAATATTAAACCAATTTTCGTTGGCTCAATGCGGTAGTAACTGCAGCTAATCTTCTTTTTAGATTAGCTTAGATATGCGGATCTGGGTTTTAACCATCGTTAGCTTATATAAACTTTAGGCTTTCACTTTTAGCTTTTTAGTTTAGATGAGCTTAATGGCAGCACTCTTACTTACTGAGCTGCTGAAATAGAATTTTTAGCTTAGCAGACGCTGAACTGGGTTTTAACCATTATTAGCTTATATAAACTTTAGGCTTTCACTTTTAGCTTTTTAGTTTAGATGAGCTTAATGGCAAGACTCTTACTTACTGAGCTGCTGAAATAGAATTTTTAGCTTAGCAGACGCTGAACTAGGTTTAAACCACCGTTAGCTTATATAAACTTTAGGCTTTCACCTTATGTTTACTAGTAACTATGTATTAAGAAAAAATAGAATTAGTGAGCGACAAAATCTGGTATTACTAAATAAAAGTTGATAGCAGTAGCGTTTTATTGAACCGTCGCAATAGACAGGCCTCGATCATGAATATGGACTTGCTGCAACTTTTTGAGCACTTACCTACTTGATTTTTTTTAAATTATCATTTACACCATAACTTTTTTTAAGTTTTAATAAATTTAAATTAGTGCGCACTCAAGGATGAAACTTTATGGGAATAACCAAAAAAGTTAAACGACGGCAAGGTGAAACGAAACAGCCAGAGTATGGTGGCATATGCCCTCTACCAAATAAATGAAGCTACTTAAAGCTCCAGCTGGGAAAATGATTTTATTTCTTTAATTAGTCAAGATAGTAGATTTCTTCATTTAGATGTTTTTGCGACAGACGCAATATTTCTAAACCCTAATACTTTATTGATTTTTATATAAAATCCGATAATATACAGTGAAAATTATCATACTTGTAGAACTTTAAAGGCCAATATCATGACAAATAAATGCATATCTTTCAAAGGAGAAACATCTTTCAAATCTATTCCGGATCCACGCTGCACAGAAATAACTGATTTGCCTAAGTTCATTAAATATCTTAAAGAACCGAACAATCCACAACTTTTGCTTATTAATGCTCATGGTACAATAGTTAAAACAGAATATGATAGGGAAGGCCACGGGAAAGACTCTGTAGAAGACTATACATTATATCATGAGAAAATATTATTTAACGGCAAGCCCATGGCTGCTCACGCACCAAGCTTATTAAATTTAATCCCAAAGAGTAGCGCGCCTATCAATGTAGTTTTTGGCTCATGCTTTTCCTCCACATTCCACCATGAGTTACATGACGCTCTGCCCAATAAGTCCTTATTGGTAACTATCGGGATGGACCACTAGGAGTCGTTGCGATCGAGAGCAGAGATTATTCTCGAAATTTTTGGAGCGCAAAGCACTTATAATCAACAAAATTTTATGCAGACTTTTGCTGATAATATTGCAATACTAGCCTCAACTTATGGAAAATTTTCAAGTCATAAGGGTATTTTTAAATTACTTCCATCTCATAAGTCACTACATAGTACCGAAGCAACTAAGCAATATTTGCAACAAGCTCTATCACAATTCGCGCAATTTACTAATGATAGAAAACTCAGCTTAGAGATAACTACTCACGAGATCCAAGACCATGAAGTTGATCTCTTTCAAGGCTCCTATTTTAGCTATATATGTTTTTTAGATGGAGAAAAAGGAAGGCAAGCTATAAATTTATTAGGCTCACTCACACAACAACAACAAAATAAACTGGTCACCCCACAACTCAGCGAGGATCCAGCAATATATGTAGCAGCTGAACGGGGGAACCTCGGATTAACTACTACCTTACTTAAATTGAAAGCCGATCCAAATATAGTAGGAACTTCAACGCAACAAACACCTTTATTTATTGCCGCAGATAATGGTTATAGCCAAGTTGTACAAGCATTAGTTGATGCCAAAGCAGATCTTAATCATGCATCTATCTATGGTGAAACAGCACTAATCAGAGCTGCTGGACGATGTAATGAAGAGGTGGCGCGAGTCTTAATAAAAGCCGGCGCAGATACGACACTCAGAACAAATGAAGGAGGAGACGCCTTAGTTTTCGCCACAAATGTACGATGTCAAAAAGTAATCGAGATGCTCCTTACAGCTGGAGCACAGTTCAAAGATTATGTGCTGGAGGAGGAATTCTATTCTTATGCAAATGAGATAAATAATAAAATTATCATTAAATCGATGGTAGATACTTGTTTACGAACTCCATCTAAATCCTACTGCGAGAGTGACATGAGAAGTTACAATAACCTGGCGGGGATACTAGATGAAGAACTGACCACAAATGATTACAAACTCTAAACAATCTGGTCATCGCAAAAATAAAAACCTGGCTCCTTAAGGGCTAGGTTTTCCGCAAAAAAGTTATATGAACTTTACTCTTTACATAAGCTTATCTGAACTTTATCTTATCAAATGCATAATTTAACTCACAAGCGTCTGTAAATAAATATGAGCAAGATTAATTCACAATATCTTAAAGATTCATTTAACCTTCTCAAAGGCTTCTGGACTTCCGATCAAAAATGGAAAGCACTTTTTATATTCGCCTTATGTATTATATTCAACTTTGCTTTTATATATGTAAACGTGAAATTTAGTTATTGGCACAGAGATTTTTACAATGCACTCCAAGACCTAGACCAGAAGCTATTCATCAAGCTAATCTATAAATTCTTTATCTTGCTTATACCCTTTCTTGCCTTTGTTATAGCTAAAGTATATTTTACCGCAATCCTATCCTTTCTTTGGAGACAATGGCTAACTCAAGAGTATTTAGCAAATTGGGGGAAAAATGACACTTATTATCACGTTTTATCAGATAGCAATCATATTGATAACCCCGATCAAAGGATTGCGAATGATTTAGCATTGGTGACAGAATCTACTCTGAGCATGGTAATATTGCTTATTGGTGAGGTTGCTAATTTAATTTCCTTCGCAGTTATTTTATGGGGATTATCAAGCACCCTTGCCTTTTCAGTCTTCGGCATTAGCTTGGCTATACCTGGTTATTTAGTTTGGGCTGCACTATTATATGCAGCTATCGGCACTATCATAACCTATTTTACCGGTAGGAAATTGGTTTTATTTGATTTTAATCAAGAAAAATATGAAGCAAATTTTAGAAGAGCGCTAATCAAGCTCCAAGAAAAACGCGAAGAAATTGCCTTTTATAAGGGCATAGCAACCGAAGAGAAAAAACTCGTCGAGAAATTCTCGATGATTAAAGGAAATTTCTTATTAATCATCAAACAAAAAATATACATCAATATAGTTCTGAATATTTATAATAATTTAGCAAACATATTCCCAATCATTATTTGCTCACCTATGTTTTTTTCTAAAGCAATTGCCTTTGGTGTGTTAATGCAAATATCTCAAGCTTTCGGTAAAGTGAACGATTCTTTCTCAATTATAATTTCTAACTTTAACGATCTCGCTTCATTAAAAGCCAGTCTAAACAGGCTGATCGAATTTAAACATAATATTACCGATGCAAAGCTTAAATATAAAAATTCACAAATTCTAGTAAACCAAACCGATAAGAAAATTATCAAGATAGAGAATCTAACCCTTACCAAACCAAATGGCGAAGTAATTCTCCATGACTTTAGCTTCGATAATAAAACTAATAAGAAAACATTAATAACCGGAGCTAGCGGCACAGGTAAAACAACTATAGCCAGAGCTTTAAGAGGAATATGGAAATATGGCAAGGGGGACATAGAAATATCTAAAAACACACTATTCATGTCGCAAATACCTTTCCTACCTCAGGGATCATTAGCTGAGTCGATCAATTATCCAAAGGTAGGTACTGGTAATAAAAAACTTCTAACAGGCCTACTGAGTGAATTTGAACTGCCTCATTTAATTGAGAAACTAGACACAGAGGATGAATGGTCAAATGTTTTATCGATGGGTGAGCAGCAAAGACTAGCAATTGTTAGGGCTATTATTCATCAGCCAGATGTGGTTATTATGGATGAACCCACCTCAAATTTAGATAAAAAAACTGAGATCAAAGCAATCGAATTATTACTGAGCAAACTCAAGCAAAGCTCTTTCTTAGTAATCAGTCACTCAGAGGGAATAGCAAAATATTTTGATAAAATAATCAATATAGAAAAGTTGAGAACCTAGGCCACCAAGGGATTTCTATTTTTGGTAATTAATTAAATAGATCAGCGTGAGCTCCAGTCCTAATTAGATCGAGCATACACTCATATATTCTATATATTAAGCAGGAAAATGGTGCCGGATGTCGGGATTGAACTGACGACCTACCGCTTACAAGGCGGTTGCTCTACCACTGAGCTAATCCGGCTGAATTTTAGGTACTTGTAGTCTAACAGAACCTTGATCAAATTATATTTAAATTAGCATGATTTTCAATAACTAATTGCACTTTCTTCAATTTTATTCTGCAATATCTATGCTGCACATAAATTTATGACAATGATAGCTAGAAAAATTTGAATTTGCCAAGACCTTTTTATTAACTTATAGTTGTAATGTACAAGTATTTTCACCTAGTGGTTTATGCAAAGATCTCTAAACATCATTATTGGCGACCATAAAATTGCTCTCCTAGAAGTCTCTGATGATTGCTGCAGTGGGTTATGGCTCTTTAAATCGATTGAAGAATTCGACTTGAAGTTCTCAGAGATGAGAAAAATCTATGATTATGATATAAAGCTAATCATAGACACAGATGAACAAAGCTTTACTTCCGACACTCTCTTTACAGTCACCGAGCATAGTTTTTTACACTCAGTTAAGCCCAGCATCAAACAATCTTATAATGATACCCAGCTTACAGGCTTCTTTATACTTGAAAATCACGAACGAAACCATTTAGAAAATAGAATTATTACAATTACCGCCAATAAAACTGATTATATTTCATCAATTCTAAGTCAGTTAAAAAAACAACAAAATACCATCAAATCTATAACCTCTATGACTGTTGAGCTGCAACAAATTTGCGTTGAAATAAAGAGAGAATTCGTAACTATACACTATGATCAGTCTGACATAATAACAAGAAGCTTCATCGAATATGATATTTACGCAATGCAAACTTTAACCGGAATGCTTCGGTATCTTATCTTCAAAAATGAATCATATGATTCTTGTAGCCATACAATAATACCTGAAAATTGTAATCAACCAAAACTACTCGCAATAATAAGCAATGATATTAGCAACATACTTCGGAAAATAAACCCCAGTATAAACGACCAGCTAAACCTATATGTTTGTTTAAACAACGAGCTATTAGTTAACTTTACTGAATTTACTACTAAAGTAGATCGACTTATTTTGGTTGAAGTTGATAAACTAGCTAAAAATCTGCACTATACTTTGCAAGGTGAAAACAATAAAGAAATAGACCAAATTATCGCAATTTTACTAGATCATAAAAAACCTATCACCAATATTGCGGATTATGAATTTGAGAAAATAATTAGCCTTGAACATTCCAGCCAACTTTTAAGATGGCCTACTTTAATTATCTCATGCTTGGTATTTTTATCTCTTATTACATTCATGCTAATTGATAATTACCAAACAGATTTAATTAGTACCTTAACGCAGCAGAGCGAGACACTTGGCAAACAAACCGAAAGCTTACAGAGACAAAATGATATTTTATTAAGCCACAACAATTTGGATGATATATTTTATATTTATCAGGAAATAGCCTCATATCAAGATCCATTTAGCTTACTCAAACACTTATCAGAGCTTAAATCTCAAAATCTTGAATTTATTGATTTCTTTTGGTCAAACTCAAATAAAGAAAATATAATGGGAGGTAGCATTTATACTGAAGCCACTTTAATTGCAAATATTAAAACCGATTCAGATAATAGCTTTGATTCAATAGTAAATAACTTCATCACTCATTTAACAAATTTAAATTCCAGCTATATCATCAACTATTCTCGGCCAACAGATCAAATCCTGAATCTAGAAAATGGGGATAATAATCCCTTAATAATCAAAATAAGGTGCGTAAGTAAAAAATGAGTTTTGATAAGCAAATTTACCTTAAAAAGAAATGTCGTATCTTTATAATTTTCAATTTGATAGGACTGATTCTGATTTTATATAATAGTTTTTATTACTATCAAACATATAACTCAAATAATAATCTAATTCACATCCTTAAATATAACTTGGTAAACTCAAACAAGACTATTCGCGATCTTAATTTTGCACTTGAAATCATTAAAAATTCTAAAAAATTCTCAATCAATACTCAAGTAAGTGGCACAGCAACTACTGGCATCCAATATGATTTAGCAAAAGAAAAACTGCTGGAATTAATTAAATTTTACAAAATCTACCCCTCCTCTACCTTTTATGCTACTAAACAAATCGAACTTAGTGACCTAACTTATACTAATAGTTCTGGTAAATATGTATTAACAGGTTCTGACGTGCGCCTTTCTTTAAAGAATATAAATGATATTCAGGCAATCCAGTTTCTTCAAACAATGGTGAATTATCTACCTGGCTACTGGAAGATAGAATATCTCCGCATGCGCAAGGTCAATGATATAAATCAAACTTTTACAGCAGATATAAAAGATAGAATTAGCCGTGTTGGTGTAACTACTGAAATAGGACTTGAATGGTATGATTTTCTTAAAAAAAATTAAACTAATAATGATTCTATTGTTGCTTAGCAAAATTGCATTCGCAGATAATATAGCAATAACACAAAGAGCTCTAGAGCAAAATGATGATGATGAAATTATTTACCCAGAAAATATCAATAAATTATCTAAAGAACTCTTCGAAATTGAGTTGAAAAATAATCAGCAAAATCCCGCAATTAATGCTAACTGCTCCCAAGATGCTTCAACTAAATTCTCAACAAACTCTCAAATTAATTTACTAGATTATAGACAATTGCAAAAACTACAAAGCAACAAAGTCGTTACAAATACATCCATACCAAAATCGGAATTCTCACAATTTAATAGCTCTATATTTTATTCAAACAAGCAAATTGAGGACTTAAATGAAGTCTTAAACGAAGTGAATAAGCAATGAAAGCAAAACTCAGCCTTGATTAAAAACCCTGATAAGCTTCTTGCTCAGGAGTATATTCTAAAAATAGCTTATTATAGACCTCTTCCGCTTCATCTTCATGAACCGGCTTTACTCCTAAAATTGGCGCGATTCTTTGCACAATATTTTTAACAATTGGAGCAGCAGCCATACCTCCAGTGGAACTCAGACGATTGATGCTTTTTGGAGTATCAAGTAGCACCAGAACTGTATATTTAGGATCTTGCATTGGGAAGCTACCAACAAAAGATGATAATTTTTCTGATTTATGATAACCCTTGCCAGTAACTTTTTCCGCCGATCCTGTTTTCCCACCAAGCATATAACCCGCTGCTTCAGCCTTTTTGCCAGTACCTTTTTCTACAGTGAGTCTATAGAGCCTTCTCATATAATCCGAAGTTTCATCTTTAAGAATTTTCTCAGCCTTAACAACCTCATCATCTTTTATCTTAACTAAGGTAGGCTTATATAAATACCCCCCATTAATTATTGCATTATTCAGCGATGCAAGATGTAATGGAGTGATTGCAATTCCATGTCCATAAGACATAGTTACCATGGTAACATCTGTCCAATTATACTGAGATGGAAAGAGTGGAACACCTTTCTCAGGCAACTCAACATCTACCGGATTTAGCAGCCCAAATTTTTTATAATATTGTTGCTGAATTTCACGGCCAATATCAAGGCTAATTTTCCCTGTGCCTATATTTGAGGAATACATAAATATTTCCGGAAGCGAGAGCCAATCGGCATATTTTTTATAATCACCGATCTTAAACCGAGCAAGCTGAAGTTTATTGCTCACATTATAAATATCCTTAAGATAAATTTTCTCACTATCCACAGCTATAGCAAAAGTAACTACTTTAAAGATTGATCCAAGCTCATAGACTCCATGAGTGACCTTATTATATAAATTACTCGCAGGAGATTGGCCTGGATTATTGGGATTAAAATCAGGTAAACTAACCAAAGATAATATTTCCCCATTATTAGTGTCCATCACGATACCAATAGCTGCTTTAGCGCCAAAATGTTCAACACTTGCCTCCAGCTCTTCTCTAACGATCGACTGAATAGCAGCATCAACCGATAAAACCAACTGTTCATCTGGGGCTTCATTATTTATAATATGATCATCAAAGAATTTCTCAACACCAGATACTCCATTTCCCTCAGTATCAACGTAACCAATGACGTGTGAAAAAAGGTTTCCTTGCGGATAAACCCTTCTATTATTATATTCAAATAAAATACCTGGCTCACCAATATAACTTATCTGACTTTGCTCATTGGGGGTGATGCTATTTTTAAGTTTGAAATATTTCTTCCCGGAGTTTAATTTCGCTAATAAATCTTCTGCCGATAAATCACTAAAAATTTCTGATAACAGTTTTGCACATCGGGGCTTATCAAAAATCTCACTTGGCCTAATATTTAGCGAAGCAATTGGCAAATTAGTCGCCAATATATAACCATTGCGATCCACTATTTCTTTTCGTGCAATGTTTCCAGAAAATGCTTGCTTACCAGAACTTGCAAAAGCAAAGTCGGTTTGGAATAAGACAATATTAACTAGCTTGCTACATATTGCCAAATAAAAAATTGAGATAAAAAGAGTGATAATCAACAAGCGATGATAGCTAAGATCACTTAAAGTAGCTGGGATATTAGTGTTGACTCCTTGGTCTAATAATATTGCTGTATTATCTTTATGCAATAAAATCCTATTCATGAGCAGAATCTCTTAGATTATCAATTTTTTTTACATTTGTAGATTTTACCACTGCATGGGCATCCCTTCTGTACCGCCACTTACCCTGTGATTGCTTATAAGCAACATTTAGAATTTTAGTCTTCTTCTTTTGCTCTGTAACTTTATAAACTTGCTCTCCCTTTAATTGGCTAATTCGCTCAGCATTAGTTTTAGACAAATTAAGATATTTAGCTGCAAGACTAGCTATCCTTTGAGGATTAGTTAAATAAGTCCATTCTACTTTTAATGCGTCAAGCTCTCTTTTCTCTTTCTCCAGTTGCGAAGTAAGGTCTTTTGTGTCTCTTTTTAATTCTAGTACCTTGTGTTTTATCTGAAATAATCCATACAAACATAAGGTAAATAAAATACATACTGACAAATTAGTTTTTGAGAACATATCACTCCTCCCGCACCTTCACCGCCGCTCTAAGCTTGGCAGATCTAGACCTAATATTATCTTGTGTTTCCTCATCACTTGGTATTAGCACTTTACTATTTATCAACTTAAACCAAGGTAATTCTTTATCAACGGGCTCAGGCAGGTATCTCGAGATAACCGGCTTTTGCTTCGAGTGAGTAGTTAAAAAATGCTTCACTATCCTATCTTCCGTTGAATGGAAGGTAACCACTACTAATTTTCCACCCACTTTCAATAAATTTCTAGCTAACCCAAGTACCAATTCAGTTTCTTGTAATTCATCATTAACCCAAATTCTAATTGCTTGAAAAGTCTTGGTAGCAGGATCGGTTCTATGCCCCTTAAATTTGCCAGGCAAAACGCTTCTTACTAACTCCGCAAGCTCAAAGGTTGTTTCGATTGGCTTGTCTTTTCTAACATTAATAATTTTTCTAGCTATTTTTCTTGAGAATTTTTCATCAGCGAACTTAAATAATACTTCTGCAATGGTGCTTTCAGATTCAAGATTTACAAAATCATGGGCACTTTTGCCACTTTGACTCATTCTCATATCAAGATTAGCATTTTTACTAAAAGCAAAACCTCTCTCAGCTCTGTCAAGCTGCATAGATGATACTCCGAGGTCTAGCACAATAGCATCAACTCCGCCCTCTATTCCTTCCTGCTGCAAAACTTCATCTAGCTGGCTAAAACTTACATTATAAAAACTAAACCGATCCCCATATTCTTTTTTTAGGAGATCTGCATAAATTTTAACATCTGGATCTCTATCAATTGCAATAACCTTGCATTTTGACTCTTGTAGCATCCGCTTGCTATAACCACCAGCACCGAAGGTACAATCAACATAAGTCTTACCATCTTCGGGCTCTAATACCTTAATTACTTCATCTAACAAAACTGGGGTATGATCAACGCTTAACATCACTACCATCCTGAATTATTTTATGGTTAAATTGCAGTAGCGATCTGTTTTGTTTCGCAATCTCCCGAGCCATAGTTGCATATTCATCAAATGTTTCTGGTTTCCATACTTCAAAAGTGGCACCCTTACCCACAAAACAAGCTTTATCGTCTATTTTTGCAATTTCGATTAGTTCCTCACTTAAAATTACTCGTCCCTCACCATCAAATGGTAATTGAATAGACTCACCGAGTATCGTGGTTGCAAAAGCATCTCTTGCTTCAGAATATGGATCGAGAGAGTCTATAGTTTGACTTAAAAATTCAATTCTCTTAAGCCCGCAAGCTTCTATGCAAGGATTAATAAAGGACTTATATGCAATTATTCCTGAAAAATCTTGAGATGATAAGGCTCCTCTAAAGGCAACTGGCACTGACACCCTACCCTTTTTATCAACCTTATTTATGTATGTTGAAAGAAATAACACACCCATACTCACAAATTACTTCACTTTTCTCAAAACTAAGAAGGCAGAAAGACCAAATTAGCTCTCTGCCCTTATAGTACACCAATATTCGTAAATTTTTGGTTAATTTTGGAAATATTTGGTATACGATGGAAATTATTGCCCTTTTTGCTGAATTGGTCAAGATTAAAAAAGCCTAAAAAACAAGATTTCTTAAAATTTGTTAATGATATTTCATTTTTGCAACAGATTTTACTATTAATAATTGCAAATATTTAGCAATCTTATAACCCCTAAGAACAAACGACAGCTAATTTAAGAATAAAAAATCTAGATTATTTGATAATTCTATTATAAGATTTACCCTGCTTCGGCCATTCCTTGGCCCAACAAATTAAGGTAAATTAAAAGCGAGCTCGCATAAAATGCAGAATAATTTTATTTTCGTTATCTCTTCCCCTTCTGGAGCAGGAAAAACAACCTTAACCAGGCTGTTGCTTGAGAAGCAAAAACAATTAGTTCAGTCGGTATCAGTAACCACTCGACTAATCAGAGATGGAGAAATAGAAGGCAAGGACTATCATTTTGTTGATGAGCCAACCTTCCGGAAATATATCGAAGAAGATAAGTTTCTTGAATATGCTAAAATATTCGGTCATTTTTATGGCACATTAAGGCAAACAGTGATTGAAAACTTCAAAAGCCACCGTAACCTGGCATTTGATATAGATTGGCAAGGCACGATGCAACTCAAGGAGAAGATACCTGAATCGCTAGTGAGCGTATTTATCCTACCTCCATCAATTGAAGAACTCGAGAGGAGGCTAAGATCCAGAGGCAGAGATGAAGGAGAGCAAATTGATACGAGACTTGCAACAGCCAAAGAAGAAATCTCAAAACACTTTATTTATGATTATATTGTACTAAACGACAATTTAGATAAATGCTTTGAAGAACTAAATATTATTTATGAAGCTGAAAAAATAAAAAGAAATCGCTACGAGGATAAAATCGCCAACCTGATTGGCTAGGAGATCTAGCCAAATACAACAAAACCTGAACTAGGAATGCACAGCATCACCAACAAAAATCCAATCCTAAGCTACCAACTAATTACCTGACAACCAAAACCGAAGCTTTGCTATGCCTAACTACACTCGCAGCATTTGGCCCCAGACGATAATCGTACCTATCAATTGTTTGGGCACCTATGACTATTAAGTCAGATCCTAGAATTTCTGATTTTTCAGTAATTCTTTCATAAATCACACCTTGCTCAGCAA
>Ga0214919_10005709_pt1 | contig 17479 bp, 21 predicted proteins | sample LL1503_MetaG_FD_177994 | JGI IMG/M metagenome (GOLD analysis project Ga0214919, IMG submission 177994) | Freshwater microbial communities from Lake Lanier, Atlanta, Georgia, United States - LL-1503 | ecosystem: Environmental > Aquatic > Freshwater > Lake | place: USA: Georgia | collected...
ATAACAAGAAGCATAATATATTGTTTCAAATATTTTTTCATTTATTAAATTAGCTTCTTCTGAATCATATGGAATACGTAATTTAATAAAAGTATCTGCTAATCCCTATACACCTATTCCTATAGGTCTATGTTGTAAATTAGAATTTTTAGCTTCATCTACAGGATAATAATTAATATCAATGACTTTATTTAAATTTCTTGTTATTACTTTAGTAATTTCAATTAATTTATCATAATCAAATGTTAAATTATCTTTTACAAAATTTGGTAATGATATAGATGCTAAATTACATACTGCAACTTCATTTGGTGATGTATATTCAATAATTTCAGAACAATTACCAGTATATATACCATTAAATATACCAGTATGATTTTTATATTCATTAAAACAATAAGTATCAGAATTTAAAATATTTATAATTTTTTCAACATAACAATTATATTCAATATCTATAATATCAAATATTTCATCATTTTTAAATCCTAAATCATATAATTTTTTAGAATAACATATATTTATATTATATAAATTATTATGAGAAGCAATTATATTTGATTGTATACCACAAGTCTATAATAAATATTGTATCTATATTAATAGATGTGAATTTTCATTTAATATATTAAATGTATTATTATTAATATATCCACATATATCATATAAACCTTCTAACCATAATAATTTATTTTTAATAGATGAATTATATGGAACGAGATTTTTTTTAATATCTTCTCTGGATATATCTTTATTATTAATAATAGCTAATAATTTTGATAAATTAATATAATTATTATTAATTATACAATTATATCTATTATTTAATATTTTATATGAATATATATATTCTTTAATTTTATTAAATAAATAAATATCTACTTCTATACTAACAAAAGGTTTGTTATTTTTATTTAATATTTTTAAATTTAATAAATTATAAATCCTAGTAAAACTAAAACTAGATAATAATCCATTTAAATATGGATAATTATAATCATCACTACAATTATCAATTAATGGTAATTCATAATTATTTATTTTCATTCCTTTTTTTAATTCTTTAGCTTCTATAAATTCTTTATTATTATTAACATAAAATTTATGATATAATGTACATTCAATATTATTACCATTAGATAAATATACTCTAACCATTTCCTAATTTTCAGCAGTTTTAACAATATTTACTTTTGAATATTCAAATCCATTCCATATTTTAATTTTTTTATTCTAATTATATAAATAATTAATACTATGATATCCTATATCTGTTAATATCATTGTATTTGGACTTACACATAAATTACTTGATCTAATAGTTCCTAAATTTTTCTAATTTGATTTAATATTACAAGCATCTTTATATAACATATAAGGAGTTCCAGTTTCTATCTATGATTCAATAATTTTATTAAAAAGATCTCTAGCATTTATTTTTTTAATAAATTTATTATTCTATTCATATTCTAAATATTTCTATTTAAATTGGTCTCCATATAAATTACATAAATTACTACTTTGATTTGGACACATTAAACTCCACTATTCATTGTTCTATACTCTTTCCATAAATAAATCAGGTATCCATAATGCATAAAATAAATCTCTTGCTCTCATTTCCTCTTTTCCATTATTTTTTTTTAATTGTAGAAAATCTTCAATATCAGCATGCCAAGGTTCCATATATATTGCAATAGAACCTCTTCTTTTACCACCTCCATTATGACATAAACCTATTTCAGTTAAATAATTATGATTTATATCAATTTCTAAATCATATAAATAATCTGAATAAATATTATTTTTATATATATATTCAACTTTAGAATATAGAATATTATCATATAATAAAAATAATGGTTTTTCTTCAATATATAGTGTTTTTCCATATATCTATGGACAATATATAACATAATAAATATTATTAAATATTATTTTTCTATTATAAAATGATCCACAACTATTACGTAATAATATAAATTTAACACAATCAATATTATCTAAATTTTTAGATTTATAAAATTCAAAATTATTATAATCTATATAATTATTACCATAATCAATACCTTTAATAATTTTTAAAATTTTATTTAATGGTAAATATAATAATTTACTATTAAAAAGTAGTTCATTATTTTTAATATCTAATAAATTTAATAGATGTAAATTTAAATTATTTAAATTAAATTTATATATAGTATTTCTATTTGATTTTTCTACTTTATATTTAAAAGTAGTTGATAATAAATAATTTTCTAGTTTCATATTATTTACATCATATAATTCTAATATATTATTATTTATTTTTAAATGATTTACTAATAATATTCCATATAATATACAATCATCATTTGTTAATTCTATTATATCATTATTATATTTCATAATAGGATATCCTATATAGTCATTAACTGTTATATTTTCTAATTCAATATATTCTGGTTTTATTATATTTTTTTCTAATTTATGTAATAAATCTTTATAATTATCATCTCTATTTTTAAAACAATAAAAAGGATGTTTACTTGTTACGAAATTATTATTTAATGATTGATATGTTTTTAATTCATACATATTTTCATTACATTCATATTTTAAAATTTTTATAATTTTATTAAAATAACCATTTTCTGTTATTACTTCTTCTCCTACTTCTAATTTATCTATTGTTTTTATTCCATTTTTTGTATATATTTTTACATCTTTTGTAAAACATTGATCTACATATCTTGCAGTTTCATTAAATACTTTTAACATTGGTATTATTCCATTTGATATACCATTAGTTCCTTTTATTAAACTATCTTTTGCTCTTATATCATGTATTGATAATCCAATACCTCCAGCACTTTTTGATATTAAAGCACATTGTTTTAATGTATCAAATATTCCTGATATAGAATCTTCTTTCATTGTTAATAAAAAACAAGAACTTAATTGATTATTATTTGTTCCACTATTAAATAATGTAGGTGTTGCATGTGTAAAATATTTATCACTCATATATTTATATGTTTCTATAACTGAATCAATATCATCTAAATGCACTCCAATAGATACTCTCATAATCATATCTTGAGGTCTTTCAACAATTATATTATTAATTTTTAATAAATAAGATTTAGATATTGTTTTAAATCCAAAATAATCATACGTATAATCTTTATTATAATTAATATTCTATTCTATAATTTCTTTATTATCTTCTATTACTTTAAACACCTTATTATTTATTATATTTTCTTTATTTAATATTTTCATTGTTTCATAAAAACTCTCATGAGTCTCTTTATGTAAATTACTAACTGATATTCTAGCTGCTAATATACTATAATTTGGATGTAAAATATTCATATATGCACAAGTTTCAGCACTTAATTCATCTAATAATTTAGTAGAAATTTTATCATAAATGGATAAAATAACTTTATTAATAATAATATCTAGATCAATATTATCTAATTTAAATTCAATATTTAATAATTTTTCTAATCTATATTTTATTTTTTCTTTATTAAATATCTATAAAACATTATTTCTTTTTAATACAAATAAAATATTATTTTCTTTATTATTTATCATTTAATCTTTTATCTATAATTATATCATTATTATAAATATATCTTTATATAATTATTTTATATAAAAAAGCTTTATATAATATTATTATATAATAACTAGTCATATTCTAGTCTAATAAATAATAAAATTGAAAAAATATTATTATATAAACATTTAATTATTTATTATATTAATATATAATAAATAATAATCTAGTATTCAATATATAATATTCAATATTTAATAATGATGTAATAACAATTAAATTTAAAAGATATATTATAATAATTATAATAATAATAATCAGGTAAAACAAATCAAATTAGTTTAATTATTCCAAATAATAAAAATTTACAAGATGTTATTAAATTACTTTCTAATAAATTAAATGATGTTTCATCAATTAAATAAAAATAAGTGTAAACTTCAACTAGTATAGCTATTAAAAAAATTTTATAATTTTTATAATAAATTAAAAAAAATAATGAAAATGGTATAATAATTTATTGTAATTAAGATATATTTGAAATAATAAATCCAATTAAAAAAATTAATAAATTTATTTATTCTTGTGATAAAAATTTTGAATTAGATATATTATATGAATAATTATAATCTGAATAAACATTTGGTTATATTATCATTGATGGTTAATCATTCATTTGTTGTTAACGTAATGGTGTTGATAATTAAATTCTTATAAATTAAAAAATATAATTACCTAATTAACACAATAAAGGTGGATAATCTTCAGTAAGATTTGAAAGAATAACTGATTAAAAAAGAGATTAACATGTTTCTAATTGTGTTGATAAAGTTAATTAAACATTTATTACTAATAATAAATTAAATGTTAATAAAATAATACTAGCTGGTTCGCAATTTAAAGACTAGTTATATAAAGAATTATTACCTTCTATTAAAAATAATATTCTTGTATAATTTAATTTATCTAAAATTGGTATGGAAGGATTATATGAAGCTATTAATTTATCTTAATAATATATTAATGATGATAAATATGAATAAGAAAAAATAATATGTTAAGAAATAAATAAAATGATAGCAGATGATAAAAAAATAGCTATTGGTATTAAAGAAGTTATATAATAATTAGAAAATTATAATATTTAACTTGTTTATATTAGTAATGATTTTAAATATACATATAATGATTATGATATAATAGATTATTTAAAATTATAAAATATTCAAGTTATACTAATAACTAGTTAAACAAGTGATGGAAAATAATTTAGTAATATATATAATATATGTGGTATATAATATTATTGAATAAAAATTATATTTAAATACAATATCTAATATTTTATTAAATTAAATGTATCTATAATAAATCATAAATTAATAATATAATTATAAAATTAATTTAGTTCCAGGATGTAATTTACTTGTTAAATTATAAAATTTATTTGAATATTAATCTAATAATTAATATTTAATATTAACTAGTAACTAGTAATAATATTATAATTATAAATAATCATTAAAATATAAAAATGTTGATATATAAACATACTATACATTTTCGTATAATTATTATAAATTAAAATATTATTATATTTAATAAAATTCAACCTATCATAATGTAAAATAGTATAATAGTATTATTATATTACATTCTTAAAATATGAATTAATAATAATTCTAATTTATAAATAAAATATTAAATGATAATAAAATAGTATGTTCAATATTATTATTTGGAAACGAATTTTATTTTTAAAATATTAATAATTATACTATTTAATATTTTAAAAATCCAACAGATTATTTTATTCATACTTTAGAATGGAAAACTATTGATATTAATGAAACATATAGAGTAGATCATTATATTACCAATTTTATTAATGATATAAATAAAACTAGTATGATTTCATTAAATTAAAATAAACATAAACTATAATATTATATTATTAATTTATTTAATGTCGAAAGTATATATAATATAATATAATCATATATTAATTAAAATTATTAATATGATGATATTATGATAATATGTTAATCATTAAGAAAATCAATACCAATATAAAAATTATCAAATTATTTATCAAATAAAAACATTAATATATTTATAACATTAAATGAGGAAGATAAAATATAAGATTATAAAATACAAAATAAATTATTAATAACAACATTTTATTAAATTTAAAATTGTATAAGAAAAATTGTTATTATATATAATTTTGATGATTCATTAAATATATATTATAAATTTAATAATGAAATATTAGATAATTAATTAATAACAAGTATTACAAGATCATCAGAATATTTAATTTTATTACATTCTAATAATTAAAAATAATTATAATGTTTAAATAAAATAAATTTAGAAAAATATTGTCATTTATTTATTGTTGATACATTAAAATAAAATAAAAAATAAATTTAATTATCTTAGAATATATAATATATATCTGTGTATGATATTATCAGATAATTAAACTAACAAAAAATAGAATTATTATAATAATATATTAATTATATAATTATACAAGAACAATAAGATGTAATTAATATTTAATAAATTATTAATATTAATAATTAATATGAAGATGTTAGTAATATAAATGGTATAGCTATTCCATAATATTATCAATATATTAAATAAAATAAAATAGAATTATAAACTTTATTATATTTAAATAATATATAGTATGATGTATTAACTATAAATACCATATTATAATTATCTAATTAATGGATTTAATAATTATCTGGATTTGATTTTAAATATAATTAAATAAAAAAATATGATTGGATAGATGATATTACTTTAAATTAATGTATATAAAAATTAGATTATTTGTAATTAGATGAAAAAACATAATATGAAAAAATGATATCATTAAATTATAAATAATATAAAATTACAGGATATATAGATTGTTAATCTGATAAAAATATTTATGAATTTAAATGTGTATCTAGATTAAATAATAAACATATATTATAACTTGTTATTTATATGTTTATCAATGAATATAATAATGATAATATATAGAATAATTATTATTTATATAATATTTTAGATGGTAAGTTATTATAATTAAAATAAACAAAAATGTAATTATAGTAAATTATGTAAATTATATTAGAATGATTTTTATTTTAAAATTATTAATTATATATTAATTAATGATTTTAAGATACAATAAATATATTTTTTATATAATTTCAACAATTATTAATTTATTAGTTCCTGTTTTATACTATTTATATATATTTAGTATTAATTATAATTATATAAATATTGAAACTGGTTCTTTAGTATTAACTAATTTATCAATTATTCCTACATTATATATTTCATTGTATAATATTAAATTATTATATCCAGAATATTTAATATCATATCCTATTATGATAACTAGTGGAATATATCATTTATGTGATTCAAGTAGAAATTAGTATGGATAGAAATTATGTTATGGAAATTATGATTTATTAAAAGATTTAGATTATATAAATTCTAATTTATTATTTGTTGTTTATATTATTTCTATAACAAAATTCTATCCTATTATAAGATTATTTATTAATTTACTATATGGATTTTTATTATATATATTTTTTATATATGATTATGATAAAAAATATGATGGATATGAATATATATTAATATTTTCAAGTTCATTAATAACTATTATACGTGTAATATATTTATATTGTTTTAATAATAAACATGATATTATTATATGTTTAAAAAATTTATATTTATTAATAGCTATTATACTATCTTGTTTTGCAGTAGTATCTTTTAAATTTTGGAATTAGATATATGGTGATAATACATATTGGATTGTTCATTCTTATTTATGGCATTTATTAATAATGATATCATCATTTTTTATATTAAAATATATTTATACAAGTCAAAATAATAATCATATAGATATTGAGTTAGATATAGAAAATGAAAATAAAATAGAAAATAAAAATAAAATAAATTATGATGATAATAAAATAGAAAATAACAATTAATATTAATATTTAATTTTTTTAGTTTTTACATTTAATTTTTATAGTTTTTACATCTCCTAACATATCTTTTTTTGATTCTCTATAATGTAAATGTTTAGGTAATTCTCTACCACCTGCCATATATGATTTAGGACATAATAATACAACTTCTGCTAAACCATTATTAACTAGTGATATTCCACTATTATTATAATTTTTATAAGCATCATTAGGATTATTTATAACTTTATCTATGTTATCATTATCAGCTGCCCACCATACAATTTTATCTGTATCTTTATCTGTATTTATTTTTAAATGTATTAAATTATTATTATTTTTAATTAAATCATTATTAATATTATTACATAATAATTTAGATGGTAAAACAGTCTAACCTAAAAATGGTAAATAGGTGTTTTTATTAAATAATAAAAATACAGCATAAAAAGATAATAAAGTTAATATAATTTTTTTAAATTCTAAATTTTTAATATAATAAAATACATCATATTTATTGTTATAATTAGATAAAGTATAATTTATTACAACAAGTAATAATAATGGCATTGTGTAAAAATGTAAATAAATTAATTTATTATTCGTCATTTAATTTTATTATATATAAATTATATAAATAAATATTTAAATTATTTATATATAATAAAATTATGGAATTAAGTATATCTGATTATATTATTTATCATATTAAAAAACATTGGAAAAAATTATTAAATGAATTATATTTAGATGTATTCAATAATAAATTAAATAATTTAAATAACAATTTCTTTTGTATTCATATTATTACTAAACCTATTTTATCAACTTATTTTACTATTTGTTTATTTAAGATATCTAATTATAATGAAATTTTTATAATGATATCAGATCATATTGATGGAGTATATAAACGTTTATATAATGAAAAATATATAATTAATAATCAAATAAAATGTTTATATTTAAGTAATACATTAAAAGAAAATGAAATATTTGAATGTAAAATAGAAAATAGTGTAAATATTAAAGATTATATTTATATTAATTGGGAAAATGGAGAAATTTTACATAATAATTTATATAAAGTTAAAAAAATTCATAAATTATCAAAAAATAAATTAATATCTTTAATTAAATTAAATTCATTATTTAGATTTGGATTACAAAATTTATCTAAAGAAGAATTAATTGATTTTATTATAAAATATAATATTAAAACTAGTATAAAAAATAATTAATATTGATTATCATGTTATCATTCAACATTAGATTATTCAACTTGTTATTGTTCAATTTGTTATTGTTCAACATTAGATTATTCAATTTGTTATCGTTCAACATTAGATTATTCAATTTGTTATTGTTCAACATTAGATTATTCAATTTGTTATCGTTCAACATTAGATTATTCAATTTGTTATTGTTCAACTTGTTATCGTTCAACATTAGATTATTCAATTTGTGATTGTTCAATATGTGATTGTTCAAGGTATGATTGTACAACATGTAATTGTTCAATTAGTGATTGTTCAACGTGTGATTGTTCAACGTGTGATTGTTCAACTGGTAATTGTTCAACTTGTGATTGTTCAACTTGTGATTGAACGACATTAGTTTTATCCTAACAATTACAAGATTTAATATTATTAAATTTTTCTAATAAATCATTTAAAGTAGTAGATAATTCATTTACAGTATTAGATAAATTATTATTATTATTTTGTAGAACATGAATATTATGTTCAGATGTTAATATAGTATTACTTAAATTATCATAACTTCTTTTAGTTTCATTATTAATATTTTCTAAATTAGAACATTTACTAATAAAATCTTGTGTAATAACAATTTTTAGTTCTAAATTATTTAATCTAGAATTTAAATCTTCATTATATAATTTTATTAATTCATCATATTTACTTTCTACTAAATTTAATTTTTCAAATAAATCTTTATTACTAGTATTAGTATTAGTAATAGTATTTGTATTATTAGTATTAGTATAAGTATTAGTATCAGTATTATTATTAGTATCAGTATTATGATTATGATTATTATTTAAATTCTACTAAATAAACATTTTATTTAAATTTGTTTTCATTATTTTATATATATATATATAGAAATATAATTTTATATATTAAATAATTTTATTTATTATTAATAATTAATATATTATTCAATTATTATATATAAAAAATGAATAATATATTAATTATTTTTTTAATATTATTATTATTTGGATTAATTGGAGGAATTGTTTATTATATGATTTATTATAAACAATCAGATAAATCTAATACAAATGATCTTTCTAAAATAAATGAATGTAAAAATAAAGGAAATAAATATAGTTTTATTAATAAAGATCAATCTTGTTAGTTATGTGATGATTATTTAAAAATAACAAATACTAATTTAAAAGGAAATATAAAATATTTAGAAAATGATTGTTTAATTGATAAATGTCCAACTGGTTATAATATTGATAAATTAAATAGTTGTATAATTACACCTTGTAAAACTATTGATAATGCATTATCTTATGATAAAAATTGTAATATATCTAAATGTTCTAATAATTATAAAATAGATAATGTTAATAATAAATGTGTATTATGTGAAAATGGAACATATACTGATGGATCAAGTAATACTTGTAATAAATGTATTAATAATTCAAATGTTGCTAATTGGATTTAATTAAAAAATAAATATATTTAGATTTAAATTATGATATTAAATAATTAAATAATTAAATAATTAAAATATTATAATATGGTCTTAGTCGAATTAAATAAATAATTACATTTTTAAAGATAAAAATATATAAAAAATAAATATTTTGATGTAATACTAGCTATGAGTTAAAATAATGGAATAGGAATAAATAATAAATTACCTTGGAATTTATATTAAGATATGAAACATTTTAAATAGATAACAACATAAATATAAAATAAAAATAAATAAAATGCAGTTATTATGGGATATAATACTTGGTTATCTTTATAATAAATTCCATTAAAAAATAGATTAAATATAATAATATCAAATAATAATAAATATACAATAACTAATAAAAATGTTATGATATAATCTTGTTTATAAGATGCATTAAATTATATAGATAATAATGAATATATTGAAAATACATATGTAATAGGTGGATAAAAATTATATGAACAAGCTTTATAACATTAATAATGTTAATATATATATTTAACAAGAATTGGAAAAAATTATAATTGTGATAGATATATTCATTAATCTTATTTTTAAAATTATGATATAAAAGAAATAAGTAAAACATATAGTTAAAATAATATAAATTATGATTTTTAAATATTAAAAAATAAAAATGTAAATATAAAAGATAATTATATTTTTTAATATGAAAATAATGAAGAATAATAATATTTTGATATAATTAAAAAAATTATTAAAAATAAAAGTTTTAATTTTAAATAAGACAGAACTTAAACTGGTATATATTCTGAATTTGGTAATATTATGAAATTTGATTTATCATAATCATTTCCTCTTTTAACTAGTAAAAAAGTATTTTGGAAAGGAGTAGTTGAAGAATTATTATTTTTTATACGTGCATAAACTAATTCAAATATTTTAAATTAAAAAGGTGTTAAAATATGGAATGATAATGGTTCTATATAATATTTATAATCTATTGGTATTAACAGATAATAAGGTGATTTAGGACCAATATATGGTTTTTAATGGAGACATTATGGAGCTGAATATATAGATTTTAATACAAATTATGAAGATAAAGGAATAGATTAATTATAAAATGTAATTAATGAAATGAAAATAAATCCAAATTCTAGGAGATTAATAATTAATTCTTGGAATCCAATGGATATAAATAAAATGGCTTTACCACCTTGTCATATTTTAATGTAATTTTATATATAAAATAATAAATTAAGTTGTATGATGTATTAGAGAAGTTGTGATATGGGATTAGGAGTTCCATTTAATATAGCATCTTATTCATTATTAACATGTATAATAGCTCATTAATTAAATTTATAAAGAGGATAATTTATACATATATTAGGTGATACACATATATATAAAAATCATTTATTATAATTATAATAATAAATATAAAGGACACCATATCCATTTCCATTATTAAATATAAATAAAAATAAGAATGATATATCATAATATGAATTTAGTGATTTTGAATTATTAAATTATAATTTTCATAATAATATAAAAATGTAAATGGCTATATGAGTAATGAGTAAATAATTTTATTTTAATTTTTATTAATTTTTATTTTAATCATTATTATATTATATTATATTATATTATAATGATTAAAAATTTTAAATATGATAATTTTGAATTGTCATATATTGATTCAAAATATAAATTAGAATTAAATACTATTAATAATTATTTTGTTATTGAATTATACAGATTATCTCTTTATTATAGATTAAAAAAAAAAATTAAAGAATTTTTATTTAATATTAATGAAAATAATAAAAATAATGAAAATAATAATAATATAGAAAATGAAAATGAAAATAAAGAAAAAGATGATAATAATTCATTAAAAAAAGATAATTTTAAAATATATACTGATTTATTATCTATATTTATAATAAATAATAAAAAAAATTTAGTAGATGATCCTATATTTAATAATAATTCAATATTTAATACAAAAAATATTGAATTTGTATTATTAGAAATGAAATTATCAAATGAAACAAATATAAATTCAAGAAGAGTATTTCCTAAATTAGATAAATACTATAAAAAATATTATAAATTAATAAAAAAACAACATAATATTGATTATTCAAATGTTAATATTGAAGTTAAATATGATATTCAAGATAGTATAATTTTATTAAGTTGTAATATAGATATAAATAAAATAAGTAAGAGAAAAATTATTTTAAATAGATATAAAGTTCCTAAATTTGTATTTTATAGTTTAGTTTTATCTTATAATAATAATGTTCATAATATTAATAATAGTAATATTATTGATAATAAATGTATTATTTGTATATATATATTATATAATAGATATAGAATATTTAATAGTGGTCATAATTAGGCTTCAATATTACCTAGTTTTAAAAAAATAATTAAAGAAAATTTAGGAATAAATATTGAATTATTTGGATCAGCATTAAATAAAAATTTAAGATATTTTTGTTCATTATTTTATGATATTGAATGGATGTTTGGTAGTTTAAATGATTATTTTGAAACAAATATAAAAAGTGGATATTATGAAATTAATCCACCATTTAATAAAGTTATATTTGATAATTGTTTAATTAAAACATTTAATGAACTGAATATAGCAGAAAAAAATAAAAAACCATTGTTATTTTTATTTATATTACCATATTCATATTATAATACTATTAAAGATAATATAATATATCAATAGTTAAATAAATATAAAAGATATAATTTAACATTAAATAAAAATGATTTTCCATATTATTTTTATTCAAATGATTTTAAAAAAATGGTTGTTAAATCATTAATTAATACAAAAATTATTATATTTTCTAATAATTTTATTAATAAAATATATAAAAATAATATAATAAATTTTAAAAAAATTATTAATAAATGGATTAATAAATATATTAGAAAATAATATATTATTAATTATATAATTTATATTTATATTAAATGAAAGATAAAAATTATTTGATTTATAAAATAAGATATCTTTTAGATATATTATTAAATAATAAAATTAATGTTGCCAAAATTCCTTATAATTTAGATAAATTAAAAATTAAAGATCTTATTAATTTAGAAAATTAGTTAATATTAATTATTAATCATAGTGGTATAATTAATTTTCCAAATATTAATTTTAATAATAATAATGATAATAATAAAAATAAAAAAAATAATATAGTATCTAATATAACAGAAACTTTAAATAAAATAAATTAGGATAAATTAACACCAGAACAAAAAGATATATATAATAATTTTATTATATTATTAAATAATATTATTAAAGAAGATAAAATAGATGATGAAAAAATAAAATTAATAATAAAAGAATATGAAAAAGTTATACAACTTTCTGTTTATAATAAATCACAATCACAATCACAATCACAATCACAATCACAATCAAATAGTTATAATATATTAAAAATATTAAATTCTAATCAATCACAAAATGATTCATCATTAATGAATATTAATGAAGATAATGAAAATAATGAAGATAATGAAAATAATGAAAATATAAATAATATACAACAATCAGAAATTCAATCACAAGAACAATTAATTGAACAACTAAATTATAATAATAATCATATTACATATTTTAAAAAAAATATACAAAATATAGATAATGATATAAAAATATTACAAAATCAACAAAATTTAAATAATTCGAAAAATAAATTAGAAAAACTAAATAATTCAAAAAATATATATAATCAACTATTACAACAATTACTACAAACACAAAATCAATTATCACTACAATTACAAACACAAAATCAACAAAATCAACAAAATCAATCACAACAACAATTACAACAACAACAACAAAATGATCAACAAAAACCAATACTACTACAACAAAATCAATCACAACAACAAATACAACAAGAACAACAAACTGATCAACAAAAACCAATACTACCACAACAAACTGATCAACAAAAACAATCGATAATTCAATCACAACAACAATCAAATCAACTATCACAAAATAAAGAACAACTACAACTACAACAAGAACAACCACTACTACCACAACTATCAATATCACAACAACAATCAAATCAACAAACACAACAACCAAAACAACAACAAAATCAACAACTACAACAACTATCAATATCACAACAACAACAAAATCAATTACAAACTAATCAACAACAAGGACAACCACAACAAAATCAACAACTATCACAAACACAACAACAAAATCAACAACTATCACAAACACAACAACAATTACAACAACAATTAACTCAACAACAACAAAATCAACAACTATCACAAACACAACAACCAATACTACTACAACAAAATCAACAAATACAACAACAAACTTATCAACAAAAACAACAACCACAAACACAACAACCATCACAACAACAAAATAATCCATTAAAAATAAAAAAACAATTAAAATTAAATACAAATAATGATTTTGATCATATAAAAAATGAAAATATTAAAAAATATTTAAATTAGATTGGAGCTAATAATAATTTATCATTTGATAATGTTAAAATTAATATATTAAATAATAATAATATATATACAGAATCATTTAAAAATAATAATAATAATAATAATACATATAATATTCCATATTTATTATTTTATAATAATTACAGTAATGTATTACATATAAATAATAATGAAATATATATGTATGATATAAAAAAAAATGAACAATCACATTTATATAATTTAGTAATTAATAAAGATAATTAGGCAACTATTAATAATAAATTAGAAAAGATTGATAAATTAATATATATTAATAATGATATAACTAATTTATTATATTATAAAAAATTTAATAAAGATGATGAAAAAATTATAAATTATAATAAATATAATGAAAATATAAAAAATTAGAAACATAAAAATTATAAAAATGACAAAAATAATTGTTATGTAAATTCATTAATGTAGATGTTATCATTTATACCTGAATTTATTGATTTAATTACATTTTAGTATTATAGATATAAAATTATAGATATGGATAATAATATCCATTGTATATATAATGATATTGAAGGTATGATAGATAATAATAATTTATTAGATAAAATATATAATTATATTATTGATTTTCAAGTAAATGATAAAATTACATATAATATATCTTATGAAGATATATGTAATGAAAATCTAAATTATTATTAGCAAGATGTATAGGAATATTTTATTAATTTATTAGAAAAAATAAATTATGATAAAAATTTAGATGTATTTAATTTTTTTAATATCAAAGAAACTATAAAAAATGATAATGATAATATTACAGAAATAAATAATAATTCACATTTAATGATTTAGAATAATGATACATTATTTAACGAATAGATAATAGATTTAAAATTAGAAAAAATAAATTCAGATATAAAAATAATTATTAAAAAAAAAGAATATATAACAAACAAATATATATTTATTCATATTAATTATTCTGAAAATGACAAAGTCAAATTTGATATTACAAAGAATATTAATATAAATGTTGATAATAAAAAATATATTTTATCTTCTTTTATAGAAAGAGTTGGAGAAATAAAAAAAAATAGTGATGGTCATTTTATTTTTTATAAATATGATAAAGATAATAAAGATAATAAAGATAATAAAGATAAAGTAGATATGTATAATGATTTAAATGAAAATAAAGAAACAATATATCTTAATGATATTAAAACTAAAAAAATAATTTTTATATTATATGAACAAGTTAATTTATAATCATATATAACAAGCTTTAATCCATTCTTCATATTTTTCTTTTTCATTAAATATAGGTTGATAATGTATTTTATATTTATTATATATTTCTTCATTCCATTTATATAATTCTTTATTTGGTATATCTTTTAATTCTGGTAACCATTTTTTTATATATACACATTCTTTATCAAATTTTTTAATCTAATCATTTCCTATTTTCATTGGTCTTCCTGATAATGGTATTCCTTTACTAGAATATTTTCTTCCTGGAAAATCTAATTCTGTTATCCAATGATGATTCATTTTATTCTATGTTGAACCAATAGCATCCACTAAATATTTACTAAAACCTACCTATGATCCATATTTTGGATGAAATGGATTAATTAATAAATATTTGGTCCAAAAAATACCAACTATCATTCTTGCTCTATTATGCATAAATCCTGTTGTTTTCATTTCATTCATAGCAGCATCAATAATTAAAAATCCAGTTTGTGAGTTAATTAAAGTGTTCCAATCATTTTTATCATTATTCCATTTAATTTTATCAAAACGTTTATCCATATGATTATAATAATTTTTAGCATCATCTAAAAATTTAAAACACTATAAATAAAAATCTCTCCAATACAACTATTTTATTAATAAATTATTTTTTCCTAATTTATCTAATAATAAATAATATATTTCTCTAATAGAAATACATCCAAAATTTAAATAAGCAGATATTCTAGTTGTATTATATGATAATAAATCTCTATTATTATTATAATCTTTATAATTATCTAAATGTTTTAATATTTTTAATACATTGGATCTTCCACCAATCTATGATATATTTATATTATTAATATAAAAATTATGAATCTATTTAATATTAAAATTATAATCAGTTTGTATATTAATAGAATTATTAAATAATTTTAAAGATAATTTAAGTGGTTCATTAACTACAATTTTAATAGCTTTTTTATAAAAAGCTCCAAACTATTTATAACCTTTACCATTATTAATAGAATCAATATCAACTAGTGATAAATCATTTTTATTAGTAATAACTTGATAATTATATTTATTAGATAAATTAATAATATAATTATCTCTTTCAGTAGCATAATTAGAAAAATCATTATTAAAAGCAATAGTTATATTATCATATTTGTATAAAAATTCAAATATTGAATGTATAATTTTTTTATAATTACCATAAAATAGTTGTAAATGAGAATTATGTTTTATTAATTCATTATTTAGATCAATTAATGAATTACACATAAACTAGATAACATTATTTGAATGATACTATTTATTCTATTTATTTATTTCAATTTGATTTTTATCTAATATAAATATAGGAATAATTATATTTACATTTTTTGATAATTCATATAATGCTAAATTATCATATAAACGCAAATCTCTACGAAATATA
>Ga0214919_10005711_pt1 | contig 17478 bp, 18 predicted proteins | sample LL1503_MetaG_FD_177994 | JGI IMG/M metagenome (GOLD analysis project Ga0214919, IMG submission 177994) | Freshwater microbial communities from Lake Lanier, Atlanta, Georgia, United States - LL-1503 | ecosystem: Environmental > Aquatic > Freshwater > Lake | place: USA: Georgia | collected...
CCACTCAAGGTGCCGGCTTGGTAGACAGGCCCCAGGGGCGCGAGTTGTTCCATCACGGCGCGCTTGCCACCAAATGCGGCCAGCGGCATGCCGCCACCAATCACCTTGCCCAACACCGTGAGGTCGGGCTCGAAGCCTGGCAAGGACTGGGCATACACGCTTTGGGCGCTGCCCAAGGCCACGCGGCAGCCGGTCATCACCTCGTCAAACACCAACAAGGCGCCATGCTGGCTGCACAACTCACGGCAGCGTTTCATGAAGGGCACGCTGGCGCGCACAAAGTTCATGTTGCCGGCGATGGGCTCGATCATCAAACACGCCAATGCTTTGCCGTGCAATGCGAAAGCCTCTTCCAGTTGAGCGATGTTGTTGTACTCCAGCACCAAGGTGTGCTGCACCACCTCGGGCGGCACACCAGCGCTGGTGGGGTTGCCAAAGGTGGCCAAGCCCGACCCGGCTTTCACCAGCAGTGCATCGGCGTGGCCGTGGTAGCAGCCTTCAAACTTGATGATCTTGCTGCGGCCTGTGGCACCGCGTGCCAAACGCAGTGCGCTCATGCCGGCCTCGGTGCCCGAGCTGACCAAGCGCACCATGTCCATGGAGGGCATGAGTTTCAACAAGGCTTCGGCGAGTTCTATTTCGCGCTCGGTGGGCGCGCCGTAAGAGAAACCTTCGAGTACCGCTTTTTGCACCGCCTCGACCACCGCAGGGTGGCCGTGGCCCAAGATCATGGGGCCCCAAGAGCCGATGTAGTCGATGTAGCGCTTGTCGTTGGCGTCCCAAAAGTAAGCGCCTTGGGCACGCTTGACAAAACGCGGCGTGCCGCCCACCGCGCGAAAAGCGCGCACAGGGGAATTGACGCCGCCAGGGATGACTTGGCGCGCGCGGTCGAAGAGGGTTTGGTTCAGATCGGTCATGGTCTTTCCATTGGTCTAGCGAAATATTCAGTGTCGGGTGTGGTGTCCAGGCAAGGAAAAATCATCGGCCGTGGCGGTCAGGTCTTCTTCATCCGTCAACGAACCACTGTCGTCAACGCTGTGTGCCCAAAATAAGCGATCTGCTACTGCATGACCCATGCCTGGTCGAAATCCTGCATCTAAACTGCCATCAAGGTAGCCAAGCGCTTCGCTTGAGGCGGCTTCCAAGTCATCTCCCATGGCCAACAAGCCTGCCAAAGCGGCACTCAAGGTATCGCCCGCCCCCGTAAAAACCGCATCAAAGCGTTCGATGGTTTCACTGACCATGACATTCAAAGGGGTTGCCAAGGCATTTTCCATGTGTTGGCCACCTGCTTGGGGCAAGCCAGTGACAAAGGTGTAAGGCACGCCTTTTTCTGCAGCAGCTTTGGCCAAGTCTCGGGCCGTGGGGTTTCTGTCACTTCCCCATTCAGGCAAAAGCCATCGCCAAAGTGTGCTGTGGTTGCCCACCAGTACCGTGGTCTGCGGCAACACCAATTCCATGAAGGCATCTTGGTAGGCATCGATAGATTCGTCTTGCCACCAAGACAGGCTGGGCATGTAAGCGACTACCGGTACATCAGCGTAGTCGGCACAAATCTCAGCCACTGTGGACAAAACATCGGGAGAGCCACAAAAACCAATTTTGATCACTTGTACCGCGATGTCTTCCAAAATGGTACGAGCTTGTTCATCGACGGTGTCTTCTTCTACAGCCACATGGTCAAACACCTCGGCTGTATCTCGTACATAACTGCCTGTTGAGATAGCCAATACATGTGCGCCCACGGAGGACATCGCCAAAATATCGGCTGTTAAACCGCCTGCTCCGCTGGGATCGTTGGCATTGAAACACAGCACGCATGGGTGCGCCATTTCCTCAGATTGGCCTTCATCAGGCAAGGGGTTAGGTGTGTTCATGGGCCATCTATAGAATCTGAATCATTCTATGCCACCGCTTTAGCGGGTTTTACCTGATTAACTTGAAAGACTTGACTGTGAACAAGACTTGGATGTGCTTGATTTGTGGATGGATTTACGACGAAGCTGCTGGTGCGCCTGAGGAGGGCATAGCCGCCGGAACACCTTGGGATCAAGTCCCCATGAACTGGACCTGCCCTGAGTGCGGCGCGCGCAAAGAAGATTTTGAAATGGTGCAAATTTAAAACGCTGTCAGCGTTCATTCACCTTCTTTCTTGCTTTTCACCACGCTGTAGCGCAATAAAGTTTTTAAACGGGCCTTGGCATGGTCCACGATGGGCTGGGGGTAAGTCTCTCCAAGCTTGACATGGGCCGCTTGCAGCACCACAGGCTTGGCCATCCAAGGTGCGTGTATGGCGTCATCTGGCAAACCCGCCAGTTGGGGCAGATAACGGCGAATGAATTTTCCTTGGGGATCGAATTTCTCGCTCTGGTTAACAGGATTGAAGATACGAAAGTAAGGTTGTGCATCACAACCACTGGAACTGGCCCATTGCCACCCGCCGTTGTTGGCTGCTAAATCGAAGTCAATCAAATGCTTGGCGAAATACTGCTCTCCCCAACGCCAGTCTATGCCCAAGTCTTTCACCAAAAAGCTGGCCACCACCATGCGTAAGCGGTTGTGCATATAGCCGGTTTGGTTGATTTGTGCCATGGCCGCATCTACCAAGGGATAGCCGGTTTGACCTTGGCACCATGCTTCAAACAACACATTGGCGACTGTGCCTGTTTCCCAAACAATGGCGTCGTAAACCGGTTTGAAAGATTGCGTCACAACACGTGGGTGGTGGTGCAGTATTTGGTGGTAAAAATCGCGCCAAATCAATTCACCCAACCATGTTTGGGCACCTGCATCGCCTTGCTGAGCCAAGGGGTAAGCCAGTCGTGCTAACTGCCTGACAGAGACAGTGCCAAAACGTAAATGCACGCTCAAGTAACTGGGGCCTTTCAAGCCTGGAAAGTCTCGGGTTTGTTGGTAAAGCCCGATTCGCTGTGTGAAGTCTTTCAATAAATGGGCTGCACCACTGCTACCCGCCTGTATGTGCAAACCCGACAAATCCACGGTATCAAATCCCAGTTCATTCAAAGACGGTAGATCTTGGCGCAACACCTTGGGTATGGGTGCCAATTGCCCGGGCGTGGGTTTGACGGGTCTTTCACTCAGATCAGCGGGTGTTACTTTTTTTAGCCAATTGTTTTTGTAAGGTGTGAATACGCCATAGGGTTGATTGTTTTGGGTCAATATGTCACTGCGTTCAAAAACCACATGGTCTTTGAAGGTGACAAAGGCGACACCCATATTCTGAAGAGCATCGCGTACTGCACTGTCACGCGCTAGCGCATAAGGTTCATCATCATGATGGCTAAAGACAGCTTGTATGCCCAGTGTCTTGACCATGTCTGTCAAACATTCCAAAGGGTCGCCATGACGCACGATCAAACCGCTGTCGTCTGTACCAGACAGCGCCTTCAGTTGTTGGTTGAGGTCGAGCAAGCTGGCATGGATAAAGGCCACGCGCCTGTCTTGGCGAGGCAAGGATGCCAAAATATGGGCGTCAAACACAAAAGTACAAAAAACATGCTTGCTTTGTTGCAGTGCATGGTGCAGCGCCGTGTGGTCTTGTGCGCGCAAATCACGCCTAAACCACACCAGTGATCGGTCAAAACGCGCTGATGGAGTAAGTTTCATCTTCAGCCTTAAAATAGGTCCATGTCCTTAGATTCTGCGCCGATCAACCTTACCCATCACTTTTTGATCGCCATGCCCGGTCTGATGGATGAATCGTTCAACCGCAGTGTGGTCTACATGTGCGAACACAGCGACAGGGGCGCATTGGGTTTGATTATCAACAAACCCAGCACCCTGCGTATGCAAGAACTGTTTGAAAAAGTAGAACTCCATTTAGGTCGTTCAGATTTGATTGAAATTCCTGTCTTTCAAGGTGGCCCGGTTCATACCGAGCGTGGCTTTGTATTGCATGAACCGCTATCGCTTTCCCAACCCTCTTCAGATGTCTCTGAGGCCACTTATGCATCCACTTTGACCATTCCCGGAGGGTTGGAGATGACCACCTCCAAAGACGTGTTGGAGGCCTTGTCTACGGGTGCTGGGCCTAAACGGGTATTGATCACTTTAGGCTACTCTGCTTGGGCACAAGGGCAACTCGAGTCTGAACTGGCAGAAAACAGTTGGCTAACCGTTGAAGCAGATCCGCAGGTTATTTTTGATACGCCCATAGAGCAGCGTTATGACCGCGCTTTGGCATTGCTGGGCTTGCAGGCTTGGATGCTTTCACCTCATGCAGGTCACGCATGAGTCTTGCTGTGGTGTCTCCCATGGCTGCAACCGATTTGCAATCTTTTTTGGCTTTTGATTTTGGGCAACAACGCACAGGTGTTGCTTATGCTTCGCGCTTGATGGGGCAGGCCAGGCCAGAGGGTTCTGTGCACGCAAGTGGTCAAGCCCGTTGGCCTTTGATTGCTAAGCACATTGACAAATGGCAACCAGAAGCTTTAGTGGTTGGAGTCCCTTTCCACCCAGACGGTGCGATCCACGAGAACACGTTGCAAGCACAAAAATTTGCCAGACAACTGCGCGCGCGTTTTGGGTTGCCCGTGTTCGAAGTGGACGAGCGCTACTCCACCACCGAGGCGCGTAGCCAAGGTGTAAAAGATGTGGATGCGGCATCTGCTTGCGTCATCTTGGATCAATTTCTCAGAAGTCTCAACGCATGAATGCTGCTCTTTCCAACCTCAACGCACAAGCTTTGTACCAACATCTTTTGGCGAATCTTCGAAGCAAGTTAATGCCTGAGGCACATTTGGTGGGTATCACCTCTGGAGGGGCATGGTTGGCGCAGGCTTTACACCAAGACTTGGCTTTGCCCACTGCTTTGGGTATTGTGTCGTCTTCTTTGCACCGTGATGATTTCTCTAAGCGTGGCATGGCGGACAGCGTGGCCACCAAATTGCCATTTGAAGTTGAGGGTGCTGTGATTTGGTTGGTCGACGATGTACTGTTTACTGGACGAACCATTCGCGCTGTGGTGAATGAGTTGTTTGACTATGGTCGCCCTAAAGCGGTTCACCTGGCTGTGTTGGTTGACCGTGGTGGAAGAGAGTTACCAGTTCAAGCAGATGTGGTTGCTGTGCAGATCAGCTTGCCGCCTACTCAGACCTTGCGATTGACCCGCGACAGCCAAGCACAATTTGCATTTTCCTTGGAAGACTAAGGCATGCTGTACAAACGCAACCCTCAACTCAATAAAAACGGCGAACTGATCCATTTGCTTTCTACTGAGGGCTTGTCTCGCGATATCCTCACGCATATTTTGGACACAGCCACCCAGTTTGTGTCTGTCAGTGACCGAGACGTGAAGAAAGTGCCTTTGTTGCGTGGTAAATCGGTATTCAATTTGTTTTTTGAAAACAGCACCCGCACCCGTACCACGTTTGAAATTGCTGCCAAACGACTGAGCGCAGATGTTTTCAATTTAGACATTGCGCGTTCTTCGGCCAGCAAGGGCGAAACGCTGCTAGACACCATCGCCAATTTGAGCGCCATGGCGGCCGATATTTTTGTGGTTCGCCACAGTGAGTCAGGTGCCCCTTATCTGATTGCAGAGCATGTTGCACCCCATGTGCATGTCGTCAATGCAGGTGATGGTCGTCATGCCCACCCCACCCAAGGCTTGCTCGATGCCTACACCATCCGCCATTTCAAAAAAGATTTTTCTAATCTTCGGGTGGCGATTGTGGGCGATGTGTTGCACTCAAGGGTGGCGCGATCTGATATTCACGCTTTCACCACGCTGGGTTGTGCCGAGGTGAGGGTGGTGGGGCCACGCACCTTGATCCCTTCTGACTTGTCACACTTAGGCGTAAAGGTTTTTTATACCCTTGAAGAAGGCATACGCGACTGTGATGTGGTCATAGCACTGCGTTTGCAAAACGAGCGCATGAGCGGTGCCTTATTGCCATCAAGCCAAGAGTATTTCAAAAATTTCGGATTGACGACAACCAAGTTGCAAGCTGCCAAGCCCGATGCGATTGTGATGCACCCCGGGCCCATCAACCGCGGCGTGGAGATGGAGTCGGCGGTGGTTGATGGACCGCAAAGTGTGATCTTGAACCAAGTGACTTTTGGTATTGCGGTTCGCATGGCGGTGATGTCCATTGTTGCGGGGAATGACGCATGAGAACCTTGGTCCAAAACGGTCACGTCATAGATCCTGCAAGTGGCATGAATACCCAAGCCGATGTTGCTATCGCCAATGGAACTGTGGTGGGCTTAGGTGACATTTCTTCCGATTTCCATCCGGATACAACCCTTGACGCTTCGCATTGCTGGGTCATTCCTGGCTTGGTAGATGCTGGCGCTCGCTTGGGTGAACCAGGTCATGCCCATGAAGGCATGCTGGACAGTGAATTGGCGGCAGCGGTCGCCGGTGGTGTGACCAGTGTGGTGTGTTTGCCGGACACACAACCTGTGCTGGATGAGCCCGGTTTGATTGAGATGTTGCAGTTCCGTGCGAAGCGTTTGCATTTGGCCAACGTGTTTCCCTTAGGTGCTTTGACCAGAGGCTTGGAGGGTGAAATTTTGACGCCCATGGTTGAACTCACTGCTGCGGGTTGTGTGGGGTTTACCCAAGCCGAGCATGCAATTCCCAATACCCAAGGTTTGCAACGTGCCATGCAATACGCCGCTACTTTTGGTTATGGAGTGTGGCTACGAGCGCAAGACAGTTTCTTGGGAAAAGGTATTGTTGCCAGCGGACCGTTGGCGACACGCATGGGTTTGAGTGGGGTGCCCGTTGCCGCAGAAACCATTGCTTTGCATACCTATATTGACCTCATGCGCATGACCGGTGCGCGTGTGCATATCAGCAAACTTTCCAGTGCTGAGGGTGTTGCGATGGTTCGTTCAGCCAAGGCTGAGGGTTTGCCTATAACGTGTGATGTCAGCATTCATAACTTGCATTTCACAGACGCAGACATAGGCTACTTTGACACGCGCGCACGTTTGACACCGCCTTTGCGGCAACAACGAGACCGGGATGCTTTGCGACAAGGTTTGGCAGACGGTACGGTCGATGTACTGGTCTCTGATCACACGCCGGTCGAAGGCGATGCCAAGGCCTTGCCCTTTGCCCAAGCTGAGCCTGGCGCCACAGGGCTGGAGCTTTTACTGAGCGCTTGTTTGAAGTGGGCAATCCAAGAGGGTATAGACCGTTTGCGCGCCTTGCAAGTGGTGACCAGTGCACCCGCTTCGCTGTTGGGTCCATCGAACAGCAAAGGGCGTTTGTTTGTGGGCGGTCCTGCCGATCTTTGCGTGGTCGATCCAACTGCAAGCTGGCAGGTATTGCCAGAAAATTTGCGCAGTCAAAGCAAACACACGCCTTTTGCTTTCGACTTAAGCGGCAGTGAAATGACAGCCCAAGTACGGGCAACCTTGGTAGAAGGACGGTTGGCCTACCAAGCACCTGGCATGTTTTAGAGCAAGCTGTCAGACCAAATATTTTGCGCCCAATTCCAAGCATAAGTTGCTTCTAAGGTATTGGCTTCTGAAGAAACACCCCCAGAGCCAGGTACGGTTTTATAGGTTTTTTCTTCCACATTGAACTGATGCACCGATGCCACATGAACCACCATGTTGTCACTCACATAGCTGTAGCAGGTGTTGGTTAAAAAGGGTGAAGGATTAACCTCCAGGTCAGTGAGTTGGGCCACCACAGCAGCTGCAGCAACTTTGGCGTGTGAATTGGCCATGTGGCCGGATTTGGGCATGGCAGGCGCAGCCAACATGGCGTCACCCAGAATATGAATGTCTTTGGCAACCGAAGACTCAAAAGTGAGGTAGTTGACGCCACACCAACGTTTATTGGCGTTGGCCAATCCTGTTTGTGTCGCAACAGTGCCAGCACGCATACTGGGGAGAACATTCAACACATCGGCGTGAACACTTTCTTGGACATCAAATTTGATGAGGCCTGCGTTGGCATCTACCGCAGTGACTTTGTGGTTAGGGCGGAACTCCAAAATATCTTTGTAGTTTTCTGACCAGAATTTTTTGAACAAAGGTCCTTTGGAGGTCACATCAGGGTTGGCATCCAGAATCAGCACTTTGGATTTGGGTTTGTACTGCTTGAAATAAAAAGCCACTTGGCTGGCGCGTTCATAAGGGCCAGGAGGGCAACGGTAAGGAGCTTCAGGAACGGTTAAGGCATACACCCCCCCGTCGGGCATGTCTTGCAGCTGTTTGCGCAAAGCTGTGGTTTCGGGTCCTGCCTTCCAGGCCTGAAGAATACGACCACTTTCATGTGCAGCTTGCAAGCCTTCAATGCTGTCAAGCATCAATTCAATGCCTGGTGAAAGCACCAGTTTGTCGTAGGCTAGTGTGGGCCCTTTGGCAAGTGTCACGGTTTTTTTGTCAGGATCAATGCGGGTGACGCGGTCTTGAACGATTTGAACACCATGCTTTTTGGCAAGGGTATCGTAGGAGGTGGTGAGGTCTTGCAGGGTTTTACTCCCGCCAATGACCAAATTGGACATGGGGCATGAAATGAACTCGGCATTGGGCTCAACCAGCATCACCGGAATTTTGTAGGCAGACAGAAGACGAATGTATTTGGCTGCTGTGGCACCGCCATAGCCACCGCCAATCACGATCACTTGGGCTTTGGTCGCTGCATTTTGGGCAAACACGGAATGACCCATTAGCGAGGTGGTGGCACCCATGGCAAGGCTGTAACGAAGCAGTTGTCTTCTTTGCATGGCGGGCTTTCAGCGTGTTTGGGTGGCGAAATAGTCGGCAAGGCTGGTGATTTGTGCATCACTCAGCCCTTTGCTGATTTGATGCATCACGGTGGCTTTGCGTGAGCCGTCCTTGAAAGCTTGCATTTGCTGTACCAGATAGTCTTTGGGCAGACCTGCCAAAGGTGGAACCGCAGATTTGTCTACGGTTCGGCCCTCGCTGCCATGGCAATTGGCGCACATGGCTGCATTGGCACGTTGGTGCAGTTTTTCGGCATTTTGCGCTTGCGCTTGAATACAGCCCATAAACAAGCTAAATGCAAACAGTGTTTTGTATAAAAAGGGAAAAGTTATGCGCATAAAGGATTTTCCTGGTGGGGAGATAAATGTAACGCTTTGTGGTGCTTTCGCGGCCTGGCAATGAAAAAAATCCGTTGCTTTATATGTCTGAAATCGCCAATACCCACGCTGATTCTTCAATAAATGCATAAGCTTCATCGCCAATTCGTATCAGCGAGAGATGGTCGCTCATACCTGCCAAGGTAATGCCGGGTTCGATCAGCAAACTGACCTCACCCATCAATGTACCGCGACTTTTGCGAATCACGATTCCCGTGGTGCTTGGCTTAGGTTGGCGGCCTTTGGGGGGAACGATTTTGATGGCAGTGGCTTTGCAAAGGGCTAATAGATCTTGGTCCTTTTTGATGTCTAGCAACTCAGCGCTGGTGGCGGTAATGCTGGAATGAAACACATTGCCCCCCCTTGTGGCGAACATCACCCGAACAAAAGGTCCCTTTTTAACCACGCCACGCACGACCACTGGCAGCTGGTTGCGCATGCTGGTGCGCAAGCCCAATAACTGGCTGGTGTTTTGATAGGCTTGTGCGCTGCTCTTGGTTTTACGCATCAGCTGTTCTTTCATCTGCGTCAACTCAGATGAGGCGCGAAGCAGGTTTTTTCCAGCTTGGGTTAGGCGAGCGCCACCACCACCTGCACCACCTACATTTTTCTCAACCAAGGGCGTCCCAGCGATATTGCTCAGCACATCCAGCGCTTGCCATGCAGCTTTGTAGCTGACACCAGCCAGTCGAGCGGCTTGCGAAATAGAGCCTGCATCCTCCAGTTTGCGAAGGATGTCCAGGCGCATATCGGTTTTATGGTGACCTAAAGCTTTTCCAAGATCATGAGATTTTGTATTTTTCATCAGAGCAAATGTTAAAAATGGATGGTATATTCGCTATTCTTTAAATGAATAGCGAATGAATTTCGTTATTTTAATAATGGAACACGACCAATGAGGAAAGTATTTTTTTTATGCCTGTTTATGAGCCAAACGCTGGTTCAGGCCACTGAACTGACTGTTTCAGCTGCTGCCAGCCTGACGCAGGCATTTCAGGAGATTGGGATGTTGTTTGAAAAACAGCATCCCGATACCAAGCTTAGATTGAATTTTGGCGCATCTGGTGCCTTGCTTCAGCAAATAGCCAATGGCGCACCTGTGGATGTGTTTGCCAGCGCAGACACGGACACCATGGACAAAGCGGTAAGCAAAGGCGTTGTGGTTGCGACCGATGTCAAAGTGTTTACCCATAATAAATTGGTATTGATCTCACCCATGCGCTCAACGCTTGCAGTGATGCAGCTTTCAGACCTCAAGAAACCTGACATCAAGCGAATTGCCATGGGCTCACCCACCAGCGTCCCTGCGGGTCATTATGCACAAGAGGTTTTAGAAAAATTAGGCTTATGGAGTGAATTGAAAGATAAAGTTATTCAAACATCTAATGTCCGGCAAGCCTTGGATTATGTGTCCCGTGACGAAGTGGACCTGGGTTTTGTTTATGCAAGTGATGCACTACTGATGCAAGACAAAGTGAAAGTGATGTTTCAAGTGCAAACCACCACCCCGATTCAATACGCCATAGCAAAGGTAAATTCAAGTCCACAAACAGATACAGCAAATAAATTTATTGCATATCTTCAAGCAAGCAGTGCACAGGTTGTGTTGAGAAAATACGGTTTTGGAAATCGATGATGAGTTGGATTGGTTTAAATACGGCGCATGATGTTTTACTTCCCCAATTTTCTCGCCAACGTATTTCGTTTCTCATGTACCCAGTGGCTGAAGATGAAGAGGGTCGTATCGATTCTTATGCACCCGACCATTTCCAATACCGCATTACCTCACAAGAGGTGACAAGCTGAGCCACTGTTCAGATGGCAGGTCGCAAATTCGCTTGGTGTCGGATGATGGCGTCCTTGACCAAGGGGAGAAGCGCATCAGCCTGACCAGCATTCAACGCATCCAGCAAGCGTATGCGCATGCGGGGCTCCCAGAACTTTTGTATGTGGTTTGCTATGCCATCTAAGGCTTCTTGGCTATCAGGGTAGGCCGAAAAAAACTCTCCAATTTGATTAGCCATGTGAACAAGGTTGTCTAAATTCATGTTTAAACCTGAGAAGCAAAGGTGTGAATGTTTGTGAAACGTGATGGGTAACTGTAGGACTGAAAACTGTCACCACGGATCAAGCCTGCCAACGCTAAATTGTGTTGGTCTGCCAGATCGACAGCCAATCGGGTAGGTGCTGAAGCTGCCGTCAGGATGCCTGCACCAGTCATCACAGTTTTTTGCACCATCTCAAAACTGGCGCGGCTGGTAATGCAGATAAATCCTTGTTGCATGGCGGTGTCTGTTTTTAACAAGGCCCCTATCAGCTTGTCTAGCGCATTGTGCCTGCCTACATCTTCACGTAAAAGCGTGATGTGTCCATCCAAGTTAGACCATGCAGCCGCATGGGTCGCACCAGTCTGTTGCTTTAAAGGCTGCAAAGCTCGCATATGCGCATGCGCTCTGAACATGGCATTGACATCAACAGCAACAGGGGTCACTTGGGGTAGTCGCAATTTGACTTGGTTCAAACTGTCTGCGCCACACAAACCACAGCCTGTTCGACCTGCCATGCTACGACGGCGCTCTTTCAGTTGGACTTCCACCTGAGCCGCAACATCAAGATGCAACTCAATACCGTTGGGTTGATGAACCACTTCTACACCAAACAGTTGACTGGGTTTGTCAATCAAACCCTCTGTAAAAGAAAAGCCCAAGGCAAAATCTTCTAAATGCAAAGGGCTGGCCATCATGACCGTATGGGTGATGCCATTGAACACCAGTGCCACAGGCACTTCTTCGGCCAAAGCCAAAGCAGCACTGTGGACGAGGCTCACTTGCCTACAACCTCAAAGGTTTCGGCTTTGTGTTGCGCTTTGGCCAAATGGTCGAGTTGGTCTTTATTGAAGCGCTGGTAGTTTTGCTGCCACTCGGAAGGTTGGCTCACGGCCACCACTTGCACCGCAGTCACTTTGTACTCGGGGCAATTGGTCGCCCAATCAGACGCATCGGTGGTGATGACGTTGGCGCCCGATTCTGGGAAGTGGAAGGTGGTGTAAACCACGCCGGCTTGCATGCGCTCGCTGATTTCAGCGCGCAACACGGTGCGACCTGCACGGCTTTCAATGCCCACCCAATCGTCTTGGCGAATGCCGCGTTCTTCGGCGTCATGTGGATGGATTTCCAAACGGTCCTCGTCGTGCCACAGGTTGTTCGCGGTGCGACGGGTTTGTGCGCCCACGTTGTACTGCGACAAGATGCGACCCGTGGTGAGCAGCAAGGGGAATTTGCGAGTGACTTTTTCTTCGCTGGCCACGTATTGGGTGGGGAAGAACTTGCCTTTGCCGCGCATGAAGCCTTGGGTGTGCATGATGTCCATGCCAGCTTCTGGCGTGTTGTCGTTGCAAGGCCATTGCAAGCTGGTGTGCTGGTCGATCTTGGCGTAGCTCACACCCGAGAAACTGGGCGTCAAGGCCGCGATTTCTTTCATGATGTCCTCGGGATGGGCGTACTGCATGTCGTAGCCCAAAGCCTTGGCGAGTTTGACCGTGACTTCCCAATCGGCCAAACCAGCGAGTGGTGGCATGGCTTGTCGCACACGTGAAATGCGACGCTCAGCGTTGGTGAAGGTGCCGTCTTTTTCCAAGAAGGAAGAGCCAGGCAAAAACACATGGGCGTACTTGGCGGTTTCGTTCAAGAAGATATCTTGTACCACGATGCATTCCATGGCCGACAAGGCCGCTGCCACGTGCTGGGTGTCGGGGTCGGATTGCACAATGTCTTCGCCTTGGCAGTACAAGCCCAAGAACGAACCGTCCATGGCAGCGTCAAACATATTGGGGATGCGCAGACCCGGTTCAGGGCTGATGCTGACACCCCAGGCCCCTTCAAAGAGCGCGCGCGTGGTGGTGTCAGAGATGTGACGATAGCCAGGCAACTCGTGGGGAAAGCTGCCCATGTCGCAAGCACCTTGCACATTGTTTTGACCACGCAGGGGATTCACACCCACGCCTTCACGACCCACCATGCCGCAAGCCATGGCGAGGTTGGCAATACCCATGACCATGGTGGAACCTTGTGCGTGTTCGGTCACGCCCAAGCCATAGTAAATGGCCGAGTTGGGACCTGCTGCGTACATCCGCGCCGCAGCACGCACCTCAGAAGCAGGAACGCCCGTCACGCTCTCAAAAGCTTCGGGGGAGTTTTCGGGTTTGGAAACAAACGCGCACCATTCGTTGAAGCTCTTGTCGTCACAACGCAAAGCCACATAGTCTTTGGCAACCAAGCCCTCGGTCACCACAACATGGGCGAGAGAGTTGATCAGCGCCACATTGGTGCCAGGCTTCAAGGCCAGGTGGTGCTGCGCTTTCACATGGGGGCTGCTGACCAAATCGATCTTGCGAGGATCGGCCACGATCAGCTTGGCACCACTACGCAAACGGCGCTTCATGCGCGACGCAAACACAGGATGGGCGTCAGATGGGTTGGCACCGATCACCAACATCACATCGGTGTGCTCGACGGATTTGAATGTTTGGGTACCTGCAGAGGTACCAAAGGTCTGACCCAAGCCATAGCCCGTGGGGGAATGACAGACACGTGCACAGGTGTCGACGTTGTTGGTGCCGAAAGCGGCACGCACCAACTTTTGCACCAAATAGGTTTCTTCGTTGGTGCAACGTGAAGAAGTGATGCCGCCCACAGAGTCTTTGCCATGTTTGGCTTGGATGCGTTTGAACTCGGAAGCCGCATGGTTGATGGCTTCATCCCAGCTCACCTCTTGCCATGGATCGGTGATCTTGGCGCGGATCATGGGTTTGGTGATGCGGTCTTGGTGGGTGGCATAGCCCCAAGCAAAACGGCCTTTCACACAGGAGTGACCTTCATTGGCTTTGCCATCTTTCCAAGGCACCATGCGCACCACGGTGTTGCCCTTCATCTCGGCCTTGAAGCCACAGCCCACACCGCAATAGGCGCAGGTGGTGATCAGGCTGTGCTCGGGTTGGCCAAGTTCGATGATGGATTTTTCTTGCAGCGTGGCGGTGGGACAAGCTTCCACGCAAGCACCGCAAGACACGCATTCGCTGTCCATGAAGGGTTGGTCTTGACCGGGGGACACGCGGCTTTCAAAACCACGGCCAGAGATGGTGAGGGCAAATGTGCCTTGTGTTTCTTCGCAAGCACGCACGCAGCGGTTACATACGATGCACTTGCTGGCGTCGTAGGTGAAATAGGGGTTGGATTCGTCCTTCTTTGCATCACAGTGGTGCGCACCCGCGGTCGCGCCCACGCCATAGCGCACGTTGCGCAAGCCTGTGACACCAGCCATGTCTTGCAATTCGCAGTTGCCGTTGGCGCTGCAAGTGAGGCAGTCCAGCGGATGGTCAGAGATGTACAACTCCATCACGCCTTTGCGCAGGTCTTGCAACTTCGGTGTTTGGGTGTGCACCACCATGCCCGCTTCGGCGGGTGTGGTGCAAGACGCTGGGAAACCTTTGCGACCATCGATTTCGACCAAGCACAAGCGGCAAGAACCGAAAGGCTCCAGGCTGTCTGTCGCGCACAGCTTGGGCACTTGGATGCCTGCTTCAACAGCAGCACGCATCAGCGAGGTGCCCTTAGGGACACTCACCTCATAGCCATCAATGTTCAGTTGAACAGTTTCGCTGGAAATGCGCGCTGGGGTGCCGTGGTCACGCTCTTGTTTCAGGTACATCAACATGGTGTTTCCTTAGGCTGCTTTGGCAACGTCGGCTTGCAAGCCGAAATCTGCGGGGTAATGGTTGAGTGCAGAAAGCACAGGGAAGGGCGTCATGCCGCCCATGGCGCACAAACTGCCGTTGACCATGGTGTCGCACAAGTCACGCAGCAAATGCACTTGTTGTTCTTTGTTGGTGGCGGTGCCGATGCGGTCGATGGTTTCCATACCGCGTGTCGAGCCGATGCGGCAGGGCGTGCACTTGCCACAACTCTCCAAAGCACAAAATTCCATGGCGTAACGTGCCAGCTTGGCCATGTTGGCTGTGTCGTCATGCACCACGATGCCACCGTGACCCACTACCGCACCCATGGCCGCATAAGCTTCGTAGTCGAGTGGCACATCCCATTGCGACTCCGGCACATAAGCACCCAGTGGTCCACCCACTTGGACGGCTTTGATGGAGCGGCCACTTCGACTGCCACCACCAAAGTCAAACAGCAATTCACGCAAGGTCAAGCCAAAGGCACGCTCGACCAAACCGCCTTGCAAGATGTTGCCAGTGATTTGGAAGGGCAAGGTACCTGTAGAGCGACCCATGCCGAAGTCTTTGTAAAAGGATGCGCCCTTGGCCATGATGATGGGAACGCTGGCCAAGGTGATGACGTTGTTGATGACCGTGGGTTGACCGAATAAACCTTCAAGCGCTGGCAATGGCGGCTTGGCCCGCACAATGCCACGCTTGCCTTCAATACTCTCCAACATGGCTGTTTCTTCACCACACACATAAGCCCCTGCGGCTTTGCGGACTTGCAGGTGGAAAGCCTTGCCACTGCCCAACACATTGGCACCCAAATAACCAGACGACTCGGCCAAGGCAATGGCGGTGTTCATGGTGTCAATGGCGTGCGGGTATTCAGAACGAATGTAAATAAAGCCTTGGGTCGCACCCACGGCCAAACCTGCGATGGCCATGCCCTCTATCAGCATGTAGGGGTCGCCCTCCATGGTCATGCGGTCGGAAAAGGTACCCGAGTCGCCTTCGTCGGCATTGCACACCACGTACTTTTGCGAAGCTGTGGTGCCGCGCACAGTGCGCCATTTGATGCCAGCCGGGAAAGCTGCGCCACCTCGGCCACGCAGTCCAGAGTCAAGAACTTCCTGCACCACTGCAGCACCATCCATGGCCACTGTTTTTTGCAAACCCATCCAACCACCATGGGCTGCATAGTCGTCCAATGACAGTGGACGGGTGATGCCCATACGAGCAAAGGTCAGCCGTTGTTGTTTGGCGAGGTAAGGAATTTGATCGGTGATGCCTAACGACAAGGGATGCAGTCCACCATTTAAAAAGCCAGCTTCAAACAGCGAAGGGACATCTTCAAATGCCACGGGTCCATAAGCCATGCGACCTTGGGCTGTGACCACTTCCACCAAAGGCTCTAGCCAAAACATGCCACGCGAACTGTTGCGCTGTATGTTGATAGCCAAACCTCTTGCAACAGCTTCTTTGTGAATCGCGTCAACAACCTCATCTGCACCAGCAGCGAGTGCAGCGGAATCGCATGGAACAAAAACAGTGATGCTCATACTGCGCTTTCCAAAGATTTCACCAAGCGAGTCAGTTTGGCTTCGCTGACACGGGCATGCAATTTGTCGTCAATCTGCACAGCGGGTGAAGACGCACACAGTCCCAAGCAATACACAGGTTCTAAGGAGTACATGCCATTGGTGCTGGTTTCATGGCCTTTGCAGCCCAGTAATTTTTCAGCCAAATCCCACAGTTCTTCACTGCCACAGGATTGGCAAGCTTCGGCACGACAGACTTGAATAACGTGTTTACCAGGGGCGGTGCTGCGAAAGAAATGGTAGTAAGTGATAACGCCATGCACTTCTGCACGTGAAAGGTTAAGCCCTTGTGCAATCGAAGCAACACTGCTTGCAGGAATGAACCCAAGCTTGTCTTGAATAGCGTGCAACAAAGGCAGCAACGCGCCAGGCTCGCCTGCATGTTGCTGCACCAGTTGGTCAATAAGCGCCTGCTCAGGCGAAGCTTGGGTTGAATTCATGGCTCAATCAGTTAAAAAATTTGCCCACACTCAAAAGTGTGCGGTAGATGCCCCAGGCCAGTGGAATACCCACAGCGGTCCATGCAAACAAGACCCACAAGGGGTTGGATTCGCTGCTGGCAGCTTGCGCGCTACCTACTTCTGACGCGCTGGCCTTTTCATGGGCGAGTTTTTTCTCGTTGGCCAATTCCTCGGCATTCATGAAGTGTTTGGCGTCCACAGGCTTGATCATCAGGTTGGCCATCAAACCCACCACCAACATGCCTACCAAGATGAACATGGTTTGGTTGTAAACCTGTTCGCGAGGAATACCCAAACCCAATTGGTAGTCGCGCATGTAATTGACAACGACGGGGCCCAAAATGCCTGCTGTGGCCCAAGCGGTCAGCAAACGTCCATGGATAGCACCGACCATTTGCGTGCCAAACAAATCGGCAAGGTAGGCAGGCACAGTGGCAAAACCGCCGCCATACATGCTGAGGATGATGCAAAAAGCTGCAACAAAAAGCAGTTTGTTACCTGCCATGGCACTGGCGGGAACAGAGGCGTACAAAGCGCCACCCAACACAAAAAAGATGATGTAGGTCAGTTTGCGCCCCAATTTGTCAGACAAACTGGCCCACACAAAACGA
>Ga0214919_10005712_pt1 | contig 17477 bp, 13 predicted proteins | sample LL1503_MetaG_FD_177994 | JGI IMG/M metagenome (GOLD analysis project Ga0214919, IMG submission 177994) | Freshwater microbial communities from Lake Lanier, Atlanta, Georgia, United States - LL-1503 | ecosystem: Environmental > Aquatic > Freshwater > Lake | place: USA: Georgia | collected...
TTTTTGCTGCGACTTTTTTGGGTGCCGCTTTTTTTGCAGTTGCCATGATTTTTTTCTCCTTGATCAATTAGAAAAATCAACAGAGGGAAACACTTTGCGAATGTTGGAGCCGCAAAGCGATTCAAGGCGCTGAGATTGAATCTCAACACCTTGAATGCGGGAAAACCTCACCCCAGCTCCGCTGAGTGCGGGCATGGCATGAGGTTTAAACAGAATCGTCATGTTTGAAGGTTTAGTCCCAAGACAGGGCGCCGCCCGACTGGTATTCAATGACGCGGGTCTCGAAGAAATTGCGTTCTTTCTTCAAGTCAATCATTTCGCTCATCCATGGGAAGGGGTTCTCTTCGTTGGGAAAGAGGGCTTCCAAGCCAATTTGCGTGGCGCGGCGGTTGGCGATATAGCGCAAATAGCCCTTGAACATGGAAGCGTTGAGACCGAGCACGCCGCGTGGCATGGTGTCTTCGGCATAACGGTATTCGAGTTCAACGGCTTTCAAGAACAACTCATTGATTTCGGCTTTGAACTCTGCGGTCCACAACTGGGGGTTTTCGAGTTTGATCTGGTTGATCAAGTCGATACCGAAGTTGCAATGCATGGATTCGTCGCGCAGGATGTACTGGTACTGCTCGGCAGCGCCTGTCATCTTGTTTTGACGGCCCAAGGCCAGAATTTGGGTGAAACCCACGTAGAAGAACAAGCCTTCCATGAGGCAAGCAAACACGATGAGCGACTTTAAAAGCGTCTGATCTGTTTCTTGGGTGCCCGTTTTGAAGTGCGGGTCCATGATGGCGTGGATGAACGGAATCAGGAACTCGTCTTTGTCGCGGATGGACTGAACTTCGTTGTAGGCGTTGAAGATTTCGCTTTCGTCCAGGCCCAATGACTCAGTGATGTACTGGTAGGCGTGGGTGTGAATGGCTTCTTCAAAGGCTTGACGCAACAAGAACTGACGGCACTCGGGCGCAGTGATGTGACGGTAAGTGCCCAGGGTGATGTTGTTGGCTGCCAATGAGTCGGCCGTGACAAAGAATCCCAAATTCCGTTTGACCAAGCGGCGCTCGTCTTCTGTCAAACCGTTGGGGTCTTTCCACAGAGCGATGTCGCGGGTCATGTTGACTTCTTGCGGCATCCAGTGGTTGGCGCAAGTGGCGAGGTATTTTTCCCAGGCCCATTTGTATTTGAAAGGCACCAACTGGTTGACGTCGGTTTGGCCGTTGATGATGCGCTTGTCAGCTGCGTTCACGCGGCGCGCGGCGCCTGTGGGTGCCGATTGCGCAGGCATGGCCGCACTCATGATGGGACTGGCAAGAGGAGGAGAATTGAAAGAAGACAGATCAGCAAGGCGGTCAGCAGGTGTGCCACTTGGGGGGAAGCTTGGCATTGCAGTTTGCAATGCAGGTGTAGATGAATCGTTCCAGGACAACATAGGAATTTCCAATGTATGAATTATGAAAGCTTGCAGACGAAATGCAAAGCAATGTTTTGAAATGAAATGAAATCACGCGAAGAAGTGTTGTGCTTTTGCATCGTCTTGTTTTGAATTTCTTGTCGAAGTTCGCTTCAATTTTTTCGCGTTGATTTCTGAATGATGATCTCTTGATTGATTTTTTTGAATTTGAAAATTTAAAAAATCATTGGCAAGCTTCGCAGCCCACATCGTCGATGGCGGTGAATTTCACATCGGTGGCGGGCATTGCAGAAAACTGCGAAGCGCCTGATGCGTTCGATGTTGCACCACCTGATGCTCCGCCAGACGACACCGCATTCATTTGGTTGTTAGACACGGTCGATTTCTCGGCGTGCGTGGCGCTGATGGTGCGCAAATAGTAAGTGGTTTTGAGGCCACGCAACCAAGCCAACTTGTAGGTGTCATCGAGCTTTTTGCCAGACGCGCCCGACATGTAGATGTTGAGTGACTGCGCTTGGTCAATCCATTTCTGGCGACGTGCAGCTGCTTCCACAATCCAAGTGGTTTCTACTTCAAAGGCGGTGGCGTACAAGGACTTGATTTCTTGGGGCACGCGGTCGATGGGGCGCAAGGAGCCGTCAAAGTGCTTCAAGTCCATGACCATGACGTCGTCCCACAGGCCTAGGCGCTTCAAGTCGCGCACCAGGTAGCTGTTGATGATGGTGAACTCGCCAGACAAGTTGGACTTGACAGACAAATTGCCAAAGCATGGCTCAATGCAGGCATCGACACCAATGATGTTGGAGATGGTGGCGGTAGGCGCAATGGCCACACAGTTGGAGTTGCGCATGCCGTCTTTGGCAATCTTCTTGCGCAGTGCATCCCAGTCCATGGTGCTGCTGCGATCTACTTCCACATAGCCGCCGCGCTCTTTATGAAGCATGTCGAGGGTGTCCAAAGGCATGATGCCTTGGTCCCACAATGACCCTTGGTAGCTAGAGTACTTACCGCGCTCGGCCGCCAGCTCGGTGGAGGCCCAGTAAGCGTAATAGCAGATGGCTTCCATGGATGTGTCTGCAAACTCCACGGCTTCTTGAGAGGCGTAGGGCACGCGCTTTTGGTAGAGCGCATCTTGGAAGCCCATGAGTCCCAAGCCCACTGGGCGGTGACGCATATTAGAGTCGCGTGCTTTTTTCACAGCGTAGTAGTTGATGTCGATCACGTTGTCGAGCATGCGCATGGCTGTTTTGATGGTGCGCTGCAGTTTGGCGTGGTCAAGTTGTTTGCCGTTAGGGCCGTCCATCAGGTGTTGTGGCAAGTTGACTGAACCCAAGTTGCACACCGCAGTTTCGGTGTCGCTGGTGTTCAAGGTGATTTCGGTGCACAAATTAGAGGAGTGCACCACGCCGGCGTGCTGCTGAGGCGAGCGAATGTTGCAAGCGTCTTTGAAAGTGATCCAAGGATGACCTGTTTCAAACAGCATAGAGAGCATTTTGCGCCACAGGTCGTTGGCTTGGATGGTGCGGCTTGGCTTGATGTTGCCGGCGGCAGCTTTTTGCTCGTAAGCCACATAGGCTTTTTCGAACGCAATGCCAAATTTGTCGTGCAAGTCAGGGCAGTCAGATGGCGAGAACAAGGTCCAAGTGCCATTTTCCATGACGCGGCGCATGAACAGGTCGGGAATCCAGTTGGCCGTATTCATGTCGTGCGTGCGTCGGCGGTCGTCACCGGTGTTTTTGCGCAGCTCTAAAAACTCTTCAATGTCGAGGTGCCATGTTTCAAGGTAAGTACAAACTGCGCCTTTGCGCTTGCCGCCTTGGTTGACCGCCACGGCGGTGTCGTTGACCACCTTGAGGAAGGGCACCACGCCTTGTGACTCGCCATTGGTGCCCTTGATGTGGCTGCCCAAAGCGCGAACGCGTGTCCAGTCATTGCCCAAGCCGCCAGCAAATTTAGACAGCAAAGCGTTTTCTTTGATGGACTCGTAAATGCCGTCGAGGTCGTCGGGCACGGTAGTGAGGTAGCAACTGGACAACTGTGAGCGCAAACCGGCGCTGTTAAAGAGCGTAGGCGTGCTGGACATGAAGTCGAAGGAAGACAGCACTTCATAGAACTCGATGGCACGGGCTTCGCGGTCGGCTTCGCCTAAGGCCAAGCCCATGGCGACGCGCATGAAGAAGGACTGAGGCAACTCGATGCGTGTTTTGCGCACGTGCAAGAAGTAGCGGTCGTACAAAGTTTGCAGGCCGAGGTAGTCAAACTGCAAATCGCGATCAGCTTTGAGGGCTGCGCCTAATTTTTGGAGGTCGAACTGCAGCAGTTTTTCGTCGAGCAAGCCGTTGTCTACGCCCTTCTTGATGTAGCTGGGGAAATAGTCAAGATAGTGAGCGGCCATGTCTTTCAAGAGCACTTCTTTGCCCAAGACCTCTTTGGCAATGGTGTGCATCAAAAGGCGCGCAGTGACGTAGGTGTAGTCAGGGTCTTTCTCGATCAGGGTGCGAGACGCCAAGATAGACGCTTTGTAAACCTCTTCCATGGGCACACCGTCGTAGAGGTTGCGCATGGTCTCGGACACGATAGGGTCGGGCTGAACGTCTTTGCCCAAGCCTTGGCAAGCATTGACGATGAGGCCTTGTAAATAGTTGATGTCCAGGGGCACGCGTTGACCGCCATCCAAGACGTGCAGCGTGGGGTGTGCGCTGGCTGCCGCTTTTTCTTCTTTCACTTGAGCGCGCTCTTGCGTGCGGCGCTCGCGGTACAACACGTAGGCACGGGCCACTTCGTGGTTGCTGCTGCGCATGAGTCCAAGCTCTACCTGATCTTGGACATCTTCAATGTGGAAAGTGCCGCCGCCTGGGCGTGAGCGCACCAAAGCGCGAATGACCGCTTGCGTCAAACCGTCGACCACTTCGCGAACGCTGGCCGAAGCTGCGCCTTGGGTGCCGTGCACTGCCAAAAAAGCCTTCATGAGGGCAACGGCAATTTTGTTGGGTTCGAAGGGAACCACAGCGCCATTTCGGCGAATGATTTGGTAATTGGCCAACGCATGGCTTGCAGATGGCGGGGTCTGTGAGGTGCTGGGGTTGCTCAATAAGTTGGTGTTGGTAGGCGTTTGATTTAGCTCAATTTGCATGGCGTTCTCTGTGATCAAGGGCAGTTCGGTTTTAATTTATTGTGGTTCGACAAAGAGGTGGTTTTCTTGGTTTTCACTAGACCGTGACTTTGGCGTTCAGACACTATATATGGGGTCTGTGATGATTTCAAGCCACTAGGGGTAGTGTTTGGGGTATTTCTGTGTGTCTGTGCAAAAAGGACTCTTTGAGAGACTCAGAAATCATACCCATGTGACTGTTTTGAAGAAAAAAAAGATGGCTTGAAATCCGCATCAAATCTGCAAGTTTTGTAAAGACTCTATATTTGGTGCGGGTTTTCTTGCAATTGCCTTCGCAAATCCTTGCAAATAAATGCGTTACCAAATTGACTTGATACCTTCGCACTCTGAAAACCCTAAAACGGTGCGAACAAATGGCAAAAATGTAATGAAGGAAAAATTTTCAAAATAACTCAGTTATCGGGAAAAAACTGATGCGGCCACACCACATTTTTCTTCAACAAAGCCCAATTGAAACCTGGACCTGGGTCTTTTTTTCGACCCGGTGCAATGTGTTCATGGCCTGCAATGTGCGCAATGGGGTAATGTTTGCCGAGCGCCAAACAAAGTGGCGCCAAGCTTTCGTATTGAGCCGCTTCAAAGCTGTCGCCCTCTAAGCCTTCCAGCTCAATGCCAATCGAGTCGTCGTTGCAATTGTTGCGGCCTCGATAGCTGGAGGCGCCGGCGTGCCACGCGCGTTGCTCGCAGCTCACAAATTGCCAAACCTTGCCCGTTCGTTCAATGAAAAAGTGGGAGGAAACTTCCAAGCCTCGAATGGATGTGAAGTAGGGATGGGCTTCCCAATCGAGTTGATTGGTAAAGAGTTGTTGAACGGCGCCCGTGCCAAACTTCCCGGGTGGGAGGCTGATGGAATGAATGACAAGCAAATCAAGAATGGCGCCAGGGGGACGTGGACCAAAATTGGGCGACTCGCATTTTTCAGCGCCTTGGCACCAGCCCTGTTGCCAAATGTCAAAGCTCATGGCACTCAGGCCAACTGATCGCCTGCGGCTTGGCGATGAGATTCTGAGCAATAACGACCCGCGCGGCCTTTCACCATGTCCGATTCGGGCAGGTGAACGCCGCAGTGATCACACGCGTGCATGGCGCTAGGTTCTTGAACGGCAACTTTGGCATGGGCATTGGATTGGGATGCAGCATGGTCAGGCTTGTCTTTTTGTTTCTCTTTGAGTGCATTCAGACGGTTTCTTCGCCACAACCAAACCCCAAACAAAACAGCCAGTAAAAAAATGAAGATTTTCAAAGGCTGCGTCCCAAAATGACTTCAAGTACAAACCGCGATCCGGCGTAGGCGAACAGCAAAAATGCTGAGCCTGTGTAGAGCACCCGCACAGCGCGCCGGCCCCGCCAACCAAACTGATGGCGTCCCAGCAAAAGAGCGCCAAAGGTGAGCCAAGACAAAACAGAGAACACGGTTTTGTGATCCCACTTCCACTGAACGCCTGCAGCGCCGTAGAGCTGTTCGCCAAAAACAAAGCCTGCGATGAGGGTGAAGGTGAGCAAAATAAAGCCCAGCAGCACAAAGCGAAACATGAGGCGCTCAAGTGTGAGCAAGGGGAGGCCGCTTTGGTTTTCGTTGCCTTTGCGAATTTCAATCTCGGCGTTGCTCATGAGCGCTGCGTGAACCACAGCGGCTGCAAACATGCCATAGGATGCAATGCCCAAAGCCCAGTGCAGGGGTAGCCAAATAGAGGCAGACACTTGAAGTGGTTTTCCGGGGAAGTACCAAGACAGCGCCACTGCGGCGCTGCCCATGGCCGTCATGGTCCAACGTGCTTTGAACTTTGGAAAGTATTGGCTCTCAACCGTGTAAGCAGTTAAAACCCACCAGATGGTGACCGACAAAGCGGGTGCAAAACCAAAGCGTGGTGTTTCTCCCCACAAGCCCAGGCCCAGCGTGAAAGCGTGCATGAGCCAAGCCAACCACAGGTAACGACGGGTCAAGTTCGGGCCCATTCGGTCGGCTACAAGAGCTGGAATGCCATAGGCGATGATGGTAAAAACGGTCAACCACATCGCCAATTCAGAGGGACTGGCTAAAATCATGCTTCCTAGTTTAGCGTTTTGAGCCGCTGCAATCTGGCAATGGGCTCAAAAGCTAGCGGTTTATGAAAAATTTACTTGATGGCATCCGTTCTTACCGACAAACTCTCGCAACTCGTTAAGCAGATCAGTGGACAAGCGAGGATCACGGAATCCAACGTCTCAGACATGCTGCGTGAGGTGCGCATGGCGCTCTTGGAAGCCGACGTGGCACTGCCTGTCGTGCGAGATTTTATTGCCCGGGTCAAAGAAAAAGCCTTGGGACAAGAGGTCCTGGGTTCTTTGAAGCCCGGCCAAGCCTTGGTGGCCATCGTGAACCGCGAGCTGGCTGCCACCATGGGCAGCGGTGTGGCCGATATCAATCTGGCAGCGCAACCGCCTGCCGTGATCTTGATGGCGGGCTTGCAAGGTGCGGGTAAAACCACCACCACGGCCAAATTGGCCAAGCACTTAATAGACAAGCGCAAGAAAAAAGTGCTGACAGTGTCGGGCGACGTCTACCGACCCGCGGCCATTGAGCAGTTGAAAACTGTCACGGCACAAGCTGGTGCTGAGTGGTTTCCCAGTACGCCTGATCAAAAGCCTTTGGACATTGCGCGCGCCGCCATTGATTACGCGCGCAAACATTTCTTTGACGTGCTGTTGGTAGACACAGCCGGTCGCTTGGCCATTGACGAGGCCTTGATGGCCGAAATTCGCGAACTGCACGCTGTATTGAATCCGGTGGAAACCTTGTTTGTGGTCGATGCCATGCAAGGTCAAGATGCCGCCAACACGGCCAAAGCATTCAGCGATGCGCTGCCACTCACCGGCATTGTGCTCACCAAAATGGATGGCGACTCACGCGGTGGCGCTGCCTTGTCAGTGCGTCAAATCACGGGCGCTCCCATCAAGTTTGCAGGTACCAGCGAAAAAATTGATGGCCTCGAAGTGTTTGATGCCGAGCGTCATGCCGGCCGCATTTTGGGCATGGGCGACATCTTGGCCTTGGTCGAGCAAGTCACGGCAGGCATCGACATGGAGGCTGCCCAAAAAATGGCAGCCAAAGTCAAAAGCGGCGCTGGCTTTGATTTGAATGACTTCTTGGCACAAATTCAGCAAATGAAACAGATGGGTGGTTTGTCGAGCTTGATGGACAAATTGCCCAGCCAACTCGCGGCCAAAGCGGGCAACATGGATTTGGGCAAAGCAGAAAAAGACATGGCCCGCAAGCAAGGCATCATTCACAGCATGACGCTCAGAGAGCGCACTAAACCTGAAATCATCAAGGCCACGCGCAAGCGCCGAATTGCCATGGGCGCGGGTGTTCAAGTGCAAGAGGTGAACCGCTTGCTCAAAGAGTTTGAGCAGATGCAAGACATGATGAAAAAAATGTCGGGCGGCGGCATGATGAAAATGATGAAGCGCTTGGGCGGCATGAAGGGCATGGACGGGGGTGGATTTACCGGCATGAAACGCTAACAGCCGATGGTCTAAGTTGGCCAGCAGTTTTGCGTTGGGCAGACCTTAAATGCGGCTGAAATATTCGCGCCGCTGAAATTCAACAGAGTCTTCTGCGTCATTGAAACGAGTTTGCTCTGACTGCTTGATGCGTTGGTAATAGCGCACAAAGTCTCGGCCTAAGCCTGCATTCAAAACCGCGTCTGCGTCTAAGTGTGTCAGAGCTTCGCCCAAGGTGATCGGCAGGCGCGAGCCGCCCTCGGCATAGGGCGTTTCTGTGGCCTCGGGCGCACTGAATGAATTTTCAATGCCATCTAATCCAGCCAAAATTTGCGAGGCCATGTACAGGTAGGGGTTGGCGGCAGGTTCACCCAACCTGTTTTCAATGCGTGTGGCAAGCTCGCCCGCGCCGCCCACCACTCTGAGCATGGCACCCCGGTTGTCACGACCCCACAAAATGGCTTGCGGTGCAAGTGCGTTGGGTTTGAAGCGGCCAAAGCCATTCACGGTGGTGGTGCACAAAGACGTCATACCTTGGCCATGCGCCAACAAGCCTGCCAAATAATGTGCGCCCATGTTGGACAGCGTGTGGCGAGCATCGTTGGCCCGAAGAGCTTGGGCTTCTTGAATGTCTGGTTGTGAAGTCCGTGCAAAAAGATTGTGCCCAGAAGACAAGTCATAAAGCGATTGGTGCAGGTGCCAGCCGCTGCTCATGATGTTTTCAAACGGGGGTCGGCACATGAACGTGGCGTGATAACCCGCGCGCCGCAAAGCTTGTTTGACGGCGCTTCTGAACAACACCATGTTGTCGGCGCCGGTCATGGCATCGGTGACTTTGAACACCGCTTCAACTTGGCTGGGGCCGAGTTCAATCTCTAAAGACAACAGCGGCAAGCCCAAGTCCTGAGCAGTTTGCTTCACAATTCTCAGAGCAGGTTCTGCGCGGTCAAACCACAACTCATTTAACAAATTGTAGCCAGGATGGATCATGCTGACTTGCGGCGCGAGTCCAGGCCAAGAAGCTTGGGCAGGGTCGGCATCAACGCCATGTTCTGCATCTTTGAGTTTGTAAATGTGAAACTCAACTTCAAGACCACACTTCATGCCCCAGCCTTTGGCGGCCAGTTTTTCAAGCGCGCTTTGCAAGATGCGGCGTGAGTCATATGGCACGACTTCACCGTTGGGAAACCACGGTTGGCACAACAGCCATCCGGTTTTTTCGGCCCAGGGCAATATTTTGAAAGTGCTGGGATCGGGCAACAGCATGACATTGCTGGCGCCTTCAAATCCGGGCAACTCAGTTTTGACATGGGCCTCGAACACCTTGTACACCGTGCGGTCGGAAGTGTCTTTGAGCATGAGGGTGCTGACCATGCCCATGCCCTCTGCGAAGGCGGTGGCCAACTCGGAGGTGACCCATGTCTTGCCGCGCAAACTGCCGTGCACATCGCACCACACCAAACGTATCCATTCAAGGCCTGAGGCTTGGGCCAAGGCCAGAACCCTTTCAACTTCAGCTTGCCTGTGAGGCGTATTCTGGCCGCATTGTTCGGCAAAGCTGATGCGTTTTAAATTCATGCGGCTTCGGTCAATGAAGCATTCCAAGGTGCGCCATCGCGTTTGGCCTGCATGGTGTCGGTCGACCATGTTTGCCAACCGTGGGCGGGTGCAATGCCATCCACCGTGTCCGGTCCTGTTCGAGATGCGGCCACTTCAGGGTTGGCAAAACCTGGTGGTAACAAACCCGCGGCCACATCGTCAATGGCTTTGGCCAAAATGCGCCGGTTGGCAATGATCACTTTGTCGGAGGTGCCCAAATGTTCGCGTGTGCGATTTTGGATGGCGCCCATGCTTTCGCAAGCCCACTGATCATGCACATTGATGTCGTCTTCGCCCATGCCCAAAAAGGTGCGGCTCATTTGCTCTTCTGGGTTGAAGCCCCAATGGTTGTGTTGGCCAGATTTTGGAATGTAGTCGGGCAAACTGACGGCTGCTAGGCGTTGCTTGCGCATGGCATCTTTGTTGACAGGATCGGCAAAGCTGGTGAACACCGCATACCAGTAAGTGTGCGTGTCATCGACAGGCACATGCATTTGGGTGATGGTCATGGTTTCCGACAAGGGAATGACAAAGGTGTTGGGAAACAAGGAATTGGTAATGCGAACGTGCGTGAGTTTTTCGTTCAAGGGCCTGAGGGTGGTCAGTTGAAAGCCGTAGGGCTTTTCTGTGAAAGAAATATCGGGCTGATCAAACTCGCGCATGACCTTTGTCATGGGCCATTTTTCACCTTCTATTTCGCCGGCACTGGCGCCGCGAAATTGCTTGCCATAGGTGTCTTCAAGCGAGGCGTCGTTGAAAAAACGGTGCAAGAAAGAAGCATGGGCAGGGTCGATGCCCACTTCAAATGCTTGAAGCCAATTGCAATGCCACAAGCCTTTGAATGCGAAGGTGTGTGTGCCAGGTGCTTTGAAACAATCGAGTTTTGGCAAGGGCGGTGGCGTTGTGCCTTCAGCGCCCATCCATGCAAACACAATGCCACTTCGTTCTTGGACAGGGTAATTGCGCTGCTTGATGCGCGTGCACAAAACGCTGCCTTGGGGCTCGGCTGGCGTTTCTAGGCATTGACCCGTGACATCAAATTTCCAACCATGAAAGGGGCAACGAAGGCCATCGCCTTCATTGCGGCCATAGGCCAGGTCGGCCCCGCGGTGCGGACAGTCGCGGTCTAGCAAACCAAATTCGCCTTGTGCGTTTTTGAACAAGACCAAATCTTGGCCTAGCAACTTGACAGCCTTGACGGCTCGAACGCCCATGCTCGGATCTAGTGCGGGATTGAACTCATCGAGCAAGGCCACTGGATGCCAATAGTGGCGCATGACTTGCCCACAAGGGGTGCCGGGGCCAATGCGCGTGACGCGTTCATTTTGTTCTGCTCTCATCAAATCACTTTAACGCAAAATGCTGAGAAAGAAAATGATTTAAGCTTCGAAGCAGTTCATTTCTGGCACAAGTGCAAAAGATGCGGGGCCACTTTTTGAAGCAAAGCATGAATTCTGAAAACCTTTTGTTTGTTTACGGCACCTTGCTGTCGGGTCTGAGTAACCACCACCACATGGCAGGTGCAACTTGTTTGGGCGAAGCCCATATTCATGCAGCCTTGTTTGACATGGGCGACTATCCGGCGCTCAGTGTGCAGGCTGCGTGGGCACTGCCACTGGGCCCTGTGTTGGGTGAGTTGTACCAAATTGAGCCAGGGCAATGGCAGGGTTTGGACGACTTAGAAGAAGTGGACCCTGATTCAATTGAAAACTCAATGTACTTGCGTGTGCCAATTCTGGCGCAATGGCAACACGCTGAAGGACCGCAAACTGTGACTGCGCAAGTCTATGTTTACAACTGGTCTTTGGCGGGTCGGCCGCGCATTGAACATGGCGACTTTCGCCGCCATTGCTTAAAGCGTTGAGTGGGTTGATTCTGTGAGAACCAACTCGCCGCGCAATGAATGCGACAAGGCGGTGTCAATTCGCACATCGACCATCTGACCCACCAAGCGCATGCCATTGGGGCCGGCTGGAAAGTTGACCACTCGGTTGCACTCGGTTCGGCCTGCCATTTCTGTGGCGTCTTTGCGCGCTGGACGCTCTACCAAAATGCGTTGCACCGTGTTCAGGCGACTGTCGCCAATGCGTTTCACATTGGCTTCAATGGTGGCTTGCAAATGGTGCAAACGCTTGAGCTTGACATCATGCGGTGTGTCATCTTGCAAGTTGGCCGCTGGGGTGCCAGGACGAGGACTGAAGATGAAGCTGAAACTGGTGTCATAACCCACGTCGACGATGAGCTTCATCATCTTGTTGAAGTCTTCGTCGGTTTCGCCTGGGAAGCCCACAATGAAGTCGCTGCTCATGGCCATGTCGGGGCGAATGGCGCGCAGTTTGCGAATGGTGCTTTTGTATTCCATCGCGGTGTAGCCGCGTTTCATGGCCATCAAAATTCTGTCTGAGCCGTGTTGCACTGGCAAGTGCAAGTGGCTGACCAGCTTGGGCACTTTGTCGTACACATCAATCAGGCGCTGGGTAAATTCATTGGGATGGCTGGTGGTGTAGCGAATGCGCTCAATGCCTGGCATGTCGGCCACGTATTCAATCAGGAGCGCAAAGTCGGCAATCTCTGCCGTGCCGCCCATTTTGCCTCGGTAAGCATTGACGTTTTGACCCAACAACGTGACTTCGCGCACGCCTTGTTCCGCCAAGCCTGCTATTTCGACCAACACGTCTTCAAAGGGACGGCTGACTTCTTCGCCGCGGGTGTAAGGCACGACGCAGTAGCTGCAATATTTGCTGCAGCCTTCCATGATGGACACGAAGGCGGTCGGCCCATCCATCTTGGCGGGCGGCAGGTGATCGAACTTTTCAATCTCGGGAAAAGAGATGTCAACTTGGGGCCGTTTTTTGGCGGTGCGAGCGGCCAAAAGTTCGGGCAGGCGGTGCAAAGTTTGCGGGCCAAACACCACGTCGACATAGGGTGCACGTTTGATGATGTCGGCGCCTTCTTGGCTGGCGACGCAGCCGCCCACGCCAATCAAAACACCTTTTGCTTTAAGGTGCTTCACGCGGCCTAAGTCGCTGAATACTTTTTCCTGCGCGCGCTCACGCACCGAGCAGGTGTTGAACAAAATGAGGTCGGCTTCTTCGACGTTTTGGGTGGGCTCGTAGCCCTCGGCCGCCTTCATGACGTCGGCCATTTTGTCCGAGTCGTACTCGTTCATTTGGCACCCGAAGGTTTTGATAAATACTTTTTTGCTCACAAGAGACTCCAAGCGGTGACTGGTTTATATCCAGGGGCTGATGGAAGGAGCGCGCCATGGCGGCGCGCGTTGGAAGTGCAGATTATCGCAGGGACTGCGTCATTGAGTTTCGCCTGGTTTTCTATAAAACATGGGGTAATGGCGTTGCACCACGGGTCCGTCAAAGGCCCATGACATGCATTTGCCCACATGCGGTGGCGGCGTGGTGGGAACCTTGTCTGGCAGTCCAGCTTGCTGGTTTTTAAATTGACGCGCAGACGGAATGGTTTGGTAAGCCGCGGTGGCCATGTTGAACAACATCTCTCGCAAATGGGTACACCCAGAGATGCCGCCAATGTGCGCATCAATCGTTTTGCGCCAGCCTGAACCCAAAGTGCAACCAATCAATTTGTGCATGCCTTGGGGGGCCTGGTCGCATTCTGGGTGGGGAATATAGGCCATGTCAGTGAGCACATCGTGGATGATGAATTGATCGTCCACGGTGAGGCGAATGTTCAAGCCGTGAATAGGCTGACCTGCTTCGCGCGGGCCTTGGCTGGGAATGACAAAGCTGTAGGTTTTCACGTCGGTGAGTGCGGCTTCAATGTCCCACATGCCGTCTTCCCGCTCGAAGCCGGAATAGACTGCGGTTCTGGTATGTGACAGTTTTCGGGGGGAGGGTAGTGGAAGTGCCAATTGCAGTCTCTCAATTTTCAAGTTCAATCTCGCCATTATCGATTTGATTTGGAGTTTTTGAATGTCAACTGCGGCACAGCCTCTTATTTCGCCTGCTGTCAGGCGTCAAACCATTGCCGATGCGCTGCGGCGCACTGCTTTGCGATTGCCCCAAAAGCTGGGCATTGTGTGCGGTCAAACGGCTTGGACCTACGCTGAATTTGATGCGCTGGTGTCACGCCTGGCCTCCGGCCTTGCGGGCGTGGGGGTGAAGCCGGGAGACCGGGTGGCTGTCTTGGCCAGAAACTCTCATGGTTTTGCCGCCTTGAGGTTTGCACTGGCCCGCATGGGCGCGGTCATGGTGCCGATCAATTTCATGTTGAAGGCCGATGAAGTGGCTTACATCTTGCGCCATGCTGGCGCAGAAACTTTGGCCACAGACAGTGGCTTGGCAGAATTGGCCCAGCAAGCCGCGAAGTTGGAAACCCAAGTCAAACAGTTTGTCTGGTTGCCATCGGAAGATGCCAGTGAGCCTGTTTCTGGCATGCACAACTTCCATGAATTGGCAGCTTGTACCCAGGCCTTGCCCGAATCGGGTTTGGCCAGCCAAGACTTGGCCCAAATTGTGTACACCAGTGGTACAGAGTCCATGCCCAAAGGGGCCATGTTGACCCACGACGCGGTGCTTTGGCAGTACGTGAGTTGCGTGGTGAACGCAGAAATTGCAGAACACGATTTGGCCTTGCATGCTTTGCCGCTTTACCACTGTGCGCAGCTCGATGTGTTTTTTGGGCCGGCCATTTACATTGGCAGCAGCAATGTGATCACCTCTAAACCTGTGCCTGACAATTTGTTGGCACTCATTGAGAAATACAAAATCACCAGCTTCTTTGCCCCGCCTACGGTCTGGATTGCGCTCTTGCGTTCCCCCTTGTTTGACCCTGACAAGCTTGCGCATTTGGCGAAGGGCTATTACGGCGCATCGATCATGCCCGTTGAAGTTTTGAAAGAATTGGCCTCGCGTCTGCCCAAGGTGCGCTTGTGGAATTTGTATGGCCAAACCGAAATTGCACCTTTGGCCACCATGCTTGGCCCAGAAGACCAGTTGCGCAAGCCCGGTTCTTGCGGGCGAGCGGTGTTGAACGTAGAAACACGGGTGGTGAACGATGACATGCAAGACGTGACGCCGGGTGAGGTGGGTGAAATCGTGCACCGCTCCCCCCATTTGATGCTGGGTTATTTCAATGACGCAGAAAAAACCCGCGCCGCTTTTACAGGCGATTGGTTTCACAGCGGCGACTTGGCCACCATCGATGAAGAGGGGTACATCAGTGTGGTGGATCGCAAGAAGGACATGATCAAAACGGGTGGCGAAAACGTGGCCAGTCGAGAAGTTGAGGAGATGATTTACCGTTTAAGCGCCGTCAGTGAAGTGGCGGTCATTGGCCTGCCTGACCCCAAGTGGGTAGAGGCCGTGACGGCTGTGATTGTGTTGAAGACGGGGCAGTCCCTGACCGAGGCTCAAGTGATGGCGCATTGCAACCAAAACATGGCCAGTTTCAAATCGCCCAAGCGGGTGGTGTTTGCACAGGCTCTGCCGAAAAACCCAAGCGGTAAATTGCTCAAGCGAGAACTCAGAACCCAATACGCCTGAACTTTGAGCAAGGCGGAGCGCATTGGGTGAAGCGATTTGCTTGGGCCGCAAGTCAAGCCCTTCATTTGTCCTATGGAATGTCCTATTGACAGATCATTAGGACTGATGGAACACTGCTGGTATGAACCAAATTTTGCCCTTGCCCAAATACCATCAGATTTATCTGGTCTTGTGCGAAAAATTGCAGGAAGGCAAGTTTGATTCCGGATTGCCAGGTGAGTTGGCGCTCATGCAACAGTATTCAGTGGCGCGCGTCACGGTGCGGCGAGCCTTGTCCCAAATGGCTGAAGAGGGCCTCATCAAACGAGAGCCAGGCAGGGGGACGCGGCCTTTGCATCAAAAAGGCTTCGAAAAGCCAGGCAAGTTGAGTCAAGTGTCAAACCTTGGAGGTCAGCAAGCCAGATTGACGGGCTTGTTAGAAAACTTGGTCACCATGGGTCTTCGAACTTCCGTCAAAGTTATTTCTGTGCAGCACCTCAAGGCGCCCAAAGATGTCGGCGATAAGTTGCAGTTGACTGCGGGTGCCATGGTGCAAAAAGCCGAGCGAGTTCGCAGCACGCGTGAAGGCCCCGTATCTCACATCACCACTTGGGTGCCAGAAGCCATTGCGCATGGTTTTGGCCGTCGGGAGTTGGCGCAAAAGCCAATTTTGGTTTTGTTGGAAGAGGCGGGTGTCAAGGTGGGTCGCGCAGAACAATCCATTTCTGCGCGTCTGGCCGATGCCGACACAGCGCGTCATTTGGACGTGCCGGTGGGTTCTGCCTTGTTGGCGGTGCGCCGATTGATTTACGATGATCAGGAAAAACCTGTTCAGTGGTTGCAGGGCCTTTACCGTCCTGATCGTTACGAGTATCAAATGCAGTTGTCCCGTGTTGGCAGTATTGACGCCCAAATCTGGGTGGACAAGGAATTGTCGGCTAATTTTCATTGATCTTCACCTCGAACTACCAAAGGAGCTTCCCATGACCACCCGTCGTCACTTTATGAGCCAGACCGCAGCCGCGGCTTCCGCCATGTCTTTCCCCTTGATTGCCGGCGCGCAAGCGAAGACAGTGAAAGTGGGTGTGTTGCATCCCGTCACGGGTGCGCTTGCGTATTCGGGTCAGCAGTGCCGCATGGGCGCATTGATGGCCATTGAAGACATCAACAAAGCCGGCGGTATCAAGTCATTGGGCGGCGCCAAAATTGAAGCCATGTTGGGCGATGCTCAGTCAAGTCCACAAGCCGGTACGGCCGAAATTGAAAAGATGAACGAAGCCGGTGTGTGTGCGGTGGTGGGTGCGTTTGCTTCTGCCATTTGTTTGGCCACTACGCAAGCGGCAGCCAAGTACAACTTGCCTCACGTGGTGGACGTGGGCGTGGCCGATCAAATTGTGGAGCGCGGTTTGAAAAATACGTTCCGCTTTGGCCCTGGTTACAAAAAATGTGCCGAAGTGGCAGTGGCCAATTTGCATGTACTCAATACAGCCGCAGGCAAGCCCGCTCGCACTGTGATGATCATTCACGAAGAGTCTTTGTTTGGTACCGGTACAGCCAATTTGCTGTCCAAAGAATTGCCTGGCTATGGCTATGACGTCAAAGAAGTGATCAAGCATGCCAACCCCACGCGCGATTTCAACAACATTGCCCTGCGCATCAAGCAAGTCAACCCTGACATCGTGATTCCTGCCAACTACTACAACGAATATGCGTTGTTGGTTCGCACCATGCAGCAGCAAAAAATTTCGCCGAAAGCCATCTACTCCGTGCTCGGCGGCGCTGCATCTAGCTACAAGTTTGTCAAAGAGTTTCCAGAAGCCGCCAACGGCATCATCGATTGCAACCACTGGTTCAACCCCCGCGACAAGCGTTCGTTGGAACTCAAAAAACGTGTGGAAGCGCAAGGTCAGTTCTTCAGCTACGAAGTGTTCATGACTTACACCGCCATGTCCTTGTTGGCCGATGCCATTGAGCGCGCCAAGTCGACCGACCGTGCGGCCATCATTGATGCTTTGAACAAGAGCACCTTCGCGAATCACATCATGCCGTATGGCGCCACGCAGTTTGTGAATGGCCAAAACATGGGTGCACAACCTTTGATGACGCAAGTGGTCAAGGGCGACATCAAGGTGATCGTGCCACGCGACTACCGCGAAGTGGAACCCATCTTCCCCTTGAATGCTTGATGCTTTTTGTTTGAGTCGGTCAGCAATAGGGTTTGATGATGTTTGATGCCAGCATTTTGCTGTCGGCCTTGCTCAATGGTCTGACCACGGGCGCAGTCTATGCTTTGATTGCGCTCGGGTTGACCTTGATCTAT
>Ga0214919_10005713_pt1 | contig 17476 bp, 17 predicted proteins | sample LL1503_MetaG_FD_177994 | JGI IMG/M metagenome (GOLD analysis project Ga0214919, IMG submission 177994) | Freshwater microbial communities from Lake Lanier, Atlanta, Georgia, United States - LL-1503 | ecosystem: Environmental > Aquatic > Freshwater > Lake | place: USA: Georgia | collected...
CGTTCTTTAAAGGGCTGTTAATTGCGCTTTCTCTGGCCCTAATTCCCGTTGCAGCAACTTCTGCTCAGAAAATCACACCGGGTGCTGCCTGCAAAAGTGTGAATCAAAAATCGGTTTATATGAATAAGACCTACACCTGCATTAAATCTGGAAAGAAGTTGGTGTGGAATAAGGGTGTAGCAATAGCATCGCCATCACCAATACCAACTCCAAGTGCTACTCCAACTCCAAGTATCGCTCCCACTCCAACGCCCACACCCACCCCAACAGTTAAACCATGGACGCCTCCAACTGCCCCAACGAGTTGGAACGATGTGGTCCAGAACGCAGATGGAATCGCTTATTGGGCTTGGAAAAAAGCAGCTCAGAAGATTGATTCATCTACATCCAAACTTGGCGTAGTTGAAATTTTAATGGGCCCTTATGTAGTGATAAACAACCCAGCTCCTCTTGTTGCTCTCAATTTAGTCTCACGCCTGAGTGCAAATTATGAAGAACCTAAAAAAGTTGTCGTCATCTATGCAGGAGAAAAAGACATAGATTGGGGCCAGAAACAAGTTGATGAATTCTGCGCTGGACGAACATGTGGATATGACGTGGCTGGAGAAGCAAAGAAGGCTTGTAACATTCCTGTGACACCTTGCTGGGGTGGATTTGCTTTGCGAAATCAACGCACCAACATTCCACTGATCTATATGACTGCAAGTGAATGGGGCAAAACTGATCGCAGTCACACTTCAGGCACATTAGAAGCCCATGAGTACTTTCACACTATTCAAGATATTTTATTAGCAAACGGTAGTACGGATGTAGTACCACGTTGGCTCACCGAAGGCAGTGCCTCATGGGTCCAACGTGCAACGATTTACTACAGTGATTTTAGTAAGTATGAAATTGAGAGAAATTTAGACAACAACGAAACACTTTCTAGAATTAAGCCCACCGCTGCCTGGATTGAGAAATTCCTTGATCCTGACTACACCACAGGTTGGGATAAATGGAACGGCAATGAATACGACCCATGGGCAATTTATGATGTGGGAGCACTAGCGACAGAGGTAATGGTTTCTATTGGTGGGCCAGATAAATTCCTAGACCTCTACAAAATAACAGGCAGTGGCAAGAGCTTTACTCAAGCCTTTGAGAGTATTTATGGAATCTCATGGCGAGAAGGCGTGAAAATAATTGCTAACGCCATTGTGGCCCAGCAGAAGTAGTTTGATTTAGCTCTTCAACGCTACTGAAGCAATACTTAATTCAGGCTCAACCAACTTCCACTTGAGCGCAAGCCGCTTAACCCAGCGGGGCACGCTTCCACGATCTAACCAGAGCAAAAGCAGGGCCATGCTCACAAAGAAAATCCCGTTAAAAAACGGGGATGTAATGCCATCAAAAAATGACGGATTGTATTCTTCACCGCTGTCTGTGCTTTTAATGACTTTGTCAAAGATAATGCCCCAGTCACTGAGTGCGTGAAAGAGAACAGCTACCCAGATACTTCTTGTAACAATCATTAATGTGCAGGTGAAGATGCCCCAAGTGAAAGTATCCATCACATGCCAATAGGCCACCCATGGATCCCAATTAGATCCAAGATAGAGATTAAGGTGTAGAAGGCCAAAGAGAAAAGATGAAATAACAATGGCCTTCCATTGACCAAATCTGCGTAAAGATCCAAAGACAAGACCCCTTGAGACCATCTCTTCACCAAAGCCAAGTACCACTAAGAAGATAACTCCTCGTATTGCAGTACCTGTTCCCAGATGAACATTGTCAGAAGAAGTTACATTTAAGATGGCAAAGCTTGATGCCAGCAGCAGTGCAATCACTGTTTTGAAATGAATACGGGGGAGTCTGAAGTATTCAAGGGATGAAAGACCTAATACATGCACTGCCACATAAAAGATCACGCCTAAGACTGCATAACTAACGCTTCCGTTGAGGTATTTCTCATCACTAACCCAAGCACCTGGCACAAAGTCCAGAATCAATAGCGCAAAGACCGAAAGGGCTATCAAGGTGGTGCCCAGGCGCAGGTGTCTCATAGGCATCAGATTAGGCACCCCCACTGACAATAACTGTCAGACCCACCTTCTACGCTGATCCCATGTTAGAAACCCTCTTTATAGCCACCCTAATCTTCCTCTTCCTTAACCGCTCTAAGAAAAAGCGCCGTCCACGCTCCCTAGATAGTGAACTCAAAGAACTCATACAAACCGATCAAGAGAACAAAGGCATTGCCTTAGAGATTAAGAACTATCTTTTATCAATCATTGAGAGCAATAACAATGATGAAGAAAAGTTTAATCATGCTCAACTCGCTAAAGCCCAAGAGATCATAGAGAGAGCAGGACCAGCTGCCTTCTACTGGATGAGTGATATAGCAGCACAGCTAGCTCTGCTCTCAGCAGCCCAGATCAATGGCATACCAACGAATGTGAACGTGGAGCTAGGGCAGGGTGCGACGGCAGGGGATGTTGTGAGGGTGGTTGTTAAGTAAGTAGTAAAGCTTTTAATCCACTCCAACCACAATCTCTACACCTCACATCTGGCTGATTATCAAAAACAAGGCATCCACCAACTGCATATTTTTCGAAGTCGAAGTCATGACTTGGCATTCCGTAAATGATTCTTTGGAGATTTCCCTTTTGGGCGCATTGTGGGCAGGAGAGGGTACGCAGAGGTGGGCGGCGTTTGGTGGTCATGAATGAAAGTTATGGGTTGGGACTGACAATTTACTGATATGTGGGAAAACATGCGTGCGCTTGTAATTTCTTGCCATAAGCCTTGAAGTTAACTTCTGATTTTTATTTGTGGCTTCATCTGTTGGTATACAGGCTCACTCACTAGAATATCTATAAAGTCGAGAGGAGCTGAAAAATGCGGGAAATGCAATTGAAGCTTCTTGAAGCTATGTTAAAAGATCTGGACCCGACGCCGGATCAAACTGCAGGTGATTGGTTTTTGATTTCGGACGTCGTTTTGAATATTCCTGAAAAGTACCCAGAATCTACGCATCCCTGCTTTGTCCGAGTAGAAAGTCGTTTGTCACCATACGGATTAGTAAAAGTCTTTGTTAGGTCGGCCAGTGTTACTGAAGTTGCACCTCCAGAATACTTGCATCATGAACCTCATAGCCATTTTCACTCCTGCCCGCTAAAGAAGGAAGGGGTTGTGTCATTGATCCGGCCTGCCCGTATTGGTGCCGCAAATTTTCGATTCATTGCTCCTAAGTGCACTGAACTTGACGAAGATTGGCGAAAATATTTTTTTGCATGCTTAAAGAAGGTTTCATAGTGGGGCAATTACTCGAAGATTTGCAGGCGGAAATTGATTCTGGGGGACCAGGAAAAACTTGGTATGGAGTTTTTCAGGAAAAGTTAAAGTCAATTGCGGGTAATTGGCCACCAAAGGATTTTGTTCAATTTGAACCAGACGCAATAAATCCTACGAGGTGGAAGTATTCCGAAAAGCTTGACTTAGCACAGAAACTTTTCGAAGAGCAGATTTTGGCTCCTGAAAGAAAAGTAAAAGTAATAAGTTTTGTTCTGTCCGGAGAATCAGATGGAAGTATCAAGAGGAACATTTCCAAGGTAGTTAATCAATTTTTAAATGAAATCACAAAAGGTGCAGATGATAAGCGTGTATTTGAATTGCTTTCCAGTCGTTTTGAAAAACTTGGAATGCCTGTTGGTTCTATTCGCGTTGGACATGAAATAGGACCCGGTCAGCATGATGAATACAAGGCCTCAGCTGACATAAAACGTATTCTTCTCAAATGCAAAGATCGACTACCCAATGCCTTTTTGCCCGCGGGCGAAGGCGAGCGTGAATCCCCAATTTGGTCACCCACAGGCTACGACTCAATCGTAAAAAGCATCCTTGATCAGGACATCCCGCTCACGGAAGGTGCCCTGCGAGGGGGAATCTCTGGGGCCTTAGCAGGTTTGCGGTTAGCGCTGTATTACGTAGATGACACTCCAGAAGCGGCGTGGCATGACGAGAAAGTCGTCTTTAATGGTGAGGAGGTGCAACTGGTGAGTACAACGGACCTATTTCAGCCTTTAGAAAATGCAGTTGCAAACGAGGAATTTGAGCTTGCCAATTCGGCACTATCAAGACTCACCTCCGATTCCCTCACTCTGCTCAGCCACATAAGTGCCTCGAGCAATAAAGTTAACTTGGCTGCCTCAATGGGCCTGAGCCGCGGGACGGTCGATAAGAGAGAAAAGCAACTTGTGCGTGAAGTGAACAGCATTTTTGGCGACTTAACCATACCTGACACCCAGCATCAGAGAATTCGAAGCCTAATGTTGAAGAGAGTGGCAGAACCGTCTGAGAAAAGAGATTTGAATAATGGATGAATTGAATAGAAAATTGCCCAATCCGCAACCTGGAGAGATCCGACGTCTAATTGCAGATCCAGATATTGTCAATTTTGAAGTAGATGACAGACTTATTGTTGTTCTCGAAAGTCACGAGCATTTAGATGGAACTGTGACAGTTGCCTTAGTGGATTATTTGGTCGATATTGCGACTGATCGAGATTTTCTCATTCCGGCTTCGGTAACTGAAGCTCCATTCGACTTAGCTTTGTGGATTGACTTCACCTCGAGGGTTTCTGTTGGTCAACTTTCAGGTAGCCCGGTTTTTGGGCGAATTGACCAAAAATCTTTGAGAAAAGCGGACCATCTCGCTGCGGTTGTATTAGATGATGGGTTCTACAACTATGTAGAAAATCATGAATTGCAAATTGGTGATTATGTACCACATGTTGGGGACAAGGTCTGGCTTCACAGAAGTAATTCCATGGATCTTCTAAATATGTTGAGCGTGCCACTGGATTCAGAACTAGCAATGCAAAGATTCTTGAAAACTCAAGAATCGAAATTACAAGAGACAAATGGGTTTACTTTAGACATCCGGACAATTAAGGATGCAACGATTTTTTCAGAACTAAGCATTGAAGCATCTAGAGCAGTATTAGTGTGAGAAATGACAAAGGGAGAAAAAGTGGAGATGAATAGCAACATAACTTTGCGGTCAGATAGAGAATATTCCTATCTCGCACAGTGGAGACTAGAGAATTTCAAGAGCGTTCACAAGGCGTCCATTAATCTTGCTCCGTTAACATTGCTTGTAGGGCCTAACTCAGCAGGTAAAAGTTCCTTAATTCAATCGATTCTATTGTTTGCACAAAATGCTCGTCGGACGATGCGCGATTTTGATAGCAATTCCCGTGGTCAAATTATTTTAAATGGGGACTTGGTAAAGCTAGGAACGATCGAAGAAGCCCGATGTGATTTACCCATAAGCGCTTCCAAAGATATTCAAATTGGCGCAACCTTTATCGGCGGCCGCACGAGACGGAGTCTAAATAGATTTAGTCGTGCAATGAATGAAATGAATCCAGGAAGTGACGTGTTGAATTGGACACTTTCACTCATTAATGAACCTGGATTAGAGCATTCTGGAACGGCTATCGTAGGAGATGTCGATTTAGAGTTACAACTGAGCGATGGTAGTCGCGAGAGTAGCCATATTGAATTCACGGATGGGAGCCACCTTCCAAAGTACATTCAAAATGATAGATCTACATTTAGTGAGAAATACAGAGGAAGTACTTCTACAGTTAATGCAGTTGTTGTCGATAAATTTAGCAGCATGAGTCGAGAAAAACCTGATCGTGAATACTCTGCAATTAATTTTAGTGCTGGTTTACCAACAGACGGTTTGCAATTATTGACAAAGTTAGAGCGTATTTTAGAACAACAAGCTAGAGAATTTTCAACTTTCGGATTTCTATTAGTTGAATTAATTTCAAAAAGAATCAAAGCGCTTGATACTGAGATGATTTTTGAGCGCCGAGATGCGATAGATCGCTGTATCATGATTTTACGAGAACAGTTGATATCTGAGGATAAAATTGATAAGCCCAGAAATAGAGCTGGACTTAGACGTAGTGCATTAGAGAGTGAAGTGGATCCGTTAATTGAACTTCACCTTATTGCTTGGCCGTCACTTGAGAAATTAGTTGACGAAAATCAGGAATTAATGAAACTTGCGGCTGAAAAATCTATTTATTCTGACTTATTAGAGGCAAAGTTGAGTCCCTTTGCTTCAGATGAACTTGATGATGCAATTCACCTGGAGATGAAAGGGTTTTGGGAAGAAGTTACAGAAAGAGCTAAAACTGAGTTTGCCGATCTAAAGGGTGTGGACAAAAAAGAATGGTACGGTGGCAACGATGGATTTCGAATCGGCGCCAATGAGCCAGTGGTCTTACAAGCTGCACAAGTATGGAATAGTCAACTAGCGAGCGGCGTGCTTTATCTTGAACCCCTCAGAGAGGCGCCGAAAGCCAGTTATTCATTTTCATCTGGCGGTGCAATAAGTCCACAAATCCCAATCGGATCTAAGGGTGAACATCTTGCCCAAAGGTTATATGACCGCACGCCATTGATATTTCCACTCCCAGGTAACTTAAGCAATTCAGTAAAAATGCCACTAATTGACGCGGTCAATAAGTGGCTGTCAGTTTTGCAAATTGAAGGACCTATAAAGGTGGAGCCACAGGGACGTTCTGGCTTCTTGCTAACTGTAGGTGGTCGTGTGCTTCCGATGCTTGGCACAGGAATAAGCCAAGTCCTTCCAGTTTTGACTTTATGTCTAATTGCAAGACGTGGGGATCTGATTTTACTTGAGCAACCAGAATTACACTTAAATCCATCAATGCAGCAACTACTTGCAGATTTTTTGTTGGAGATTGCAAAGACTGAACGCCAAATCATTGTAGAAACCCACAGCGAATATATCGTTACTCGATTGCGATTAAATTCACTCGAGAATAGCGGCTCTCAGGATGTCGCCAAAATACTCTTCGTTGAAAAGGATCCAGAGCAGGGAACAACTTACCGAGAAGTGAAGGTGAATAATTTTGGCGAAATCCAAAATTGGCCTGCAGGATTCTTCGACCAAGCAAGTGCGGATTACAAGCGACTTATTTTAAAGATTGCAGAAAACAAGGAAAAAAGTAGAGACTGATAACGCTTGCACATGCAACGCTTTGAACTTTACAAAACCTATTGAGTAACCATGTTATTAGTGAGTTTTGAATTTGTTGTGGACATTATTTCAGCCTTCGCTGTATAGAGATTGTGGAACCATGATGATTCGTGGCAAAAAAGTGAAACCTCCCAAAAATTGAAGCCGGTGCTGCAGCACATTCCACTTTAGAGAGCCAAGGAACACTTTTTCGGCTAGCGCTGTATAAATCTGATGTAGGGAAAAACCACAACAATGTGTAATTGAGTGAAAGGTTCAAATGGTTCAGTTAATAGCATCACCCAAGGTAGCCCAGGCTGTAGAAGTACAGTCTCTGCCTTATGCTGTGGAATATTCTGCCCAGCATTTCAGTTGCAGCAAATGCACAAGTGACAAATTTTCACTTAATGCACCTAAGTTCGTATTTTCAAGCAATCAAGGAGTAGCCACTTTCGATCTGCCTCCAATGACCGGGCGTGAATTGGCGTCACTTTCATTATTCTTCTCAACAAGTGCAAGCTTTCCTTGTGCAGTGGTTTTTGACCACATCCCTGGCTTTCAAGTAACCGCATCTGTCATTGATGGAAGCAATGTAAATCTTCTCTTTCAGGCAGATCACGAAATTCTGCACTTCATGGGTCACGATGGCTCAGCAAATCTATTAGCAGTCTCATTAAGTCATAACCAGCTCGATGTGTTGGCCGAGCAAGTACTTGCCAGCGCTTCGTCTTGTAATTAGTAATAGTTCACAATCTATTTAGCAATATCCCTATACAAATATCCCTACAGAATTGAGGTGAAAACTTATGTGGGACGAAACTCCAACCTCTTGGCAGCTACGAATGGCTTTCCCACAGGAAGCAAAAGCTCTCGAAGATGTTTACGTGGCAGATTACATTCAGTCCTTAGGACTTGTCAGTGTCAAAATGGGTACCCGCAAGGCTACTAACTTCCGCATCAAACTTGAAGACAACTATGAGTTAGTACTTTCGCCAGTAGATAAAGGCGCAGACGGCTATTCTGAATGGTTCACATGGCATGCGCCGGCTCACGCCCATACAAATGCAAATTCCGCTGCACCCATGCCTGAACCCTCAATCCGTGCACATATTCGACTTCTTTATAGTGATGAAACCGGAAGATCGCAAATCTATTCCTTCACAAATCATCACGAGAACGTTGAATCACTTATTCGCTCGGCTCTCAGCAATATCCATCATGACCTTGGCCTTAAATTAAAGCCAGTACTCAAGAAGAGAAAGGGGAGACCAGGTAAGGAATAAATCTGCTTCCTCTACTGTTCTACTTAATACATATATCGCGTGCGATTCCTGCACGGCCCGTTCAAAATTCCAAGTGACACTCAAGTCTGGTGACCTTTACTTCTGCTCACACCATTTAAACAAGCATCGGTCCCAACTTGAGTCACTTGGAACACAAATCACCCCGTTAGAAAACTAACCAAAGGAAATCTATGTCTAAAAACAATCAAGCAGCATTCTCAGCCTCTCTCGTGGAGGTTAAAACTGACTGCGTTATCACAAAAGACCTGAAAATTACCGGTCAGCCAGCACAGCGCATTATTGAGGGGACGTTACAAGGTATCGCCCCACTAGAAACTATTACAAAGCTTATGGAATTTGGAGCAATTGCCTTAGATGCCGTCCAAAGCGAATCGATGCGCAATCATCTTGAGGCTGCAACTGAAAATTTCGCGAAACTAGTCGGCAAAGAAGCCAATGAAAACTTTCCTCGAATCATCGAAGAGAAGACAGAAAAGTTTGTGGAAGGCATCCTGAAGTTTCTTGATCCAAAACAAACCAATAGCCTCAATTCTCAGATTGAGGCTGCCATGAAGGCTCTTAAAAAGGACATCACTTCTCAAATATCAGAGGATATGAAGCAGCAAAAAACTTCACTGGATGAAGGCCTAAAGAACCTTGGTTTCTTGAAGAAAGCTTTTGATCAATCAACCCAAAAGGGTTTACCTCACCAAGATTATGTAGGAGAGGCATTAGAACGCTTTGCTGGGTCAGACATCGTTTCTGATTTATCTAGCGACAGCTCTGGCACTTCATACGCAAGTGGCAAAAGCAAATCTGGAGACTATCGCGTTACATTGGGCGAAACATTTAACACGACAAATGCAATAAGTTTTTCCGTTGAAGCAAAGAATGCAAAGCTTTCAGAACGAGCGGCCCTCAAGGAGATTACAGAGAATTGTGAAAATCGTGGAACAGATGTCGGGATCCTGGTTTTTGCTACCCAAGAACAAGCTCCTACCCAAGGTCGTTCTCTAAAGATCTTTCCTGGCAACAAAATATTTGTTGTGTGTGATCACGGATCTGAGACAGCTCTATACGCAGCTTATGTATATGCCCGCTACATCTCTAAATTACTGAAAACTTCTACCCAATTCGATGAAAGTTCACTATCTCAGGCGATCGAGGAAACCATAAAGCATCTAGACATTGAGGATGCAATCAATCGCGATGCCAAGGCGGCAAGAAATGCGGTTGATCGACTGGTAACCACGGCGATCACGGCCCGGAATAACGTCCTTAAAGTCTTAAACCAGTTTGAACAGAAGGGGTAGGAACTTAAATGTTTGAAATTGCTGTAGATATGGCGCCTGGGTCGGACTTAATCCAGAAACTGCGCAAGAAGACTAAATCACAATCTGTAAGCCTGACTAAAACCTTTTCAGGCTCCGGAGGTTCTTTAGTGACCATTACATGCACTATGTCCGTCACTGTAAGTAAGGTATTCCCATGAAGATTTCAAAGGTTCAGGCTCTCTCTTCCTACACCTTGCAATCTCACAGTTTGAGAGGTGGTTATTAACATGGCACTAACAACGGACCAACTCAAGAAATATTGGGACTCAGCCAACGTCCTTCGCAAGAACCTCGATGCCGCAGAGTACAAGCACATCGTCCTTGGACTTGTATTCCTTAAGTACGTCTCAGACTCCTTTGCCGAACGTCGCGATGAACTTAGCGCCGCATTCTCAGATCCTAAGAGTGATAGATACAAGCCAGATGCTAAGCGCCTAAAGGCTGCACTTGATGATCGCAACTATTACAAAGAGGTCAACGTCTTCTGGGTTCCTGAATCTTCTCGCTGGGAAGTTATCCAGCAAAACGCCAAGCAGGCAGATATCGCATCCCAGATTGATAACGCCCTCTATGAGATTGAAAAGGAAAACCCCAAGCTAGAAGGAATCGTCGAACGCCGTTATGCAGATGCCAGACTTCCAGCATCTGAACTAGGCGCCGTTGTCGACCTCATCGGTTCTATCAGTTTCGGTAACGGCCGCCATGAAGCATCCGATGTTCTGGGTCAGGTCTATGAATACTTCCTAGGAATGTTTGCATCTGCCGAAGGAAAACTAGGTGGTCAGTTCTATACGACCCCATCAATTGTGAAGACTCTCGTAGAAATATTGCAACCAACATCGGGCCGCATCTATGACCCTTGCTGTGGTTCTGGTGGAATGTTTGTGCAGAGCGAAAGATTCCTAGAAGCTCACGGTGGAAAACTTGGCGACATTGCAATCTATGGACAGGAATCAAATCCAACTACACGACGACTGTGTGCGATGAACCTTGCAATCCGTGGAATTGATTTTGACTTAGGTAAATCACATGGCGATACATTCACCGAAGACCAGCACCCAGATAAGCGCTTTGACTTTATTCTGATGAACCCACCATTTGGTAGCAACGCTAGTTATCCCAAAGAACAACTCATCAATGATGTTCGCTGGAAGAAGTACGGTGTTCCTCGAGAGCGCCCAGCAAACTATGCATGGATGAGCCATGCAGTCCATCACCTAGCACCCAAGGGCCGTGCAGGAATTGTTATGCCCCGCGGAACTCTTACCTCTTCTCAAGGTGGAGATGACGCTATTCGTAAGGCATTCTTGGATGATGATGTAATTGAGTGCATCATCGACCTTCCAGGCCAGCTCTTCTTTAATACGCAGATTCCAAGCTCTCTCTGGTTCTTCAATAAAGATAAATCCAAATGGAAGAAGAAGCGCGATAACCAAGTTCTCTTCATCGATGCCCGCAAGTTAGGAACTGCAATCTCTCGCACCCAGATTGAATTCAGTAATGTCGAGATAGCCCGCATTGCTGACACTTTCAATAGCTGGTGTGATGGTAAATATGAAGATATTGATGGTTTCTGTAAATCAGTAACCCGTGAAGAAATTTCCAAGAATGGCGACTCGCTTTCTCCTGGGCGATATATCGGCACAGAGGAAGTTGAGTCCGAAAATGACGAAGATTTCGGCACCCGTATGCAGACTTTGACTGCCCAGCTTTCAGAACAACTAGAAGAGTCTCATCGACTGGAAGCATTAATCTCTGAACAACTCAAAGGTCTTGGCTATGACGTTTAGGGAAGTTCAGCTTCAAGATGTTTTGGATATCCAATGGGGAGATACTAAAACAACCAAGGCGTCTTACGTCCCAGACGGACACTTGGCCTACAGCGCCACAGGCCCCGATGGGTTTCTGGAAAAATTTGATTACGACAGAGAAGGAATTGTTCTTAGTGCTATCGGCGCCAATTGCGGCTCAACATTTTTCGCCTCTGGGAAGTGGTCCTGTATCAAGAACACCATTCGGATATTGCCAAAGAATGACGACATAGATTTAAAATTTTTCTTGTATATGACAAAAGCGCCGCATTTTTGGCCAATTCGAGGGAGCGCTCAGCCTTTCATAAGTCAGACGGATATTCGTGAACTCTATGTGCAGATTCCTGACATCTCTGTACAGAAAGCAATTGGCAAGATTCTGTTTGAGCTTGAAGAAAAAATATATGCAAATAATTTGCTCTCTAAAACTCTTGAAGATATTGCACAAACAATCTTCAAATCCTGGTTTATCGATTTCGACCCAGTAAAGGCAAAAATGGTGGGGGAGAAGCCAGAGGGAATGGATGATGCGACTGCGGCGCTATTCCCTGACTTCATGGAGGAATCAGAGCTTGGGTTAATACCCAAGGGGTGGAACATAAAGGTTATAAGTGATTTTGGAAAAGTTGTTACTGGTAAAACTCCGTCAACCAAAGTTCCTGAATTTTGGGGTGACCAAATTCCATTTGTGACCATTCCTGACATGCATGGTCAGATTCTTATTACTTCTACGGCGAGAGCTTTGAGTAAACAAGGAGCGGATTCTCAGAGAAGTCAAAATGTCCCAGCGGGCTCAACTATGGTTACTTGCATAGCCACTCCTGGATTAGTTGGGTATGCGACAAAGAATTGCCAGACTAATCAACAGATAAATTCGGTAATTCCTGGCGCGGAGTACTCATCCAAATGGCTATTTTGGCATTTACGTGGATTAATCCCTACTTTAATTAGAAATAGTGGCATCGGAACCGTATTTGCTAATCTCAATAAGTCGGATTTCTCTAAAATAAAATCAATAACACCATTAAGGGAACTTCGTAATGCGTTCAATGACGTTGTTGAACCAATTGTTGAGCTCTTGGAGACACTGAATCACGAATCTGAATATCTAAGAGACCTTCGTGATGGATTACTTCCGCGGTTGATTTCAGGGGAGCTGCAAATTCCTGAAGAAATGTTAGCTTCATAATGGTTGCGTATAACGAAGATGCATATGAGCTTCAATGTCTAGATTGGCTACAGGAGATTGGGTGGTCATGGGCTAATGGTCCTGAAATTGCTCATGATGGCAAGATGCCTGAGCGCACTTCCCATAAAGATATTTTGTTAGTCGGTCGGGTTGAAGACGCAATCTCGCGCATCAATCCTGGAACACCAAAGGATGTTATAAAGAAAGTTCGCCAGATGCTGGAGTCTCCAGGCGAAACTGACGTATTGAAAGCAAACCAGCAGATTCATAAATGGATGACTGAAGGAATGCCCGTAAAGATTCGTGATGAGTCGGGTGAAGAAACTACAAAGTTATTGTGGTTAATAGATTTTGAGAATATTGATAATAACGATTGGTTAGCTGTCAATCAATATTCAGTGCAGGTGGATGCCGATGCTGGAACTCGCAGACCTGACATCGTGCTCTTCCTTAACGGAATTCCGATAAGTGTGCTGGAGCTGAAGAACCCATCAGATTTAGATACAGATATCTGGCAGGCATTCGAGCAGTTACAGACTTATAAGGCGCAGATTTCAAGACTCTTCTATTACAACTCAGTTCTTATGATTGCTGATGGAGCTGATGCCCGTATGGGAAGTTTGACGGCAGACCAAGAGCGTTTCTTGAAGTGGCGCTCAGTAGATGGTGATGTTCGTGATCCCAATGGAAGTTTTGGCCATACTCAAACTCTTATTGAGGGATTGTTTAATAAGCGGCATGTACTAGACATGATTCAACACTTTACTGTTTTTGTGCCTGGCCAGAAAACTATCAAGATGCTTCCTGCCTATCACCAGTTCTTTGCCGTACAGAAGGCATTTAGGCGTGCATTAACTGCAAGCGCTGAAAATGGTGACGGCCGTGGCGGATTGATGTGGCATACGCAAGGGGCAGGCAAAAGTTTTGAGATGGCTTGCCTTGCAGGAATGCTCGCAACAAGTAAAGCACTTAAAAATCCAACAATTGTTGTTGTTACTGATCGCAAGAACCTTGACCACCAACTCTTTGACACCTTTGTTGCTGCTAAGGCACTCATGCGCCAGACTCCAGAACAGGCAGACTCTCGTGAAGAGATACGAGAGATGATTAGTACACGCCCAGTAGGTGGTGTCATCTTTACGACTATTCAGAAGTTTGCACCTGAGGAGAATGAAACTAAGTTCCCAGCCTTGACTGACCGTCGAAATGTCTTTGTATTTACCGATGAAGCCCATCGTTCTCAGTATGGATTTAGTGCGCGTATTGATAAGGACAATAAATTTAAAGTGGGATATGCCCAGCATCTTCGTGATGCGATGCCAAACGCCACCTTTGTAGCCTTTACTGGAACCCCCGTTGCTGAGGCCGATAGAGATACTCGCCTTGTATTCGGTGATGAAATCGATGTCTATGACATGGCCCAAGCTAATGAGGATGGCGCAACCGTCCCTATTTATTACGAGAGCCGCCTAGTAGCTCTGGAGCTTCCAGATGATGCCAAGAAAGAACTTGATGATTTAGCTGAAGATCTTGTCGAGGATGAAGAAGAGAATATTCAGGCAAACCTTAAAAAGCGTTGGGCAGAGCTTGAACAGATAGTTGGTGCAGAGCCACGATTAGAGAAAATCGCTGAAGACATTGTCAGCCACTACGAGAACCGTTGTAAATCACCAGAACTTGCCGACGGCAAGGCAATGGTTGTGGGGATGAGTCGCAATATCTGTGCTGATTTGTATAACCAGATAATCAAGATTCGACCAGAGTGGCATAACGATGACCATCGTAAAGGTGCAATCAAGATTGTCTTCCACTCATCTGCCTCTGATAACGAGAAGCTTCGACCACATGCCTATACAGAGCCGCAAAAGAGAGATTTAGAGAATCGTTTTAAGGATTCTAATGATGAGCTAAAGATTGTGATCGTGCGAGACATGTGGCTCACGGGATATGACTCACCGCCCTGTCACACAATGTATGTAGATAAGCCAATGAAAGGCCACAATCTCATGCAGGCAATTGCTCGCGTGAACCGTGTTTTCCACGATAAACCTGGTGGACTCGTTGTTGATTACATCGGTATAGCTACTGAACTCAAAGATGCTCTTGCGACATACACAAAGGGTAAAAAAGAAGCGCCACCGGTTGAATTTATTGAAGAAGCGCTTGGCGTCTTCTTTGAAAAGCTGACTGTAATTCGCGATCTGCTTCATGGTTGTTCTATTGAGGGATTCCATGAGAAGCCCCATGCCGTCATTCCAAAGATTGCTGACTTCATTATTGGACTTGAAGATGGGAAGAAACGATTTGCTGATGCATCTGCGGCGTTGTCTAAAGCCTATGCACTAGTGAATAGCCAGCCGCCAGCCATAACACATCGTGAAGAGGTTGCTCTCTATCAAGCGATTCGGGTGATGCTGACAAAGGGTGAATACACAGGCAAGAAACAAACAGATGCAGAACGAGAATTACTTATTCGTCAAGCACTCTCGCGTGGAATTGTTCCCGAAGGAATAATTGATATTTTTAGCGCAGCTGGATTAGACCGACCAAACATCGGGCTGCTTTCCGAGGAGTTCTTGAGAGAAATCCGTGCAATGAAAGAACGCAACTTAGCGGTTGAAGCTCTAAGCCGACTACTTAAAGGCGAAATTAAGGCACGTTTCAAAACAAACATCGTAAAGAACTCACAATATTCTGAGCTTCTGGAAGCTGCCCTTTCTAAGTACCGCAATAGAAGTATTGAAACCGCTCAATTGATTGAAGAACTGATTGACTTAGCTAAGAAGTTGAATGAGCAAATTAAGGCAGGCAATCCTGACGGACTTACTGATTATGAAGTCTCTTTTTATGATGCACTAGAAGTCAATGCTGCTGCAGTACGAGAAATGAAACATGAGGATTTAGTCCGCTTGGCACAGGAGCTCACCCGCAAGGTGCGTGAAAATATAAAGGTAGATTGGTCAGTCAGAGAATCAACTCAGGCTGCTCTTCGAGTGATGGTGCGTGATCTACTAGATAAGTATGGGTATCCGCCTGACTTCTCAAATCTGGCTATCGAAACGGTAATTAAGCAGGCTGAGTCTCTTACGGAGGAGTGGTTAAATCAGCATGCATAGCAACCTTGCCAGTAGTCGGGCTTGGACATTAGAGTTTTGTTATTGTAATAACCATCTTCCACTAGCACTCTTAAAGAGAGGCCTCAAATAATGGCACTATGGGTTGTGCGCTGTGGTGATGGTGCAAATGAACAGGAACCAATCACTAAGAGCATTGTTGGAATTGGCTGGTCAGCACTTCAGGATCTAAAACAGCTCCCAGAGCGTGAGCAAATTCAGGACCTTTACACAAAAACCTTTACAACTGAGTCAATCGCACAAATCCGCACAAACGTTGCGCAGATCTATTCTTTTAGAACTCGAATTCAAGTTGGCGATTATGTTGCACTCCCACTCAAGAAGTCGGCTTCAATCGCGTTTGGAAAAGTGACAAGTGATTACTCTTATGTAAAAGATGCATATAACTTTTTAATCCATCAACGAAAAGTCGAATGGATTCGCGAAATTCCAAGAAATCAAATCGATCAGGACCTCCTCTTTTCTTTTGGAGCTTTTTTAACAGTTTTTCAAGTTAAGAGAAATGATGCAGTATCAAGAATTGAAATGATGCTCTCTGGCAAAACTAAGCCGGCTAGTTTGTATGAAACTTCGATAGACAATGAAGATGACAATATCGTTGAAGAGAATTTCGATGTTGAACAATTCAGCAGAGATCAGATTCGGCAGCTCATTGCTCAAAAGTTCGCAGGACATGCTCTTGCAAACCTTGTCGGCGAGATTATGAAAGCTGAAGGTTACACAGTTCAAACCTCACCTGCTGGTGCAGATGGTGGCGTAGATGTACTTGCAGGTAGTGGCCCATCAGGATTTGAAGAACCCACTATTGCAGTTCAAGTGAAATCTGGAAATATTGTTGTTGATGCACCTACTTTGCGCGATTTAAAAGGCACGATGCAAGATTTTGGCGCCAGTCGAGGTTTAGTTGTCAGTTGGTCAGGCTTCACAAGTCAGGCTCAAAAAGATGTTAGAAAGTCATTTCTTACTATTCATACCTGGAATTCAGATGACATCATCGACCACATAACAGCTAATTGGGAGAAATTGCCAGAAGAGATTCGATCAACTTTGCGGCTAAAACAAATCTGGACTACTTTACCGAACTAAATTTATTAATCCTTAACCCAATAAACACTTCCCCCATCCCTCTCCAAGATCCCGTACTCAATCATGTGCCGTCTAATGGCTGCGGTGTCTTGGTGGTAGGTGGCGATGATTGCGTTGAGTTCTTTTTCGGGGTATTTGGTGTCAGGGGAAAGCTTGCTTGCGATTACCTTTAAAACAGCGATCTTCTTGGCAGGTTTAACAGGAATGGATATCAATGTGCCATTGGGGGCAAAGAACTGATCTATCTGCTCGCTCATAGGGATAATTATATGAGGACAGCGTTGATAGAGAGCTTTCCTGTCTACCCCTCTATTATTTATAACCTAACCTACATAAGAGATGAGAGAAAGAGCCATGGGCGCTTGTGCTTGCGGATATACGACAGATCCTGAGAAGAACTGCAATGGAACTCATAAAGTAGTTAAAGCTGTGAAGGAAGATCTAGCTGTGAAGCTAGAGGCTAATGGATTTCCTCATGCTGCGCAGTATGTGCGAGAGAACTAACTAGCTTTCTTTTCTAGTAGGTGCCATAGAGCAGTTGTGCCTATGGCCCATGCGGGCGAGCTTAAATCCAAGCTCGGCTAGCGCAAGTCAT